>Ga0207689_10003972_pt1 | contig 13451 bp, 15 predicted proteins | sample KBSMisM52_FD_184312 | JGI IMG/M metagenome (GOLD analysis project Ga0207689, IMG submission 184312) | Miscanthus rhizosphere microbial communities from Kellogg Biological Station, Michigan, USA - KBS Miscanthus M5-2 (SPAdes) (version 2) | ecosystem: Host-associated > Plants > Roots >... | reverse complement strand
GGCGAGGACCTCGTCCAGGCGGGAAAGCGCTCCGGCGCGGGACAACCCCGCCAGGAAGCCGAGCACCCCGGCGTTGATGCCGAGGACCGGCGTCGACGTCGGAGCGAAGCGCGCGACCGACAGCAGCGTTCCATCGCCGCCGACGACGATGACGAGGTCGGCTTCGCGGGCGAGCCGTTCCCGGGGAAGCCCGTCCGGGCGTCCGAGCGCGGCGGCGGTGTCGGCGTCGAAGAGGACCGGGAGGCCCCTCTTCTGGAGCGCCGCGTCGAGGGAGCGCGCCAGGCTGAGGGCCGCTTTCGAGGAGCACTTGCAGGCCAGCCCGACCCGACGGAATCGCGGTCTCGCTCGGCGCGCGGACTTTCGCGACCCCTTCATTGCGATGAATTTACACGAAAGGAGAGCAGAAACTCCTCGTTGCCGTGCGCTCCCCGGATCGGGGAGGCGATCGAGCCCGCGAGACGGAGACCGAGCGCCGCACCGAGATCCTCGACCTCCCGCACGACGCGCTGCCGCACCTCCGGAGAGCGCACGATTCCCCCCTTGCCGACCTCGGAGCGCCCCGCCTCGAACTGCGGCTTCACGAGGACGACGATGAAGCCGTTATTCTCGACGAGCGGAACGACCGCCGGGACCACGAGCTTGAGCGAGATGAAGGAAACGTCGATCGCGGCGAGCCAGACGGTCTCGGGGACGTGCTCGCGCGAGAGCGACCGCGCGTTGACCTTTTCGCGGACGACGACCCGGGGGTCGTTGCGAAGCTTCGCGTCCAGCTGTCCCCGCCCGACGTCGACCGCGTAGACCCGCACCGCGCCCCGCTGGAGCAGGCAGTCCGTGAAGCCGCCGGTCGACGCACCCACGTCCAGGCAGATGCGCCCCGCCGGGTCCAGCCCGAACGCGTCGAGGGCGGCGGCCAGCTTGACGCCGCCGCGGGAAACGTACGGGTGCGGCGGCCCCGCGACCGCCACTTCCGCGTCCTCGTCCACCGGCGTGCCCGCCTTGTCCGCGCGTCTTCCGCCGACCGACACGCTCCCCGCGAGAATCAGCGCCTGCGCCTTCTCGCGCGTCGGCGCGAGGCCGCGGAGGACGAGCAGCCGATCGAGCCGTGTCCGGGCCACGCGGCTAGCCGAACGTGAGAAGGACTTTGAGGGAGCCCTCCGGCTGCGCCGCGCGCGCGAACGCCTCGGGAGCGCGCTCGACCGGAAACCGGTGGGTCACGAGGTCGGCGACCGCGATCCGGCGCGACGCCAGGAGATCGAGGGCTTCGTCCATGTCTCCCGGACCGGCCGAGTAAGACGGCACGATCTCGACCTCGTCGAAGTAGAGGTCGTGCGGAGAGATGGTCAGTCTTTCCTGGGGGGAAGCCATGGTGAACGCGAGCAGCGTCCCGCCGGGAGCCACCGCGTGAAGCGCCCCCGCGAGCACGTCCGCCTTTCCGGGTCCCACGAAGACGAAGTCGAACCGGCCGGCGCCGGAAAGGGCCGAGCGGGAGACGTCGATGACCTCGGTCGCCCCGCTCCTCCTCGCGGTCTCCCGCCGGGAGGCGACGAGGTCCGCGCCCGCGATTCGCGCGGCGCCCGCCGATTTCGCGAGTCGGATGGCGAGCTGTCCGGTGGTTCCGAGCCCGACCGCGAGCAGCGATCGCGACGGCGCGTAGCGCCCGCGCCGGAACGCCTTGACCACGGTGGCGAGAGGCTCGACGAATGTGGCCTCCTCGTCGCTGAGCGCGGAGGGAATCCTGCGGGTGTCCCGCGACAGGTTGCCCGCGGGAATCCGGACGAGCTCCGCCATCCCGCCCGGATCGAGGGCCGACGACCGCCACTCCCGGCAGTGCACCGGCCGTCCGTTCCGGCATTCCGCGCACTCGCCGCACGGCGCGTGGTGATGCGGCACGACCCGGTCTCCCGGAGCGAAGTCCCGGACGTCTTCTCCGACCGCGACGATCTCGCCGGCGATTTCGTGTCCCAGGATCGAGCCGGCCTTCCTTCCGACGTACCAGCCGAGAAGGTCCGAGCCGCAGATGCCGACGGCCCGGGTCTTCAAGAGCGCATCGCCCCGGCCGATGCGGGGCTCGGCGACTTCGACCACCGAGACGGACCCTCCGCCCTCGACGCGGACCGCCTTCACGGGAACACCTTCACGGAAACACCGCGTAGCGGATCCCCTCGCGGCGCCGCGCCGCCGAGAGGAATCGCGGCAGGTCTGCGAGGTTTCCGACCTCGGTGACGAGGGGCCGCGGGTCGATCTCTCCGGACGCCAGCATCCGCAGGGCTTCGCGCGCGTCTTCGGCGGAGTAGTGGAACGAGCCGATGAGAGAGATCTCGGAGTAGTGGAGGCGCGCCGCGTCCCAGGAGACCCTCGACCCCGGGGCGCAGCCGCCGAAGAGCAGGACCGTTCCTCCGGGTGTGACGAGGTCGGGCAGCATGGCCCAGACCTCGGCCGAGCCGGTGCAATCGACTGCGGTCTCGGCGCGTCCCGCGAGCGAACCGGGAATCTCCCGCTCGAGGTCCACGGCGTCCGCCCCGTAGCGGCGGGCGAGGGACAGCCGGTGGTCGCCGCCGCGCGCGACCACGATCGCGTGGACGCCGCGGGCCCTGGCCGTCGCCGCCCACAGAAGCCCGAGCGCTCCCGCGCCGTAAACGAGGAGCGTTCCCCGCCCGCCGCCCAAGAGGCGCCTCCAGCCGTGCAGAACCGACGCGAGGGGATCGAGGAACGCGGCGATCTCGTCGGGAAGCCCATCCGGAACGGGATGCAGGTTCCGGGCGACGACGTTCGCCGGAACCCGCAGCAGCTCGGCGAAGGCGCCCCACGAGCGGTCCGCGTGTCCCGCCGGGCAGAGGTTCTCGAGGCCGCGGCGGCACTCGGCGCAGACGCCGCACGGACCCGAGATGCCCGGCACGACACGGTCGCCGATCGCGAATCGCTCGACGCCCGGTCCGACTTCGACGATCTCGCCGGCCGCCTCGTGTCCCATCGTGATCGGAAGCGCGATCCGCGGGTGGCCGCGCTCCAGGATCTTCAGGTCGGTCCCGCACGTCAGCGCGGCGCGCACGCGCAGCACGACCTCGCCCGCGCCGGCCCTCGGCGGCGGCAGGTCGCGCTCTTCGAAGCGCCCGATCGCGGTCTGGACGAAGGCGCGCACGGCCGGACTACGACAGCCGGTCGCGGACGAAGAGAGCGAGCTCCGGCAGTCGTCCCCCGCCGCCCGGCAGACCCCGCGCCGCCGATGCGGCCTCGTCCACCTTTGCCTGGAGAATCTCGCGGGATCTCTCCGCGCCCCACATCGCCGGGAACGTCAGCTTCTTCGCGGCGGAGTCCGCACCCGGCTCCTTGCCGAGCGTCGCGGCGTCGGACTCGACGTCGAGCAGGTCGTCGCGGATCTGGAAGGCGAGACCGAGCGCGCGACCGCAGTCGTCGAGCCGCGCGAGCGTCCCTTCCGGGGCGAACGCGTAGAGCCCGCCGGCGACGAGCGCCGCGCGGATCAGGCGTCCGGTCTTCGCCCCGTGGATCGCGAGGAGTTCGTCCTCGCCGCCGGACGGCGTCCCCTGCAGGTCCGCGACCTGGCCCCCGATCATCCCCTCGCTGCCGATCGCGCGCGTCACGACGTCGAGCACGGCGAGCCGGGCGTCCGCCCAGCGCGCCCCCTCCGGCCGCCGCGCGAGGACCCCGAGGCCTTCGGTCAGGAGGGCGTCCCCCGCCAGGATCGCCACGGCCTCTCCGAAACGCACGTGGCTCGTGGGGACGCCGCGGCGCAACGGCGCGTCGTCCATCGCCGGCAGGTCGTCGTGGACCAGAGAGTACGTGTGGATGAGCTCCAGCGCGCAGGCCGGCGCGAGCACGTCGGCGGCCGACGCCCCGAGCGCCTCGGCTGCCGCGAGACACAGGATCGGGCGCAGCCGCTTGCCTCCGGCGAAGAGGCTGTGGCGGATCGCGCGGTGGAGCTCCGCAGGCCAGCGGTCTTCGGCCGGCACGAGCCGGTCCAGCTGGGAATCGATCTCGGCCCGGCGTTCGGCGAGATAGGCGGCGATCGCCCCTCTAGCGGCGGTCGTCGTCGGAGTCGTCGGAGTCCTCGGGCGCGAACGGCGCCGACTCGAAGGGGACCGTCTTCCACTCCTCGCCCGACTCCTTCAACACGAGCTCGACGGACTTGCCCACTTCCTTCAGCTTCGCGTCGCAGAACCGCGCGAGGGACATCCCCTCCTTGAAGAGCTCGAACTGCTTCTCGAGACCGAGGTCGTCCGACTCGATCTCGGAGACGATCGCTTCCAGCCGCTCCATGGCCTCCTCGAAGCTCCGCTCCTTCTTCGACGGCCGGGTGGTCACGACTTCTCCCCGGCGGCGTCCGAGAAGAGCGGCCCGAAGTCGTCGTCGCCTGCCGGGCGGACCTCGCGCGGCAGAGGAACGCCCCGCACGATCGCGCGAAGCTCCCCTTCGTGGAGGCGGACCCGGATGCGCTCTCCCGGCCGGACCGCGGCCGCGGCAGTCAGCGGAGATTTCGCCCCTTCCCGGTACGCGACCGCGTATCCGCGCGCCAGGATCGCGAACGGGTTCACCAGCCCGAGCTTCTCGCCGCACTCGCGCAACCGCTCGGCCCGACGCTCGAGCGCGCGATCGATGCGTTCTTCGAGCTGCCGGCGGCGGCCTGCCGCGAGGTCGCTCTTGCGCGCGAGCTCCGCGATCCGCGGGAAGGCCGCGAGCGCCTTCTTCGCAGTCACGAGCCGCGCGGCGTCCCGGGCCGGGCGCCTCTCGAGAGCACTCTTCAGCGCGGCGAGACTCTGGGCAACTCCTTCGCTCTTCTCCCGGAGCCGGTACCGGAAACGCAGGAGTCCCTCCGCGCGGGACTGTTCGGCCACCCGGGAGCGGTCGAGCGCCAGGCGGGATTTCATCGCTCTCTCGATGCGGGAGCGCCACCCGTCGGTCCGGCGGCAGAGCTCCTCTTTTCTCTCGACGACGAGCTCCGCCGCGGCGGACGGCGTCGGGGCGCGGAGATCCGCGGCGAGGTCCGCGATCGTGACGTCGGTCTCGTGCCCGACGGCCGAGATCGTGGGGATTCGAGAGGCCGCGATCGCGCGCGCCACGCGCTCGTCGTTGAACGGAGCGAGGTCCTCGGGCGAGCCTCCGCCGCGGGTCACGATCAAGACGTCGAAGCCGGCCCGTCGGTTGAACGCCCGGATTCCCTCGGCGATCTCGGCGGCTGCGCCCAGGCCCTGGACCCGGACCGGGTAGATCGTGATCGCGAGGCCGTCGTGGCGCCTCCGGAGCACCTGGACGATGTCGCGAATCGCCGCTCCGTCGGGAGAGGTCACGAGGCCGATCGCCCGGGGAAACAGCGGAATGCGCCGCTTCCGGGCGGCGTCGAACAGCCCTTCCGCGGAGAGGCGCGCCTTCAGCTGCTCGAACGCGAGCTGGAGGGCGCCGGCGCCGACCGGCTCGATCTGCCACGCCTTGAGCTGAAACTTGCCCTGGGGCGCCCACAGGTCGAGCGAGCCCCGGGCGACCACCTCGAGACCCGGCTCGATCCGGAACGGGACGCGCGAGAGCTCCGTCGCGAAAATGATCGCGCTCAGGCACCCGCCGCGGTCCTTCAGGGTGAAGTAGCCGTGCCCGCCCCGGATCTCCCAGCGAGCGATTTCACCGGTCACTGCGACGTCCCGCCAGGCGGTCCGAAGCGAGCCGCCGACCTCGGCCAGGATCTGCGAGACCGTGTACGGCCGGGGGGGCGCAACCGAAGGAACCGGACGCGGAAACATGCCGCTCACGATTGTATCCGGCGCACGGCGCGGTCCTCCTCGAAGGCCGGCTCCGGAGCGAGCATCGGCGCCGACCGCTCTCCGGCGCCCCGGGACATTGCCCGGGAGAACGGCAGGGCGAGAAGCGGCAGGGTCGCCATCAACACTTCCTTGTCGCCGAAGTTGTACTCGAAGAGACCCGCCACCGATGCCGCCGCGACCGCGAGAAAAGCGGCCGCGGCGATCAGGGTCTGATCCCCGGAGCCGGTCAGACCCGCATTGCTTCGTCGAATTCGCAGCAGCGCTCCGACTCGCCAGAAGAAAAGGCCGAGCAGCGCGAGGTACGCCGCGGCCGCAAACACGCCGCTCGCTGCCGCGATCTGGATGACGTTGTTGTGCAGATGGGGAACCCTCCAGCGCGGCGCGTCGGGGTCGCGGTACAGGGTGTAGTACGGCTTCACGAGCTCGGGGCCGAGCCCGAAGATCGGCCGGTCGGCGATCATCCGGCCGCCGGCGCGCGCCATCGCGATCCGGTCGCGGTTCGTGGTGTCCGTCGGGTCGGCGATCGAGGCCGCGCGGTGGCGGACGTCGCGGGGAAGGAGGAAGAAGACCGCGACGAGCGCCGGAACGACGAGCAGCAGCCCGCGCGGCCGCCGCACCGCGAGGAACGCCGTGACTGCGCCGACCGCGCCGACGTAGGCACCGCGCGTGAGCGTGAACACCATCGCCACGAACGGAAGGACGGCGACCACGGCGAGCCATCGCTCTCGGCCGCGCCCCTCGAAGAGAAATCCGAGAAGAACACAACCCGCCAGCAGCGTCAGGCCCGAGAGCGTCATGTAGTGGGAGAGGTTCGCGTGGATGCGGTTCTGGAGGTCCGGCCCCCGGTGGGCGAGCTGGATGAGACCGAAGAGAGCGAGCGCGGTGCCGCTCGCGGCAATCGAGAGAAGGATCGCGCGGGCTCGGCCGGCCGCGTCCACCAGGTCGATCGTGATCGGGACCAGCAACAACAGGGAGAGGCTCGGCAGCGCGCGGAAGCTCGCGCGCGGATCGACCGAGAAGGCGACGGAGAGCGCGACGAGCAACGCGAACACCCCGGCGAGCGCCGTCAGGGGGTGCGAGAGCGCGCGGCGACAGCTTTCGTATCTCCACCCCGTTGCCAGCCAGCCCGCGAGCAGGGGCACGAAGAGGATGTAAGCGATCGTGATCTGCGAGGAGAGGAGCGCGAAACCGACCAGGAGGGGGAAGAGCGCTTTTCGGACCGACACCGGAAAGTTCGAAGTCTTATTTCTCGTTTCGCACGCCGACGGAGCCCGGAAGCGCTTCGTCGATCAGCATCACGGGGATGTCGGACACGATCGGATAGACCAGGTCGGCCGACTTCGAATAGAGGCCCTGCGTGACGACCGGCTCCTCGTCGCGGAACTTCTCCCGGTACTTCTCGACCAGGGCGCGCCGCGTCTCTTCATTCAAGTCGACGAGCTCGAGCGGGCCCTTGGTCTTGGGACAAACCAGGATCGCGAGCAGTTCGGGGTCGACGGCCATCAGCGGGAAGTCTAAACGAGCCACTCGCTGCCGGCTACCGGCTTCCGGATAGCGTCTCCTGATAGTTTCTTTCGATGCGCCTCCTCCAGCTCGTCGCCGGAGAGAAATGGACCGGCGCCGCCGCCGTGGTCTACGACCAGACCGCGGCTCTCGTCGCGGCCGGCGTCGAGGCGCAATTCGGATTCGTCCGCGACAGCCCGCTTTCCCGCCGCCTTCTTCCCCTCGGGTGGGCCCGGCCGCTGCTCTCGAGGCCGAGCGGACCTCTCGACTACGTCCGGGACGTCCGGAGCCTCCGCGAGACGCTCCGGCGTGAGCGCTTCGACGTGGTCCACTGCCACCTCTCGCACGACCACTTCCTGGCGGCGGCGGCCGTCCGCGGCACCCCGGCCGTCCTCGCCCGGACTTTTCACCACTCAGCGCACGTCCGAACGGACTTCGTATCGCGCGGATTGATGCGCCGCACCGCCGGCTTCGCGTTTGCGAACCGGGCGATCGCCGCAAAGTTCGGCCGGCCCGGTCCGGTTCACTCGCCGGTCGTGGATCCGGGCCGCTTCCGGCCGGGAGACGCGCCGCGCGAGCTCCTCGCCAAGCTCGGCGTTCCCGCCGGCGCGTTCGTCGTCGGGACCGTGGGGAAAATGGCCGCGGCCCGGGGCCACGAAGAGGCGATCGCCGCGGCCGCCGCGCTTCCCGCTCCGGTCGTGCTGCTCCACGTCGGAAAGGGGGAGCTCCGGCCGCAGCTCGAGGCGCGGGCGGCAAGGCTCGGGACGGGCTCGCGCAACTTCTGGGCGGGATACGAGGAGGAAGGTCTGCCCGACCTCTACCGGGCGATGGACGTCTTTCTCTTCCCCGCTTCCGGCTCCGAACAGGGGCAGCGCGCGATCCTCGAGGCGATGTCTTCCGGAGTTCCGGTCGTCGCCCTCGATCTGCCGGGCGTGCCCGACCTCCTCACGCACGAAAGAGAGGGCCTCGTCGTCCGGAGTGCCGGCGAGATCGCGCCGGCGCTGGCCCGCCTTCGAGAGTCGGTGGATGACCGGCGGCGGATGGCGGCGCAGGCACGGGAGCGAGCTCTCGAGTTCGCTCCGGAACTGTTTGCGGATCGGGTCCGCGGGTTCTACGCGGACTTGCCCGCCAGGAACTGGAGTACTTCCCGGGCGTGGGACGCCGGCGAGACCGCCGGGTAGGCCGCCTCGACCCGGCCGTCCGCCCCGATTACGTAGGAGATGCGGCGCGCCGAGCGAGCCTCCGGCGAATCCGCCGCGCCGTACGCAACTCCCATTTCCCGCCGCTCGTCGGAGAGGAGCGGGAACGGGAACTTCTCCTTCGTGACGAACGCCGCGTTTGCCTTGACCGGGTCGAACGAGACTCCGAGGATCTGGACGCCGGCTTTCTCGAACTGCGGGGCGAGGTCGCGGAACCCGCGGCCTTCGATGGTTCAGCCGGGAGTGCGGGCCTTCGGATAGAACCAGAGGACGACGGGGCGACCGCGGAATTCCGACAGCCGGCGGATCGCGCCGGTGTGATCCGGCAGCGCGAAGTCGGGCGCCCGGTCTCCCGGAGCGAGCGGCAGGGTCACCGGCTTTCGTCCCAGCATTTCGATCTACTCCGCGGCGGTCGCGGGAGTCCCCTCCCACGTCTGGTCGGAATCATCGTATGCCGGGAGCTCGAAATGCCAGCCATTCCGTTCGAAGCGGCGCCACTCCCAGAGCTTCGCCCACTTCAGGAAGACGCCGTACGCCTGCAGGGTGCAAAGGACGAGGCCGTGGCGCCCGTCGAGGAACCCGGCCTGGAAGACGTACATCCGGACGAACCGCCACGCGGGCCGGAAGGCGAGCTCGATCGCGCCGGGGCGCCGCCCCTTCCGGTACGCGTCGGCGGCGCCCCACTCGGCGTAGCGGTGCAGCTTCTCGAGATACTGGCCGAGCGACCGGAACGTGTAGTGGAGAAGAGCGTTGTCCAGCGTGGGCGCCGGTCCCTCCGGTCGGATGTCCGCGTGCACGCGGCGCTTCGGGTACCGGGCCATGCCCCGGCGCACGAGGCGCACGACCTTGTCGGTCGACCACCCGGAGTGGCGGATGATCCGATCGAGAAAGAGGTTGCGCCGCCGGATGGAGTAGTAGTCGGCGGAGGGGCCGCGCTCGATCAACTCCACGATCTCGCGCGCGAGGCCGGGAGTGACGCGCTCGTCCGCGTCGACGATCAGGATCCAGGGATGGAGGGTCTGGTCCATCGCCCAGTTCTTCTGCGCGGCGGATCCGAAGTACTCGCGCTGGAGGATCCGGACGCCCGGAATCTCCCGCGCGATCTCCAGAGTCCGATCCGTCGAGAAGGAGTCGACCAGGAGAACCTCATCCGCGAAGGAGAGGCTTTCGAGGCACTCCTGGATGTTGATCTGTTCGTTGAAAGAAGTGACGATCGCCGAGAGCTTTTCTCTCCCGCTGGTGGAGGTCGATGGCATCGAGTTTCCGCCGGGAACTATTCCACCTTGACCTGGATCCGCTCGATCCCGGTTGCCCGGCCGGTCTCCTCGTCCACGGCGACGAGCGCTCCGGAGAGGCGGATGTCACGCTTCGCGGTCTCGAACGACCGGGGCGTCTGCGCCAGGAACTTCTCGATGATCCGCTCCCGGGCGAATCCGATGACCCCCTCGTAGGCGCCGGTCATTCCGGCATCCGTCAGGTAGGCGGTCCCGCCCGGCCGCACGGTCTCGTCGGCGGTCTGGACGTGCGTGTGCGTCCCCAGCACCGCCGAGACGCGTCCGTCGAGGTACCAGCCGACGGCGACCTTCTCGGAGGTGGCCTCCGCGTGAAAGTCGACGATGATGACTTTCACGTCCTCCCCGATCCGGGCCAGCTCCTCGTCGGCCACGCGAAACGGCGAGTCGGCGTGCGCCGGCATGAAGACCTGTCCCTGCAGGTTCAGCACGCCGACCTTGACGCCCGCCGGCGTCGACTGGACGGTCCAGCCCCGGCCCGGATTCCCGGGCGGGTAGTTGGCCGGGCGCAGCAGCCGGTCGGAGGAGTCGAGCACCGGGTAGATCTCCTTCTTGTCCCAGATGTGGTTCCCCGACGAGAAGACGTCGATGGGCAGCTTCGAGAGCTCCTCGAAGAGCTCGACCGTGAGCCCGAATCCGCCGGCCGCGTTCTCGACGTTGACGATCGTGAAGTCGACCTTCTTCCGGTCGATGAGCGAGTTCAGGGCCCGCTCGAGCGCCCGCCGGCCGGGCTGACCGACGACGTCGCCGATGAACAGGATGTTCATCGCGCGGGACTCGAAGTCTTGCCCCTCAACGCGCGTACTCGACCGAACGCGTCTCCCGGATCACCGTGACCTTGATCTGGCCGGGATACTGGAGCTCCCCTTCGATCTTGCGCGCGATGTCGCGCGAGAGCCACAGCGCCTCGTCGTCGGTGACGCGGTTGGCCTCGACGATGATCCGGAGCTCCCGCCCCGCCTGGATGGCGAAGGCCTTCTGGACGCCCTTGAAGCCGTCCGCGATGTGCTCCAGCTTCTCCAGGCGCTTGACGTAGGTCTCCAGGATCTCGCGCCGCGCGCCGGGCCTCGCGGCCGACAGGGCGTCGGCCCCGTTGACCAGGACCGCTTCGAGCGAACGCGGCTCGTAGTCGCCGTGGTGGCACTCCATCGCGTGCACCACGTCGTCGCTCTCGCCGAACTTCTTCAGAACCTCGCGGCCGAGCTCGAGGTGCGTGCCATCCATCTCCCGGTCGATCGCCTTTCCGATGTCGTGAAGAAGTCCGGCGCGGCGGGCGACCTCGGTGCGCGCGCCGAGCTCGCCGGCCATGCTCGACGCGAGCCAGGCGACCTCCTTGGAGTGCTGGAGGACGTTCTGGCCGTACGAGGTCCGGTACTTCAACCGGCCGAGAAGCTTGATCAGCTCGGGGTGGAGGTCCGAGATGGCGAACTCGAGCGCGGTCGCCTCCCCGTCCTGCCGGATCTTTTCCCAGAGCTCCGATCGGACTTTCTCGACGACCTCCTCGATGCGCGCCGGGTGGATTCGCCCGTCGACGATCAGGCGATCGAGAGCCAGGCGCGCGACCTCCCGCCGGATCGGCTCGAAGGCGCTGATGACGATGGCCTCGGGCGTGTCGTCGATGATGAGGTCCACTCCGGTGGCCGCCTCGAGCGCGCGGATGTTGCGCCCCTCGCGTCCGATGATCCGGCCCTTCAGATCGTCCGAGGGGAGCTCGACCACCGAAACGGTCGCCTCGACCACCGTGTCCGAGGCGAGACGTTGAATCGCCATCCCGATCTGGTGACGGGCCTTCTGGGTGGCCTGCTCGATCGCCTCCTCCTCGATCCGCCGCATGAGCCCGGCGGCGTCGACGCGGGCCTCGTTCTCGATCGACCGGATCAGGTCCCGTTTCGCGTCGGCCGCGGTCAGCCCCGAGATCTGCTCCAGGCGGCGCTGCTGCTCCCCGATCAGCCGATCGACCTCTTCATGCGCCTTTTCGACGCCCTTCTGCGCGTCCGCCAGGGCCCGTTCCTTCCGGGCGAACTCCTCCTCCCGCTTCTCCTGCTGGGCGAGCTTGCGGTCGAGGTTCTCCTCCTTCTGGACGACCCGCTTCTCCAGGCCCGCGATCTCCTGGCGCCGGGCCTGGACGGTCTTGTCGAACTCGAGCTGGGCCGCCAGGACCTTTTCCTTGGCCTCGATGGCGGACTCGCGCAGGCGCGCCTCCGAAGCCTTCGTGGCTTCGGCCAGGACCCGGTCCGCCTCGGACCGGATCGCCGCGCGCTCGCGCGCGACCTGCTTCTTGAGCAGAAAGTACGCGACCAGGGCGAAGACGACCGCCAGCACTGCGGCCGCGATCGGGATCGCGACGGATGTGTTCATTTCGGCTCCCCACGCCTTCGGGGGCCGAAAGTCGGGACGCGGCTACACGATTTCCCGGAAGCGACTCTTCCGACGAGGGTTTCGAATTGGGTTGTCCGGAACTGCTTTCAACGGGACCGCTCGTTTCTTCGTGTTCCCCGAGCGACTCGGGGGCGCCGACGCCTCGCCTTTCAGGCTCCCAGGGCGTCGTCCAGTTTTCGAATCAGGCGCTCCGCCCGGGCCCGAAAGTCCGTCGGCTCACCCGTTCGACGTTTCTCCGACTGATAAAGATCGTCCGTGATGTTCAGGGCGGCCAGGATGGCGATCTTGGTCGTGTCCACCGTGGCCGTTCTTTCCGCTACTTCCTTCATGCGGGAGTCGACGAGGCGCGCCAGGTCATGAATGTACGTGCTGTCGCCTTCGGCTCGGACGTTATAGGTCTGCCCGAAGATCTCGACCTGCGTGACGCTTCCCCGTTTCTCCACGCGTGGCCTGTAAAGGGCTCCTTTCGAAGGCTGAGTGTAGTTTTTGCGCCCTGAGGAGTCAACGATTTACGCGCCGAGCTCGCCGGAGGCGCCGCGGCGCATTTTTCCGCCGTCGGAAGGAGCGAACGTCGCCAGGGGATAGCATTCCGCCAACTTCTCATGCCGCTATCGATCGGCTCCCGGCTGGGTCCCTACGAGATCCTGGGTCCTATCGGAGCCGGGGGAATGGGGGAAGTGTTTCGCGCCCGGGACACGCGCCTCTCCCGCGATGTTGCGATCAAGATTCTCCCCGAGCGCCTCGCTGACAATGACACCGCGCTCGCCCGCTTCGAGAAGGAAGCCCGCGCTGTGGCCGCGCTTTCTCATCCGAACATCCTCGCCATCCACGATTTCGGCCGGGAGGGTGGGACCGTCTACGCCGTCATGGAGCTCCTCGAGGGCGAATCGCTGGACCGGCGCCTGGCGCGCGAAGCTCTGCCCTGGAAGAAAGCTCTCGAGATCGGATCGGCGGTGGCCGAGGGGCTCGCCTCCGCCCACGCGCGGGGAATCGTTCACCGGGACCTGAAACCGGCGAACGTCTTCGTCACGAAGGACGGGATCGTCAAGATCCTCGACTTCGGGCTCGCGCGGCAGGACGCGCTCCTTGCGGAAGGGAACGGGACGGGTCTCCCCACGGAAGCGGCTCCCGAGACCGCGCCCGGCACCGTGCTCGGGACGGTCGGTTACATGTCGCCGGAGCAGGCGCTCGGCGAGGTCCTCGACTTCCGATCCGACCAGTTCTCCTTCGGCGCGATCCTCTACGAGATGATCGCCGGGAAACGCGCCTTCGCGCGGCCCAGCGCACCCGAGACGATGACGGCCATCATC
>Ga0207689_10003968_pt1 | contig 13461 bp, 9 predicted proteins | sample KBSMisM52_FD_184312 | JGI IMG/M metagenome (GOLD analysis project Ga0207689, IMG submission 184312) | Miscanthus rhizosphere microbial communities from Kellogg Biological Station, Michigan, USA - KBS Miscanthus M5-2 (SPAdes) (version 2) | ecosystem: Host-associated > Plants > Roots > Rhizosphere... | reverse complement strand
CGCGCAGGGCGACGCCTACTACTCGCTGATCGCGAGCGGCCAGAACGCTTGGTGGCCGCACTACAACGCGGGCAGGCGGAAGATGGAGGACGGCGACTTCCTGCTGATGGACTACGCGCCGGACGTCGGCTACTACATGAGCGACGTGACCCGGATGTGGCCGGTCAACGGGACATTCGCGCCGTGGCAGCGGGAGCTCTACGGCTTCTACCTGACCTGCTACGAGGCGATCCTGGGAGCGATCCGGCCGGGCGTCGACGCGGCGACCGTGATGAAGGACGCGCTGAAGACGATGGACCGAGCGCTCGCGACTTCGAAGTTCTCGAAGGACACCTATCGGAAGGCGGCGGAGACGTTCGTGAAGGAGTACCGCGACGCCGCTGGAAAGCCGGACGCGGCGCTCGGCCACTGGGTCGGCATGGCGACGCACGACGACGGTCCGCACTCCGGGCCGCTGAAGCCCGGGATGGTGTTCACGATCGAGCCGGCGCTGCGCGTGCCCGAGGAGAAGATCTACGTCCGGCTGGAGGACCTGATCGTGATCACGGACAAGGGCCGCGACGTCCTCTCGGACTTCGTCCCGCGGGACATCGCCGGGGTCGAGAAGGTCATGAAGGAGGAGGGCCTCCTGGAGCGCTATCCCCGGGCGGACTGAGCGGGGGCCGGACCCTCAATGTGGCAAGTGGAGACCTGACCCCTTAACATCGCTTGCATGGAACGGATCGTGGAGTCGCGCGCGCCGGTCCGGACGCGCCTCCCGCTCGCCGCGCGGTTCGGGGCATTCGTCGCGGAACGGTTCCCGTTCGCGCTCGCCCCGGTCGTGGAGACGTTCCGCTCGGTCGCGCCGACGGACCCCGGCCGGGACGAAGCCGCGATCGAGGCGCTGCGCCGGCCGCTCTCCGAAGCGCTGCTGAACGCAATCGATCACCTCCCCGCCGAAAAGTTCGACGAAGCGACGCCGGGCGTCGCGGTCGACGCGCGGGTTCAGCAGGCCAAGACGGAGCTCCTCGAGGCGTGCGACGGGTTCCTGCGGCGCGAGGCGATCGAGGCGTCGCTCACCAACGCGGAGCGGCTCGAGATCCTGCGCGGCATGCTGCTGACCCGGGCGACCGACAACCGGCTGAAGGCGTTCTTCTCGGGAGGAGAGGTCCGGTACGGCGGCGCGGCGTTCCAGGGGAAGGGATTCCGCTCGCTCGGCCAGGAGGCAATCTACGCGTCGGCCATCCGGCTCTGGCGCGGCGAGAAGTATCGCGGGCCCGACGGGAGCTGGCGGGGCGACGTCGTGGCGCCCCTCATCCGGGATCTGGGCGCGGCGCTCGCGATGCGGCCGGACCCGGCGACGGTCCACTCGACGCTCTCGGCGCAGATGGGCAAGGCCGGCGAGCCGATGGACGGGAAGGACCTGCACGTCGGCGACTTCGGCTGGGGGATCCTGCCGCCGACCGCGCCGCTCTCGATCTCGTCGCTCACGATCGCCGGCATGGCCATGGCGTTCGCGCGCGAGGGATCCGGCCGCGTCGGCGTCTCCTACATCGGCGAGGGCGGGACTTCCCTCGGCGAGTGGCACGAGGCGGTCAACGCCTGCGCGGCGCGCCGTCTGCCGGCGATCTTCTGCGTCCAGAACAACCAGACCGCTCTCGCGACTCCGGTCTCCGATCAGTCCGCGGTCCGCGTCTTCGCGGAGAAGGCGGCGGGCTACGGGATCCCGGGCATCACGATCGACGGAACGGACCCGGACCGCATCGCCGCGGCGTTCGCTTGGGCCGCCGAGCGCGCGCGCGCCGGCAAGGGCCCGGCGCTGATCGAGCTCGTGTGCATGCGGATGTGCGGCCACGCGCATCACGACGACATGCTTTACCTCGGCAAGGAGCCGCCGATCTCCTGGGGCTATCCGCCGCTCCATGACTCCGGCTACGCGAACCGCGAGCTGTACGAGTTCTGGTTACGGCGCGACCCGATCCCGAACTACGCCGCGAGGCTGGAGGCGGAGGGCATCCTGGCGGAGGGAGACCTCGAACGGTTCCAGGCGGAGGCGACGGCGCTCGTGGAGGAAGAGGCGCGGAAGGTCGTCGCCGCGCCGTGGCCGGAGCCGGAGGTCGCGGGGCGCAACGTCTTCGCGGGCGAGCAGCCGCGCCGCCGGATCGAGGTGATGGAGCCGCAGGCGCGCGGGCGGCTGGTCCCGGGCGTCCTCCTGCGGCCGGATCCGGGGCTGCCGTTCGACCCGAAGGGCCGGACCTTCCTCGAGGCCGTGACGCTCGGAATCCGCGACGCGCTCGCCGCCGATCCGCGGGTCTTCGTCTACGGGGAGGACGTCGGCGGAAAGTACGGGAACGCCTTCCTGCTGCTTCGGCCGCTGCTGGCGGAGTTCGGAAATCGGATCGTCAACTCCCCGCTCTCGGAGGCCGCGGTGCTGGGCGTGTGCGTCGGCGCGGCGCTCGCCGGCCAGCGCCCGATCGGCGAGATCCAGTTCAACGACTTCGTCGCGACGGGGTTCAACCAGCTCGTCAACAACGCCGCGAAGATCCGCTACCGGTGGGGCGGCTCGGTTCCCATGGTCGTGCGCATGCCGTGGGGAGGGTTGCGCCACGCGGGTCCGTACCACAGCCAGAACACGGAGCCCTGGTTCTACCGGACGCCGGGGCTGAAGATCGTGGTTCCCTCGACGCCCGAGGACGCGCGGGCGCTGCTCGCGTCGGCGGTCGCGGACCCGGACCCCGTCCTCTACTACGAGCACATCGCCCTCTACCGCGATCCGCGCGTGAAGCAGGTTCTGCCCGACGCGGCCCCGGCGCCGCTCCCGCTCGGCAAGGCGGCGCTCCGGCGCGAGGGCTCGGATCTCGCGATCGTGTCCTATGGCGCGTACGTGCACGTCGCGATGCGGGTCGCCGAGAAGCTCGCCCGGGACAAGATCCAGGCGGCAGTGCTCGACCTGAGGTCCCTCGTTCCGCTCGATCGGGACGCGTTGCTCGCGCTCGCGCGGCGGTGCGGCCGCATGCTGATCGTGCACGAGGATTCCCGGACCGGCGGCATCGGCGAGAGCCTCGCTGCGATCGTGCAGGAGGAGGCGTTCGAGCACCTGGACGCGCCGGTGCGGATCGTGGGCGCGCTCGACACGCCCGTGCCCTACTCGCCGCCGCTCGAGGAGTTCTTCCTTCCGAGCGAAGCCGAGGTCGAGCGGGCGGCGAGGCTGCTGGTTCAGTACTGAGGTCGCACTTGGCGATCGGCTGTCAGCGATCAGTTCTCACGAGCACATGACTCTCGTCTCCGGTACGAAACGCGGGCCGTACGAAATCCTGGCGCCCCTCGGCGCCGGGGGAATGGGAGAGGTCTACCGCGCGCGGGACACCCGGCTGCGCCGGGAGGTCGCGCTGAAGGCTCTTCCAGCGGCGTTCGCCGCGGACTCGGAGCGGCTCGCCCGGCTCGAGCGGGAGGCCCGGCTCCTGGCGGCGCTCAACCATCCGAACATCGCCGGAATCTACGGAATCGAGGATTCCGGTGATTCGGTGCTCCTGGTCCTCGAGCTGGTCGAGGGACAGACGCTCGCGGAGCGGCTCTCCGCCGGACCGCTGCCGCTCGAGGACGCGCTCTCGATCTGCTCCCAGATTGCCAGCGGACTCGAGGCCGCGCACGACGCGGGGGTCATCCACCGCGACCTGAAACCCGCCAACGTCAAGGTCCGTCCGGACGGTTCGGTGAAGATCCTGGATCTCGGGCTGGCGCGCGCGCTCGAGCCGTCGCCGGCCGGCGATCCCTCGCTCTCGCCGACCATCACGTCCGGGGGGACCGAGCCCGGCGTGATCCTGGGAACCGCGGCGTACATGAGCCCCGAACAGGCGCGCGGGCGGTCGCTCGACCGCCGCTCGGACGTCTTCTCCTTCGGCTGCGTGCTCTACGAGAGCCTGACGGGGAAGCGCGCCTTTCCAGGCGAGACCATCTCGGACACTCTCGCCGCAATCCTGCGCGCCGAGCCGGACTGGAGCGCCCTGCCGCCGCCGACTCCCGGCACGATCCGCCGACTGCTGCGGCGCACGCTCGAGAAGGACGCGAAGCGGCGCCTGCGCGACATCGGAGACGCGCGTCTCGAAATCGATGAGGCGCTGGCGTCGCCGGAGCCCGAGGACCGCGCGCCCGCCCCAGCGCCGGCGCGGCGGCGCCCGCCTCTCCTCTGGGCGCTCGCCGGCGCGCTCCTCGGTATCGTCACCACGTTCTCCGTGGGCCGGCAGTTCGGTCGCCCGACCGCCCCGGCGGTTTCGCCGACCCTGCGCGCCGTCCTTCCGCTTCCGCCCAACACGCGCCTCGGCTTCGCGGATCGTCCGGCGATCGCGCTCTCTCCGGACGGTCGGACGATCGTCTTCCGGGGGGTCGAAGGGCAGATCGCCCGCCTCTATCGCCGCGACGTCGGGGGAACCGAGGCAAAGCCGATCGCCGGCACCGAGGGCGGCTTCGCACCATTCATCTCACCGGACGGGCAGTGGCTCGGCTTTTTCACCGCGGTGGAACTGAAGAAGGTTCCTCTCGCCGGAGGCGCGCCGATCCGGATCACCCTCGTCACGCCGGTCACCGCGGGAGGGGCGTGGGACAAAGACGGAAACATCGTTTTCACGCTCACGTTGAACGGGCCGCTGTCCCGCATTTCCGGAGCGGGCGGGACCGTCCAGCTCCCCGAAGCGCCGATGATCTCGACGCTCGACACTTCCCGAGGAGAGCGGTCTCATCTCTGGCCCCAGCTTCTTCCGGAGGGCCGCGGGATTCTCGTGACGATGGTCGTGGGGGAGGACTTCCAGGACTTCGACAACTCGCAGATCGTCGTCCTCGACCCGAAGAACGGTCACCGGACCGTGGTGCTCGAGGGGAGTCCGTTCGCCCGCTACGCGGCGGGCCAGCTCTTCTTCGTACGGGGCAACGCGATGTTCCGGGTTCCGTTCGATCTCTCCCGCCTCGCCGTGACCGGATCGCCGGTCCCGCTGGCGGAGCGGGTCGCAATCAACTCTCTCACCGGGACCGCGAGCTTCGCGGTCTCGCCCGACGGGACCTTCGTTTACGCCGATGGTCCGCCGATCGAAAGCTCGAAGTCCGTCGTCGTCCAGCTCGATCGGCGCGGGACTGAAAAGACCCTGCCGCTGCCCGTCGCCGATTACCATGCGCCGCGCCTCTCTCCGGATGGAAAGACGCTCGCCCTCGGAAAATGCGACGGCGCGTCCTGCAAGCTCGTCCTCTACGACCTCGAGCGCAAGGCGCTCACTCCCTTGACCTCGGAGCCCGGCCGTTTCTTCAACCCGGTGTGGTCTCCGGACGGCCGACGACTCGCCTACTCGGGTTTCGGCGACGGCGCGCCCACTCTTTACGTCAAGAACGCGGACGGGAGCGGCCCGGCCCAGCGGCTCACCGACGCACCGACCGCAACGAGAGAGACGGCGGAATTTCCCAACTCCTGGTCTCCGGACGGACGGACCATCGCGTACGTCGTCGTCCACCGGCTGACGGGCGGCCGCCCCTCCCGCGACGTCTGGCTGGCCTCGCCCGGCGAAAAACATCAGACGCGGCCCTGGATGGAGACTCCGTACGCCGAATCCAGCGCCGCTTTCTCGCCGGACGGGCGGTGGATGGCCTACGTCTCGGACGAATCCGGCCGGAAAGAGGTCTACGTTCGGCCTCTCTCCGAGACCGGCGGCAGAGTCAAAGTCTCGAACGAAGGCGGAGTCGAACCCGTGTGGACACGCGGCGGGCGCGAGCTCCTCTATCGAAACGGGAGCCAGTTCCTATCGTGCGAGATCCAATCGGAGCCGGGTCTTGCCGCCGGCGTACCCCGCCTTCTCTTCTCGGGCGACTTCCTACCCGGGGGCAGAGAAGACGCGCCGTTCGAATACTCCGTCTCGACCGACGGCAACGTGATTTATGCGACGCGAACCGTGGCCGCGCCGGAACCCGAACGCCGCCTCGCGATCGTTACGAACTGGCTCCGATAGTCCGGGCGCCGATCACCGGTCTTCCATCGGCACGAAGGGCCGCTCGTCCTCCCCGACATAGATCTGGCGGGGGCGCGCGATCTTCTGCTCGGAATCGAGGAGCATCTCCTCCCACTGGGCGAGCCAGCCCGCCGTGCGCGGAATCGCGAAGAGAACCGTGAAGGCGGCCGTCGGAATCCCGATCGCCTGGTAGATCAGGCCGGAGTAGAAGTCGACGTTCGGGTAGAGCTTGCGCTGGACGAAATAGTCGTCCTGCAGAGCGATCCGCTCGAGCTCGAGAGCGATGTCCAGAAGCGGGTTGCGGCCGGTCACCTCGAAGACCTCGTCCGCGATTTTCTTGATGATGCGGGCGCGCGGGTCGTAATTCTTGTAGACGCGGTGCCCGAATCCCATCAGGCGCTTGTCGCCCTTCCCTTTCTTGACCTCATCGATGAACGCCGGGACCTTCGAGATCGAGCCGATCTCCTGGAGCATCTTCAGGACCTCTTCGTTCGCCCCGCCGTGCAGAGGTCCGTAGAGCGCCGCCGCCGCGCCGGCGACGGCGGAGTAGGGATCGGTGTGAGACGAGCCGATTCCGCGCATCGCGTGGGTGCCGCAGTTCTGCTCGTGGTCCGCGTGAAGGATGAAAAGCACGTCGAGCGCCCGGACGAGCGCCGGATTGGGGTGGTACGAATCCGCCGGGAACTTGAAGAGCATGTTGAGGAAGTTCTCGGTGTAGGAGAGGTCGTTGTCCGGATACACGTACGGCTGGCCGAGGCTGTGGCGGTACGCAAACGCCGCCAGCGTCGGCATCTTGGCGATCAGGCGGTGAGCCTGGGCGCGGCGGGATGCCGGATCGTGAATGTCGCGGGCCTCCGGGTAGAACGTGGACATCGCGGCGACCGTTCCGATCAACATCCCCATCGGATGCGCGTCGTAGTTGAAGCCGTCCATGAACTTCTTGAGCGACTCGTGGATCATCGTGTGGAACGTGATCTGCCGAACCCATTCGGAGTACTGGCTGGGGCTCGGAAGCTCCCCGTGCACGAGCAGGTAGGCGATCTCGAGGTACGTGCCCTTTTCGGCGAGCTCGTCGATCGGATAGCCCCGATACCGCAGGATGCCCTTGTCGCCATCGATGTAGGTGATCCGGCTGCGACAGGAAGCCGTGTTCAGGAAGGCGGGATCGTAGGAGAGCAGGCCGAAGTCATCCGGGGCTACCTTGATCTGGCGCAGGTCGATCGCGCGGATCGCCCCGTCCGTGATCGGCAGGTCGTAGGATTTTCCGGTTCTCTGATCGACGACCGTCAGGGCGTCCCGCCGGGCGTCACGCGAAGAGGCTTTCTGCAGTTCCACTTCTTCAACCATAGTCGACATTGTCATGCACCTTTCCCCGTAAACGTCTGCGGTCAGCGTAACTTTAGGGTCCAGCGCGGTGCCTGATGCAGATCGCTCAGCCCCGGGGAGAAAATGGGCCCGTGCCCGAGGCACTCCGGCGCATCCTCCACGTCGACATGGACGCGTTCTATGCGTCGGTCGAGCAACGGGATAACCCTTCGCTGCGCGGCCGGCCGGTCGCGGTGGGGGGCCGGCCCGAGAGCCGCGGCGTGGTCGCGGCAGCGAGCTACGAGGCCCGTGCGTTCGGCGTCCGGTCGGCGGTGCCGATGTCGCGCGCCGTGCGGCTCTGTCCGGATCTCGTGATCGTCCGGCCGGACTTCGCCAAGTACGCCGAGGTATCGCGCCAGGTGTTCGCGATCTTCCGGGAGGTCACCGAGCTCGTCGAGCCTCTGTCGCTCGACGAGGCGTACCTGGACGTCACCCGGAATTCCTGGGGAGAGCCGCTCGCGGTCGAGGTCGCGCGCCGGATCAAGCGCCGCATCCGGGAGGAGACCGGGCTGACGGCGTCTGCCGGCGTCGCGCCGAACAAGTTCCTCGCAAAGACCGCGTCCGGCTGGAAGAAGCCGGACGGTTTGACGGTGATCTCGCCCGACCGCGTCGAGAGGTTCCTGTCGGAGCTGCCCGTGGACGCGCTCTGGGGAGTGGGACCCGTCACCGCCCGGCGGCTGCGCGCCGTCGGGATCGTGCGCCTCGTCGACGTCCGGACGGCGGCCGAGGACGTGCTGCGTCAGGCCGTCGGGAGCTGGGCGGAGTCGCTCCGCCGCCTCTCGTTCGGGGAGGACGACCGGCCCGTCACGCCGAACCACGAACGCAAGTCGATCGGCTGCGAGGAGACGTTCGCGCAGGACTTGCGGGATCTCGACCAGGTGCGGAAGGAGCTCGACGCTCTCGCGCGGCACGCCGCCGCGGCGCTCGCCCGCAAAGGGCTGCTGGCGCGTACGGTCGTCCTCAAGCTGCGGTACTCGAACTTCGAGACCATCACCCGCAGCGAGACGCGCCAGCCGCCGACCGCCTCGGAGGAGGAGATCGCGGCGCGGACGGTCGCGCTCCTCGAGAAGACGGAAGCGGGCCGCCGGCCCGTGCGGCTCCTCGGCGCATCGCTCCACAATCTCGTCGGCGAGGATGTCGGTCAGGAAGACGCGGCCGCGGCGCCGCCGACGATTCCCCAGCTCGACCTGCCGGTCGAATGATCCAGCCCTTCCGCATCGACGTTGCGGAGGGAGCCCTCGCGGACCTGCGCGACCGCATCGCGCGGACGCGCTGGCCGGATGAGGTCGCGGGCAGCGGCTGGGACTACGGCACGAACCGCCACTACCTCCGCGAACTACTCGCCTACTGGCGCGACCGGTTCGACTGGCGCGAGCAGGAGCGGCGCTTGAATGCCTTCTCCCACTTCCTGACGGACGTGGACGGCCTCACGATCCACTACGTCCGCGAGGCGGGCCACGGGCCGAGCCCGATGCCGATCCTTCTCCTGCACGGCTGGCCGAGCACGTTCTACGAGATGACGAAGCTCGTCCCGCTGCTCGCGGACCCGGCGGCGCACGGCGGTGACCCCGAGGACGCGTTCGACGTCGTCGTGCCGTCGCTGCCGGGCTGCGGGTTCTCGGAGAAGCCGCGCGCCGCCGGCATGCACAAGCCGCGCATGGCGGAGCTCTTCGCGAAGCTGATGACAGACACGCTGGGGTACTCGCGATTCGCGGCGCGGGGCGGCGACGTCGGCGCGGGAGTCGTCGCGCTGATCGGTCTCGACTATCCGGACAGAGTGATCGGCATCCACGTCTCCGACGTCGTCCGGCCGTATCTCGGCCCGGGCGCGCGGCACTTCACCGACGCGGAGCGAACGTTTTTCGAGGAAGAGCGGATCTGGATGGAGAAGGAGGGCGCCTACGACCACCTCCAGGCGACGAAGCCGCAGACCGTCGGATACGGGCTGAACGACTCGCCGGCCGGGCTCGCCGCGTGGCTCGTCGAGAAGCACCGGAGCTGGAGCGACTGCGGCGGCGACGTCGAGCGGCGTTTCACGAAGGACGAGCTCCTGACGCAGATCACCCTCTACTGGGTGACGGAGACGATCAACTCCGCGAACCGGCTCTACTACGAGCGGGACCGGAATCCGCGTCCGTTCGGACCGGACGACCGCGTGCGCGTGCCGACCGCGGTGACGATCTTTCCGGGAGACATTGACCGCCCTCCGCGCGAGTGGGGGGAGCGCGTCTACGACGTCCGGCGGTGGACCGTCATGCCGCGCGGCGGCCACTTCGCGGCGTTCGAAGAGCCGCAGCTGCTGGCGGAGGACATCCGGGAGTTCTTCCGGCCGCTGCGGGAAAAATAGATCTGTCCCCATTTGTGAAATCGGGGACAGTCCCGGTTTTCTGATGCGCGGATCTTCTACCCGTTCTGGAACCCGACCTCCACGTGCGAGTCATCGCAGAACGGCTTGGTCTTCGAGGCGCCGCACCGGCACAGCCGGTAGTACGGGCTCTTCCGGCACACGCGGCCGTCCGAGTACGTGAGGATGGGCGCGCCCAGAACCTCGTAAGGACCGTCGCGGACGACGCGAATCAACGCGGCTCCGACCTCTCCCGTCACCGCGGGCTCCCCCGCCGACACCGGATCCGCGGCCTCCGTCCCGACGAAGCCGCACTCCAGGTGGGAGCGGTCGCAGTACGGCTTGTTGTTCGACTTTCCGCAGCGGCAGAGCGAGTACGCGGGCTTCAAGTCGTACGGCTGGCCCTCCGGCCCTTCCAACGGAACGCCCCCTTCGACGCGATAGGGACCGTTCGGGCGAATCGTGATGGTGCCTTCATTAAGATCGGACACGGCTGCGGATCATACCGATTGACGCGCCGTAGAATCCGGCCGGTGCTGCCCGCCCTCCTCCTCGCGGCCGCGATGGTCGTCGGAAATCCCTCTCCGGAGCTTCCCGAGCTGCGCTGGGTGCAGGGCGGCCCGCAAACGCTGGCGGGCCTGCGAGGCCGCGTCGTCCTGATTCGCTTCTTCACCGACCTGCAGTGCCCGTTCTGCAGCGCGACCGCGCCGGCGTTGAACGAGTTCGACCGCGAGTTCCGGGCGAAAGGCCTCGTCGTCATCGGCCTCTACACGCCGAAGCCGCGGCCGCGACCCACCTCCGTCGAGGACGTGCGGAAGACCGTCGACGCGTACGGGTTCCGATTCCCCGTGGCCGTCGACGACCGGTGGATGGCGCTCCATCGGCTCTGGCTCGACCGCGAGTCCGGCGCCGCGTGGACGTCGGCCTCCCTGCTCATCGATCGGCGCGGAGTCGTGCGGCACGTCCACGAGGGCGGCGTCTTCGCGAAGGATTCCAGCGATCCCGCGGCCCGGCGCGACTACGACGCGATGCGCGCCGCGATCGAAACGTTGCTCGAAGAAAAGGAGACGGCTCGATGAACCCGAGGAAGATCGCTCTTCTAATCGTTCCGGTCCTCGCCCTCGCGACGCTTGCCGCCTCCGGGTCCGTGGCGCACGACGCGGACGTGCTCGTCGCCGTCGGCGCGGGCGTCTCCGGGACCTGGGAGACCGAGGTCGAGTTCGCGAACCTCGAGGACCGGACGCTCTCGGTCTTCGCGGGCGAGCAGCCGAACCCGTTCGTCTGCGTGGCCGCTCCCTGCGGGATCGTCTATTCCTCCCTGCCCCGGAACGGCATGACGAAGCTCACGACGACGTCCACGGATTTCGGCAGGTTCACGGGGAGGCTCTTCATCGGCGCCGACGACGCCGAGGATCTCCCGACGGTCCGCGCCCGCGTCGTCAACCGCGCGCGGCCGACGCAGGCGATCGAGCTCCCGCTCTTCCGGCGCTCGACTCTCGTCGCGCTGAACCCGCTGGTGCTCGCGTTCCCGTTCCGCGTCGTTTCGGCCGGCGACCACTCGAACCTCTTCGTCTCGGAGATCGGCCGGGCGTCGGGGCTGGACGTGAAGATCGAGGCGTTTGCGTTCTCCGGGGAATTGATCGCGTCCACGACTCGCTCGGTCCCGGCCGGGGAGACGATCTTCCTCGTCGACGTCCTGGCTCAGCTGGGCGTGACCGCCATCTCGGAGGGCCAGATCCGCGTAACGAAGACCGCGGGCACCGGAAATCTGTGGGGTCTTCTCGCGTCGGTCACCGGCGACGGACGGGTGTTCGTCGCGGTGGGCCGGCATCCCTGACGCGGATCGAACGCCTCTAGCCGCCGGCCGGGACCGGGCCGAGCGGCGTCCGGCGCTGGAACATCTGGTAGACGTGATGCGCCTCGTGGTGCGCGAGGTAGTCCATCTGGAGATGCACGTCGTAGTTCTCGAACTCGGGGTGTCGGCCGGGACGGTGCCACTCCTCGAGCGAGAGCTTCTCCAGCCGGCCGATCAGGAGCCCGCGTTCCGCGAGGAACTCCTCGAGCGTGCCGGCGGCCGGATGGTCCGCCATCTCCTCGAAGAGAAGGTCCCCCTCCGCCCCGTAGTAGGTGATCTGGGGGTTGTCCTCGGCAAGCAGAGTGTCGAGGCGCGCATCGAAAACGCGTTGCGTGCGCGATATGTGGCAGAGAATTTCCTTCAGCGACCACTTCGCCGGGACGACCTTGCGGTTGAGCGCGTCCTCGTCGAGACCGGCAAAGAGCCGCCGGACCTCGAGCGCGTGGTCCCGGAGCCTCGCGATGATCCGGGTGTGCGCGGCGGCGTCGGCGGCGGCGGAATCGTTCACTCGCGCTCCCGCTACTGCAGGTCGTACAGGTCGATCTTCTTCCCCAGAAGGTACTTGTCGAACCAGTTGACGATGTGCTGCAGCCGCGCGACGCGGTGCGACGGCTTGCCGGACCGCGAGAGCTCGTGGTTCTCGCCGGGGAAGCTCACCATCACCGCCGTCTTCTTCTGCGCCTTCAGCGCGCGGAACATCGCGCCGCCCCCCTGCCACGTGGGCGTCCGCCAGTCCTCGTCCCCCTCGATGAAGAGCATCGGAGTCTTGATCTTCTCGGTGTAACGGACCGGCGACCGGGAGAGGAACTCCTCCGGGTCCTCGTACGGGTTCTTGCGGAACCACGACGGCGTGAAGAGCGTGAAGTCCGCCGAGTACCAGAACGAGATCCAGTCGGCGACGGAGCGCTGCGAGACCGCGGCCTTGAAGCGATCGGTCTGCGTCACGGTCCAGTTGGTCAGCAGCCCGCCGCCGGATCCGCCGGTGACGCCCATCCGCTGCTCGTCCACGTAGCCGCGTTTCAGGACCGCGTCGACGCCGGCCATGATGTCCTTGTAGTCGTCGCCGGGGTAGTGGTACTGGATGACGTTCGCGAAGTCCTGGCCGTACGACGTCGAGCCGCGCGGGTTCGTGTAGAGGACGACGTAGCCCTTCGCCGCCATCCACAGCATCTCGTGGTACAGGATGTGGCCGTACGCGGTGTGCGGCCCGCCGTGGATCTCGACGATCATCGGGTACTTCGTCGACGGGTTGAAGCCCGGCGGCTTCTGGATCCAGGCGTTGATCTTCTTCCCGTCGAAGCTGTCGTACCAGATCTCCTCGGGCGCCGAGAGGTCGAGCTGCGAGAAGAGCGCGTCGTTGACCCGCGTCAGCTGCGTGAGCTTCTTCGAGCGCGCGTCGAGGAGATAGATGTCGCCGATGTGGGTGGCGTCGCCGATCGCGACGGCGAGCTTCGACGCGTCGGGAGTCGCGGTGTACGCCATGACGTCGTGGTTCCCGGTGGTGAGCGGCTCCATCTTCCCGGTCGCAGCGTCCACGCGGACGAGGTTCGACCGCGCTTTCTCGGTGGTCGTGAGGATGAGCGAGCGGCCGTCCGGCGTCCACACGATCGCGTGCGGCAGGCCCCCCCGAGGCGGCCGCTGATCGCCGGAGAGATCGCTGCCCGGCTCGTAGTCGTAGTTCGCGGTCAGGTTGGTCGCCCTGCCGCCGCCGAAAACGAAGAGCTCCTCGTTCGTGTGCGACTGGCGCTCGACCGGGTTGACGAACCCGGTGAACGCGAAGCGATTGCCGTCGGGCGACGGTGAGGGATCGTTGATCGGACCCTTGACGTCGACGACCGTCTGCATCGCCCCGCCCGCGGCCGGCACGAAGTAGAGGTTGTCGTCCGGGTCGTCGTAGTAGGGCTCGTCGACCCGGTCGGACGTGAAGTAGA
>Ga0207689_10003967_pt1 | contig 13463 bp, 11 predicted proteins | sample KBSMisM52_FD_184312 | JGI IMG/M metagenome (GOLD analysis project Ga0207689, IMG submission 184312) | Miscanthus rhizosphere microbial communities from Kellogg Biological Station, Michigan, USA - KBS Miscanthus M5-2 (SPAdes) (version 2) | ecosystem: Host-associated > Plants > Roots >... | reverse complement strand
GGCCGTGCTGGCGCTCGGCCAGGTCGCGGGCAAGGCCGGCATGGACAAGCAACTGCTCGAACTGATCAAGCTGCGCGCCTCGCAGATCAACGGCTGCGCTTTCTGCGTGCAGTATCACATCCTGGAGGGCGAGAAGCTTGGGGTCCCCACCGATAAACTCAACCTGGTGGTGGTCTGGCGCGAGGCGCCGCAGTTTTCCGCGCGAGAGCGTGCCGCGCTGGCATGGACGGAAGCGCTGACCTTGCTCGCCGACGGTGTCAGCGATGAAGTTTATGCGCAAGCGAGCGCAGAGTTTTCGGAGAAGGAGCTTGCTTATCTCACGTCGGCCGTGGCGTCGATCAATGTCTGGAACAGGTTCGGCGCCGCCTTTCGTTGGACACCACCGGCGCGGAAGCAGGCCGTGGGCGCGGCAGCATCCTAGAAGTCAGGACGTCCACTCGTTCGCGCCGAACAGGATGCTTGGTGTAAGTTTGATGAAGGCCGGATAGTTGGCCACCAGCGCGTGTCGCGGACTGGGCTGCTATGCTATGGTAGCTATGACGAGACAAGGTTCGCAATGACTTCCAACTCCTGGATCAGCCGGCTCGGCGCACCGCTCATCGCGCTTGTTTTGACGGTCGTGCCGTCGGTTTCGCCGACGCACGCGGTTGAGGACGCTCCCAGGGTGAGCGTGGTGTCCTTTGGCCTTTTCGGCGATCAAGGCGTGTTTAGACGCGAGGCGGCCGGCGCAGCGCAGGTCGTGGCGGGCCGTTTCGGGAGCGGCCCAGTCAACGTGCAATACAATTCGAAGAAAGGCGGAGGCGCAACGATCGAGGCCCTGGCCATGTCGTTGCAAGCGGCAACCAACGGGATGGACGCCGAGAACGACGTTCTGTTCCTGATACTGACCTCGCATGGCTCCCGCGACGGTCTTGCCGTCAAAGCGGGGCGACTTACGCAAACGCTCACGCCGTCCAATCTCGCCGATATGTTGGGGCGGACGAGCGTGCGACACAAGGTGGTGGTCATCTCGGCCTGCTATTCTGGAGTCTTTATCCCTCATCTCGCTAACCCCGATGTGCTGGTCATCACCGCGGCCGATGCCAACCATCCATCGTTCGGCTGCCAGGACAAGGCCAAGTGGACCTATTTCGGCGATGCCTTTTTCAACGTTGCGCTCCGGCGAGCTAGAAGCTTGAAGGAAGCCTTTGTTGTTGCGCGCGCTCTCGTCCGGAAGCGTGAGCTGCGCGAGCAGTTCGAGCCGTCGAATCCCCTGATGGCAGGCGGCGCAAACGTGCAGCCATTGCTCATCGCGAGTCCTTGAACAATCGGCCGCCGTGCATCCATGAGCACTGGCGTGCTGTGCAAGCGAGCGCCGAGTTTTCGGAGAAGGAGCTTGCCTATCTCACGTCGACCGTGACCTCGATCAATGTCTGGAACCGGTTCGGCGCGGCGTTCCGCTGGACGCCGCCGGCGCGGAAGACAGTGGTCGGCGCGGCAGCTTCGTAAGAACCAGCATCGCCGCTCGCTCGCCTGCACGGCGGCTCCCAAAATCCGCAGTTGCTATGCAACGGTCGGGAGAAGCCGCCCCACTTCCTCCTGCAGATCTGCGATCGCCGTACGATCCCCGGAGAGGTGTCGCAGCAGGCATCGCTGGAATAGTCCATCAAACAGCGCATAAAGGGCCGCCCGGGAGACGACAGGCTGTCGACCACCGAGTGAGGCAAAGCGCGACGCGATGCGCCACACCATGTCTTCCAGGCTCTTGTCGATCTCGGCTACGTCGTTGCGAAAGGCCTCTTCGAACAGAGACTGCGAGCGAAGGTCGTACCAAAGGCGATGCATCTGCGCCTCGTCGCGAACCGTCTCACCTAGCTTTTCCAGAAAACCCTTCAACAATTCGTCGCGGCTTTGCGCCGCCGACGTGATCCGGTCGTACCGTGTGACGCACTTCGCCTTGTAGTGACGAACACAACAGCAGATCAGGTCGACCTTGTCGCTGAAGTAATAATGCAGCACACCGTGCGTAAACTCGGATTTTTGCGCGATCTCGCGCAGGCTGGTCCTCGCATAGCCGAGCTCAGCCAAGGTTTCCAACGCAGCCTCGGCAAGTTCGATTCGTCGTGCGCTGAACTTATCGACACGCGATCGCTCGATTCGATCGGAAGGTTTGCTTAGCCGGCTCGGCGTTTCAATTTTACGCTGCCTCACTGCAGATTGCTTGCGCACGTCCAAAACTCCGAATCGCCGAGTCACTTCGGCGGCAATAGTGCCCTGAAGAGCCTCCCAAAATCATCCTCGCCCCTCCCTGTTAAGGATTGCTTGACAAGTGTCAAGATTTTTGACAATCGTCAAGATAATCTTGGACAACTGTCAAGTTTTCGAGAATTCACGGCCGGAAGAAGCTGTGCATCGGGAGAAAGCGCTCGCGGCGCCTCGGCAGGTCGCGGCGCGCCACAACGGAAATCACAAGGGGAGGAGCTACGATGAGTGCGAAGAATCTGGCTGGCCGCAAGGCTCTGGTCACTGGCGGCGCGCGAGGCATCGGCGCTGCGATCGCAGAGGCGTTGGCGAACGCCGGCGCGTCGGTGATGATCGGCGACATTCTCGCCGATCTCGGCAAAGACACCGCCGGCCGTCTTGCAGAGACAGGCGCCAAGACAGGCTTTGTGGAACTGAACGTCACCGACGACGCGCAATGGGAGAGGGCTGTTGCGGCTACCATCGCCACACTGGGCGGCTACGATATCCTGATCAACAATGCAGGCATCGAGATTACCTCGCTCGTCGTCGATCTCAAGGCTGAGGATCTGCGCCGGATGTGCGACGTCAACATCGTCGGCACCGGTCTCGGCATGAAACATGCGTTTCGCGCGATGCGACCTGGCGGAAGTGCGGGTGCGGGCGGCGCCATCGTCAATATCGCATCGGTCGCAGCTACGATCGCATTCCCGGCTATTGCCGGGTACTCCGGCACCAAATCGGCTGTCGACCGCATGACGCGGATAGCCGCTGTCGAAGCCGGCAAGCTCGGCTATGGCGTGCGGGTCAACTGTCTCTATCCCGGGCTTGTTCCCACCGACATGGGAATGCAACTGGCCAATGACATCGTTGCCGCAGGACTAGCACCTGACGTCGGTGCCGCCGTCGGCTCGGTGGTCGAGCAGACACCGCTTGGCCGGTTGGGCGAGGTCGGCGACATGGCCGACGCCGCTGTTTTCCTTTGCTCCAACGAGGCGCGCTTCATCACCGGCGCCGGCCTGCCGGTCGACGGTGGCATGGGTACGTAAATTACCAAACGCCAAGAACAAGAATTCGGACAGAAATTCGGGAGGATGTGAACATGAGCGAGAAGAAGCCTGTCGTCGTCTATGGCGTCTCGGGGTACACGGGGCGTCTGGTTTGCGAATATCTGCGGGAATACAACATTCCCTTCATTGCCGCCGGCCGCGACGCCGCCAAAGTGAAAGCCGTCGTCGAGAAAATTCCCGGTATCGAAACCGCGGACTACGAAATTGCCGAGGTTGAGCACACGGTCGAAGCGCTGACCAAGCTGTTCAAGGGTGCGCAGGTCGTCAGCAATATGGTCGGCCCATTCATCAAGTATGGCCCCGAAGTTGTCGAAGCCTGTCTTGCGGCCGGCTGTCATTATACCGATACGACCGGCGAACAGGACTGGGTGCTGCTGGCGCAGGAGCGCTGGGGAGAAAAATTCGCGGCCAAAGGATTGCTGCTCGCGCCCAACGTCGCGCAGATGTATACGACGGGAGAAATCGCAGCGAACATATGCCTCGAAACGCCCGGCCTCGACACGCTCGACATCCTGGTGCTGTGGAAGGGGTTTCCCACCTATGCCTCGACGCAGACGATCTTCACCATTCTCAAGGCGAACTGGTATTATCTCGTCCAGAACAAATTTGTTGAATGGGATGTGGCCGCGAATTACGAGGTCAACGTTCCCGGTCAGCATGAGGGCGCCATTGCCGTGCCGTGGGGCGGCACTGCGCATCCGGTCTGGTTCAAGAACGATCCGCGCGTATCGAATTGCAGGGTGCTCGGTGGCGTCATGCAGCGCGACGTCATGCTGGGCGTGGTGCAGACCCAGGAGATGGTGAAAGAGAAGATCAAGCCGCTTCCGCCCGACCAGCAGGAGAAGGCGCTGGCCGACATTGCGGCAACGCTGCAGGCAAGCATGCCGCCGCGCGAAAATCCGCGCATCAATACCTCGATCGACTCCGTCTATGCATCGGGACCGCTCGGTCGCGCCCATTGCGTGATCCACGGCAATTGCAATTACAAGCAGACCGGGATGCTGCAGGCCTATGTTGCATTCTCGCTGCTGCAGACGGCCCCCAGGAAGGTTGGCTTTGCCTCCGCCTGTCAGGCGTTCGGGCATCGGGAACTGCTGGGCCAGCTGCGAAGCTTCGGACTGGTGATGAACCCAATTCTGACGGTCCACAACTGACGCAACCGGGTGGCGCGTGCGGTCGCGCCACCCGCCGTCTTTACGGGAGGTGGTCCATGCGGCTTGTCGATTATCTGGATAAGGGCGCCTCGCTTGGTCCTGATGCGCCATGCCTGACCATGGACGGAAACGACCTGAGCTATGGCGACGTACAGCGCCTTAGCTATCGGATCGCACGCGGACTCGCCAATTCCGGCGTCGCCCCCGGGGAGAAAGTCGCGATCCTGTCCGGCAACGATCCGGTCGCCTTTGCCTGCGTATTCGGCATTTCGCGCGCCGGAGCCGTCTGGTGTCCGATCAATCCACGCAACGAGGCGGCGGAGAACCAGTTCATCATCGATGCGTTCGATTGCAGCTTGTTGCTGTTTCACAGCGGCTTTGCGCCGATGGTCGAAAAATTAAGGCCTGATCTGCCGAAGCTGCGCAAGCTCGTATGTCTTGACACCGAGATGTCTCTCGCGCCGTCGCTCGAACGCTGGCTTGCTAATGTCGAAGGCCAGCCATTTCACCGCGATCCCGTCGATGATCTTGCGCTCATACCCGGCACCGGCGGAACGACCGGCAAACCCAAAGGCGTGATGCTCTCGGGACGCAACATCGAAACGATGACGGCGTTGACCCTGATGGGCTATCCGTTCAAGGGGCGCCCGACCTACCTTGCACTCGCGCCGCTGACGCACGCCGCCGGTGTGCTGTGTTTTCCAATCATGACGCTCGGAGGCCGGGTGGTGATCATGCATCATCCGGACATCGGGGAATTCCTCGATCTGATCGCACGCTACCGGGTCACGCATACATTCCTTCCGCCAACCGTCATCTACATGCTGCTGGATCATCCGAAGCTCGTAAGCGCCGATCTCAGTTCGCTGCAATGCTTCTGGTACGGCGCGGCTCCGATTTCGGTGGCGCGTCTGACCGAGGCGCTGGAAAAGATCGGCCCGATGGCACAGCTCTTTGGGCAGACCGAAGCACCGATGATGATCTCGATGATGCCGCCTGAGGACCATTACAATGCCGACGGTTCGATCGCGACTGGACGTCTGTCGTCGGCGGGCCGTGTCGGGCCGTTGGTTCGTGTCGGCATTATGGACGGCGACGGCAATCTGATGCCTTCAGGAGAGCGCGGCGAAATCGTCGTTCGTGGATCGCTGGTGATGGATGGATACTACAAGAACGCCGAAGCAACGGCGGAGGCCTCCGTGCACGGCTGGCATCATACGGGTGATATTGGATACCTGGACGCGGACAATTTCCTTTACATCGTCGATCGCGCCAAAGACATGATCATCACCGGCGGCTTCAACGTCTATTCCGTCGAAGTCGAGAACGCCCTTCAGGCCCATGAAGCCATTCAGGATTGTGCCGTCATCGGTCTGCCTGACGATAAGTGGGGCGAACGTGTTGTCGCTGTGGTGCAGCCGAGAGCAGGGCGCACCGTCGATGTCGCCGCGGTATCGGCTTTCGTGAAGCAGCGGGTCGGAAGCGTCAAAACGCCCAAGCAAATTGAAGTCTGGGCCGACCTTCCGCGCTCCAAAGTTGGCAAGGTGCTGAAATCCGAGATCCGTGCCAGATTGCTAACAAGCGGATAGACATGACGATGGCCGGGCAAGGTACCTCCGGATTTTCAGTTAGTTCCGCTTCACGTCCGTCGCACGTAACAGGGCCTGCCATTTGGTGATTTCCTCGGCGACAAACTTGTCAGTTGAGTCCGGTGTCGAGTTTTGCGAGACGACCATGCCAAGCTCTGAGAGCCGCGTTGCCAATCCCGGCTCGGCAAGCGCCGCGTTGATCGCCGAATTCATGACGGCAAGACTTGTCGATGGTGCGCCAGCCGGGGCCAGAATTGCGTTCCAGGTGTAGGCTTCGTAACCGGGCAGGGTTTCGGCGACCGTCGGCACGTCCGGAAGCGCAGAGAGGCGTTGCGAGGTCGTCACGGCAAGGGCGCGCGCCGATCCGCTTTTTACGTGCTGTATGGCCGTGGCCGCGCTGTCGATTACGACGTCGAGCGTCCCGCCGATCAAGTCCGTCACCGCGGGTCCGCTTCCCCGATAAGGGACGTGCTGAAGATCGATCTTCGCGACGCTCTTCAACAGCTCCGCGGCCAGGTGCTGCGCCGAGCCAATGCCTGCTGATCCATAACTGAGGCCGCCAGGCCGCGTGCGCGCCAGCTCCAGTAGCTCGCGCAACGTTGAGGCCTGAACGTCTTTGTTGACAAGAACGACCTGCGGAACAATCCCGACCAGCGCCACTCCCCGGAAATCTTTCAATGGATCGAACGGAAGGTTGGCAAACAGAACCGAATTGACGGCATGCGCAACGGTGGCGATGAGGAACGTGTGGCCATCCTTCGCCGTCGCCACTCGGGTCGTACCGACGACGGTGCCGGCTCCGGTGACGTTTTCGACGATCACGCGCTGTGGAAACTTGCTGGATAGCGCTTCCGCCAGCAGCCGGGCTGCGACGTCGGTCGGTCCGCCCGCAGCGAAGGGGACGACGAGGTGCAGCGTGGCTGCAGGCCATGATGGTGCTTGCGCGGAAGCCGGAGCCAGGCCGGCCGGCACCAAAAGGGCCGTCATCAGAAAAGAGCGGCGGTTCATTTGCCTTGTCCTTCCAGCAATTCGACATGGCCTGAGAGCCAGCACTGATCGCCGCGGAACGTGACAGTAATCTTTGAAGGCCGGCCCATCGCTTCGCCCTGGTGTACGGTCACCATGGTGCTGGATATCGCGCCCAACTGGCGCAGGCCGGATGCAAGGGCTGTCGCTGCGATGCCCGTGGCCGCATCTTCCTTGTATCCGGACGATCGGGGAAATTGCCTTGCGGCAAGCGTCGCCGTCGCCCGGTCGAGAAGCGCAAAAGGATAGAGTCCGGTTGAGCCGATAGCGTCGCAGACATCAGCGATCCCTGAAAAGTCAGGGGCGATCGAATCCAGGATCGCGCGCGAGCGCACGGGCACGAGGGTTTTGGTCCGGCTCGTCGCCGCATTCACAACCGGCAAGTCTTCAAGGTCGGATTTGCACAGCCCGAGGACATCGAGAATGGCGGATGGCGTATCGACAAGCTCGCAGCGTCCAGCCGGCTGACTGATGGCAGGTCCTTCTTCCGTCATGCGCGCGGTGACGATCCCCGAAAGGGTCGCAATCGTCAGTTCCGGCTCAGGGAAAAGTCCAAGATGCTTTAGCAGCCAGACTGTACCCAGCGTCGCGTGACCGCACATTTCCATCTCATGGTTCGGCACGAAAAATCGCAAGGAAAGATCGCAGCCGTCGCGCCCGGGCAGGACAAAAGCGCTCTCGTGTGCGTAATGCGCGGCCAGTTCGCGCATGGCAGCTGCCGTCATTTCAGATGCGTCAAGCACGACGGGTGCCGGGTTGCCGCCGCCCGGGCCATCACGGAACACGTTTACGACGAAGACACTTCGATTTTGGCCGGTGCGCATCATTGCCCGACATTGACAGAGACACCAATCGATCGCGCGTCCCGCCGGGCCTCCGGATGCAACCCATCGGGCCATGCCGGAAAGCGCCGCACAGGCTTCCGGTGCCCGGTAGCTGGACATGGCGTGGCGTGGTAAAATCGAAGTATGCTTCGATCGTATGAGCAGATCCGCTTCGATGTGCCGGCGCCGCGCCTGTTGGCCGCCGGCGAGCGATGCTTCATGGTCGACGGCGGCGGCAAGCGTTACCGGACCCACTGGCACTGGCACGATTGTGCGATGATCCTCCTGCCAACCAGTGGCTCGGTAGAATTTAGAGATGAAACCCGGCAGGCTGGAACGTGGCTCGCCCAGGACCGATTCGTCGTCGTACCCAAGACCCAGATGCACGAAACGGTGGCCGCGACGAAACATCGCCACCTTGCAGTCTATGTTTCGGATTCCTTGATTGCGGGCGCGTCGTCGTCGCTGGGCACGCTCACGCGGCTAAGCAAACATGCCGGAAGCGCCCTGATTTTCCCGGTCACGGCGGACATTCGCGCGCTACAGCGCCTTTGCTCCGCGGCGGGCGGCGAACCTTCAGGCGCCGGGCTGTCGGGTCCTTATCTGGCCGCGGCATTGCTTGTCCGCCTTCTTGCTCACGTCGAGCGAACCGAGCCGCTTCCGAATGCCAGCACACGCGACTACGGCGAGATGCTGATGGCCGATGTCCGTTGCTTCATCGACGAGCGTATCGCCGAAAATTTGTCACTGGATGCAATCGCGCAGAGGTTTGGCCTCTCCAGAAGACACCTCACGCGGCGCTTTCGGCAATGGTCCGGGGTTTCGATCGCGGAGTACCAAGAAGGGCAAAGGATCCGCCTGGCCGAAGAGATGCTGATCGAAACGACCCTGCAGGTGGGCGAAATCGCATGGCGTGTCGGCTTCGAGTCCGGATCTGCATTGGCCAGGGCGATGCGCAGGATCACGGGTCATTCCCCCAGCGAGATGCGCGCGCGGCAGCGCGCCAGGCGCTTCGAGCGATAGCTGTCCGTCACGAAGACGGCACGAGGTGCCGTTTTGGAGACCACGCCAATCTTTTCGCCTGCTTCTTCGATGCACGGATAACACCGCCTTGATTTCTGCACTATTTGAGCAGCAAATAGCGCCCAATGTGACGCTTTGGAGGACTGGCTGTGCCGAAGTCCGGGGTGGCGTTGTTAATTGTGGGGATGCTCGGGTCCGTGCTGGGCGGTTGCATGCAAGCGACGCTCTCACCGACGTCGAGTGCCAGTTTGAGCCCAAGGGACCGGCAGTTGCTGGCCCATCCGCCTTATGCGCGGGCGGACATTCCCGAGACCTATCGCCGGCATATTGTCGACTACATGCGCAAGGAGCAGCCAGGCACGATCCTGGTCGATACCAATGCACGCTATCTGTATTACGTCATGCCGGGAGGCAAGGCGGTCCGCTACGGCGTGACGGTGGGCGAGGAAGCGCTGGCCTGGTCCGGCGTCGCGACGGTCGGCCGTATGGCTGAATGGCCTGACTGGATTCCGACGGCGGAGATCCAGGCCCGGCTCGGTCCTTACCCCAAGCGCATCGCCGGAGGTCCGGAAAATCCGCTCGGCGCGCGGGCGATCTACCTTTACCAGGGCAACAAGGACACCCTGTACCGTATCCACGGCACCAACCAGCCGGAATATATCGGCCAAGCCATCTCGTCCGGTTGCATCCGCATGACCAACGAGGACGTCATCGATCTCGTGAATCGGGTGAAGCCGGGTGCAATCGTCGTCGTCCTCCCGCCAGGTCGGAGTGCGTGAACGGGGTCTTTAGACCTGATCAAATGGACGTGCATGGCGTCTTGTTGCGTTACTCGTTGCGTTAGTCCGAAACGCAGGCACGGATGGTTGCGGCCTGCGTATCTTGCCGTTGCCAGTCTGGCCGTGCTGGTCACGGCGGGAGACGACGCGGGCGCGAGAGGTGGCGAACGCCCGATCGAGTCCGTCGAGACGCGCAGCGCCGGCGAGCCGCTGATGGCCATCGTTTCGCTCCGCGACCAGCGGGTCACCGTCTATGATGCCAAGGGGTGGATCCTGCGGGCACCGGTGTCGAGCGGCACGAAGGGGCGCGAGACGCCCGCCGGGATCTTCAGCGTCATCCAGAAAGTCGAGGAGCATTACTCGAACCTGTATGACGATGCCTTCATGCCGCACATGCAGCGCATCACCTGGTCAGGCATCGCGCTCCATGGCGGCGTCCTGCCGGGGCGTCCGGCGTCCCATGGCTGTATCCGGCTGCCCTTCGACTTCGCCGAACGCCTGTTCGACGCGACCGTGGTGGGCATGCGGGTAATCGTGGCGCCATCAGATGTGGCGCCGGTCGAGTTTGTCCATCCGGTTCCGTTTCAACCCAAGCCGGGAGCCGGCGCCATGGCCGCGGCGCGCACGGCAGAGGCGCAGGAGGCTGCGAGGAAAGCGGCCGAGGCGCGAATAGCCGCCGGCACCGCCGTGCGGGAGGCTACGCAGGCCAGGGCACCGGTTCGCGCGGCGGAAAATCAGAAGCGCAAGGCCGAGGCGCAATTGGCGGCCGTCGAGACCAGGCTTGGCTCCGGCGTCCCGGCGGAGGCCAAGGAGCAGGCTGAGGACGCCAAGGCGCAGGCCGTCGCCAGAGTTGCGGAGTTGCAGCTGCAATGGGACACGGCCAACGCGGCCCTGCAACAACGGCTCGATGCCGTCACGTCCACCCGTGAAGCCGCCGCCGCGGCCGAGGCTGCGCGCGTCGCGGCAGCCGAGGCGGTCCGCGAGATTGCGCGTGAACTCCAGCCGGTATCGGTGCTGATTAGCCGCAAGAACCAGCGGCTTTATGTCCGTCAGGCCTTCAAGCCCATCCTGGAAAGTCCGGTCACGATCGAAGATTCCGACCGTCCCCTCGGTACGCATGTCTTCACCGCCGTCGAGCGGGGGACCGACGATGCCAAGGTGCGATGGAGCGTTGTCTCATTGGAGGGCGGACGTTCGGCCAATGCCGCGGTTGAGCCCCGCGACCGGGCGCACGGGAGCAGCGGTCGCGACATTCAGCCGGTGCCGACGGACCCGGACAGCGCAAAGGCCGCGCTCGGCCGCATCACCATTCCGCAGGACGTATTGGATCGCATCGGCAACATTACGCCGCGATCTTCCCTGATCGTCACGGACGAGGCGATGAGTTCGGAAACCGGCAAGGGAACCGAATTCGTGGTGCTGTTGAGCGGCGAGCCGCAAGGCGGCATCAAGAACCGGCGACGCCGGCCGGGGACTGACTTCCGCTACGCGCGCCACCGCAGCCAGCCTTTTTGGCACTCGCCTTTCGGAAATCCCTTCACCTGGTGAGGCCGTTCTTCGCGCGGCAACTCGAACTTCACGCCGAATGCAGGGGCAGGCTCTAATTCTCCCGGCCTTCCCGGGCATTGTGGCGAAGGAGTTCCTCCGGCAACGCGTGGGCCACGGCGGCGGCGAGCGGAGGATCGGTGCCGATCTCGCGGCCGCGGCCGCGGATCAGCCGTTCATAGGACGCGATCAGGGTGGTGTAGGGATTGACCCAGATCCAGCCGTCGCGCGTGAACACCTGTATGTCGAAGTGAAGGTGGTATGAGGTGCCGTTCGGGAAATCGAGATAGTTGGAGACCACGCCGATCTTTTCGCCCTCGGCGACCCGGCGTCCGTTCAAAATGCCGTCGGCATCCATCGCCGACGGGTTCATGTGCATGTAGCGAAAACGGATGTGCTCGTTGCTTGTGTTGATCTGCAGCGTTGCGGCCTGCTGCTTCAGGGAGCGGATCAGTATGCCGTCGCGGACGGCCACGACGGCCTGCTTCCGCGGATGGCAACTGCTTTCGCTGTTGCTGTTCGGCGGGCAGGGCGCGGGGCGGACGTCCTGGCCCTGATGTCCGAAGCCGGCGGCGCATTGCCCGACCTGGAAGCTGCGGGCTTCGCAAAAATTGTCCCGCCACGGATAGACGCCGCGGCCCGCCTCGGAATTCTTCCTGCCGAAGGATTGCGAGCGGATGGCGGCCGGGGCCTTCTCGAGCGGAAAACGGATTTGCGAATAGGCGGCGAAATCGGCGCGTCCGCCGCGCCGGCGCACGCTGCTCCGGGCGATGATGTCGCCGCCCGGATAATAGGTGAAGTCGGGTGAAACCGCCGTCGGGCGTTCGGCAATCTGGGACGGAATGTCGTGGCGCGGTTGCGCCGGTTGTCCGCCGGCGATGCGCAAGGCTTTCAGAAAGCGCTCGGCGATGGGATAGGCTTCGCGGCAGGCCAGCCGCCGCGGCCGTGGCGCTGAGTCGAGACACTGGATCGACACCACATAGGGCACGCCAAAGTGCGTGAAGGCGTAGCGCACATAGCCCTCACGGATGAAGCGGCGCATGTCGGGGAACTGCGCCGCCAGCGCCTTGACCGGCTCGCCTCTGCCGCCAAGCGGATCGGCGAGGTCGTAGACGAGGATCGAGCCGGTGATCTGCACTTCGACCGGCCTGGCGAAGATCCGCGAGCCGCCTGCGCCGGGCTGCAGCGAAAACACCGCGTCGTAGCCGGCCTGACCGGCGTGAAACAGGTCGGCGCGACTGAAATCGGCCTGGTAACGCGGCAACGGCAGCGGTGTGCCGTCGGCCTGATGTTCGAGGTAACCCGCGGTATCGAACGGCAACAGCACCGGCACCGGGCTGCGTCCGATCCCGGCGAACAGGCTTGCGTTGATGGCGTTCAGTTGCACCAGCGCGGGCGTCGAGCGCGGATCCCATGCCGGTACGCGGCGTTGCCCGGCAAATGTAAATCGGGAAGCGATCGCCGGCCGGGTGCCGATCTCGGTGCGGAGCTGATCGACAACCGCCCGCCATTCGACGCGGACGGCCGTGATCGACGGTGTCCGGAACCCTTCGGCGGCGGCACCGGTGGGCCCGGCTGCGAGCAAACAAAGGGCTGCCAGCGAACGCCTGAGCAAGCGGACAGCCCTGGTATTCAATGCAATCGCCCCCCGGCGTGCCCGAACTTCAAAGAATTATCGGTTCTGATTGAAGCAGAACCGACGCTTTAAATTCTTGTTTTGACGCGTGTTCTTCACGCGCGCCGCTACGCACTTCGCTTCAAAACACTTAACCGCGCGATCTTAATCCTTCGCGCGTTCGACGTAAGAGCCGTCCTCGGTCATGACCACGATCCGCGTTCCCGTTCCGATGTGCGGCGGCACAGCGGTGCGAACGCCGTTGGAGAGGATAGCAGGTTTGTAGGAGGAAGACGCGGTCTGGCCCTTGGTGACCGGCTCGGTCTCCACAACTTCCAGTGTCGCGCGCTGCGGGAGCTGGATCGCGACCGGATTCATGTCGTGAAGCGACAGCTTCACGGTCATGTTCTCCTGCAGATAGGGCGCGGCAGAGCCGACGATTTCCTTGGAGACCTGGACCTGGTCGTAGGTCTCGGCATTCATGAAATGGAAGCCGTCGGCATCTTCATACAGATAATTGAAATTGTGATCCTCGACGGTCGCCTTCTCGACCTGGTCGGTGGTCTTGTAGCGCTCCGAAATCTTCACGCCATCGCCGATCCGGCGCATTTCGATCTG
>Ga0207689_10003965_pt1 | contig 13472 bp, 9 predicted proteins | sample KBSMisM52_FD_184312 | JGI IMG/M metagenome (GOLD analysis project Ga0207689, IMG submission 184312) | Miscanthus rhizosphere microbial communities from Kellogg Biological Station, Michigan, USA - KBS Miscanthus M5-2 (SPAdes) (version 2) | ecosystem: Host-associated > Plants > Roots > Rhizosphere... | reverse complement strand
AGCGAGCGCCGTCACGGTTAGCAACCTGAAGAAGGATGGCAAACGCCTCATCGGTTCTATGCAGCGCCAGCAGCGCATAACTTAGCTCCAGGTTGGCGGGGGGAAAGTACCCCTGCGAACGTGAGAGCACACGCTGATAGTTTTCAATAGCTTCCCGGTGTTTACCCAGCTCGCTTAAATTGCGAGCCCGTTGAAGAAACTCATAACTGACTGGATCCAGAGTGAGAACCTTTGCCGATGCTATACCGGGAGAAGAAGAGCTTTTTCCGAGACGCGGAGTAGCTTCATTAACCCCAGAAGAAAGTCCTGAGTTTCTGGCGGTAGCCTTCGGAGGCTTAGGCGTTTTGGCAGATTCCTCGTGCCTCACAATGATCGATCCTGAAGCAACAAGTGAGAGTGCCTGAGCAGCCGCCCGATGGTCGGGATCAACAGTCAATGTCCGACGCCATTCTCGAGCCGCCAGATCGCTTTGGCCGCGGGCGTAATAGATACGACCCAGGTTGAAGCTTGCCTCTGCGTAGTGAAAATTCTCCAACTTGAGAGCTGACAAAAGCGCCTCATAAGCCTCATCCCATCTCCCTTGCCGCAGCAAGACTACACCCAGGTTATTGAGGGCGCGCGAATAGTTTCCTTTTCGCTGGTCGATTGCCTTGCGATACGCGTTGATTGCCTCATCTGAATCGCCCAAACGGACAAGCGCATTTCCAACATTGTACAAACCCTGAGGATCAAACGCGTTTGCGTTTACTATCGCGCGCAATTCCTTAGTCGCATCGGTTTTCTTTCCCGCCGCAACTAATTGATCCGCCAGCTTTAACTGCAAACGAACACGTTCAGGTCCATTTGGAGTCGCCTCAATCTGATCACGCAATGATGTTAGGTTGTCCGCCGAGTCATTGGTGCCTTTGGGGTCAACAGGGGGTAGAGTTGCTGCATCGGCAGGTTTTGCTTCGGATCCTTCAGGTGGGGCCTTATTCGTATTGCCGTCAGCTGGTTTGCCCGGTTCCTTTGCTTCGTTAATTTTCTCAGCAGTTGGTTTGGAATCCTCGTTGGGCGACTCAACTATGTTGGAAACAGCAGGCTCGGCAACTGGCGATGCCTGCTCAGCCGTGGAGTTGGTAGTCACTCGTCGCGCCCGCAGTTTGTTAGCAGTCGGTGAAGAACTGGAGACCGGTCTTGGTTTCTTAACGGATTTCTGTTGAACGGATGTTCCCGCGAAGCAGAGCGACGCAACCAACGCAAGTGCCAGGAATACCGGAGCATTAATTGTCATTCGCAAACGCTTTTCTATCATTGGATTAATCGAGGAGCTTCCACACCTACGTAAGCGACCACAGTGCCACCAAACCCTACCGCCCAACCGTGCCCACGCCCAGCGAAAAATATTCTTTCCAGTGGATGTTCCGTGTCGCTGCGTTCGGCAGTCCAATGGCGGCCACCATCATTGGTGTGAACTATTGTGCCCTCAGCACCGACGGCCCAGCCTTCGGTCGCGTCCAGAAACTTTACGTCCAAAAGGTCGGCGGAAATGCCGGAGAACTGTTGTTGCCAAGTGCGCCCGCCGTTTTCGGTGTGGTAGATACTGCCTCCACTTCCAACCGCCCAACCCAGACGGTTCCCGAAAAATGATGTTGCGACGAAACGGACCCCAGCGCGACTGGCATCCTCCAACCGTGAAACATGCCAGGTTTCTCCGCCATCCGACGTTTGTATGATGGTGGCGCCCGCTCCCACCAACCACCCGCGATCGTCGTCAATGAAGGTGCCGCCCAGCAACAGATGTCGTGTCGGTGATTGCAAGCGAGTCCAGTTTACTCCGGAGTCACGGGTAGTGAAGATCGCTCCTTCTTCACCGAACACCCAACCACGTCCGCGGTTGAAAATGACGCGCGCCAGACGCGCGTTTACATCAACGCCCTGAATGTTGATCCGCTTCCAGGTTGTTCCGCCATCCGCTGTTTGCATTAGATATGCGCGGGGATCATCCTTGTGTTTCAAGTCGTAGAGATTTGCCTCGCAAAGAAGCCACCCATTTTGGTCATCGGTGAAGAAAATGTCGCGTAGGGCGTCTACGGTAGGTTTAGACTCTGCCTTCCAGGTTTTACCACCATCCAGTGTCGCCAGCAGCGTACCTCTGCTGCCTACCGCCCAGCCGCGGTTTTCATCGAGAAAGAAAACTGCGTGCAGCCACGCTAACGATCCAATACGCTGACGCATCCATCCGCCACTCTGGCCAAACGCTGGTTGACACACTAAAACAAGCGCCAGGCAGGAACAGACCACAGCAGAAAAGAACCTGGCTGTGCGCCACCTCGATGACGCCTTGTAGGCCTGTTGGCTGCGAACCGCAACACCCATTTTAACGACCTCGCCCGGGTCCTGGGCATCCGTCAGAAAGAGAGCCAAAACTGTGCATTACCGGTTGCCAGCCCGCGCTCCTAGAGAGGGAGACCGCCAGTAAAGATTCGCGCGAAGCTGAGAATAGGCGAGAAACCCATTATTTTTTGTAGGGTCTTTAGCTTGTTTCCCGGCACGACAATTTGATCGCCGGGCACAAGGTAAGTGTTGTCCGGGGCCCTGCCTTTGTAAATTGCCGACACGTTTACCGCAATCGGAGAAAGAACGCCGTTGGCTTGCCGGCGAAGGACGACAACCTTGCTCTTGTCGCCGGTCGATAGCACTCCTCCCGCTTCGGCCAATGCTTCAGTTACCGTTAGGCGATGGTTCATCAGGCGGATCCCTGGTTGGCCGACGTCGCCGATGACGCTGTAACGATAGGAGGCTGCCTTATCAAGGGATACGGTAACTTGCGGGTCGATGATGTACTCGTCGTACTTGTTCTTAATCAGCTCCGCAACCTCGTCAACTGTCTTGCCGTTGACGAAAACTCCGCCTGGGATGAGCGAAAGCGAAATGCGACCACTCGGCGGGACCACAATACCGGCGCGCGAGTATCGATCCTGATTGAATACGGAGACCGAAATCACGTCCTCGGGGCCCAGTCGATAGGTGGTGAAGAAATTATTGTAATAGGGAACAATGGCTGCTTCTTCGCTTATTTGCTCGTGCCTGTTGGCCTCTGTTTCCTGAGGCACATCCGACGGCCTCGGTCGCGTGTCGTCAGGTTCCAGTCTGTCGACTGGCGTCGTGCCGGCAGGATTCTGGGTGGACGGGCTCGCGGCCGTTCGCTGTCTGGTCTTTTGCCCGTCCGTTTGAGTCTGAGCCATCACCCCCATAAATGAAACCAACGACAAACTCAAAATCGCTGATGTTACTAACTTCTTTGCTCGGTCCATTTCAAACCTCCAAAACCCTGACGTCTTATTGAGCGCCGCGTCCAAAGAGAATTATCTTGATTGTTTCAAACAAGACGATTGCATCTAGAAGCAAGCTATAGTTCTTAATGTAGAAAAGATCGTATTGAAGCTTTTGTCGCGCATCTTCGATTGATGCTCCATACGGATATTTAATTTGGGCCCATCCTGTTAATCCGGGCGCGATCAAATGGCGCTGCTCGTAATAGGGAATCTCCTGAGCAAGTTGCGCCACAAAATGCGGACGTTCCGGACGCGGACCCACAAAACTCATTTCACCGCGTAGGATATTCCAGAACTGTGGTATTTCATCGATGCGGACCTTGCGTATGATACGGCCCACGCGTGTGGTTCGATCGTCGGTTTTGCTGGCCCACACAGGTCCGGCCTTCTCAGCATCGACTCTCATTGATCGAAACTTCGTAAGCACAAAGGTCCGCCCGTTTTTACCCACCCGTTCCTGCTTATAAAACACAGGTCCGCGGGAATCGATCTTAATCAAAATCGACGTAAGCACACCGAGCGGCAGCGAAAAGAGCAAACCGATCAGGGCCACGGACCGGTGCACAGTACTGCGGGTAATGGCGGCCAATCTGACCTGGCGGCCCCGTCCTGTGAAGATAAGCCAGGACGGACGAATCATGTCCAGGGAAACGCGACCAGTAACTCTTTCGTAGAAGGTCGCTCCTTCCTCAATTGTCACATCGCCGCTGAGACTCAGTTTGAGCAGTTTGTCGGTTGGAAGTTGAGCTCGCCTTTCACCCATGGCTACAACGATACGGTCTATGCCTTCCCGCTTAACAATTTCTTCGAGCTCATCAGTCATGCCAATAACACGAGGATTAATCAAACTTTTGCCAACCTGTTCCGCGTCCGTACCGACAAATCCCACGATCCTGTATCCAGCATCAGGTCGGTCGAGGACCTGGCGCGCCACGTCAACCGCCAGGTTGCCGGAGCCGACGATTAGAATCCGTTCACCGAAGTCGGGATGCCCCAAGAACCAATGAATCGCGATGCGCCAGCCGACCATCAACGCTATCGCCAGCGGTAGCGCGATCAAGGAGATGCTACGGCCGAGCATCAACCGTGGGTAGGCATAGAACGAAAGGGCCAGGGCCATCCAGGCAAAGCCAAGCGCCTGCACCAGCCGTAACACCAGTTCGCGTCGGTCGTGCATGACAATGAAGTCATACAAGTCAAAAAGGTAAAAAGCCGCTAAGCAGAACACGGTAGCAAGGGCAGCCTTGAAGTAGCCATGCTTTTCGATAAGTTCGTAGGGGGCGCCCTCTACTCCAACGCGCAAATAAACAGCAGCGATGATCACACCAAACATTAAGGCCGCCTCACCGAGAAGCAGCATTACTGTTCGTCCATTTAATCGCGACGCTCTCAATTAGCGATGGGCACCTCCTCGGGCCGTTCACCAGCGAGTTGCTTCATCTTCGAGTCTGTTAGTCCTCGGTCCCGATTGTAGTAGCGGCGTTGATAATAGTAGGTGGATTCGTCAAATTGATCGTCAACGCGATTCAGGACCACGCCCAATAATTTTTCCCGTGGGATTTGTTCGATTAGTTTGTCAATTAAGCTGTAGCGCGTCTTACCGGAACGCACGACGAGCAGAGCTGCGTCGGCGCGGTTCATCAATACGTTGGCATCGGTAAATATTCCGAGCGGAGGGGCGTCGATGATAATGTAATCGAACATCTTCCTTACGTCGGTTAGGAGACGAGCGTACGAGGGGCCGGACAGCAATTCGGCAACATCGTGTCGTGCCTTTCCGCCTGGCAATAGATACAAGCCCACTGGATTCAAGCGCACGATCGCTTCCTCATGTCGAGCCTCTCCACCCAGAACCTCAGAAAGGCCAACCGGCACGTCGATACCCAAATAATCTGTAGCGCAGGGCTGGCGCAGATCGCTATCGATTACGAGCGCTCGCACACCTTCCGTTTGCGCAAGCAGCCAGGCAAGATTGAGCGCAGTTAGCGTCTTACCTTCACCCACTCCTCCACTGGTAACCACAAAGGCCCGCATTTGTTTGCGTTCGCCTGCTTGTAACAATTTCGTGCGCAGGGAACGAAACTGTTCGCAGTAACCAGAACGGGGTTGAGTAACCGCGACCAGATGAGGTTCGACGCGCGTGGGCGAAATGTCATATGAAACATATCCCCCCACGCGCGCCGCACCGGCAGCGCCCAAAGTTGCCCCAACATCACGCGAAGCCATTCCGATCGGGAGTGCCAACCCATCGGATACATCCGCAGTGTGCGCAGAGGACGCTGAATTTTGCACCGTCTCATGCGAGACGGGCATGAATGATGAGCTGCCTGATGAGCGCTCTTCAAGTTGCCTGGCTGACGCCAACGGCGCCGTACTCTGATTCTCGCGAGCGCGCTCTGAATTTACAGGTTGTACCTTTCGTACCTTTCCCTGACCATCCGCGTTCGCTCGTTTTATTGCGTCAAGCACTCTTCCCATTAATTCACCTCTTAGACTTCAAAGCTATGCACTTGCTGATTGTTCAGTCAGTTACTGTTCTTGTTCAACTGGCACAGGCTCATCACTATCCGTGTCACCATCAGCCCCCGAAGTAGCTGTCCAAAGATCCGACTGGCCGCTCGGTGTGAAAATTTTGGCCGCTGTCTCAGGTTGCTCAGTTGTCCGCCGTAATACGTGTTCCGACCTCGGCAGCATATCGAATGTCTCGGCCACCTCCTCAACAATCGCAGCACCGATCACGGGCTCACCCGCTGCGTATCCGGCCAGTAAAGCGTTATCGCAAAGATTGTTGATGCTTCGCGGGATCCCTGCTGAACAACGGAAGATGTAATCGATGGCTTCGTGCGAAAACATGTCAGTGCGCTCGGCCCCAGCAACCAACAAGCGCGAGGTAATATAGCGTTCGGTTTCCTCAATGCTTGGTAGAGCCTTGATGGCACAACGCAGCGCAATTCTTTGTTTGAGCTGGCGCAATTCGGGATTGTTCAGGACCTCACGTAATTCCGGCTGTCCGGTCAAGATGATCTGCAGATGCTTTGCGCTGTCGGATTCAAAATTCGAAAGCAAGCGAATCTCTTCCAGCACGTGCGGAGATAATCCTTGCGCCTCGTCGATAATGAGAACCGTTCGCAGTCCTCTAGCATGGCGCGACTCCAGACTGCGGCCCAATTCCATTAATAGTTCCGACTTTGTTTCCCATTTCTGAATCTCAAGCAGCATCGCCAGATGCTGATAGAATTCCGGCACCGACAGGCGTGGATTGAAGATATAGGCGACTAGGACGGTGCGATCCAGACGTTGCATCATCCAGCGCAATATTGTCGTTTTGCCTGTACCCACTTCGCCGGTCACAACTATCAGACCCTTACCGCTCTCAATTCCATAATGGAGATTGGCCATCACTTCGGTATGCGATGGGGTGAAGTAAATGAAACGAGGATCCGGCGTCAGCGCAAAAGGCAACTCCGTTAATCCGTAGAATTCTGCGTACAATTTCTTCAGCCCTCCAAGTTCAGCACGAAATCAGCGTGCTCACTTTGAATCAGGAATGCCCCGATGATAGTAATTCGAAAACATGCGTCGCCTTCAGGGCGAGCGCGAGTACCGGAATACCCAGAATTGTTACCGCCACCCCAGCAGCAAGTAAGAGTTTGCGGCGGCGAGGAACAGCCCGCGCCTCCGCTGGAGTAAGGAGCTCTGGAAGTGAAATCAGAACGGGCAATCCGGTGTAGTGGCGCGCATCTTCGGGACTCTCAATCGTAAGTAAACGTGGAATCTCTAAGATTGCCGTAAGCAATAATCCGAGCCCCAGACCCAGGGCTAAGCCAAGCGCTGAAAGCATCAATCGTTTCGGCGCGACCGGCTTGGAAGGCAAGTTGGCGGCGTCGACCACTTCGATGCCCTCACCTTGCTGCTGCGAAGCCGCATCGGCGCCTAAAGTGATTTTCTGCTGTTGTTGCAACAATAGATCGTAGGCCGTCTTCTTGGTTTGATAATCGCGCTCCAACGCGCCGAGAGCGACTTCCGCTCCGGGAACGCTATTGATGCGCAGCAGAATCGCGCCAATTTGCTTCTCATTGTCGTCAAGCATTCTCTGTTCCCGCTTTATTTCTCCATCCAGCGCCTGAATCTGCGCCTCCGTAGCAGCGACGCTCAAATCCGGGCGGTTTTGCAATTTCTGTTGCTTTTCCTTTATTCGTTCCTTCCATTCAGCGACCATCTGATCCATTTCGTTGCTCACGGAGTCGAGTTGCGCCTGCTTCGCAAGAACGTCGGGATGTTTTGGCTTTAACTCAGTAAGCATGCGCTGCAGTTCCGATTGCAGATCGGCTTTTCGTTTTACCAGTTCCGCCCAAGCCAGAGTCGTCTTCGGATCAGTGGTGTTTTCGGCGGTATCGTCTACCGTCTGCTGAGACTGTTTCTTTAACAACGTCAACTGAGTAGAAAACCCAGAGCTCCGATCCTGCATACGACCGATTTCCGCGATCAACGCCTTCTGTTGTTCGCGCAAACCGTTTAACTGGCCTATCAGCGAGGTGGCTTCGGTGGGCAAGTTACCTACGTTCTTTTGCATGAAGTCGAGCCGCTGCTTGTCTACCTGGTCAAGTTCTTCTTTCGTCTGGCGGACCTGCTGGTCAATGAACTGCTTGGCTGAGTTGGTTGAATTGACGGTATTCTTCGTTTGTTCGTTGATGTACTTGCTGGCCAACTCGGCGGTAACCGCCTGAGTAGTCTTTGGATCACGGCCGCGGAAGGTTATGTTGAAGCCATTGGTAATATCGTTGCGGCTGGTATTTACCTCCACCTGAATGTCCTTGCGCATCATGTCGATAATCGACTCCATCGGTTCGCCACGCTGTCGCTCCGGCTTGTAGAGCTCATACTGCGTGATGAGTGGCTCGAGCGAACTGCGGCTGGTAACCACCTGCGCGATTCCGGTCAGCTGTCTCGTAAGGCTGTCTTCGGTGATGGTGGGGACCACACCGGTCGGTAGCGTCGAAGGCTTTACGACGATAAGAGTGACCGACTCATAGACACTGGGTAAGCGGTAAACCACCCAGGAGACCGCAGCAGTGACAGCGACGAGCGGCAGTATGATCAACCACTTGCGGCGCCGAATTATTTTTAGATATTCACTGGGCTTTCGCTGGCGAAATTCAATGCTCATAAAACACCCCTATCTCTTCTTCAACTTCAGTTCTTTCTTTTTAACCACTCCGCGGACTTGCTTCCCTCTATAAGCTAGCCAGGGCCTTACGGGCTTCGTCTATATCATTGAACGGCGATTTATCCGAAAGGCGCAGCGAAGTTTCCAGCTCGCGTCGAGAGCCAGTCTTGTCCCCTTTAGCTTTCAGGGCCATGCCAAGGTGGTAATGGTATGTTGCGCTGGGATTCCCGTGGTTAGTGCTCGCCGCGGCTTCGTCTAACGAAACGGCTTTTTGCAATTGCTCCGCTGCGGCCCCATAAAGTCCCTTTTTGTAATAAACCCATCCCAGCGTGTCTGTGAACCCAGCCAAGTTCGGATTCTTTTGCACGACTCCCTGGGCAAGCCGCACCGCTTCATCCAAATTTCCTTTGCCATAAGCGGCATACAGCCATGCCAAATTATTAGCGGCTACGGCGGCGTTCTGGTCCTTTTCCAGGGCCTTGCGGTAGTAATCCGCCGCCACATCGTAGTTCTTGCGGGCGTCTTCGAGCAGTCCGATTACAGTGTACGCCGAGGCATTGTCTGGTTGATGCTCAAGAATCTTCTTGAACTCCGCTATGGCTCGCTCCTCTTGCTTTGTGTTAGCGAAGACAGCACCCAAAGCCGAGTAGGCCGCGATATAGTTTGGATCAATCTCCAATGCCTTCCGGAGCTCGGTTTCAGCACCCTGAGCGTCGTGTTGGACGCCATAAACCTGGGCTTTCAAGAAGTGTAATGAGGCGATGTTCGGGTAGGAATTCAGCGCTTGGTCGATGGTCGCATGAGCCTTATCAATCTCATTTTTTTGCGCATATAAAGATATCAGCCCGTTTAGCGCGTTGAAATCGGTCGCTCTAATTTTGAGCGCGCTCTGATAGAAACCCACTGCTTCGTCAGTTTTATTCTCCAACCGAGCTACCGTCGCCAAACTATTGTAGACCTGAGTTTCGTTAGGCGCTGCCTGTCTGGCTGTCTCAAAGTCCTGGCGAGCGGCGCTTAGGTTCTTTAGCTGAATTTGCGCGGAACCGCGAGCCAGATAGGTTTTTAAGCGAATTTCGTCCAGTAATTGCGGTGAGTTCTCGCGATCTGGTGCGGATTTACTCAGCCGCTCGAGTAAATCGGATGCGACAGTCAGCGCACCCTTGGGATCGCCTCCAGCAATTCTCAGCTGCACCTGCATTAACTTGGCTGGAAGATAGTCGGGATAGTTTTTCTCGAGATCTGCGGCAAAAGTTCTGGCTTGGTCTATTGCCCCGAGGGTTACGTTTGCCTGAGACATAAGATAGAGTCCAGCCCGTGAATTCGGCTCCTGCTTTAACACGTCCTTCAAATCCTCGATCGCCGCCTTCACACCATCTGTCTGGCCATCCTGCATCCGAAGTCGGGCGCGCAACACCAAAGCCTGCCGGTCGTGCTGATCTTTTTTGAGTGCCTCCTCAATCTGCGAGCTGGCGCCGTTCCGGTCACCGCGCATTAGTAGAATCTCAGCGAGCCGATAGCGGCCCTGCAGGTAATCAGGCGATTTGGCTAAGATGTCCTGATATATTCTGACGGCATCATCCGTGCGATTGATAGACGAATAGAAGTCAGCCAGAACCGACTGACTGTCGGGCTTGTCCTTATCGAGATCGGCGAGGGCCTTGTAGGTCTCTTCCGCCTTATCGAGCTGTTTGTTAACTAGATAAAAACTGGCCAGGATAAATCGAGCGTAACGGTCATTGGGTGCAACCTCCACCGCTTTCTTTAGCTCCATTTCGGCTTCCACCGGACGTTGCGCGTTAACTAAAAACTTTCCGTATTCCGTATGCGCTAGTGCCGAACCTGGATTGATTGAAACCGCCTTTTTGAATGTCTCCTCGGCTTTAACGAGCTCGTTAGTGATGACGTAGAAGCGCGACAGGCTGAGATATGATTCGATCCGATTGGGATTCAGTTCGATCGCGCGCTTCAGTTCGGCGAGAGCTTCATCCTTCTGGTTCTGCGCAAACCGGATGCTGCTGAGTAAGATGTGGCCTTCAATGTTATTGGGATCTCGTTGCAGAACGTCCTTTGCGAGTCGCTCGGCCTCCCCAATAAGTTCCTGACTTCCCTTGCTCCCACCCACATAAAGGTTGCCAAGTTTAATTTTAGCCTCGAGGTTGTTTTGATCCAGTGCGATCGTTTTCCTCAGCTCGTCTACCAATTCCGGAAACCTTTGCAGGCCCTCGTAGGCCCTCGCCAATCCCCAGTGCGCCGACGCAAGTTTGTCGTCCAGTTGCAGGGCGTTGCGGAACTCCAGCGCGGCTTCCTGAAACTTTGAGTCCTTTAGATAAGCTTCACCTTTACTGACATGTGCGGCTTTAGCTTTTTCGGGATTGGTACACCCTGCGAGCGAGATAACGGCTGCTAGAAAAAGGGAGAGTAAAGCTATGTAGCAAAAAAACCTTCGGTGTTCAGTATTCATTCTGGTTCAATAGCTCCATTACAGATTAGGACGAAAAAATTCTCAGTTAGGAACGAATTCCGGCAGTACCTCAAACGTCAAAGCCGCGAACTCTTTTGCGGATTCCAGGGCAACAGCGTCGGAGCTCGTTATCGGTACCATCACGCGCACCATCGCTGCATCTGATCGCCGGAGCCGCACGCTGTCCAGTACGGTGTAAATCTTGCCCCAATACTCGCTGGCAATGGTTCTGCCTCGACCCTGGTACCAGTAGATCATAAGCTCACGGGTGCTCCCATTTTGAATCACATACTTATTAGCCACGAAGCTCTTCCCGTCCGGCATTCTGATCGGAACCAGCGCTGGATCCACCATGCTCCAACCAGCCCCCGGCAAACAATTGAGTGGACTGTGATAGCTCGCGCCGTCTCGTTGAGTTGCGTAATAGCCAATGTACAAATTCGCGGCCGGCCCCTTGCCGGGGCTATAGTCGCGTAAAAGATAATCGCTGGCGCGCAAGATGCTCATCGTCTCGGCATCAAAGCGTCGGTCAACTCCCGCCTGTTTCCAGGTGCCCAACTCAACTGGAAAATTCTTCAATTCGTGACGTTCTACGTGCGCCTCGCCAAGATATGCCCAGCCATTTACGAGCAGGCCGCTCATTACAAGCACCATAAACAAAATCCCAAAACGCCATGAACTGTTCATCTCAATCCGTCCCCTCTGATTGTGCAAGCTGCGTGGCCCCGGCTGTCGGTGGTAGTGCATCAGTCTTCGCGGGAGCCACGATCGAGGCATTTGAAACTAGCGAGTGCAAACGATCCAGGATAAAACCGAACGCGAACAAAAGAAGAAACGCGACAATGTAAATTACCCAACCAGAGAAGGAATGGAAAAAACCGTCTGCTATCGTTACGCCGTAATAGCGTGCCAGAACTCCTGTGCCACTTACTCGTAGCGCGTTCGTCAAAATTGCGATCGGAATCGCCGACAGTACAAGAAGTAAGGAGCGCCAAAGGCCCCAACTTCTCAAAGAACTCAATGGTCCCGACTTGTTAGGTCGATTGCCGCTCGAGCTTGGAGGGTAACTGAAGTACGCGAATACTACTGCCAATGTCATTAATGTCATTAAAGAACGAATTCCACTGCACGCCTCAACCACTTCCAGCTTCTTAGTCTCTAGGGAATTCAGAGGCAGTAGCTCGATCACGTTTCCCTGTCGCAAAACGGGAATGTCAAAGAGTCTCATCGACCACACGGCACAACGTGAAGCGAATAGCTGGAGAGGGAAGGCAATTTTGTTTAATACAATGGTTGGTATCGGAATCGCCAGCAGCAGCAAAAACAGTGGCACCCATACGTAGCGGAGCAGCAACCCACCCCAGAAGTAAACAACTACCCCGGCGAGCATCAGAACCAGGGACGTGCGCTGCATGAAAAGTTCAGCGCCGGCTACACCAGCCCATAAGGCAAACAAAGCCAGTAGAATCGCAGTTCCACCCCAGAGCATGGAGGGTCTGCGGTGGACCTGACGCAGCTTTTCCCGTTCAGCCCAGAGGATGTAACCAATAACAATTGGGATTAGAAGGCCGTGTGAGTAGTTCTCGTCCGTCCACCAATCGTGCGAAAGCTTAGCCAGCACGGAGGCGTAAAGGAAGACAAGAGCAAAAACTAGGGCGAGGGTTCGCCAGAGATTCTTCGGGGCTACGACACTCATTCCAAAATCCTTGAAGCTTTTCGCAAGAAAAGGGCAATTTCCCTCGCGAAAAACGAGCGGGAGACTTAAATGTCTCCGAAAACTAAAAACTCGTTCCGAGAGCTTATATCAAACCGACACTCTGTGACAAACAGAAGCCGTGTAGAACAATAAGATAAACACCCAAGGCGGCACTTCTTCCGCAAATCGCCGGGACTGCAGGAGGATTGACCGTTGCTAGGGAGAATACTGAGAGATTGTGGCTAACTAATTGAAAACCCTAAGGAATCGGAAGAATTGCGGAGACTCAACTCTTACTCGCCAATCGCGCTCCCTGATGTTAACGGCACACACGCAAAAAGCGACACCGGACTACTGCCCGGTGTCGCCTAATGAGATTCGTTCTTGCTAAAGCGTCTACTGACCGAATCTCCGTCGGTATTCCGAAGAGACCAGGAATGCTTTGACCATCTCCGCATTAACGAAATTGCCATTAAACTGGTTGAGTTTGTTCAACCAGAAGTTGAATCCTGCGCTGTCAGGATCGCGTCCCAGGTAGCCGAAGTATTGCATTAGGACGAATGCTGAGTTGGATTCCGCGCGCGAGAACGCCGGATTCTCTACCAACCTGGCCAGCACATCCGAACGCGACGCTGCTCCATTGATCAAGTCCTGAACCATGGCGTCTCGCTCCGCCGTAGTTATCGTTCCTCCTAAGTTCAGGATCAAGCTGTCAACATATTGATCACTCGTTAATTGATCGTAGCGCGCCCGGAAATCAGGACGTTGCACCCAACTTTGTATGAAAGCTTGTTTGTTCGCGGTCAGTCTCGCTAGCCATCCGTCGTTACC
>Ga0207689_10003961_pt1 | contig 13485 bp, 13 predicted proteins | sample KBSMisM52_FD_184312 | JGI IMG/M metagenome (GOLD analysis project Ga0207689, IMG submission 184312) | Miscanthus rhizosphere microbial communities from Kellogg Biological Station, Michigan, USA - KBS Miscanthus M5-2 (SPAdes) (version 2) | ecosystem: Host-associated > Plants > Roots >... | reverse complement strand
CGGCGGCGTGCGCGGGTTCGCGAACGAAAGCGACGCGAACTCGCCGTTGTTGAGGGTGTCGGTGCGGCTGTCGGGCGCGAAGAACGAATCCTGGAACACCGAGGAATCCTGCCAGAGCGCGCTGCGCTGGGCGCGCCGCGTGGCGACCGTGCTGGCGAGCGAGTCGCGCGCTTCGTCGATGTCGCGCGGCGGCACGATGCCGGGCTGCGGGCCGCGCGCCGTCGCTGCGGTGCTGCTCGGCACGAGGAGCTGCAGCTCGGCCGCGGTCGGCAGGTTGTCGACCGGGCAGCGCAGGTAGCGGATCCGGCACGCGCCGAGCACCGATTGCTTGATCTGCAGGATGCGGCGCGAGTTGCCGCGATCGGTGTCGAGGTCGATCGCCGCGAGCACGCGGCCGTTCGCGCTGCACACCGCGAACGTCACGTTGATCGCGCCGAGCAGGTCGTACCAGTAACGGACTTCGCTGGGATCGCTCGGCTGCGAGAAGCGCACCAAGGGCAGCTTCGACAGGACGATGTGGTGCGGTAGCGCTTCGCGCAGCAGCTTGTAGACGCGGCGCTCATCGGTCGAGAAGACCGGCCGAGCCGACAGCGACCATTCCGTGGGCAGCGGCGGCAGGCGTTTCGGACGACGAAGGATCCAGATCCCGACGATGGCGACGACCGCGAGCAGCGAGAGCGCCAGCACCGCTGCGATCCACGGAAGCGTTTCCATCACGAGCCGTCCCATCCAGAGCGCCGGGTTTCCGGCATGCCTGCCGGGCGGAAGCCTTGGATGTTAGCGGCGACTGCGCCGCCGCGGCCACCCCTCTTTCGACTGGCGCGGGCAAAGGCCACGCCAAAGGCGACCGGCGGCTAGGACCCCGTGCCCGCCGCAGCGTCGGCCGCGGGCTCTTCCTGGACGGCCTGGGAGGGCTGGGCGGCGTCGGGCCGGTGCGAATGCTGCTTCAGCCGGTAGTCGAATTCGGCGGCGCGGTCACCCAGCAGTTCGTCCAGGTGGGAGGCGATCGAGTCCGGCGGCAGCTTCAGCCACGCCTCGGACTCGGATCCCTCGCGCTCGATCGTCGCGCCGGCGTTTCGCGCCAGCTTCAGCATGGCCGTGTTCTCGCTCAGGGCGTGGATGAACATCGTCTCGACGTGGCGGTTGCGCGCATGCAGCATCGCGTGCTCGAACAGGCGTCGACCGAAGCCGCGGCGGCGCGCCTTCGGCAACACCGAAACGCCGAATTCCGACGCCGCGGCCCGGCCGCGCGTCGTATCGGCGTCGCGGTGCGCGAGGTGGGCGAGGGCGATCAGCTCGAGGCGGCGATTGAAGATTCCGAACACCTCGTCGTGCTCGAAGTCCAGCGTGTCGACATAGCGGCGGATCTGGGCGTCGTTGGCGGCGTAGCCGAAGCGGAGGTAGCGCGAGCGCTCGTCGAGGAGCACGAGGTGAGCGACGATCCGCTCGCGGTGTCGCGGCCCGAGCGAGCGGATCGGCACCCAGGCGCGGCCGGGGCGGGCGGCCGAGGGCGGGGAGCCGTGCAGGGGCGCCGCGGACGACGGGCCTTCCGACGCGGTCGCATCGGCGGCATGGAAGTCAGGCAGGAGTCTCATGGCGGTGACCTTAGGGTTAACCCGAAGTGTAGGGACTCCCGCTAGAGAGCGCATACCAGCGACGTGGGGCGGCGCCTCGTCAGTCAGTCGGACAGCGGCTATACTTGAAAGCTTTTCGTCATTTGCCTCGGCGAAGGCCGTCTCGCTTCGCGGGCCGGAACAGGATCGGGCGAGAGCGCGCCATCTCGAAGCGTAGCCGACCATCGATCCAGCAAGAGGCTTGAATCAACGACAGTACCCATGAAAACCTTCAGCGCCAAAGCCGCCGAAGTGACGCATGAGTGGTTTGTGATCGACGCGACCGACAAGGTCTTGGGCAGGGTGGCCAGTGAAGTCGCCCTCCGCCTGCGCGGCAAGCACAAAGCCATCTACACGCCTCACGTCGATACCGGCGATTTCATCGTCATCGTCAACGCCGACAAGATCCGGGTCACCGGCAACAAGGCCGAGGACAAGATCTACTACCGGCACTCCGGCTATCCGGGCGGAATCCGCGGCCTCAAGTTCAAGGACATGCAGGCACGCCACCCGGGCCGCGCGCTCGAGAAGGCGGTCAAGGGCATGCTGCCCAAGGGCCCGCTCGGCTACGCGATGATCAAGAAGCTGAAGGTGTATGCGGGCGACACGCATCCGCACACCGCGCAGCAACCCAAGAAACTCGACATTCTTCAGGACGCGCCGCGATGATCGGAAACTGGAACTACGGCACCGGCCGTCGCAAATCGTCGGTCGCTCGCGTCTTCATGAAGAAGGGCAGCGGCCAGATCCTCGTCAACGGCAAGCCGGTCGAGGAATACTTCGGCCGCCAGACGTCGATCATGGTCGTTCGCCAGCCGCTCGTGCTGACCGCCAACGACGCCGCCTTCGACGTCAAGGTGAATGTCCACGGCGGCGGCGAGACCGGCCAGGCGGGCGCGGTCCGCCACGGCATCACGCGCGCGCTGATCGACTACGACGAAGCGCTGAAGGGCGACCTGAGCCGGGCCGGCTTCGTCACCCGCGACGCCCGCGAGGTCGAGCGCAAGAAGGTCGGCCTGCACGGCGCCCGGCGCAGGAAGCAGTTCAGCAAGCGCTGATCGGCGATCCAGACCCTCGGCACGAGGCCGCCCGCGGGCGGCCTTGTCGTTTCGGTCACGGCCCGCATGTGCGGGTTGTCCCTGCCGCGGGCGTCTTCCCGGCGGTTCGCCGATAATCCGGGTTTCTCGCCTTTTCGCCGTTTTCAGGAGCGTTGCATGAGCGCAGTCGCAGATCAGATCACCAGCCCGCCGGAAGCCGACGCGCCGCCGCCGCCGCTCGTTTTCACCGACAGCGCCGCCAACAAGGTCAAGGAGCTCGTCGACGAGGAGGGCAATCCCGACCTCAAGCTGCGCGTGTTCGTCCAGGGCGGCGGCTGCTCCGGCTTCCAGTACGGCTTCACCTTCGACGAGATCATCAACGACGACGACACGGCGATGGCGAAGAACGGCGTCACCCTGCTCATCGATGCGATGAGCCTGCAGTACCTCGCCGGCGCCGAGATCGACTACAAGGACGACCTGCAAGGCGCCCAGTTCGTGATCAAGAATCCGAACGCGACGACGACCTGCGGTTGCGGGTCGAGCTTCTCCGCCTGAGTCGCCGCAAGGCCGACAACAAGCCGCCCGACGGGCGGCTTTTTCTTGACCGGTGCCGTCGCGGACGCGGCTCGCGTCTTCGCGGCGGCTTCCGGGCTCGCGACTCGATCAGTGCGCCGGATACAGCGCGCCGAGAATGCGCGGACCGGCAGCCCCGGTGGCGGTCGCGACGTTCCCCGCCTGGCGCTCGACGAAGGCGCGGGCCAGCCAGGCAAAGGCCGACGCCTCGACCTGATCGGGAGGCAGCCCGCGGGCCCCGCTCGCGACGACCGCGATCGGTGCCAGCGCCCGGCCGAGGCGCGCCATCAAGTCGGCGTTGAAGGCACCGCCGCCGCAGACCACCAATTCGCCGGCCGAAGGCGCGTGACGCCGGCAGGCCGCCGCGACGACCTCGGCGCTGAGCTGGGCGAGCGTCGCCTGAACGTCTTCCGGGCGCAAGCGCGCGCGTGCGTCGGCGGCGTCGAGTCGCGCGTCGAGCCAGGAGGCGTTGAAGAGATCGAGCCCCGTGCTCTTCGGCGGCGCCAGCGCGAAATAAGGCTCGGCGAGCAACGCGTCGAGCAGGCGCGGATCGACGATGCCGCGGGCCGCCGTCGCGCCGTCGCTGTCGAAGGCGCGGCCGGACGAGCGCTCGCACCAGAGGTCGAGCAGGGTGTTGGCCGGGCCGCAATCGAAGCCGATCACCGCTTCTCCCGGCCCGAGCACCGTCAGGTTGGCGATGCCGCCGAGGTTGAGGACGGCGACCGTCGCACCGGCGCGCCCGAAGATCGCGCGATGGAACGCCGGCACGAGCGGTGCGCCCTGGCCCCCGGCGGCGACGTCGCGGCTGCGGAAGTCGGCGATGACGTCGATCCCCGTCAGCTCGGCGAGCAGCGCCGGCGCGTTCAATTGAATCGTGTAGCCGACGCCGTCGAATTCGCGCGGGCGATGGCGAATGGTCTGGCCGTGACAGCCGATGGCGACGATCGGCGCGTTCGCCACCGCGGCGCTGGTGCGAAGCGTCTCGACGAGCGCGGCGTAGTCGCGGGCGAGCGCATTGGCGGCGAGCGCGGCACGGTGGATCTCGTCGTCACCGGAGCGATTCAGCGCAGCGAGGCGGGCGCGCAGGTCGGGCGAAAGCGCGCGTTTGGCGTGGCTGACGACCTGGACGCGCGCCGGCGCGCTGGTCGCGGCGAAGTCGACCGCGACGCCGTCGATGCCGTCGAGCGAGGTGCCCGACATCAGGCCGATGAAAAGCGAGCCCATCGGGAGGTGTCAGGCGATCGGGAGGTCGTCCGGTCGGCGACGTGGCGTCGCATCGAGGCCGGGCGGCGATCGCCCCGGACCCGGTCGACTACTCGCCGAGGAGCGGTGCCCGCGGCAGCGTCTCGGCGACGCCCAGCTGGACGCGAACGCTCTCCGCCAGCTGGCCGAAGCGCGCTTTCGATGTCGGCGCGACGACCGCCGCTTCCGAGGCCTGGGCGACCAGCAGCGGATCCTGCTGGAGGCCGTCGATCTTGACCTCGAAGTGCAGATGCGGTCCGGTCGCCCAGCCGGTCTGGCCGACGGCGCCGATGATCGCGCCTTGGTCGACTCGCTGGCCCTTGGCGACATCGACGCGGCTGAGGTGCGCGTAAACCGTCAGGCGTTCGTTGCCGTGGCGGACCTGGACCACGTTGCCGTAGCCGTTCTGCCATCCGGCGAACTCGATGACGCCCTCGCCGACGGTGCGCACCGGCGTGCCGACGGGCGCGCCGTAGTCGACGCCGTTGTGCTGCTTCCAGTTGTTGAAGATCGGATGCATGCGCATCGCGAAGCCGGACGTCACGCGCGAGAACTCGAGCGGGCTGGCGAGGAACGCGCGCTGCTTGCTCTGGCCGTCGAGGCCGAAGTAGGCGCCTTTGCCGTCGCCTTCCTTGAACCACATCGCCGAGAACGTCTGCCCCTTGTTGACGAACTCGGCGGCGAGAACGCGCCCGTTGACCGGACCCCAGGTGATCGGCTCGCCGTCGGCGGTGAGCGCCTCGTAGACCACGGAGAAGCTGGCGCCTCGCTTCAGCTCGCGCCGGAAGTCGATGTCGTTGGCGAAGATCTCGGCGAGCTGCGTGGCGACGCTGTCGGGGATGCCGGCGTCGTCGGTGGCGTTGAAGAGCGAAGAGCGGATCGTCCCGCCCGCCATCACGGCCTGCGCCGTCAGCGGCAACGTCGTCGTGTCGGAGACCAGCTTGTCGGCGATGCGCTGGATGCGCAGGCGGGTGAAGTGCGTCGGCACCTTGTCGGTCCCGGGGGCAGCGTAACGCGCCACCAGTTCCTCGAGCGCACCGCGCGAATCCACGCGCGCCTGGACGCGCTTGCCGGCGCGACCGTCGAGGAGCTTTCTCGCCACCGAGTCGCTGCGCAGGAACGCTGCCGCGCGGGGGTCGGCGACGTTGAGGCGGGCGAGCAGCGAATCGGCGGTATCGCTGACGCGCGTCACGTCGCTGCGGTAGAGATCGAGGTCGTGCTCGGCGAGGGCGTCGAGCTGCGCCCGCAGGTCGACGGTGGCGATGCTTTCCACGACGGTCCGCTGCGGCAGGTCGGCCGCGTCGGGCACTTGCGGCGCGATGCCGAAGGCGGTCGCGGCGAAGCCGGCCAGGCTGAGCGAAACGGTCGCCGTCAGCGTGCGGGGGTAGCGGGAAGCGAAGCTGGCGATGTGCGCCGAGGTGTAGTCCCAGGCGACATCGAGGGAAGTCAACGATTTCAAAATTCTGCGGAGCTCGGCGCTCAGTTCGGTGGGTGCCGCCTTGCGGTCTGCACCTCGGTTGATCGTCGTGAGCGGGGCGCCACTAGAATCGTGACGCTCGTCCGCTCTGCGTCGGGAATGATCCCGCCGCCCCGTAGGACGCCGCCGCAGTATACCGGCCGTCGGAGCCCCTTTTCCCGTAACAGCCAGTGATGTCTGCCTCTTTTCCGGCGCCGGCGGCGCCCCTGAAATACCCCGTCACAGACTCCGTCCGAGACGCCTTCGAGCGATCGAAACGACGCAGCAGCGAGCTCATCCCGGAGCACGAATGGCTCGCCAAGCTGGCGCGTTCGGAAGCAACCGGCGTTCCGTTGCGCGTCAAGCTAGGCCTGGATCCCACTGCCCCCGACATCCATCTCGGCCACACGGTCGTGCTGAACAAGCTTCGGGAACTGCAGGATCTGGGCCACACGGTCATCTTCCTGATCGGCGACTTCACGTCGATGATCGGCGACCCGTCGGGGCGCAACACCACACGTCCGCCCCTGACGCGCGAGCAGATCGAAGAAAACGCTAGTACTTACTATGCGCAAGCGAGCCTGGTTCTCGACCCGGCGCGGACCGAGATTCGCTACAACTCCGAATGGAGCGACCCGCTCGGCGCGCGCGGGATGATCCAGCTGGCCGCCCGCTACACCGTCGCGCGGATGATGGAGCGCGACGACTTCAGCAAGCGATTCAAGGCGGGAACGCCGATCAGCGTCCACGAATTTCTCTATCCGCTGATGCAGGGCTATGACTCGGTGGCTCTCCGGTCGGATCTGGAGCTGGGCGGGACGGATCAGAAGTTCAATCTGCTGGTCGGGCGGGCGCTTCAGGCCGAGTACGGCCAGGAGTCCCAATGCATCATGACGATGCCCTTGCTCGAGGGGCTCGACGGCGTCGAGAAGATGTCGAAATCGAAGGGCAACTACATCGCCATCTCCGACCCGCCGAACGACATGTTCGCCAAACTGATGTCCATCAGCGACGAACTGATGTGGAAATACTACGATCTTCTGAGTACGCGTTCGGAAGCCGAGATTGCGGCGCTGCGTGCGAAAACGGCCGCGGGCCGCAACCCGCGCGACGCGAAGGTCGAGCTGGCGAAGGAAATCACCGGTCGTTTCCACGGCGCTGCCGGTGCCGAGGCCGGGGCGGCGGACTTTGCCCTTCGCGCCCGCGGCGGCATCCCCGACGACATCCCCGAAGTCAGCTTCGACGGCGCGCCGCTCGGGATCGGCGCGGTCCTGAAACAAGCGCGCCTGGCCCCCTCGACGAGCGAGGCCCTTCGCCTTCTCGAAGGCGGCGGGGTCCGCATCGACGGCACCGTTGTCTCGGATCGCGCGTTGAAGGTACCCGCCGGGACCTTCGTCGTCCAGGTCGGCAAGCGCAAGTTCGCCCGCGTGACCTTGCGCTGACGCGACGTCCGATGCAGGTCACGACGCTGCTGCGCCTGTCCGTCGCGGTGGCGGCGCTGACCATCGTCATGAAGACGGCCGCCTGGTGGATCACCGGTTCGGTCGGGCTCCTCTCCGACGCGCTCGAATCGTTCGTCAACCTCGCGTCAGCGCTGTTCGCCCTGGCGATGGTGACGATCGCCGCGCGGCCCGCCGACGCAGACCATCCGTTCGGCCACACCAAGGCCGAGTACTTCTCGAGTGCGTTCGAGGGACTGATGATCGCCGCGGCGGCGATCGCCATCGTCTGGTCGGCGTTGCATCGCTTCATGAACCTGCAGCCGCTCGAGGGCGTGCGCATCGGCCTCGCGCTCACCGTCGCGAGCTCGCTGCTGAACTGGCTGCTCGCCCACAAGATGATGGCCGCGTCGCGCCAGCACCGGTCCGTCGCCCTGGAGGCTGATGCGCGCCACCTCTATACCGACGTCTGGACGTCCGCGGGCGTCGTCGTCGGCGTGGCGCTGGTCGAGGCGACCGGCTTGCTGTGGCTCGACCCGGTGGTCGCGATCGGCGTCGCCGCCAACATCATCCGCGAGGGCGCGCGGGTGGTCTGGGGCTCGGTCGACGGCCTGATGGACAAGGCGGTCGAGCCGGAAGTGCAGGCGAGCATCGATCGCACCCTCGCGCGCTTCGCCGAAAGCTCGGTCCGCTTCGACGACATGGTGACGCGGCGCGCCGGCAGCCGGCGCTTCCTCGACGTCCACATGCACGTTCCGGCGAGCTGGACGCTCGGCCGCGCGGCGGCGCTGCGCGGCGAGGTCGAGCAGGCGTTGATGGACGAGGTCGCGGGGCTGCGCGCGTCGATCCAGCTCCTGCCATCGAACGTCGAGCCGCAGTTCAACGCGGTCCGGCCGGCGCAGTGATCGCGCTCGTCCAGCGCGTCGCCGAGGCGCGCGTCGCGATCGGCGACCGCGTCGTCGGCGCGATCGGCCGCGGCGCGCTGCTGTTCGTGTGCGCCGAGCCCGACGACAGCGAGGCGATTGCCGACCGGCTTATCGCCAAGGTGCTCGGCCTGCGCATCTTCGCCGACGCCGCGGGCAAGATGAACCTGGACCTCGCGACAGTCGGCGGCGGCCTGCTCGTCATCAGCCAGTTCACGCTGGCGGCCGACACCTCGCGCGGGCATCGGCCCGGTTTTTCGGGCGCGGCGGGGCCCGAGCTCGGCCGCCGCCTCTACGAGCGCGCGCTCGCGACGGCGCGCCGGCTGCACGGCGACGTCGCCAGCGGCGAGTTCGGCGCCGACATGCAGGTCAGCCTGGTCAACGACGGGCCGGTGACGATCCCGATCACGCTGCGCGCGTGAGTGCGCGCGCCGGCGTCGTTCAGTCGGCGTATTGGCCGGCCGCCTTGATCACCGGGCTCCACTTGGCGATCTCGTCGGCGACGAACTTCTTGTGCTCGGCGCCGCCGAGGCGGGCGTCGGTGATGATCACCGCGCCGAGCGCCTCTTCGCGCTTGATGAAGTCGGGATCCTTCAGCGCCGTGCGCAGCGCCGCGTTGATCTTGTCGGTCACCGCCTTCGCCGTTCCCTTGGGCGCGTAGACCCCGTGCCAGATGTTGACGTTGAATCCCTTCAGGCCGGCCTCGTCGAGCGTCGGCAGGTTCTTCAGCGCCGGTGTCGTCAGCCGCTTGGTCGAGGTCACCGCGTACGCCTTCACCTTGCCCGCCTCGATCTGGCCGGTGGTGTTGGTCGTCTGGTCGCACATGATGTCGACCTGGCCGCCGAGCAGGTCGTTCATCGCCGGCGCCGTGCCCTTGTAGGGCACCGTCTGCATGTCGATCTTGAGGGTGCTTTGCAGCAGCAGGCCGCACAGATGCGAAGCAGCGCCGAGCCCGGCATTGGCGAGGTTGATCTTGCCCTTGTTCGCCTCCATCCACTTGAGCAGCTCGGCGTAGTTGTTCGCCGGCAAGGTCGGCTTGCCGATCAGCGTCATCGGCACCTCGTTGATCATGCCGACGTATTCGAAGTCGTCGAGCGTCTTGTAGGGCAGGGTGCGATAGAGCGCCGGTGCCGTGCTCATGCCGATGTGGTGCAGCAGCAGCGTGTAGCCGTCGGGCGCGGCCCGCGCGACCTTGGCGGCGCCGAGCGTGCCACCGGCGCCGCCGACGTTCTCGATGATCACGGTCTGGCCGCCGAGGGGCTTTCTCATCGCCTCGGCGAGGTCGCGCGCCACCTTGTCGGTCGGGCCGCCAGCGGCGAAAGGAACGACGATCGTGATCGGCTTGTCGGGATAGTCGGCGAGGACAGGCGCCGCGAGAGCGAGCAGAACGAGGCCGAGGGTGGTGCGGAGCGAATTCATGGTGCGGTCCATTGGGTCGATCAGCCATTGTCCCGACCGGCGTCGCCAGCGCCAGCGTGGAACCCCCGACATCCGCGACGCGAGCCCCCTCAGCGGGGGGGTCGCAGGTCCTCGATCACCTTGCCGTCGTTGGGAAGGCGGCCGGGGACGACGAGTTCGACGTCACCGCGCAGCCGGGTGACGTCGCGGATCGTCCGAGCGACATGCTCGACCAGGCCCTCGACCGCCGTGCCGGTCTCGACCCGCAGTGTCATGCGGTCGTCAGCGCGGCCGCCGCCCTCGACGACCAGCCGCGCCCGCGCGATCTCGGGATGGCGACGCAAGATCTCGGCGACGTCCGACGGGTGGACGAACATCCCGCGCACCTTGGTCGACTGGTCGGCGCGCCCCAGCCAGCCGCGGATGCGCTGGTTCGTGCGCCCGGTCGGGCAGGTGCCGGCGAGGACTGCCGAGAGGTCGCCTGTCGCATAGCGGATGAGCGGGTAGTCCGGATTGAGCGTCGTCACGACGATCTCGCCGACCTCGCCGTCGGCCACGGGGTCGCCCGTTCCAGGGCGAACGATCTCGACGACGACGCCTTCATCGACGACGAGCCCCTCGCGCGCCATCGTCTCGTAGGCGACGAGACCGAGGTCGGCGGTGCCGTACGACTGGTAGGCGGCGATGCCGCGCGTGCCGAGCCATTCGCGCACCGCCAGCGGCACCGCCTCGCCGCTCAGCGCTGCCTTGGTCAAGGAGGGCAACGCGACGCCGGTCTCGTCGGCCTTCTCGAGGAGAAGGCGCAGGAAGCTCGGCGTTCCCGCATACGCGTCGGGCGCGAGCGCGGCCATCGCCTGCACTTGCAGCTCGGTCTGCCCGGTGCCGGCGGGCAAGACCGTGCAGCCGATGGCGTGCGCGCCGGTTTCCATCATCGATCCGGCCGGCGTGAGGTGATAGCTGAAGCTGTTGTGGACGAGGTCGCCGGCGCGAAAGCCGGCGGCGAACAGGGCCCGTGCCATGCGCCAGTAGTCGGGACGTGCGGTCTCGGGTTCGCGGATCGGGCCCGGCGACGCGAAGACGCGGACGGCGCGCTGCGCCGGCGGCCTCGTCGCACCCCAGCCGACGGTCGCGAAGCCACCGAAGGCGTCGGGCGTGTCGGCCGCGTTCTGGTGCGCGAGCAGGTCGCTCTTGCGCAGCACCGGCACGGCAGCGAGCGCGGCGCGCGACGTCACCGCCGTCGGATCGACGTCGCGCAACCGGGCCGCGAACGCGGGCGCGCGCGCTGCCGCGTGGGCGATCTGCGCGGGCAGGGCGCGCCGCAGGGCAGCGCCGCGCTCGTCGGCGGAGCGGGTCTCGAGCGCGTCGAAGTGCGCGTCGGCCGGCGCGGCAGAATTCATCGGATGTCGCCTGGCTACTCGTCGTCGAGCTTGCGCGCGCGCAGCTTCGCCTCGTCGACGAGCTTGCGCTGGTCGGCGGGCGTCGCCAGCGCGAAGCGGTCGAAGCCCGAGCCGCCGGGCTTCTTCAAGTCGGCGTGAAGGACGCCGCCTTCGTCGTGGAAGTGGATGAAGGCGTCGCGGCGGGCGTAGAACGTGCCCGGCTGGGTTTCCTTCACGCCCTTGATCTCGCGCAGCTGGCGCAGCACGGGCAGCAGCGAGCGCAGCGCTTCGGCGTCGGCACGGGCCATCGCGTTTCTCCTTTCAGGCAAGCCAGCGCTTGCGCCGCTTGTAGCTCTTGACGGCGCGGTAGCTCTTGCGCTCGCTGCCGCTGCCGCCGGTGCCGAGATAGAACTCGCGCACGTCCTCGTTCTCGCGCAGCATCGCCGCGGCGCCGTCCATGACGATGCGGCCGCTCTCGAGGATGTAGCCGTAGTCGGCGTAGCGCAGCGCCATGCTCGTGTTCTGCTCGGCGAGCAGGAACGTCACACCTTCCTTGGCGTTGAGGTCGCGGACGATCTCGAACACCTCCTCGACGACCTGTGGCGCGAGCCCCATCGACGGCTCGTCGAGCAAGACCATCTTGGGCACCGCCATCAGGGCGCGGCCGATCGCGCACATCTGCTGCTCGCCGCCGGAGGTGTAGGCGGCCTGCGACGTGCGGCGCTCCTTCAGGCGCGGGAAGTAGCGATAGACCTTCTCGAGCGTCTCGGCGACCTTCGCGGCGCCGTCGCGCCGCGTGTAGGCGCCGGTCATCAGGTTTTCCTCGATCGTCAGGTGGGCGAAGCAGCGCCTCCCTTCCATCACCTGGATGACGCCGCGCTCGACCATCGCCGCGGTGCTGAGGTTCTCGATCCGCTCGCCGCGCAGCTCGATCGAGCCCTTGGTCACCGCGCCGCGCTCGCCCGCGAGCAGGTTGCTCACCGCGCGCAGCGTCGTCGTCTTGCCCGCTCCGTTGCCGCCCATCAGTGCGACGATCTTTCCTTCCGGCACCTGCAACGACACCCCTTTCAGCACGAGGATGACGTGGTTGTAGATCACTTCGATGCCATTGACATCGAGGAGGATGGAAGCGGGCGCGTTCATGTGGCGATCGACTCTTCGAAGCGCCGCACGCGACGCTTCGAGGAGGGGCCCCATCGGGGCCCGCCCCTCCCCCTCGGAGGGAGGGGAGCGAAGCAGGGAGGGAGCAATCCTTTCAGGCGAAGACGTGAGCCGCTCCGCGGCTCAGGTTTGGCAATCGGCGGGGCTGCGCCGAGTCAGCTTCTTCTCGGCGACGTATTTGTCCGCCGCGGACTTCACCATCGGCTTGATGATCTGCTCGTCGGCTTGGAAGAAGTCGGACGACATCCCCCACTTCGAGCCGTCCCACGTCTGGATGCGTGCCCAGGTCGAGCCCATGTGGTCGGCGCACGAGGTCGAGATCGGCCGCAGCACGCCGGCGAAGCCGAGCGCATCGAGCTTCTTCTGGTCGAGCGACAGGTTCTCGAGGCCCCAGCGCACCTGCTCGGCGGTCATGACCTTGCCCTTGCCGAAGCGCTCCTGCGCGCGCCGCACGCCCTCGATCGCAAGCATCTGGATGACGACGCCGCGCGTGTAGAGGACCGCGCCGACCTCGTCCTTCGGGCCCGAGCCCTGGCCCTTCTCGTGCACGTATTTGAGGATGTCCTGGATCACCTTCGGCTGCTGCCCGGCGGTGTGCAGCGCGAGCGAGTTGTAGCCCTTCGCGCCTTCGCCGGAGTCCCTGACATCGGGCTCGGCACCGGCCCACCAGACCCCGTACATCTTCTCGCGCGGATAGCCGGTCGCCTGCGCTTCCTTCAGCGCGGTCGAGTTCATGATTCCCCAGCCCCAGAGGAAGACGTAGTCGGGCCGGCTCTGCCGGATCTGCAGCCACGCCGCTTTCTGCTCGGCGCCGGGAGCGGCGACCGGAATCAGCTGCAGCTCGAAGCCGTTCAGCTTGGCGCGCTCCTGCAGCAGCGGGATCGGTTCCTTGCCGAACGGCGAGTCGTGATAGACGAGGGCGATCTTCTTGCCCTTGAGACTGCCGTCCTTCTTCGTCAGGTGCTGGACCAGGATGTCGGCGCCGGTCCAGTAGCTGCCCATGATCGGGAAATTCCAGGCGAACGAAAAGCCGTCCTGCGCCGCCGACAGACCGTAGCCCACGGTCAGCAGCGGAATCTTGTCGCCGGGCGCCTTGTCGGTGAGGGCGAAGGTGATGCCGGTCGACTGCGGCTCGAACAAGGTCACGCCGGGCCGCGTCTTCAGCCGCTCGTAGCACTCGACGCCGCGGTCGGTGGCGTAGCCGGTCTCGCATTCCTCGAAGGTCAGCTTGACGCCGTTCACGCCGCCGTCGCGGGCGTTGATC
>Ga0207689_10003958_pt1 | contig 13486 bp, 6 predicted proteins | sample KBSMisM52_FD_184312 | JGI IMG/M metagenome (GOLD analysis project Ga0207689, IMG submission 184312) | Miscanthus rhizosphere microbial communities from Kellogg Biological Station, Michigan, USA - KBS Miscanthus M5-2 (SPAdes) (version 2) | ecosystem: Host-associated > Plants > Roots > Rhizosphere... | reverse complement strand
CGGCGATCGCGTTGAAAAAAGGTAGGGCAACCTGTATCAGGACCAGGGAAAATAAAAAAGCAATCGCAACAAACAGGAACGACTCACTAAGAAACTGCAGGATCAGTTGTTTCCGGGCAGATCCGATCGCTTTCCGTACGCCCACTTCCTTTGCTCTTTTTTCGGATCTTGCGGTGCTCAAATTCATGAAATTGATGCAGGCCAGCAATAAAACGAAAACGCCGGTGATACCAAAGAGCCATACAAACTGGATCTGCCCGCCGGTATTTAAACCGTTTTTAAATTCACTGTACAAATGCCAGCGATTCATCGGATTCAGGAATACCTGCGGATGCTGGATTAATTCACCTTTATCTACTTTGTCTAGTTTTATGTCTTTAATCTTTGCAGATACTTTATTCATATCCGCGTTATCCGCAACCTGCACATACCCGAGATAACAATTGCAACGCCATGGATCTGTTACATTTTTAAAGCCCTGGTCTTCCTCAAACAACTTCCACGGAGATATAAAGGATACATCGGAGAACGAAGAATTTGCCGGCAGATCTTTATATACGCCGGTAACTTTTACAGTCAGCAGGTTATCGATCTTCATTATCTTATCGATCGGGTTTTCATTGCCGAAGTATGCTTTAGCTGTTGATTCGGAAAGTATAATCGATGAAGGATCATTCAATGCATCTTTTGATCCTTTCAGCATTTTCATGGAAAGCATATCGAGTATTTCAGGCTCGAAGAACGTACCGCTTTTCGTGAGCATCTTATCGCCGGATGAAAGTATATGCCCCCCGTTCCATGATGCCATGGAAATATTTTTGAAATCGCCACCGTAACTCTTACGTAACGCATCCCCCATAGGGAAAGGAACTGTAATCCCACTCCCCGTTTCACCGTTCATGGTGAAATTCTGCATTACCTGCGCAATGCGGTTATGGTTCTTAAATGATTTATCAAATGATAATTCATCATAGATCCAAAGGCCGATAAGAATCGCCACAGCCATACCCACAGCGAGCCCGCCGATATTGATGAAAGAAGAAGCCTTGTTCCTGGAAAGGTTTCTGAAAGCGATTTTGAAATAATTTTTTATCATGGCATTTTTTTATGAGTGATCAGCAAATCAATAATCAGTAATGAGTGATGAGTAAGCGGATGCACTCATTACTGATCATTCATTATTCATTCTGTCTTCAACGACTTCACCCCGAACCATATCGCACTCTTGTACTTTCAATTCACTATTCAGCATTTTCGAAATTTCTGATTGTTATCAGAGTCTTTCTTTAATTCCCAATAATCCCATCCATCTCAATAATCCAGGTTCAGACAATCACTCCGTTCGTAATGACTTCATCCCGAACCATATTCCCGGATATCCGGGATCACTCAGTACGGAGTGACTTCACCGGATTTTCCAGCGCCGCTTTTATAGCCTGGAAGCTTACAGTGATTAATGTAATGGCAATAGCTGCTGCTATTACCGAGACAAATACACTGATGCCGATGCTGATTTTATGTTCATAGCTTTTCAGCCATTCATTCATACCATAATAGGCAACCGGTATGGCAATAACACAAGCGGTCAACACGAGAATTACAAAATCCTTTGAAAGTAATTTCCAGAGATTGAAAACACTTGCACCGAGTACTTTGCGTACGCCTATTTCTTTCACCCTTTGTTCTGCTGTAAATGAAGCCAAACCAAACAAACCAAGACACGAAATAAATACAGCGAGCACAGCGATGATCGCTGCGAGATTGCCCACCAGTTCTTCGTAATTAAATTTCTTCGCGTATTCTTCATCCGCAAACTTATATTCAAAAGGATAAGCAGGGTTGTATTTGTCAAAAATGGGTTTTACAAGACTGATGGCTTTCGATGCAGACATCTGCGGGTTCAATCGCACGTCCACATAGCTTACCCAGCCTTTATTAAATATAATTGTCAATGGAGAGATAGGCCGATAAGGAGATTCCATTTGTATGTCTGGTATTACGCCTATAACCGTCATAGGCGTTCCATTCCATTTAAGCTGTTCACCAACGGGGTTTTTAAGTCCCATACGTTTTACAGCAGCCTCGTTCAAAACGACGGAAGCGGAGTCTGCAAAGTCTTTCGAGAAATCTCTGCCTGAAAGCAATTTTATGCCTAACGTTTTTGTATAATCGTAGGTGGTAGTAATGGTAGAAAAAATAACGGTCTTCTCTATAGGCTGGCTATTTTTCCATTCCCAGCCATTGTTGTTACTGTATATTTCAGAGGGTGGAGAATTGCTTTGGCATACCGATACTGCGGCGCCGGTACTTAATAGTTCTTGTTTCAGTGCGTCAAAATTTTTGCCGATATCATCAGACCAATCCACAGTAATCAACCCCCTGTTATTAAAGCCAATGGGTTGATTTTTTCCATATTGTATCTGCTCATAGATGACCACTGTGCCGATCATCAGTATCACTGAGCAGGCAAACTGAACTACCACTAATATTTTACGGGGCAATGAACTTTTTTTACCGGCATTTAAATTTCCTTTCAGCACACGTACAGGGTTAAACGAAGACAAATAAAATGCAGGATAACTGCCGGCCAATAGACCGGTTATTATTGTAAAGACAATCATGATGCCCCAAAACAGCGGATTACTTATTTGCAGGCTCATTTCTTTTTCCGTCAGTTTATTAAAGTAGGGAAGGGCAATAGCGACCAGTAACAATGCAAAGAAGAATGATAAAGCGGCAATCAACATCGATTCACTTAAAAATTGCCGGATAAGGTCCTTTCTTCCCGAGCCAACCGCTTTTCTTACACCCACTTCTTTCGCTCTTTTTTCTGAACGGGCTGTACTTAAATTCATAAAATTGATACACGCAATCAGTAAAACGATAAGGCCAAGAATGCCAAACATTCTTACATACTTTATAAAGCCGCCGGTATTTTTACCGTTTTCAAAATTTCCGTACAAACGCCATTTGCTCATCGGGTGAATAAAAACTTCTGGTTTGACACTCTTTATAGTATTGTCGTCGGTAAAATGATTCAACACTACATTTTTTATCTTCGCGTCGACTGCTTTTTCAGTGGCGCTGTTGTTTAATTGTACAAATACCTGCCAGGAATTATTGCCCCAGTTCGTTTTGTGGTATAGCCCGATATAGGAGTAGATTTTTTCCTGTAAACTCCACGGTATGAGATAATCAAATTTGAGAGAGCTGGTTTTGGGTGGTGTGGGAACAATTGCTGTAACTTTCAGGTTGGTTGAATTGTCCAGCTTTATCATTTTACCAACCGGGTTTTCCGCGCCAAAAAGTGCTTTCGCCGTTTGATCCGTGAGTACAATTGAATAAGGTTCATGCAAAGGCTCTTTATCACCACTAAGAATCTTCAACGAAAACATATCAACGGCCTCCTCACCTATATAATGGCCATATTTGCTGATCTTTTTATCTCCATAAATTAAAGAACGATTACTGCCCCAATCGCACATCGCCACAGCTTTGAAGTCGGGATATTTCGCTTTCAATTCTTCCCCCAATGGAAAAGGCAGCGCCGTTTGTGAGCCACGCTTTCCATCGAATGTTTGATACATCATTACCTGGTATAGCGTATTGTAATTTTTAAAGTGTTTGTTGGTGGACACTTCATCATAGATCCACAATCCAACAATCATGGCAACTGCCATACCTGCCGCAAGGCCTAAAATGTTGATAAAGGAATAAACCTTATTTTTTACGAGGTTTCTCCAGGCGATTTTGAAATAATTTTTTATCATGATTTATTATTATTGTATTGTTTGATTGCCAGATTGTTCGATTGTTGGTGGTTGTATTTAATAACAATCAAACAATTTAACCATGAGACCATATACCTATCCATTGTTCATTTGCTCTATTCCGTTCGTAATGACTTCACCCCGAACCATATTCCCGGATATCCGGGATCATTACTCACTCTGTTCGTAATGACTTCACCGGGTTCGCCACCGCCGCCTTTATTGCCTGGAAGCTAATTGTAAATACAGCTATCAGCATGGCGATAATACCTGCTGATAAAAATATCCACCAGCGTATATTGATCCTGTATTGATAATTATCTAACCAACTATGCATTATCCACCACGCAACAGGAAAAGCAATTACACAGGATAAAGCAACCAACTGCAAAAAATCTTTCGATAATAAAGTGGCAATGCCGGTAACACTTGCACCCAACACTTTCCGTATTCCTATTTCTTTTATTCTGCGCTCAGCAGTGTATGCAGCGAGGCCAAATAATCCCAGGCATGAAATAATAATAGCCAGTACCGCGAATATTGTTGATAGCTTACTCATCAATGTTTCATTGATAAACTTCTCATTGAACTGGTCGTCAACAAATTTGTATTCGAATGGATAAGCAGGATTATCTTTCTTCATCACCGACTCTATTTTTTGTAATGCCTGTGAAATATTGCTTCCCGGCTTTATGCGTACATATGCCAGGTAGCCGTAATCCGGAGACTGGCAGAAAAATATCATTGGGCCGGGCGCTCCATACATATTACCAAATACATGATCTTCTGCCACACCGATGACTGTTAGATTTTTATACTCTCCTTCCTTTTGCCCGCGGGGCGATTGTATAATTTTTCCAACAGGGCTTCCTTTACTCAGCAACTCTGCAAAAGATTTTGTAATGATGACATTAGAACTATTCATTGATGTGTTTGCGTCAAAATCTTTCCCTTCTATAATTTTAATACCAGATACGGACATAAATTCGGGACTTACCTGCCGGTGCGCAATTGGAATACTGCTGTTTTCCTGTTTACCTTCCCATTTAAAACGATCATCAGTATTACCGCCATTGATAATTGTATGATCGGCCATTGCGGCATTCTCAACAAAGCCTGTGTGGAATAGATCCTGTTTTATCAGTGCGAATTCGCCTGCGACATCATGCTGCATGTGTACTTCAAGTAAATTGTCCTTACTAAATCCGAGTTTCCTGTTTTTGATATGTTGTATCTGCAGGTAAATAATAAGGGTACTTATAATAAATACGACCGATACTGTGAACTGTGTAACAACAAGGCTCTTTCTTATAAAAGAGGCACTTCCTGATTTTATTTTTAGCCCTTTCAACACAGTTACGGGGTTAAAAGAAGATAAATAAAGCGAAGGATAGCTACCCGAAATCAAACCGCAAAGCACTATTACAGAGATAAGAGCAACGAGATGTATAGGATTGCTCAATTGCAGTGCAAGTTGTTTCCCGGTAAGCTGATTAAAAGCAGGCAAACTAAGTGTAGTAATCACTACTGCTAAAATTCCCGCAAGCGCAGACATCAGTAATGCTTCGCCGATAAATTGCAGGATCAAAGATTTTCTTCCGGAGCCTAATACTTTACGTACACCAACTTCCCTCGCTCTTTTTTCACTGCGTGCTGTAGACAGGTTCATAAAGTTGATACATGCAATGAGAAGTATAATCCATGCAATGATGGAAAGGAGCCGTACCTGTTCTATAGCGCCACCACCTGTTTGTTTGCCATTTGCAAAATCATTGTACAGGTGCCATTCATTCATGTTGAATAAAAAAGAATGCGATGTTTCTTTCGGGTTTTTTGTGTGGATATAATCGTATAATCGTTTATTAATAGCTGCTACATCGGCAGAGGGGCTCAATTCTACATAGGTAAAAGGTCCATAGCTTCCCCAATCCTCAGCATCACTTTTTCCCCATTTTGCCCTTGCTTGCTGTATGCTGATCTCGTAAGGAACTATCCATTCAAATTGTAAAGATGAATTTTGCGGAATGTCTTTTAGTACACCGGTAACTACGTAATCCTGTTTATTGTCCATCCGCACCGTTTTGCCAACAATATTCTTCGCATCGCCAAAAAATTTCTTTGCCGTCTTTTCAGTTATAACAATCGAATACAATTGTTTGAATGCATTGTCTGCGTTTCCCTGGACAAATGGCAAAGTAAGCATATTGAACAATGACGGATCGGCGTAGCAGCCGGAAGCATATACAGACTTATCACCCATACTAAAAAGGAGATTTTCAGGATAATCCGATACGCGGCAGGTATTTGCAATTCCCGGAATTTCCTGTTTTAATGCGGATGCCATCGGTCGTGGCGTCGATCCCATCGTGAATAAGTTTCCGCCATATTCACCATTCACTTTCACTGCATATAATCTGTCTTTTTTTGTATTGACATTATCAAAAGTGATTTCATCATTTACCCACAAAAAGATTAACCCGGCACAGGCGATACCGATAGCTAAACCAAAAATGTTCAGGAAGCTATAGGTTTTATTCTTCCATAAGCTTCTCCAGGCCGTTTTAAAATAGTTTTTTATCATGACTATTAAATTAAGCTACACGTTGTAAGTTTTATGTTACCGGCGTTCGGTTCCCTGGCTATCGTCCTTTGCGTCGCACTCTTATACTTGCAATCCCTATTCAGCATTTTTGAAGCTTCTGATTCTTATCAGCATCTTCCTTATTTCCCAATAATCCCATTAATCGCAAAAATCCTGGTTCAGACTCATTCTGTTCGTAATGACTTCGCCGGGTTTGCCACCGATGCCTTTATACTTTGAAAGCTTACCGTCAATAGAGTAATAACCAAAGCACCTGTGCCGGCAGCGGCAAAAATCCACCACGAAATTTCTGTCCTGTAATCATAGTTCTGCAGCCATTTATGCATAAAATACCAGGCCGTGGGTGCGGAAATAAAAAATGAAATAGTAACAAGCATTACAAACTCCTTTGACAATAACCGCCAAAGACTGAATACAGATGCACCTAACACTTTTCGCACGCCGATTTCTTTGGTCCTTTGTTCCGCAACAAAAGAAGCTAAGCCAAACAAGCCCAGGCAGGAAATGAAGACGGCAAGCACTGCAAAAAAGGACGCCAGTTTACCGATACGTTCTTCATCTGAAAATTTCTTCCTGTATTGTTCGTCTGCAAATTTGTAATCAAATGGACTGGCCGGATCGTACTTTTTAAAAATAGCCTCCACTTTGGCGAGAGCTTCGCTTGTACCTGCCTGTGAGGAAAGCCTGATATTAAATATGTTTACCTCATTACTCTTCAGGACGTATAAAGATGGCTTTACCGGTTCGAATGGCGATTCTTTGACCATATCATCTGAAACGCCAACTACCTTATAATCTTTACCATGGTATTTTACAAGTTCTTCGAGCGGATTTTTAAACCCCATCAGTTTTACAGCGGATTCGTTTATAATCATTGAGGCAGAGTCTGCAAACTCTCTTGAAAAATTTCTTCCTTGTGATAAATGCCAGCCTACCGTTTTGCCATAATCATGAGTTACGCTATTCGACATTAATAGCGGGTGCATATCAGGCGTTTTACCTTTCCATGAAATATCTGTAGTGCCGCCAGACTGCACCGTTACCGAACCCGACGATGCCGATATTTCATCAATAGCTTTGGCACTCAACAGGTCATTCCGCATGGCTTCGAAATGCCTAAACATTTCAGGACTGCTTATACCTATTTCAATCAACCCGCTGCGATTGTAACCTACAGGCCGGCTTTTGGCGTACTGAACCTGGCGAAACACCACAATCGTTCCAATAATCAGCGTAACGGAAACAGTAAATTGTACAATAACAAGAGCTTTGCGGGGTATCGAAGCAAAACGGCCAGCCCTGAACGTTCCTTTCAAAACTTTTACAGGATTAAAAGAAGATAAATAGAGAGAAGGATAGCTCCCGGCAATCAATCCTGTCAATAATGTAAAACCAAGACCAGAGATCCAGAACAACGGGTTCGACCAAAGTATAGTTAGTTTCTTATCAGCGACGCTGTTAAAAAATGGAATAATCAATTGCACTAACAATAGAGACAATACAAACGCCAATAATGAAACCAATAATGATTCACTCAGGAACTGTACAATCAATTGTCGGCGTACCGAACCAATTGCTTTGCGGATACCAACTTCTTTTGCTCTTTTTTCAGAGCGGGCTGTGCTAAGGTTCATGAAATTGATACAAGCGAGCAATAAAACAAAAACCCCTGTTATGCCAAATAACCAAACGAATTGAATTAACCCGCCTGTATTTACGCCATCTTTGAAATCGGAATACAAATGCCATTTGCTCATCGGGTGAATAAAAAACTCAGGTTTGTAAGCCGGAGGATTTTCTTTTTTCATCCGTATGTCTTTGATCTTTGCCGAGACTTTAGCAAAGTCTCCGCCTTCTTTTAACTGAGCATATATCTGCCACGAGTTATTATCCCATGCATATTTTGAATCTTTTACAAAAGGGGCATTGTCAAGATAAAAGTCCCATGGCGCCAGGAATTGAACATCTTTGAACGCCGTGTTATCCGGGAAATCTTCATATACACCAGTAACTTTCAGGCTGGACTTATTATTAATCTTTACCAATTTATTGACCGGGTCTGCCTGTGCAAACAGATTTTTTGCAAGCGACTCTGAAAGCAGGATTGAATTAATATCTTTTAAACCATCACGGTCACCCTTAGTCATTTTTAGCGTCATCATATCGGTAAACTGTGGTTCCACATAGTTTCCGGCTTTTGAAAACTTCTTATCACCCAGGGCCATGATCACATTGGTTTGAACAGACAGGCTTACCTGTTTGAAATCCGGGTATTTACTGCGCAGCTCTTCCGCCAATGGTATCGGCAATACATTGTATGAAGATTTTTCAGTTCCAAAATTTACAAATTGCCAGAGTTGCCCGATGCGATCATAATTCTTATTGTATTTATTAAAGGATACCTCATCGTAAATCCAGAGGCCGATAAGAATAGCGACTGCCATGCCCACAGCCAGGCCGCCGATATTAATGAAGGAATAGACCTTGTTTTTGACAAGGTTCCGGAATGCTACTCTGAAATAGTTTTTAATCATGGCTTATACTTTAAGAATTGTTTGATGGATGAATTGCTAAATTGTTATTTATACATCCATCAAACAATCGAACAATAAAACAATCTATTCTGTTCTTAAACTTTTCATCCCGAACCATGTCGGGATTCCATCACTCCGTACGGAGTGATTTCACCGGGTTCGCCAGCGCAGCTCTCACTGCACGGTATCCCACTGTTATCCAGGCAATGATCAAAGATGATATGATTGCCAGAATAAATATACCAGCGCCTATATGGATACGGTAAACGAAATTCTGAAGCCATCCATTCATAAAATACCAGGCAACAGGCACGGCAATAATAAAAGCAATGCCGATTAACAAGGTGAACTCTTTTGAAAACATTATCACAATGCTGCCGACACTTGCTCCTAAAACTTTTCGTATTCCTACTTCTTTTGTTTTTTGTACTGCCATATAGGATACAAGTCCGTATAATCCCAAACAGGAAATGAAAATGGCAATACCAGCGAATATTTTGTATAACAATGATAGCTGTGTTTCCTGCCTGTAAAAACGTTCAATCGTTTCATCGGTGAAATGACTTGTAAAGGCGTATTCGGGATACGTTTTTTCCCATAACTTTTGAATCTGCGCTGTAGTCTGAGAAATATTATTGGTGCGAAGCTTGACTGCCAGTGTATAATAGTTACTGTTTGCCGGAGCGATAGTTAAGGGTTTTACTTCCTCGCGTAATGAATTTGTCTTGAAGTCCTTTACTACTCCAACAATTGGCAGCCAGTGACCACCACCGATTCTCAGTTGTTTGCCAATTGCTTTCTGCGGATCAGGCATTCCAACTTTTTTCAATAAAGTTTCGTTTACTACAATTTCACGGATCGTATCGCTTTGCGAATATCCTTTCCCTGCAATCAATTGGAGGCCGAATGTTTTTATATAATCTTCATCACCGTATTTATGAAATGTGGGGAAGTCTTCGTCATCTTTATGATCAAATGCAAAATTGGAAGCCCAGTTATTGTCAGAGGATGCTTCATCGCTTGCAAAAGCAACACTGATTACATTTGGGTTTTGGAGCAATTGCTGTTTTAATGGTTTCATGCGTGCAAGGTTGGCACTATCACTGTAAGAAGGTAATATCAACACGGCTTCTTTGTTGAAACCAAGGTCCGCGTTGCGCACAAAGTTCATCTGGCTTATCGCCACAATAGTTCCTATAACTAATATTTGCGAGATGGCAAATTGCGTGACCACAAGCACTCTTCTTAAGGATATACCGCCAATGCTTGCTGAATTGATTTTACTTTTGATTGCCAGTACCGGTTGAAAACCGGACATGATCATTGCCGGATAAGTACCGGATAATAGAGTGACAATAATCAACACACCTGATAGAAAGGCAATACTGCCCATGCTAAAAAGACTGATATCTTTTGGTACGCTGGCTACATTGGATAAATAGGGTAGGGAAACTTTTGCTATTATAACAGCCAATATGATTGAGAAAAAAACAATCATTAATGTTTCACCCATCACTTGTCTTATCAATTGTCCGCGGCTGCTGCCCATTACTTTCCGGATGCCTACTTCCTTACTACGCCCGACAGCCTGTGCAGTTGAAAGATTGATAAAATTGATGGATGCCATTATGATGATCAATACGCCGATCAATGCCAGGGTCCATAAGATGGTTTTACTTGTACTGTGATCACCCAATGTTCCATAGTTATAATCGAAATGCATTTCACTCAGCGGTTGCAGAATCTCCGCTCTTTGATTGCGTGCATTCGGATTAAAATGTTTTGACGTAAAAGTTTTTAATTGATTCTTTATGGCGTTCACATTTGCATTCTGCGGCAACATTACGTATACCTGGTGATTGCTGCTCAAGCTGCCCCATTCTTTACTATAGCCGTATTTTTCACCATACCGTTTGAATGTTTCATAGGATATAAAACCCTTTATAGGAAAATCGGAATTCTTTGGCACGTCCTCTATCACGGCGTTTACCTTTAGTAATACGGTATTATCTAATTTCAGGAACTTACCCGTTGCTTTTTTCCAGTCACCGAAGTATTTGGCAGCGGAAGTTTTATCCAAAATAATACTTGCAGGATCATTCAGCACTTTCGCATTTCCAGTCAGCCACTTTGCATTGAAGATGTCAAAGTATTCAGGTTGTGCAAATACGATATTATTGTCTTCGATAAATTTCTTACTTGCTGCCACATCACTATTCGGATTGTCGCCCAGTACGGTGACCTGGCTGCCATAGGTTGAATTGATAGCAGCAATTTTTTCAAATTGCGGAAAGTCTGTTTTTAATGCATCAACGGCAGGAGTAGGGATACCGGGATTATGCTGTTCACTGCCGTCGCTATTTTTTGTATACGTAACAATCCGGTATGTACGGTTATAATTTTTCTGAAATTGATCATAACTCAATTCATACTGAACAACAACAAAAATCAGTAAACAGGCGGCAATACCAACTGCAAGGCCCGTGATATTAATAGCGGAGTACGCTTTGTGTCTCAATAAATTTCTCCATGCGATTTTTAAATAATTCCTGATCATGTGATTAAAATATTCGTTGTTTATACTTTGTATAAAATTTTATTTTGCCTTGCTGATAAACCGGTCTGCCCGCATTTATCTCCTGTGTATTCTTCCTGATCCACTAATGCCCATTTTCTTTACCTGTGCATCACCATCGTAGGTTATATTTCCGGAACCTGATATAACTCCTTCAAGCATTTGGCTTACGCTGACATCGATACTGCCTGAACCGGAAATTGAAGCGGCACATTCATTACTTTTTACTCCATGCGCTCTTACATTTCCTGAACCTGAGAGATGAACTGATTGATTTTTTGCATATCCGTTTGAAATTTCCATGTCACCGGAACCGGATAATGATAAATCCGCATTATCGGTTTCAAGACCGGTTACTTTTATGTTACCGCTCCCGCTTTTCCTGATTTTGACATGTTGTGCTTTTATTGTTTTGGTACTTACATTCCCTGACCCGCTTAAACCGAGGTCAAAATCATTTGCAGCCAGATCTGAATTACAGATCAGGTTACCTGACCCCGATTTATCAATCGCATCGAGGTTTTTGTAGGTTAAGTATATTTTCGCCTTTATATTATTTCTGTAGTCGCCTCTTTCGAGATAAATTTCTAAAGTACTTCCTTTTACTTCTGTAATTATTTTATTCAGAGGCACGCCTTCGGCAGTAATTTTTACAGATTCTTCACTTCCTTTTTCTATAGTAACTTCAAAAGGGCCGCCAACATCCAGTTTGCTGAATGAAGAAAGTTTCCTGGTGTCTGTTTCCTGTGCTGATACAATACCCGTAACCAGCAAGGATGCACACACTAATAAATTTTTCACTGTTTTCATGACTTATGTTTTTGTTTATTTTATGATAGTTTCATTTTTAGTGCTCAAACTATTTTCACGTTCAACCTTTTTTTATTTCCTAATAATTCTATCAATCTCAAAAACCCTGGTTCAGACTATTTCATCCCCAACGATTTCATCCCGTGCCGGCAACCCACCCCGCCGTATCACAGAAATGTGTGTTCTGAATTCGCCCCTCCAAAGGAGGGGATGAATTTCCTATAGTTCAATAAAGAACTATAGGATAAGAGCCCACCAGCTGGGCTATGAGCTGCGAGACTGAAAAAGCTAAATAACTATAGGTCTCGAAGCCCGCTAGGCACTCACGATTCACCACTCACCATTCACCACTCACCATTCACGACTCACTACTCCGTCCTCAAACTCTTCACCGGGTTTGCAACAGCCGCTTTTATTGCCTGGAAACTAATAGTGGCCATTGCAATAGCAACAGCAACAAAAGCCGATAAAACAAACACCCACCAGTTTATATTGATCCTGTAAGCAAAATCCTGCAACCATTTATTCATAGAAAACCATGCAATCGGAAAAGCGATCAGGGAGGCAATCAAAACCAGTTTTAAAAAATCTTTAGACAGCATGATGACGATACTTTGTACACTTGCCCCAAGCACTTTGCGAATACCAATTTCCTTTACCCGCTGTTCCGCAGCATAGGTAGTAAGCCCGAACAAACCTAAACCCGCAATGAAAATTGCAAGCAACGCAATCGCCAGGAAAATTGTTTGTCGTATTCTGTCATCACGGTAAAACAGGTCCCACTGCTTATCGAGAAAATGATATTCAAACAAATGGTTTTGATCAATACCGTGGAGAATGGCATCCATTTGTTTTAATGTCGCATTGATATCAGCGCTTCCAAGCCTGGCGGTAAAATAATCAATATTATGTACAGGATTTTTTTGAAAACCCAGTATCATAGGAGCAAGCGGTTCGTGCAGTGATTGAAAATTGAAATCTTTCACAATACCCGCTACGGTGGCAACAAATGGCTGATCAAGTGGAAAAAAGTCGCCGCCAAAATTTGCAGAAGGAGCTATGATCTGCTGCCCCGATGGTTCAGTTATACCCAATTCCTTCGCGGCCGTTTCATTAATGAGTACGGTGGACGAATCTGCATTGCCACCTGAATAAAAATTTCGCCCTTTAACTAACGGAATATTATAGGTCGCTA
>Ga0207689_10003957_pt1 | contig 13487 bp, 10 predicted proteins | sample KBSMisM52_FD_184312 | JGI IMG/M metagenome (GOLD analysis project Ga0207689, IMG submission 184312) | Miscanthus rhizosphere microbial communities from Kellogg Biological Station, Michigan, USA - KBS Miscanthus M5-2 (SPAdes) (version 2) | ecosystem: Host-associated > Plants > Roots >... | reverse complement strand
TCTGACGTTGGTGCGAGCGCCGCGCCGCACGCCTCGCAGGTGTTCCGGCCTGGCATTACCGGGCGGCCGCAACTACCGCAGGTCGAGAGACTGTCACCGCAGCTCCCGCAGAATCGATCGCCCGCGTAGACCGGGCCTCCACACCGCGTGCAGTGCGCCGCGGGAACCGTGGGGGAATCCAGAGACGACAGGGTAGGGCGCCGTGAGGTTCGCGGGCGGGTGGGTGGACAAGGCGTCCGCAGGCACGCGTTCACCTGCACCGCAAAGTGTAGAGGCGGCCCACTCCCCGCAAGCAAGCGAGCGCGAACGCTGGCGGCCGGGGTCAGTCGCCTCTAGAATTGCGTTCCGGTGCGACGGTTCCGACATCGCGCGCGGTCACGAGCGCGATCTTCGCCACTCATTCCGAAAGCCATATGCGCCGAAGCATCGGTGTGCTCGCGTTGATGACGGCAACCGCGGCAAGCGTTCACGGACAGGGTCTCCGAGAGAAGCTCGAGCGCGGACTGTTCTCATTCGGGGACTGCGGGGAGCCGCTGTGTCTCCCCGCGCTGGTCCTCGCCGGCAATCCACACGGCCGCCATTTCATCCCGTCGGCAGAGGCGGGGAACGCAGCGATCATTGCGTTCCTCGGAAGCGCGATCGGCGCGAACGTGAGCAACATTCCGATCAGCGCGACGACGAGCGGTGTCACCTACTCCTTCGAGGGTGGCGCTCCCGTCCGGAACAACGTGTCCAGCGGCCCGATCTTCGCGGAGCGCGCACAAACGCTCGGGCGCAGGAGAATGCTGATCGGCGCAAACGTGAGCTCCATTCGATTCAACACGCTGCGCGGAATCCCTCTCAATTCGCTCGATTTCAATTTCACGCACCAGGACATCAATCCACCAAGCGAAGGTAGCCCGGCCTTCGAAAACGAGTTCATCACGGTGCGTACGTCGCTCGAAGTGAACGTGCTCGCAACGATCGCATTCGCGACCTATGGAGTCACTGACCGGATCGATGTCAGTGTCGCTGTGCCCTACGTTTCGAACTCGATTGATGGTCACAGCTTCGGCCAGATCGTACCGTTTGGGCCGAACCCCGCCCACTACTTTGCCGGCACAGCCGACGCCCCGATTCTCTCGGCAACAACCGACGTCAACGGATCCGCATCGGGTATCGGCGACGTCGCGCTGAGAGCGAAGGTGAATCTTTCACCGGGCGGCTCGAAGGCGCGGACCGGGTTCGCGCTCCTCGGTGACGTGCGTCTTCCGACCGGGAACGAGGATGACTTCCTCGGTTCGGGCAGCACATCCGCGCGCATTCTGGGAATAGTCTCGGCGCGTTATGGCGACTTTGCTCCGCACGCGAACGCGGGGGTCGCGCTCCGGAGTAGCGACGACCAGCAGGATGCGATTCTCGCCACCGCAGGCTTCGACCAGCTGCTCGTTCGGTGGGCCACGTTCGCATTCGACGTCATTTCCGAATGGCAGCTGGGCGACCAGAAGTTTTCGCTGCCGGGTCCTACGCAGATCACGATCCCGTTCGCGCGCACGATCTATCCAAGCAACATCCCCGATCGTCGCGACGATCTACTGAACGCGTCGATTGGCACGAAGCTGTCGACGAAGAAAGGCCTGACATTCATCGTGAACGCGCTGCTGCCGCTCAACCGTGGTGGGTTGAGGGCGAGCACGCTCTGGACGACGGGGCTGGAATACGGCTTTTGATCCTACCGGATGCTGGCGATATGCCAACCGCCGGCGTCCCGCTGCACGACCGCGATGAAGTTGACCGGGAAGGACTGATCCGACCTCGCGGCTTTCGACGAGAATCGCGCCGAATATCGCGCGCGCACCTGGACTTGTGAGCCGGCCGCATCTCGCGGCGGATCGAGGATCTCCACGGTGCCGCCGCTCATCGCTATCGGGCCGCGCGCGTCGTCGAACGTCGTCTGCCACCGGGTCATCAGCTGGCTGCCTGCGTTAGGAAACACGCGCCGGATGAGTGACGTATCCCGCTCTTCGATCGCGCGCGCATACACCGCCATCACGCCCTGGATCTCCGACCGGAGCTCGGCCTCGCTCTTCGGTGCTGGCGTCGGCGTCACCGAAGACGTCGACGGCAGATCGAGACGCGCGGGCGGCCGCGCGAGCGAAGTATCGGGCGTCGTGACCACGTTAGGCTTCGGAGCCTCCGGCGGTATCGGTCCCGGCGGTGCTGGCTGTGTCACGATGGCAGAATCGGGACGCTGCCGCGTGGCGGAGCGCGCGTTGGCCGGCCGTGCCTGCGGTGGTCGGATCGCCGGCGTGTCCGCCCGAGGTGCCGGACTGGCGTCCGTGGTACGCGTCGTCACGGCGCCCGCCGGCGCGGCCGAATCCACTGGCGCGGAGACCGACACGTTAGGTGGTGGCGATGGCGGCGTGGCGGTGTCCTGCGTAGAGGCGGGCGAGGCCGGTGCCGACGGCGTTCGCCCGGGCTGCTTCATCACCACGTATCCGGCGATGGCCACCGCAATCGCGGCCGGCAAGGCCCAACGCAACACCCCGCGCTTCGGCGCTGGCGTCACTGCCGGTGCCGGTTCCGGCGACGGCGGCGCTAGCGGCGTCGCGGGCGCATGCACGACCGTTGGAGGCAACTCCGCTGGTCGTTCCGATTCCCTGGCTGCTGGAGCCGTTGCGGGCAAAGCTGTCGCGGGCAGAACAGCCGCGGGCAGAGCAGCCGCGGGCAGAGCAGCCGCAGGCGCGACGTTCGGCGCTTGTTTTGGCCGCTCCCGCGTTTTCGGCACAGGGCTCGGAGGTGTCCGCACCACGTCCGCGAGCTGATCGAGCCGCTCGGCTGCCGCCGCGAGCTTCTGGAGGTCGGCGTGCAACGGATCGTCGTGCGAGAGCGGCACGGCGCCTAACGATACGAGCGCGTCCGAGAGGCTCGGAAACCGCTCTTCGGGCGTCTTGGCCAGCATCCGCATCACCGCCGCCTCCATCGCCGGCGGGACGTCCGACCGCACCTCGTGCAGCGGTGGCGGCGGATTGTCGGTGTGTGACCGCATCAGCGCGAAGCTGGAGCCCGAGAAGGGCGGGCGACCCACGAGCATCTCGTAGGCAACCACACCCAGCGAATATTGATCGCTCGCGCCTGTCAGCTCCCGCGCGTAGCACTGCTCCGGGCTCATGTAGACCGGCGTGCCCACGACGGTCCCGGTCTGCGTTTGATTCGGACTCTCGGCCACCTTTGCAATGCCGAAGTCCGTGACGATCGCCTCGCCGTCGGCGTTCAGAAGAATGTTGCCGGGCTTGATGTCCCGATGGATGACACCCCGACGATGCGCGTACCCGAGCGCCGACCCAATCTGGAACAGCCAGGCGCGAACCACCGGAATCGGAAGTGCGCCGACGTCGCGCAGCACGCCCTCCAATGTCCGGCCGGGCACGAACTGCATGACGAAGAAATGCAGGTCGCCGATCTGGCGGACGCCGTAGATGGCAACGATGTGGACGTGCTGCAGGTTCGCGACGGTGACCGCTTCCTGCTTGAAGCGCTCCATCATACCGGGGCCGAGCAGCAGCCCGGGCGCCATCACCTTGATCGCAACGCGGCGATTGAGCGCGAGATCGCGAGCGAGGTAGACGGCGGCCATTCCGCCTCGGCCAAGCTCGGTGAAGATCTCGTACTCGCCTGCTGTGGCGGCTTGCAGCCGGGCTCCGACGACCGACCACGGCGAAGCTTCGGTCAACGCGTCCGCGGCGGTCGGAGCTGAAGGATCCACGCGCGCGTCCAGCGGAGTCGGATCCGATCCCGCCGGAGCAACTGGCGTCCCGCAAATGCCACAAAAACGGTCGCCGTATGAAACGGCGCCGCCACAGCTCTTACACGTCGTTGTTGTCGTTGGCGTCATCGAGTGAGGAAGCGCCGCCGTGACCATTGCGGGTCGCCTTAGCCCTCGGGCGGCTCGACCCGTAGCGCCTCCAATCTAGGGTGTTGTGCCCGAGAGTCGCTACGCGCGCGCGCGCAACGCGTGGCAACAACTGTAACGCGAGCGTGGCGGTCTTGCGGACATAAGGCGTGAGGATCACGCGAAAAGTGTCATTTCAACGGTACGCGGGTTTGATCGGCAATTAGTGCCGTCCGGCGGACCTCGTCGTCCAAACAGATGTGGCCGAGTCGTCAAACATCTGAAGTAACCGAAATGTTGCTTCGGACAACCTCGGCCGTGGTCGCGCATCTGTCGTTCCACCTTTAGATTGCGTCTCGTGCCAAGATCATCCGTCTCCAGAACGGAACGGTTGCGTCCGCCTACCGCTGCGCCCGATCAGTCTGTTCGGGAGCTAATGGCGGTACGCGAGGTGATCCACGCGTTCCTCACGGCAGACCGGCCGGAGGAGGTCTACCAGTTTGCGCTCGAGCGGGTGAGCCCTCTCGTCGGCGCCACCTTTGCCTCGGTGTACCTGGTTGACGGAGCGTCGGAGCTCATGCGGCTCGGCGCGGCGTACAACTGGCCGCAGCGTTTCAGGCCGTGGCTGGGCGAGGCTCGGGTGCGACTCGGGTTCGGACCGAGTGGTGAGGCTGCGAGCGAGCGCCGCACGATCGAGGTCCCGGATGTCTTCGCCGACGATGACCTCGAGGATTGGCAGGAGGTCGCGTCCGAGCTTGGATTCCGCTCGCTGATCGCGCTGCCGCTGCAGACCGGATCCAAGGTTCTTGGCGCACTGACCTTCTATTTCGCGGACGCGGAATCATTCTCGTCGGAGAAGCGCGGGCTGCTGCGAATCGTTGCCGACCAAATGGCGGCGACGGCCGAGAAGTCTCTGCTGATCGACCAGCTCCGTCGTTCCAATGCGGCGCTGGTGGAGGCGAACGCCGAGCTCGAGCGTCAATATGCCGCGGTACTTCAGGCTCGCCGGCTCAAGGACGAATTCCTCGCTAACATCTCGCACGAGCTGCGCACTCCGCTCACCGCCGTTCTGGGATACATCTCGATCCTTCAGGACGGCATCTCGGGTCCGCTCACCGACGGTCAGCGACACGACCTGACGCACGTGAAGCGGGCGAGCGAGCGTTTGCTCGACCTGATCGAGAGCCTGCTCGAGCTGACGACGCTAAAGCGCGGTGAATTGGACGTCTTCATCGAGGACGTGGACCCGCGGGCGCCGTTGCGCGACGCGGTCGCGTCGGCGCCAGCGCCGATGCCCGGCGTCACGATGCGCCTCGACGAGCCGACCACCATGTTGCCGCGGATCCGCAGCGACCGGAAGAAAATCTTCCGAATCCTGGTTAGCTTACTCGGCAACGCCGCAAAATTCACCGAGCGCGGCGAGATCGTTGCAAGCGTATCGCTCGCCAACGACCGGGTGGTGTATCGCGTACACGACACCGGGATCGGAATCGCGGCGGATGCGCAGCAGTACGTGTTCGACGAGTTCCGTCAGGCTGACGGCTCGCCAACACGCCGGTACGGAGGGTCGGGGCTTGGCCTGTCGCTCGCGCAGCGCCTCGCTCATCTGCTCGGCGGGACCATCGAGATGGCGTCCACGCTGGGTGAAGGCTCCACGTTCACCGTGGAGCTGCCGCTCGAGTACGAAGCTCCGGTCGCGCTACCCGGAGATACCTGACGACAGCCAGTCCAACACGCGGATGAACATTCAGGAAGACCGAACGCTGCAGGAAGCTCGCACGACGCTCAGCGTGCCCGAAGTGATCGAGGCCGCCAAACGATTCTTCGCCAGGCGCAACAGCCTGTACGCGGCGTTCATCGACCGGGAGGGCCCGACGTTCGTCAGTCTCCGCGGGCAGGGCGGTGAAGAGGTGGTGATCGGCGCGACGCCAGCCAAGGACAACGCGGGAACGCTGGTGACCGGCTCGACGTACCTGTTCGACCAGCAGGTCGCGAGGTTCTTCACGACACTGCCACCGTGGGACGGTGTATCGTGACCGCTCCCTTCGTCGCGCAGCTTCGATCTCGCCCCGGCGTCATTCGTCTTGGCGCGGACGGGCAACCTCGGATCACGATTCGCGTGCAGCTGGCCGAGGCCTGGGATACCGTTCGTATCGAGACAGCGCCGACGGAACCGGTTGGCGTGGTCAAGGCGGAGGCGCTGGCTGCGTTGCGCCCGAACCAGGAGCCGGCGGATGCGTTCGTGGTCAAGTTGAACGGGTTCGAAGTCCTCGATGAGAATGTCTCGGTCGCCGACAGCGGCGCGACGAACGGGTCGACATTCCTGCTCAGCTATCGCCGTCGCCGTCCGGTCCGCTGAGCACGACCTTTCCGACGCCTAACGCGGTCACCTCGGCCGCGGAGCGCGACGCGTTGCGCGCCGCCGCCGTCAGGCTGCGTGACGAGGTCTCGCGGCGAATCGTGGGGCAGCGCGACGTCCTCGACGAGATCCTCATGGCCGTTCTCGCCGGCGGCCACGCGCTGCTGGTGGGCGTCCCGGGCCTCGCCAAGACGCTGATGGTTCGCTCGGTCGCCGAATCCATGCGACTCGACTTTCGGCGAATCCAGTTCACGCCGGACCTCGTGCCGAGCGACATCACCGGCACGGAGCTGCTGGAGGAAAATGCAGCAACGGGCGCTCGCAGCTTTCGCTTCGTGCGTGGGCCGGTGTTCGCCAACATCGTGCTCGCGGATGAGATCAACCGGGCGCCGCCGCGGACGCAGGCGGCGTTGCTCGAGGCCATGCAGGAGCACCGGGTGACGGCCGCGGGCGAAACCATGCGGCTGCCCGAGCCCTTCTTCGTTCTCGCCACGCAGAATCCCATCGAACAGGAAGGCACGTACCCGCTCCCGGAAGCACAGCTCGACCGGTTTCTGTTCGATATTCGGATTGGCTACCCTAACGAGGAAGAAGAGGTCGGCATTCTGCGGGCGACCACGGGCGCGACCGAGGTCTCGCTCGCGCCAGTCATGGATTCCGCGCAGACCGTGGCGCTGCAGCGTTTGACGCGAGAGCTCCCCGCGGCCGACCCCATTCTGCGGTATGCCGCTGCGTTGGCTCGCGCGACGCGCCCACCCGCCGACAACGGGGCATCCAATGGAGTGTCGGCGCCGGCGCCGGACCTCGTGAAGCGATACGTTCGCTGGGGCGCTGGTCCGCGCGCGGGGCAGGCGCTCGTGTTGGGCGCCAAGGCGCATGCACTGCTCTCCGGTCGCGTTGCCGTCACGCCCGACGACGTTCGGCGCGTAACGCAGCCCGTATTGCGGCATCGCGTGCTGCCCAATTTCGCAGCCGACGCCGACGGCATCACCGCCGAACAGATCGTCGCCGCGGTGATTCGTCACGTGCCAGCTCCGGAGAGCGGCATCCGTATTTAGCGGCGGCAACATGCGCGAACGACGCACGGCCCGGGAAACAGAGCGCCACCAGCGTGTGGACGACGAGACATCTCGCCCGGAGTCCCGCAGCGCGCTTCTCGACGCGGTTCGGGGCGTAAAATGGCCGGCCCTGCGGCCGGTGGCCGGCGCTCTCCCAGGTGCGCACCACTCGCGCCTTCGCGGCGCTGCCCCCGAGCTCAGCGAGTACCGCGTCTATCGTCAGGGCGACGATCCGAAGCGCATCGATTGGAGACTCCTTGCTCGAAGCGATCGCGCATACATCCGACTTGCTGAGGACCGCTCCACCGTGTCCACGGTGCTCATCGTGGATGCGACCGCGTCGATGGCGTATCCCGAGGGGTCGTTGGGGAAATGGCGAGCGGCGTGCGATGTGGCGATCGGACTCGCCGCGGTCGCACACACGAGCCGAGACCCGGTTGGCCTGGTCGTCGTCAACGGAGACGGGATGCGGCAGATGCCGCCTCGGACTCGACGTGGCATCGTCGGAGAGATCGCTCGCGCGCTCGACGATGTAGCGCCTCGTGGCAGCCGCTCGCTTGCGCCGGCGATGGGCGGGATACGATCGCGCGTTCGCGTCGCGATCGTGAGCGATTTTCTTGGCGATGCCGACCACGTGCGGCGCCGGGCGGGCGAAGTCGCCGCGGCGGGTGGTGAGGTCCATGCCATTCACATCGTCGCCGATGAGGAGCTCGATCCACCCGCGCGCTCTATCCTGGCCGTGGACCCTGAAGACGCGTCGTTGATGCGGCCGTTGGTTGCTGATTCGCGGGCAGCGTATCTCGAGCGGTTCGCCGCGTGGCGCACCGAGCTGTCGGCGTCGTGGCGTGCGGAGGGGTTGTCGTATACGCTCGCGCGCGTTTCGGAGCCGGCATCGCGTGTGGTGCGCCGCGTTGCGGGGGCGGCGTTAGGCACCGGCCGAGCCGTCGCGCCCGACGTCCGACGTGAGATCCGATGAGCTTCGCCGCGCCGCTGTTTGCCTGGGTGGGCGGTGGGCTCGCGCTCGGAGTCGTCGCGCTCCATTTGTTGGCGTGGCGGCGGCCGCCGGCGTCGCCGCTGCCCACGGCGCGGTTTGCTCCCGACGCTCCGGTGCGCACGGTGTCTCGGGCGATGAGACCCGTCGACCTTGGACTGCTGGCGGTCCGCGTCCTGGTGATCGTCCTCGTCAGCACCGCCCTTGCGGGGCCGAGGTTTGCTTCGCGCGTTCAGGGACTGGGTCGAGTGATCGTCGTCGACCGCTCGCACGGTCCCGAGGCCTGGGCGCCAATCGATCGGGTGGCGCGATCCGTGTTTCGGTCGGGTGACGCGCTGGTCGTGGTCGACTCGACGGTGCACAAGGTCAGGAACCCAACCGTCGATTCGATCGTTGCGACCTCCCCGACGACGGAATCGGGGGGTATCTCCGCGGCACTGGTCGTGGGAATCCGTGCCGCGAATGAATTGCAGCGCGTGCGCGATTCCGTGGAGATCGTCGTGGTGTCGCCGTTCGGAAGCGACGCACTCGACGCCGCGACGGCGTCGATCCGTCGGATGTGGCCGGGAACGGTGCGTACGATGCGCGCTGGCACGCCACCTAACGACACGGCACGCGCCCGTCCGCCCGACATTCGTGCGGGGTCCGGCGACCCGGTGTCCGCGGCGCTCGCGCTCGCAGGCGCCGCGCCCCGAGGTGCGGTCCGGGTGGTGCGGGACTCGACCACGGCAGCAGATACCGCATGGGCTCGAAACGGAGGTGCCGTCGTTGTCTGGCCCACTAGCGCCGCTCAGCGGGGCTGGAACGTCCGAGCGACGGCCGACACGGCGTTCGGCGTCACTGTGACCTCCTTGGGATCTGGTTCTTCCGCGTCCCCCGCACTGTCGGCAACGGTCGTCGCTCCATTCGTTCGACGCCTGGCACCGCCGCCAGGGCGGGTCGTGGCTCGTTGGGACGATGGAGAACCGGCGGCGACCGAGATCTCGTTAGGCGCCGGGTGCATGCGCTCGGTGGCTGTCCGCGTGTCGGCAGCCGGCGATCTTGCCCTGACTCCGGCGTTTCGCCGCTTCGCCGAGCAGATCGCCCGGCCGTGCGTCGGTAGCCGCGGCTGGACGGCGGCCACCGACAGCGTCGTGTCGGCGGTCCTGCCCGCGACTGGCGCGCGCGGTGCCGCGCAAACGTTCTCCGCGGTGGATACCACGCGATCCCATTCGCCGATCGCGGTGTGGTTGCTGGGCGCAGCGATGGTGGCGGCTCTAGCAGAGTTGCTCGTGCGACGAGGCGCTGCGAATGCAACCGCTTGACCGCGTCATTCGAACGCGCCGCGCACTTGCCGCGACGATCGCGGCACGGGCTGTACTCGGTGGCGTTGCGACGGTCCTCCTCACCGCCGCGGTTCTGACGGCCGCGCTCCGTCGAAGTGGCGTAACGACATCTTCGGTGGTATGGCTGGTTGCCGGCCTGGCGGGAGCGACTGCGCTCGCGTTACTCGTCAGGGCGTGGTCGCGCCTAACGGTGCCAGGTGTCGCGCTCTGGATCGAGGAACGCGTGCCGGCATTGCAGTACGCGCTAGTGACCGCGGTGGATCCCGCGGGAGCCGGGCCTGGGGCGCCGTTCCTGGAACGCGAGATCGAACGCGTCGTGTGGGACCGCGAGGCGAGTCGTGCGATGGTTCGCGGGCTGCGTTGGCCGGTGCTCGCTGCCCTGGGAGGACTGACGGCATTTCTGATGTCGTTGCGCGTTGGCGTGGGGGCGGCGGTCGAGCGCGATCGCGCGACGCCAAGCGTTACCGCGACCGCTGCGCGCGACGTGCCTGCCCCGTTCGCACGCCTCGTTGCGACAGTTCGATCCCCGGCGTACGCTGGTGGGCAGGAGGTTCGAGTCGAGTCTCCTGCCTCGATCGCCGCGCTGGTCGGGAGCACGGTAGTCCTCGAGGCGCCCGGTAGCAGCGACGGCGTCACCGCATATGTGGGCGACCGTTCGATCACCGTGCAGCACGTCGGCACAACGTGGCGCACGACGGTCACGGTCGAGAGCCGGCCGACGGTCGTGAGACTCCGACACGCCTCGGCGGAGCGACTCGTAGCGCTCGAGCCACGGTCCGACTCGGTCCCCGTCGTTCGCCTGCTGGCCCCGGCCCGCGATACGGTCGTGCGCACGCCCCGTGGCGAGCTCCGACTGTCGGCCGAGGCACACGACGACATTGGCCTCGCGACGGTGGCGTTCGAGTATATCGTGAGCTCTGGAGAGGGGGAGAGCTTCCACTTCAGGTCCGGGACGTTAGGCATGCGGCGAGGCGACTCGGGCCGGGAATTGAGGATCGACGCGTCGCTGAGCCTGGATCGGCTAGGACTCAAGCCGGGCGACATGGTTCATCTGCGCGCGGTGGCACACGACAGAAACAACGTGTCGGCCCCGGGCGCTGGCGCGTCGGAGACCCGCGTGCTGCGCGTCGCGCGCGCCGGGGAGTACGACTCCATCGCGGTGGAGGGCGCGCCGCCGCCTGAAGCGGACAACTCGTTGATCAGCCAACGTATGCTGATCATGCTCACCGAGGCCCTCGAGAAGCGACGTCCGACACTCGCGCACGAAACGCTGCTGTCGGAGTCGCGCCAGATCGCTCGCGACGAGACGCGGCTCCGAAAGCGGGTGAGCGACATCATCTTCCAGCGCCTGGGCGACAATCCGACCGGCGAGGAAGGTCGTGAGCCGGACGAGGTGCTGCCAGCGGATTCGGCGTCTCCGGTCGTCGACTCGACTCGTCGCGACTCCGTTCGACGCGCCGCCGCGCGCGCTGGTCGCACGCCGCGCGAGATCGCGGCCACCGATTCCGCCGACTCGGCCAGGGCGGCCCTCCTTCGAGCCGCGAGCACCGCAACGGGCCGCGGCGACGAGATACTCGACTTCGCGGGTGACGAGACACCGGTCGTCGCGATCAATCGGCCGCTGCTCGAGGCCTACAACGCCATGTGGGAAGCGAGTCGGGAGCTTGACCAGGGGGAAACGGGGCGTGCGCTGCCACCGATGCGCCGCGCACTCGCGGCGATCCAGCGAGCGCGTCAGGCGGACCGCATCTACCTTCGCGGCAAGACCCCTGCGGTCGTCGTGGACCTCGCGCGCGTGCGCCTAACGGGGAAGGAGCACGGCGCGGCGAGCACCCGCCTCCCTCGCCCGCCGACGGATCCTGCGGCCGCACGCCGAGCCGCGCGCCTCGCCGCCGCAATCGAGCTGGCGTCTCGCAGCCCGGCCGCCGCCATCGATTCGATGGTGCTGTTGCGGGTCGAAGCGGCCGACGCGGCGCCGCAGCTTGCTGCAGCGCTCGGGGACGCACTCGCCGCGATGAGAAGCGGTCGCGAGGCCACCGGTCTGCTGGTGCGTGCGCGCCGGATCGCGGAGGGAACGCTGCGAGCGTCGGGCCAGCTGAGCGGGTGGAGCGGAGTGTGGTGACGTGAACGTCCGCGCGCGATTCCCGATTCCCGATTCCCTATTCCCGATGTCGGGTGAATTCGTGTTCGCGACCGCGCAGTACGAGTCGGGCGACTGGGACAGCGCTCCCCTGGTGCCGGCGAATCTCATCGACTCGGTCGCCAGGTACACGAGCCTTCCGATTGCGCCAACCGGCGCGATCGTGGCGCTCGCGAGCGACGACCTGTTTCGGTTCCCGTTGGTGTACCTGACGGGGCATCTTCCGGTTCGTTTCACCGACGCGGAGCGTACGAACGTCCGGCGGTTCGCCGACCGCGGGGGGATGCTGTTCGTCGATGACCACAACCACGATATCGACGGCGCGTTCCACAAAACGGCCGTCGAAGAGCTGACTCGCGCGGTAGGCCCGTTATCGCAACTACCGAATACGCATCCGATCTACTCCGCGTTCTTCAAGTTCCCGGACGGCCCGCCTAACACGTCCCACGAGCTGAACGGGTGGGGCGACAACCTCGTTCACTCGCACCTGCTTGCGGCAATGCGCGGGGATCGGGTGGCCGTGCTGTACAGCAACAAGGACTACAGCTCCGAGTGGGGCTATCACCCAGACAACAAGCGCTTCCTGTCTATCGACAACACGAAGTTCGGGGTCAACATCATCGTGTATGCTCTCACGCGCTGAGCGGGTGCGTCGGGTGGGCGAGCACGCCCTGCGTGTGATCGCGATGGCGGCGATTGCGACGCTGCTGTGGCGCGCGGTTCGGCCGCCGGTCGCATCTGGCGTGGACGTCGTGCGTGGCGATCTACAGCGCGCGCTGACCCGGTGGACACTTTCGCCCGCAACGGATATGCGGGTCGTCCTCGATGCCGCCCCGGATCCGCCCACGCGCGATTGGCTCCGTGCGCTCGCGCGCGCAGGCGGGGCGTTCCGATGGTCGTCATCGCGTCCCATCGGCGCCGCGGCAGTGGTCGCGGAACCGGCGGCCGAGCCGAATGGGGTCACGCGTGTGCGGTTGGCGTCGGCGAATGGTGAGGCGGTCTCGGTCGGAGACGATGCCGGTACGATCGATACGCTCCCGCGCGGTGGCGCGCGTGAGATGGAGCTCGGTGCCATCGCTGGCGCTGTTCGCGCATCGGGTGCCACGTTCACCGCGACGTCCGATCCGCGTGACTCCGTCCTGCTTCGACCCGTGCTCGTGCTTGGCGCCGCCGGATGGGAATCGAAGTTCACGATCGCCGCGCTCGAGGAACGCGGATGGCGCGTGGCGTCTCGTGTTCGCGTCGCTCCCAAGATCGATGTCACACAGGGTCTTCTGGGCTCGATCGACACCGCTCGATACGCCGCGGTAATCGTGCTCGACAGCACCGCCGGACCATCATCGCAGGAGATCATTCGTTATGCACGAGCGGGCGGTGGCGTGATCCTCGGCGGCAGCGTATCCCGCGGCGGTGCGTTCGTCGGGATCGCCCCCGGCCGAGTGGGCGCACGCATCGCCGGTGTGGCCGGTGCCGTCGCGAGCGCTGCCCCACGCACTGGGCTCGGTGGGTTTCCGGTGTCATCGCCGGGTGCGGACGCCGTGGTGCTGGAGTCACGCGACGGCGTGGCCATGATCGCCGCACGACGTCTCGACGCCGGCCGCGTTATGCAGGTCGGCTACGACGAGACGTGGCGGTGGCGTATGGCGGGAGGCGACGAGTCCGCAGCGGCACACCGCGAGTGGTGGTCGCGTCTGGTCGGTGCGGTGGCGTACGCCCCACTCGTACCTCGTGCTCGGAGACGAG
>Ga0207689_10003954_pt1 | contig 13491 bp, 11 predicted proteins | sample KBSMisM52_FD_184312 | JGI IMG/M metagenome (GOLD analysis project Ga0207689, IMG submission 184312) | Miscanthus rhizosphere microbial communities from Kellogg Biological Station, Michigan, USA - KBS Miscanthus M5-2 (SPAdes) (version 2) | ecosystem: Host-associated > Plants > Roots >... | reverse complement strand
CGGTGGTGGTCATCGCCTCCCGGATGGTCCGCAGCGTGCTCTCCAGCCGATACGGATTCACCACCCGCATCCAGCGCACGCCGAGGCTCCGGATGGTGTCGGCGATGGACATGCGCACCGTCTGCCCGCGCGGGTTCGTTCCCGTCGAGGGATTGGCCTGCTGACCGGTGGCGGAGGTGTAGCCGTTCTCGAGGATGACGAGCACCGAGTCCTGCTGGTTGAACACCGCGCCGGCCACGCCCGCGGTGAGGCCGGAGTGCCAGAAGCCGCCATCACCCAGGATGGACACCACGCGCTTCCCGAACGCCGGCGCCACCGCGCCCGCGGAGGCCAGCCCCATGCCGTAGCCGAGAATGGTATTGCCCATGTTGAAGGGCGGCAGGGTGGCGAAGGCGTGGCAGCCGATGTCGGCGGCCACATGGGTTTCCCCCAGCTCCCGCTGCGCGATCTTCAGCGCGCTGAACACCGGCCGCTCCGGGCAGCCGGTGCAGAAGGCGGGCGGGCGCTTGGGAAGCGGCGCGCGCAGGATCTCGCGGCCGCGCCCCGCATGGGCGGCCAGCGCCGCCCGCCGCGCCTCCGCCTCGCCGCCGAGGAAGCGGGCGACCCCGCCCAGGACCACCTCCGGCACGTATTCCCCGTGCGCGGCCACCGTGTCCTTGCCGTGGATGCGGACATCCAGGCGCCGCTCGTAGGCGAGAGCCTTGAGCTCCTGCTCGATGAAGTTGGGCATTCCTTCCTCGATCACGAGCACGCGCGCCTTGCCCTCCACGAAGCCGAGCACTTCCTCCGGCACGAGGGGATGGATCACGTTGAGCACCAGCAGCGGAATGCGGCTCCGGCCGTGGGCGTCGGCCTGCCCCAGCAGCGCGAGGGCCCGGAGCACGGTGGGCGTGAGCCCGCCCTGCAGGATGATGCCGATGTCCTCGCGGTCGCCCGGCACGATCTGGTTGAGCCCGCGGGCCCGGATGTACTCGCGCGCGGCGGGAAGCCGGCGCTCGAACTTCTGGACCTCCTGCGCATAGGTGGACGGCGGATGGCTCAGCCGTCCGTAGTCGAAGGAGTGGGCCTGGAGCGGGTCCCGCACGCCGATGGCGGGCCGGACATTGTCCTCGCAGACCATGGCGCCGCGCATGTGCGCGGTACGGATGCGCAGGCTGATCACCGCGGGAAGGTTCGAGGCCTCCGACATCGCGAACGCCTCGCCCACGGTGGCGGCCAGATTCTGCAGCGAGGGGCGCGGATCGAAGAGGAGCAGCGAGGACTTGAGCGCGAAGGCATGCGTGCGCTCCTGGATGACGCTGGCGCCCGCGCCGTAGTCCTCGCCCACCACCACCAGCGCGCCGCCGATGACGCCCGCGGAGGCGAGATTCGAGAGCGCGTCCGAGGCCACGTTGGTGCCCACCACCGACTTCCAGGTCACCGCGCCCCGCATGGGGTAGTTGATGGACGCGCCGAGGAGCGCGGCCGCCGCCGCCTCGTTGGCGGAGGCGTCGAAGTAGACGCCCATGGGCTTGAGCAGGCTCTCGTTGGCGTCGGCCATGACATCGAGCAGGTGGGAGACGGGAGCGCCCGGGTAGCCGCCGACATACGAGACGCCCGACTGCAGCAGCGCCTTGGTGATGGCGAGGATGCCCTCCCCGCGCAGCACCTGACCCCGGCCCAGCGCGAGCTGCTTGACTTCGGCGGCGAACGACCGTTCCATAGGGCTCTCTTGTACCACAGCCAGCGCCCCGGGTCCCTCCGCCGGGGCCGGAGACACTGATGGCGTACTTCACGACCACCGACGGCGTCCGCATCTACTACGAAGAGCATGGCAGCGGCCGGCCGCTGCTCCTCGCCTACGGCATCGGCGGCAATGCGGGGATGTGGCAGCCCAATGTGGCCGCCCTCGCCGCCCGGCGCCGCCTCATCCTGTGGGAGCCTCGGGCGCACGCGCGCTCGGACGCGCCCGCGGACCCCACGCGCGTCACCTTCGGCCACTGGGTGCTGGATCTCCACGATCTCCTCGACCATCTGGCCCTCGATCGGGCGGTGGTGGGCGGCCTCTCGCTCGGCGGCGGCATCGCCACGCGGTTCGTCCTCAAGCACCCCGACCGGGTGCGGGCGCTGGTGGTGGTGGACTCGTCCTCGGCGGCCGGGCTGCCGCTCAGCGTGGACAACGTGGTGATGCGGGCCCGGAGCATCCAGGTCGTGCTCGAGGGCGGCATGGAGGCCATGGCGGAATTCGCCATCGCCTCCAACCCCAATGTCTCGGGCCGGCTCAAGCTGGATCCGCGGGCGCGCGAGGAGGTCTTCGCGATGTACCGGATGCTCAAGCCGGTGGGCTATGCCAATGCCCTCCGCGCCCTGCTCCAGATGGACTACGTCACCGAGCGCCTGCCGGAGATCGCCGCCCCCACCCTGCTGGTCTGCGGTGACGAGGATCCCTCGCTGGGGCCGATGCGCGTCATGGCGGAGAAGATCAAGCACGCGGAGTTCGAGCTGCTCTCGCCCGCGGGGCACTTCGCCAACCGCGATCAGCCGGAGGCATTCAACCGGGCGCTGCTCGACTTCCTCGGCCGCGTCGACGGCTGACGCGGATTTGGCACGGGCCCGCGGCCCGTGCCACAATCGCCGCCATGCTCCGTCGCGCCCGGGCCGTGCTGGGAACGGCATCCGCCACCCACTTCGTCCACGACGGGTTCGCCGACATCATCTACGTCCTTCTCCCCATCTGGAGCCTGGAGTTCGGGCTCAGCTTCGCGCAGGTGGGGCTATTGCGGACCTGCTACACGGGCGGGATGGCGTCCTTCCAGATCCCGGCGGGCATGCTCGCCGAGCGCTGGGGCGAGGCGCGGCTCCTCGCCGCCGGCACCGCCATCACCGCGCTGGGCTTCATCGCGGCCGGGATGGCGGGAGGCTTCGGCGCGCTCCTTGCCTGCCTCCTCCTCGGCGGCTTCGGCTCGTCGGTGCAGCACCCGCTCTCCTCGGCGCTCGTGTCCAAGGCCTACGAGGGCGGCGCGCGGCGCATGGCGCTGGGGACCTACAACTTCTCGGGCGACCTGGGCAAGGTGGTGGTGCCGGCGTCGGTGGCGCTCGTCACCACCTGGGTGGGCTGGCGTGAAGCCACGCGCGGATACGCGGTGGTGGGCCTCGTCGCCGCGGTGCTCCTGCTGCTGGCGCTGTCCCGGCTCCGGGTGGGCGGCGCGGTGACGATGGGGCCGGACGCCGTCGACTCCGCACGCTCCTCCGGCTGGGGCATCCGGGACCCGCGCGGCTTCACCGCGCTGTCCGCGGTCCACGTCATCGACAACTCCACCCGCACGGCGTTTCTCACCTTCCTGCCCTTTCTCCTCATCGCCAAGGGCTCCTCGGTGCCGGCGGTGGGCGTGGCGCTCATGCTCGTCTTCGCGGGCGGCGCCGCGGGCAAGCTCGCCTGCGGCGCGCTGGCGGAGCGCCTGGGCGTGATCCGCACCGTGGTCCTCACCGAGACCGCCACCGGGATCGGGATCCTGCTCCTGCTCGCCCTCCCGCTCAACGCCTGCCTGCTGCTCCTGCCGCCGCTCGGCATCGCGCTGAACGGCACGTCATCGGTGCTGTACGGGACGGTGGCGGATCTCGTGTCCAGCGACAAGCGGGCGCGCAGCTATGCGCTCTTCTACACGGTGGGGATCAGCGCCTCGGCCCTGTCGCCATTCGTCTACGGTCTGCTCAGCGACTGGCGCGGGGTGCCGGTGACCCTGGCCACCATCGGACTTCTCGTCTTCACCACCCTGCCGCTGACCGTCGCCCTTCGCGCCCCCCTGGAAGCCGCCAGCCCCGCCTAGCCGGGCGCGGCCACCGAGGGCACCGAGACGCGCTCGGACACCGTCCGGCGCTCGGGCCCCGCGAGCCAGGTAAAGCTCAGTCGCCCGTCCGGGTCGAAGCGCAGCACGGTCACCGCGGCGCGGACATCGAGGCCGGGTGCCCAGGGGCGCTCGATGCGCGTCACCGGTCGGCCGCTGAAGATCTGACGCACCACGAGCGCGCGCTCCTCCGTGGCCGCGAACAGGGAACGGCGGACATCCACCTCGAGCACTCCCGCTCGCGGGCCGGAGATGCGGTGGCGGCGCGCCTCGAAGAAGTAGCTGAGCGTGGCGCCGGACCCCCCGGCGAAGCGCGCCTCGCCCAGGGTCGCGGTATGCCACCGCACCGCCGGCCGCGGGAGCGTGTCGCGCCCGGGCGTCGGGGCAAACCAGGTGGGGGTCTCCGGTGCGCCCTGGTAAGCGCCCACCCGGCACCGCGCATCCGTCTCGCAGACCGAGACGATGCCGGCGCTGGGCAGGAGCGAGCGGTACAGGCAACGCGAGGGGCCGGCGCCACCGGCGCCCGCGCACTCTCCCGCTTCCGGGTCCGCCGCCCCCGCCGCGCCGGCGGCGAGGAGCGCGGCGGCAAGCGCGAGCCGGAGCCCACGGAGACTAGTCGCGGGCCGGCCTCATTTCTTCTCGGCCAGGAGCTCGGTCATCCGGGTGAAGAACTGATCGAGCATCATCTTCGAGACCCCGCCCAGCATGCGCTGCCCCACGCTCGCGATGAGGCCGCCCACCTGCACGTCGGCGTCGTAGCTCACGCGCGTCGAGGCGGGGCTCACCGCGCTCAGCGACATCGCCGCTTCACCCTTCACGAAGCCGGGGCCGCCCTTGCCTTCCACCAGCATCCGATACCGGTTCGGCGGCTCGAGGTCCATGAGCTTGACCTTGCCCTCGAAGGTCCCCTTGATGGCGGCCACGCCCACCTTCATGACCGCCTTGTACTCGCCCGGCCCGATCTCCTCGAGTCCCTCGCAGCCCGGGATGGCCTTGGCGAGCGTCGCCGGGTCCAGGAACGCTGCCCAGACCGTGTCCTGCGCGGCGGGAATCTCGTTCGCCCCCTCGATCTTCATGAATCGGACAGTCCGCGCACCGACGCCTCCATGCGGCGCATGCCCTCGCGAATGGTGTCCAGCCCGGTGGCGTACGAGATGCGGATATGATCGTCGGAGCCGAAGTCCACGCCGGCCACGCAGGCGATGCGCGCGTCCTCCAGGAGGAACGCGCAGACATCGGCCGAGCCCCGGATCACGCCGCCCTTCCAGCGCTTGCCGAAGAGGCCCGAGACATTGGGGAAGGCGTAGAAGGCGCCCTTGGCGGTGTTGCAGCGGACGCCGGGCACCGCGTTCAGCGCCTCGATGATGAAGCGGCGGCGCCGGTCGAACTCGCCCACCATCTTGGCGATCTCGTCCTGCGGGCCGGCGAGCGCCTCCACCGCCGCCCACTGGGAGACGGACGCGGGATTGGAGGTGACCTGGCTCTGGATGTCCGTCATCGCCCGGATGATCTCCCTGGGCCCGGCGGCATACCCGATGCGCCAGCCGGTCATCGCGTACGCCTTGGAGCACGTGTTGACGAGCAGCGTGCGCGCCTTGATCTCCGGCGAGAGCGAGGCGATGGAGACATGCCGGCCCTCGTAGGTGAGGGCCTCGTAGCACTCGTCGGACACCACCCAGAGACCGTGCTCGAGCGCCAGCTTGGCCACCGCGTCCAGCGCCGCGCGGGAAAACACCGCGCCGGTGGGATTGCCGGGGCTGTCGAGGATGATGAGCTTGGTGCGCGACGTCACCGCGCGCGCCACCGCCGCGGGATCGAGGTCGAAGCCGGTGGACTCGTGCGTGGGCACGGGCACCGGCACCCCGCCCAGCAGCCGCACCTGCTCGGGGTAGGACACCCAGTAGGGGCTGGGGATGAGCACCTCGTCGCCCGGATTCACCAGCGCCATGACGATGTTGTACAGCGTGTGCTTGGCCCCGCAGGAGACGGTGACCTCGTCGGGCGCGTACTCGAGCCCGTGGTCGCGCTTGAGCTTGTGGCAGACGGCGGCGCGCAGCTCCGCGATGCCGCCCACCTCGGTGTACTTGGTCTGGCCCTTGTCGAGCGCGCGCACCGCCGCGTCCTTGATGCGCTTCGGCGTGTCGAAGTCCGGCTCGCCCACGCTGAACGAGATCACGTCGATGCCCTGGGCGCGCATGGCGCGGGCCTTGGCATTCATGGCGAGGGTGGCGGAAGGGACCAGGGTCTTCAAGCGATCGGCGAGCATGGGTACCCTACTTTCTGACGATCTTGACGTATCGCTCGGTCAGGCGCGCCTCCACCACGGGAGGGACCAGGCCGGTGACCGGCGCCCCCAGCGAGGCGACCTCCTTGATGAGGCGGGACGAGATATAGGTGTAGCGCTCGTGCGGCATCATGAACACCGTCTCCACGGTGCCGCGCAGCTTGCGGTTCATGAGCGCCATCTGGAACTCGTACTCGAAGTCCGACACCGCGCGAATGCCGCGCACGATGCAGTCGGCGCCCTCACGGTCGACGAGGTCGATGAGGAGCCCGTCGAAGGACGTGATACGCATGTGAGTGAGCCCATGCGTGGCCTCGTCGATCAGCTCGAGGCGCTCCTTGACGCTGAAGAGCGGCTCCTTGGACGGGTTGGCCACCACCGCGACGATGAGCTCGTCGAAGATGCGGAGGCTCCGCTCGATGAGGTCGAGGTGTCCGTTGTGCATCGGGTCGAACATCCCCGGATAGACCGCCCGCTTGCCCACGGAGAACCCCCGTCAAGTTGCTGGAAAGGTGGAAAAAGCCTGGGAGAGTTTAGTCAGGGGCGCGAAAGAAAGTCAAGGTGGTGTCCCCGAACCGGCGCGCCTTCCAGCGCGTCAGCACACCTGGAGACTCGGGCGGCGGCGCCTTGGTCCCATGCTGGACCACCACCAGCGCGCCGGGAAGCAGCGCGCCGCCGCCGGCGACCGCCGCGAGCGCCGGCGCGGCGCGCGACGAGTCGTAGGGCGGGTCGGTGAAGACCACCGCGAAGCGCTCGCCCGCGGCGGCCAGGCCTTCGACGGCGCGGCCGGCATCGTCGCGGAGCACCCGCGCGCGGTCCCGCAGCCCCAGCCGCTCGACATTGTCGCGGAGGGCGCGGAGCGCCATGGCGTCCTGCTCCACGAACACGGCAGCGGGCGCGCCCCGCGAGAGCGCCTCGATGCCCACGCCCCCCGCCCCCGCGAAGAGGTCGAGAAAGTCGCCGGCCTCCAGATACGGCATGAGGGTATCCAGGCAGGCGATGCGCACCTGATCGGCGGTGGGCCGGGTGGTCCGCCCCTTGGGGGTGACGAGACGCTGGCCCTTGAGCGCGCCGGCCAGCACGCGCATCAGCCGACGCTCGCGAGATCGAGCTTGCCGCGCCAGCGCGCGAGCACGGCCGACCGCAAGGCCCGATGCTCGGGCCGGGCGAGGTCGGGATCCGCCGCCACCAGGGCGAAGGCGTCTCCGCGCGCCTCCTCGAGGAGCGCGCCGTCGCGGAGAAGGTCGGCCACGCGAAAGGCCGGCAAGCCCGACTGGCGGGTGCCGAAGAAGTCGCCGGGACCCCGGATGCCGAGGTCCGCCTCCGCGATGCGGAAGCCGTCGCCGGTCTCCTCCATGGCCGCGAGGCGGCGCCGCGCGTCCTCCGAGGCGCCCTGGCTCATGAGGATGCAGTAGCTCTTCCACTCGCCTCGTCCCACCCGGCCGCGCAGCTGGTGCAGCTGCGAGAGCCCGAAGCGCTCCGCATGCTCGATCACCATCACGCTGGCGTTGGGCACGTCGATCCCCACCTCGATGACCGTCGTGGAGACGAGCAGATGGATGGCGCCGCGCCGGAACTCCGCCATCACCGCGTCCTTCTCGGCGAAGCTCATGCGTCCGTGGAGGAGGCCGACCTGGAACTCCGGGAACACCGCCGTCCGCAGCCGCTCCGCCATGGCGGTCGCGTCGCGCAGGTCGAGCACTTCCGATTCCTCCACCAGCGGATACACCACGTAGACTTGCCGGCCCGCCTGCATCTCGGCGCGGAGAAAATCGTACACGCGCGGCCGGCCCTTCTCGTCGCGCACGCCGGTCACGATGCGCTGGCGCCCCGGCGGCATCTCGTCGAGCACCGACACGTCGAGGTCGCCGTACAGCGTGAGCGCGAGCGTGCGGGGAATGGGCGTCGCCGTCATGACCAGCACGTCGGGCGTCTCGCCCTTCCCCCGGAGGACCGCGCGCTGCATCACGCCGAAGCGGTGCTGCTCGTCCACCACCGCGAGGCCGAGACGCTGGAAGCCCACCGCCTTCTGGACCAGCGCGTGCGTGCCGACGACGCAGCCCACGGCGCCCGCGCGCAGCGCCGACAGCCGCTCGCGGCGGGCCTTGCCGCGCGTGGCATTGGTCAGGAGCGTCACCGTCACCCCGAGCGGCGCCAGGATCCGCTCGAGGGTGAGCGCGTGCTGCTCGGCGAGGATCTCGGTGGGCGCCATGAGGGCCGCCTGATAGCCGGCCTCGACCGCGGTGACCATGGCCAGGCAGGCCACCACCGTCTTGCCCGACCCCACGTCACCCTGAAGGAGCCGGTTCATCGGGTATGGCGCCGCCATGTCGGCGCGGATCTCCTTCCACACGCGCTCCTGGGCGACGGTGAGCGAGTAAGGCAGGGCCGCCTGCAGCCGGCGGGCGAGATCCCCCGCGGGGCGGAGCGCCACGCCGGCGCGCCGTCCTTCCCGGCGCCGGCGGATGGCGAGTCCGAGCTCCAGGAGGAAGAAGTCGTCGAAGACCAGGCGCCGCATGCCCGCCACGCGCTCGGCCTCGGTGGCGGGGAAATGCCCCGCGCGCAGCGCCTCGCCGATGGGCAGGAGCCGGCGGCGGGCCCGGATCGCCTCCGGCAGCGGCTCTGGCAAGGCGGCCGCATGCGCGTCGACCAGGCGCTTGAGCAGGGATCGGAGCGGCCGCTGGGGGAGCCCGCCGGTGAGCGGATACACCGGCACCAGCCGCCCGGTGTGGATCGTCTCGTCCTCGGCGTCCTCGACGATCTCGTAGTCGTCCACGCGCATCTCGAGCGCGCCGCTCCCGCGATTGGGCGGCTGGATCTTGCCGTGGACGATGAGGCGCTGCCCGCGCGAGAAGACGCGGGCGAGGTAGGGCTGGCGGAACCAGACCGCGCGGAGAAACCCGGTGGCGTCTCGCAGGGTGACGAACAGCGGGACCTGGGGACGGCCACGCGGCGGCGGGCTCACGCCGGCGATGGTCCCCGCGCAGGTGCGTGGCTCGGGCCCCACCGTCAGTCGGCCCAGCGGGGTGAGCTGGCTCCGGTCCTCGTGGCGATTCGGGAGGTGCAACAGGGCGTCGGCCACCGTGATCAAGCCCAGCTTTTCAAGCAACTTGGCGCGCTGGGGCCCGACGCCCTTGACGAACTGAAGCGGCGTATCGATGCCGGTGGGCCCCGCCGCGGACGCGGAAGGAGCGGCTACCGGGCGCTGCCGCCTCATGGCCAATCGGTTGCCTCGCTCTCGGCCCCCATGCTATAAAAGGGCGCCGCATCCGACAACCTCGTCGGGACCCTGTCAGCTGACACTACGAAGGAGCCGGTATGCCTCAGCGCTGTGACCTCTGCGGGAAGGGCCCCCATGTCGGCCACAAGATCAGCCATGCGCACAATGTCACCTCTCGCCGCTGGTTGCCCAATCTCGTGAACCTGCGCGGGCTCGTGAAGGGCCGTCCCCAGCGCATGCGCGTCTGCACCCGGTGTCTCAAGGCCGGCAAGGTGGTCAAGGTCCTCTAGAAACGAAAACGGGGGGCAAGCCGCCCCCCGTCTCCGACCAGCTCAGCACAGGAAGTAAGTAAGAGTCCCGGTGGGAGGCCGCCACCCCCCACCGCTCAGCACGAAGCAAACTTACTTCTTCTTCTTCTTGGCCGCCTTCTTCTTCGCCATGATAGCGTCACCTCCTTTCGTGTGCGTTCCTCGGTGCTCCCTTACTTGCGCTTCCCCTTCTTCACCGCCTTCTTCTTGGCACCCTTCTTCGCGGCCTTGCGCTTTTTCATGGTTGGTCACCCCCTCTCGCCCTGCTCAGTACCCCATCGCCTCGCGCCGCAGATGGGCGGCTTGCTCCCGGCCGCGGCGCTCGTAGTGATAGAGGTCCACGTACAGCTGGGGGAGGCAGACGACCGGCAGGCCCCCCTTGGTGATCGGGGCGTAGAAGACGCCCTCGTCATACGGCTCGAGCAGGTTCACATTGCCTTCCCCCTCGGCGGGCCGGAGCCCGAGCCCCCGCACGATGGGCGCGGGATCGCCTTCCAGATAGCAGTGGATGGCGGGGAATCGCACGCTGGGCGCCACGAGGGCCGCTCCCGCATGCAGCGTGAACGCGTAGCGGCGGCCTTCCGCGTGGCACGCGCGCGCCACCTCGGCCACCAGCTTGCGGGTCATCCGCTCGGCGGAAAAGCACGCCTCCACCCGATTTCGCCGGTGGGTATAGGCTTCGCGCCAGCCCTCGAGCAGGTCACCCGGCCGGCTCAGCCGGAACCGCTGATGCTCGTCGCGCTCGACCCAGGAGAGGTCCTCCAGCCGCTTCACCACGTTGTGCGCATGCCCCAGGCTGACGTCGGCGCTCTTGGCCAGCTCCTCCAGCCGCCAGGCATGCTGAGGATCGACGAGAAGGACCCGCGTGACGCGCGTGGCCCGAGGCGCGAACAGCGAGCGCAGCGGCCGCGTCGAGGGTCGCAGGTTCGGCTTTCCGTCCTTCTCGATCAGGACGTGATCGAAGGACAGGTAACAGTTCCCCGAGAGATCTAGATAGCCCAGGCCGCTTCGCTTGAGCAGCGCGGCGCTCTGAGGGCTCACATAGTCGGCGACGACGATGGGATAGGCCGCCGGCAGCTCCCGTCGGACGTCGGCAAGCCGGGTGATGGTCTCCCGGATCTGACGCGGTTGTCCGACGGAACTGCTTTCGACGATCAGGGTCGGCTCGGCGGTTCCCATCTTGAATCGCACCATGAGATCAACAGTTTGGGATCCGACAGCGTAGTCGGACTGCTCCTGCCAACCTGTTGCCCGGGGGAACAGCTCCTTGAGCCGCTGCCCGGCGAACTGCTTGATGTTGCCCGATTTAGCCATCGTTTCACTTGTTCCATATGTTTCAGCGTCTGCTGAAACAATACAAACAGACGAAAGCCAAGTCAAGCAAAATTCGGGCGGGAATGGCGGGTGAGCGGCTACGAACCGTGCTCGATGTCGTCCATGGTCTCGTCGTCGAGACCGAAGTAGTGACCCACCTCGTGGATCACCACGTCACGAACGAGCTCGGCCATCTCCTCGGGGTCTGCGCAGTCCTCCTCGATGGGCCCCTGGTAGATGTGAATGGTGTCGGGCAGGACATTGCCGTAGCCGGAATCGCGCCGGGTGAGGTCGATGCCCCGGTAGAGGCCATAGAGGGTGTCGGGTGGCTGGACGCCCATCTCGGCGAGGGTGGCCGCGTCCGCCCAGTCCTCCACCACCACGGCCACATTGGCGATCCGCTCGCGGAAGTGGCGGGGCAGGCGCCGCAGGGCCCGCTCCACGAGGGCCTCGAACTGGGCGCGGGTCATGGGAGAAGCGCGAGGGGGCTAGAGCCCCCTGACACGCTCGACGTTGAAGACGTCCTTGACCTCGCGAATGGCCTGGAGAATGGCCTGGAGCTGCTTGAGGTCCTCCACCTCGACCACGAAATGATTGATGCCCTTGCGGTCGTCGGTGACGGTGATGTCCGCCTTGGTGATATTGCCGTGGCAGGACGAGATCGCGGCGGTGATCTCGGCCAGGAGGCCGGGCCGGTCGCGCTCGATGTACACCGCGATGCGCACCGGCCGGGTGGCGGGCTCGCTGCCCTCCCACTCCACCGCCACGATGCGCTCCTTGTCGAGCACGTTCTTGGCCACGGTGAGGCAGTCGCGGGCGTGCACGGTGAGGCCGCGGCCGCGCGTGATGAAGCCCACGATGCCGTCGCCCGGCACCGGCGCGCAGCACTTGCCGAAACGAACCAGGATGTCGTCCACCCCGCGAATGCGCACCGCGCCGTCGCTCTTGCGGGGCGCCTTGTGCGGCGTCCGGGGCTCGATGGGGTCGTGCACGGCGCCGGGCGCGACCCGCCCCAGCACCTGCTGCACCGAGGTCTTCCCGTACCCGATGGAGGCCACCAGATCGTCCACGGAGGGGAAGCCGAGCTCGGCGATGACCTTCCGCATCTCGTCCCCGCCCAGGAGGCTGGAGGGGGACAGGCGATACTTCTTCGCCTCCCGCTCGAACAGCTCGCGTCCCAGCTCCAGGGAGCGCGCGCGCTCCTCCACCTTGAGCCACTGGTTGATCTTGGCGCGCGCGCGGTTCGACTTGACGATCTTGAGCCAGTCGCGGCTCGGGTGCTGGGCGGGCGACGCCACCACCTCGACGATGTCGCCCTGGCGGAGGGTATAGCGGAGCGGCACCAGCTTGCCGTTGACCTTGGCGCCCACGCAGTGGTGGCCGACGTCGGTGTGCACGGCGTAGGCGAAGTCGATGGGCGTGGCCCCTTCCGGCAGCGCCTTGACGTCGCCCTTGGGGGTGAACACGTAGACCTCGTCCGGGAACAGATCGAGGCGGACGGTGTCGAGGAACTCCTTCGGATCCGTGACTTCCTTCTGCGACTCCATGAGCTGCCGGAGCCAGGTGAAGGCGTCGTCGAACTTGTCCCGGTCGTTCCGGCGCTCCTTGTACAGCCAGTGGGCGGCGATGCCTTCCTCGGCGATGCGGTGCATCTCGAGCGTGCGGATCTGGATCTCCACCGGGTCGCCCTTGGGGCCGATCACGGTGGTGTGGAGCGACTGGTACATGTTGACCTTGGGCATCGCGATGAAGTCCTTGAAGCGTCCGGGCACCGGCTTCCACAGCGAGTGGATCACGCCGAGGGCGCCGTAGCAGTCCCGCACGGACTTCGTGATCACGCGGACGGCGGTGAGGTCGTAGATCTCGTCGAACTCGCGCCCGCCCTCGTGCATCTTCTTCCAGATGGAATAGAAGTGCTTGGGCCGTCCGGCGATGCGCACCTCGATCCCCACCTCGCCCAGCTTGTCCTGGAGGATGGCGATGAGCTGGTTGATCTCGTTCTCGCGCTCGAGGCGGCGCTTGGCCACCCGCCGCATCAGCTCCTGGTAGTCCTCCGGGTTCATCACCCGGAGCGCCAGGTCCTCGAGCTCGGCCTTGACCTTGGCCATGCCGAGGCGGTGGGCGAGCGGGGCGTAGATGTCGAGGGTCTCCTGGGCGATCTTCTTGGCCTTCTCCCCCGGCAGGTAGTCGAGGGTCCGCATGTTGTGGAGGCGGTCGGCGAGCTTGATCATGAGCACGCGGATGTCGCGCGCCATCGCCACCACCATCTTGCGGAAGTTCTCGGCCTGGCGCTCCTCGCGCGAGGAAAAGGCCAGCTTCCCGATCTTGGTCACCCCGTCCACCAGCTCGGCGATCTCGGCCCCGAACTCCCGCTCGAGGTCGTCCTTGGTGGTGTGGGTGTCTTCCAGGACGTCGTGGAGGAGGCCGGCGGTGACCGTGGTCACGTCCATCTTGAAGTTGACGAGGAGGCCGGCGACCTCGAGGGGGTGGGAGAGGTACGGCTCGCCGGAAGCCCGCTGCTGCCCATGGTGCGAGCGCTCC
>Ga0207689_10003951_pt1 | contig 13496 bp, 5 predicted proteins | sample KBSMisM52_FD_184312 | JGI IMG/M metagenome (GOLD analysis project Ga0207689, IMG submission 184312) | Miscanthus rhizosphere microbial communities from Kellogg Biological Station, Michigan, USA - KBS Miscanthus M5-2 (SPAdes) (version 2) | ecosystem: Host-associated > Plants > Roots > Rhizosphere... | reverse complement strand
CCAACCAGCCCAGTACACAAATCCTGGCGGTGAAGTCAGCCTTGCTTACCTGGATGGAGCAACACGCGATTTACAACTGCGATCTCTATCAACGAATCGCGCAGGTGGAGTTAACACCTCAGGATCCAGCGGGTGGACCTCCCGCTAATGCCGCTGCCAGCGCACAGTTGTCCCGGCTAATCCGGGAACTGTTTCGCGAATGTTTCTGCTCGACATTGTTGCCGCCTTGTCCTGAGCCTGCCGAGGAGAATTGTGTGCCCATTGCAACGGTCACTCTGAATTGCCAGGGCGGTTGTCGTGTGGTGCGTATCTGTAATCTGGAGCATCGTCGCAGTGTCGTAACCTTCCCGATTCTCCAATACTTCCTTGGCGGTTTTGTGAAGCAGTTAGGCGTGCAGGACTTTTTGTCGCAGCTATGTTGTGGAGATCCGTTCCGCGGACAAGTCAATCCGCTTCTTCTCGCCAGCCTCTCGTCTGTAAGACGTGATTTTCTTGACGAGATATTTGACGACGCGGTCAAAGCAAACGGTAACCTTAGTGCGCAAGCCGTGCTCCAGCGGCTGGCGCCAGTTGTCGAAGACTTCCCATCACGATTCAGGAATCCCTAGCCAGGCAGGAGGTGAGCGATGGCACCGAGCCAGACTGAACGACCCAAGTTTTACGAAGAGCAATACCTCGGCGCCGAGGATCTAACCGCAGCAGTCGACTACGCTCGGATTCAACAAGCGCGTCACGCAGTTGGTGGGCACACCTGGGGCATCGCCATTGGCTTACAACTTAAAGAGCTGCCCCAGCCAGGCGGTGGCGTTTCTGTTCACGTGCTTCCGGGTTATGCCTGGGATGGTTACGGCCGGCCCATTGTGGTGTTGAGTCCCTACCGGATCCCGGAGGAGAGATTCAGCGCCTTCACTTTTGACCCGTTGAATGTAGATCCAAAAGGCAAGCTGATTCCCGTTTGGATCAGTTATGACGAGGCTGCGATCCGGGCGAGCGGTTTTGATCGTTGCGACAAGGGCCCTGGGAATTCCCGCATTCAGGAGACCTTTCGGATTGAGATCGGCGAAATGTCCGCAACCGAGCGTTTTTCAGGAGTAACGATCAGCTCCAAATCTTTAAGCGATCCGAAAAATGCCCTGAGGGAATTTGATTCGGCCGCCCCGCTTATCTATGACGAATCTATTCCCCATCAGGACCTGAGCAACTTACCGCCGCGGGCGAGATGGCTGATTCCCCTCGGTTTTGTTCGCTGGTTACCGGTACAGAATCAGCTCGGGCACTTTGTTGCTCGAGACGACGGTGGGCCGGAAAAAGATTCCGACAAAATACGGCGCAGTCGCCGTTACATCGGCGTGGTTGCCGAAGAGATCGCGGCTGCGGATGGTGCGATACGGGTTCGTAGCCGGGCTAGTGATCCCGCTGCCAGCTCGTTCGCACCTCCCAAAACCGGTCAGACCGATAACGACCTGATGTGGGTCGAAGGCAACTTGCGCGTTGAAGGTGATGCCAGACTTTGCTCTGGCGATCTCGATTTTAGAGATGCCGCCGGGAACGACCTCGGCACCTCGATACTCATTCGTCGTAGCGATGTCACTCCTGGATCTCACGCTTTGCAAATGACCATCGGGCCAAAAACACAAACCGCCAACCGTTTTGCGGTGGTAACTCTGGACGGCGCCACCGTGGAAGAAAAGTTTGTGGTGCTGAGTGGCGGAAACATCGGCGTCGGAACCAGCAATCCCATCGATAAGTTTCAAGTGGTGGGAGACTTTCGACTCACCGGCGCCGCTCGCAAAGTGGGCGGCGGCGGCTGGACAACGTTGTCCGACTTGAAATTGAAGAAGGAGGTAGTGCAGCTCACCGGCGCTCTTGGCAAGCTGCTGCAGCTAAGCGGGGTCAGTTTCGAATGGCGGGATCCCGACAAGATGGGAGATCTTCCCGGGCCACAAATAGGGCTGGTTGCCCAGGAAGTTGAGCAGGTCTTTCCCGAGTGGGTGAGCGAAGACTCGGAAGGGTACAAAGAGCTCACCTTGCGAGGTTTCGAAGGCTTAGTGATCGAAGCACTGCGGGAGTTGAAAACGGAAGTCGACGATCTTAAGACGCGCCTTTACCAACTCGAAACACAAAAGCCCAAAGCGAAGCCCAGATCAAAGAAGGACTAATCGCCCACGCGGTCGGATGACTTCAGGCTCTTAGGATGCCAGCCAAATGGAAAGCAATAGACTGCAAATTCGGCGACTCAGCGCTGAATATCTGGTGTCCGCTGAGCATCCGTCACCGGAACGACTCAAGGACAAGCTTGATAGGACACTGGGCAGTCATCTCAAGCTAATGCTTTCGTCGGCACTCTCTTCGTGGTTCTCCGAAGCGGATTCGAGCCTCTGGTTCGTTAGGCGATTAGAGATTGATGTGGCAGTGAATGCCGCTTGGGACAATGAACTGCTCGGCCGTGCGGTTACCACCCAGATTGGTCGCGCCCTTGGCGATACGCTTCAGGAGAACGCGGAACCGGACAACGTCGTTCACTTCACCAGTCGTGGCGATTATCTCGCACGCTTCCTTTCTGACCTGGCCGCGGGAAATGCCTGGCACCGTTGGTACTACGAATCATTTGCCGGTCTTGGGATGTTACCGACCTCGGCCGCGTTGCGAACCGTGGTTTGCGATCAGACGGAGCCGGGCAGGGAAGCACTACTGCAATTGTCGCCGTCTGACTTACGAGATGTTTTACGTGCGCTTAGTCAACGTGATGCGGCGGCGATTCTGGACCGCCTTGCCACGACGGCTGCTGCTGTGGGCGATGAAGCGGATTGCTGCCGGATCGTCTGGAATGCTTGGCAGACCATGGAACAGAGTTCTCTTTGCGAGCTTGATGAGTCGCGACGAGCGTTGCTCTTGTACCTGAGGGCTAGTGGTGATCAACAACTCGGCTGGAACTTGAAACGGGCCTCACTCGCTCTGCTACGCCTGGCAAGTAGACTGGCCGGAGCCTCGGCAGGGCAAAAAGAGCAACTCGTTTCCGCGTTAACGGATGGAACGATGGGAGAATTTGATCAGGTCGCGGGCGCCGACGCTGAAATACTGTCACCTCTCCGGCGCTGTTCTGCCGCATGGTTGCGCGAAGTTGGGGAGGCAATAAACACGCGGCCAGCGAAGCAAACTCCAGGCGAGAGCAATTCACCGGGTCGTCGCTATACCTCATTCGGTGGCGCTTTTCTGCTGCTGCCTTTCATCGACAAACTGCCACTCGCCGACGCCGTTCGCAACTGGCCACACTCAAATGAGGCCGCGGCAATCTCGTTGGTCCGGTTGTTACTGCTAGTCAAATGCTGCGGTGAACAAAACTCCCACCAGAGTTTTGAAGATCCTCTGTTACGTGACCTGCTGCTAATTCCGCCATCTGTTTCACTTGAAGAAGTTCGCGAGTGGGGGTCGCAGGTCTCCAGGACGGATGTGCAGAATTTTCTTCGGACAGTACTCGAGTGGCAGCGCGCCCAGGGAGCCATTGCCGGCAGCAAACAGATTCTGGCTCAGGCAGTTTTTCAAGAAATGCCGGTCGTGCTTTTGATCGATGGACTTCGCGGCCTCTGGGTAATGGTTCAGCCTGAAGATCCGCCTTGCCTCGTCAATGCGTTACGAGTTCCTCTCGCACAACTGGAGCGCGATGATGGCGTGTTGTTGTGTGACGCTTCGTTGCTGCAAACATTGTGGCCTGAATTCCCATCGTTAAGGATGATTAATATTTCGGATGAGGAAGCTGCAGAGGATCAGGTCAATCGTATCCTGCGACGACTCGACAAGCTTCCTGATGAGCTGGCTCATCTCGCTCTACCCGAGAAATTTCACCTCGCCCCGGAACTTGATTTGACGTTAAGCCTTGTTGCCCAACATGTCCTCAGAACTTTTGCCTGGCAGATTCCAGGTTTTGCGCCGTCGAATCTCCCGTATTTGTGGGCCAACTTTCTCAACTTTTCCGCCAGCCTTGACGATGAAGCCGAACGCCGGGTGGTGTTGGTGGGTCGACCTCCGTTACATCTCGTACTTGGGCCTACGGGACTTTTGAGACAAGTCTATCGCGTGAGTTGGCTGGATGAACGCCCGCTCATGCTCTTTGAGGAGTCCTGATTGCTATCTCATGAGCCAGCTGGTTACTTGTCGCTCAAGCTGCAACGACTGGACGTGTTGCTGCAAAGAGAGATTCTGCGTCTCCGGGCCAGATATCAATTGTCGCTCGATGAGTTCCGTGGTCTGTACATCAGTGACGAACAAGTGAATGGACTCGTAAATCAGGCGCTTGGATATGAAGGAGATTCTTCGGCAATTGACGAGTTGAGCAGGCGTGCTGAGGCTTTGCGGGAGTCCTCCCAGGCACAAATAGAGGACGATCTTTTCTGGCGGCAATTAGCCGCGGAATTTTCTTTGACGCCAATGGAGCAGGATATTCTTCTGCTGGCTCTCGCCCCGGAAATAGATCTCAAATACGAGACTCTGTATTCGTATCTAAACAATGATGTGACACGGAAGTGGCCCACTCGTGATCTGGCGCTTCGTGTATTTGCCCAGGACGAAAATCAGAAGAACGATGTGCGTCGCTGCCTCTCCAGTGAAGCGGAATTATTCAGTAGTGGTCTATTGAGAGAGATTCCTTCCTTGCCGGAGCGGCCCTTATGGCTAGCGACCGGTTTTTCAGTGACACCAGCAGTGCTGCATTACCTTTCGGGTCTTGCTGCTCTGGATTCGCAGCCTACTTCGACGGTCATGGAACGGCCAGCGAAGCTCGATTGGGAAGAGATTCCAGTCTCACCTGCGCAACGTTTGACACTCAGGCGAATCGCTAATCTGGCACACCAGAACAAGAGATTTCCGTTGTTCGTGTTCAGCGGCCGGGATGGCTCCGGGCGGGGCCAGGCTGCCGAAGCTGTTTGTCGGGAACTGGGAATCACTCTGGTGCGCGTTGATCTCGGTGCCTTGCGGGGCTCTGGTGAAAACTTCGAGAAACTAGTTAGTCAGGTCTTGCTGCGCCAACGTCTACAAAATACCGGTCTATATCTCGAACGCGCTGAGGCGCTCTTCGATCAGCAGGGTCAACCGCTGCCGGATGCCAGGGCGGTTGTCAGTTCGCTGACGCAAAGCAAGCGGCCTGTTTTTATTGCCAGCGTTGCAAGTACTCAACTTCAGGAATTGCTGACGGGACGGCGCGCGCTTTTTGTTCACTTCGACGATCCGGATTACAACTTCCGCTTGCAGCTGTGGAAAAAAGAACTCGGTCGCGTCAACGCAACGGTTGGCGAAGGGGAGCTTGAAGCGCTGGCGGACAGTTTTGTTCTCACACCCAGCCAAATTACTGCTGCTGTGATCGCCGCCGTTGACGACCAGATGCTCAGTGCCGATCCCGGCAAGGCCGTTTTGGCGGCACTCAATGCTGAGTCGCTCTTCGCTGCCGCGCGCATGCAGTCCGATCAGAGCCTGGGAAATCTCGCAGTGAAGGTGCGAACCATCCACACCTGGGAAGATCTAGTGCTTCCGGGGTTGACCCTGCGGTGGCTCAAAGAGATTGCTGCCGCGATCAAGCATCGGCATGTCGTTTATTCAGACTGGGGCTTTGAGCGGCGTATCACTTCCGGCCTCGGCCTCAAAGCCCTATTCGCGGGATCTTCTGGCACGGGCAAGACGATGGCGGCCGGAGTGATCGCACGCGAGTTGGGGCTGCATATGTACAAGATTGATCTTTCAGCGATCGTTAGTAAATACATCGGCGAGACGGAGAAGAATCTGGATCGAATATTTCGCGCAGCCCAGTCCAGCAACGCGATTCTCTTTTTCGATGAAGCCGACGCGCTGTTTGGTAAACGATCCGAAGTGAAGGATGCGCACGATCGTTACGCAAACATCGAAGTGGCCTACCTGCTCCAAAAGATCGAAGAGTACGAAGGGGTGGTGATCCTCGCCAGTAATCTCAGTAAGAACATTGACGAAGCCTTCTCGCGAAGGATGCATTATGTGGTCGAGTTTCCGTTACCCGATGACGGTCTCCGCGAGCGTCTATGGCGCGGGATGTTTCCTTCCTTGGTTCCACTGGATCAGGACGTCGACTTCAGGTTTCTGGCAAAGCAGTTCGCGATTACCGGGGGCGACATTCGCAACGTCGCGCTCGACGCTGCCTTCATGGCCGCGCAAGACGGGAAGGTCCTCACGATGAAGCAACTCGTCAAAGCGATGGCGCGGCAACTGGCGAAACAGGGCCGGGTGCCCTCGCCGGTTGAATTCAAGCAGTACCACTCAGCGATCGAACAACGCGATTGAGGGCGGACCGGCGATGGCTGAGAAGACAAAATCTCTCGAAGCGACGCCGCAAAAGACGCCGGAAGCATCTTCATCTCACCGGAGCCTTACTCCAACCGTATCGCCAAGCCAATTTTCTTTCGCTGCCGTTCTTGGCGCCGCCGGAAACATGTCAGTTCAACGGGCCGTCCGCGGTACTGGAGGCGAAGACACAACGCCATTTACGGGAATGGCTTTGAATTTGGCAAAGCCGAAGGCAGCATCTCCGGCCCGCTTGCAAAGAGCCTGCGCCGCGGGATGTACCTGCGAGAAGTGTGACCTCCAGCTCGCCGCCGCAACGAGTGGATTGACCGGGACGCTCGCGCCAGATCAGGTGCTCTCCAATTTGGGGCCCGGCGCGCCGTTTGATCCAGACCTCGCTGCGAAACTTTCGCCCGCATTCGGTGCCGACCTCACGGGGGTGCGCGTACACCCGGACAGCGATGTTGCTCCAGCGATCGGCGCCCGGGCTTTTACCGTTGGCCATCACGTCGCGTTCGCGCCCGGAGAGTACAACCCGAACAGCGACATGGGCAGCCGTCTGCTTGGCCACGAGCTTGCCCACGTGGCCCAGCAATCAAAAGGCGTCACTCATTCGCATCCCTCCGGACCACCACGAGCTTCCGTTGAAGCGTGGGAGCACGAGGCTGAAGCAGCCGGCAATGCCATCGCGAGTGGCGGTCATGTCGGTCGGCTGACTCCATTCCAGACCTCGAGCGTGCAGCGTTCGCCGGCTCCGCCTGGTACTGCCGAAGTACCGTTCTCCGCCGCCATCTCGAAGGAGTTCGAAAACCCCAAATCGCCGGACAAGCTCGACGTAAAGGTCACGCTACATGCTCCCGGCTTCGGCGATGTGCCCTCAGAAAAAGTCACGCTGGTGCTGCACAAGCCAGTACTCGGCGCAACTTCTGTTACCGCTTACCAGATTCGGCTGGCAGATTTGTATCCATCTGCGGAAGCGGCAGCTGAAGCAAGCCAGCGACCCCAAAAGGACCGCGAGGCACTCTCGCTGCGTGGTAGTCCGCTCAAGGCGCTCGACAAGGCCGCGGCCACGATTGCTGCTCGCACCAGCGGCAAGCAGACAGCAGCGTCGGTTGATGCACCCGGCACTTCCACGTCACCGGGCCAGGTTGTCGACGCGGGTCCCTCGGCTACGACCACACCGGAGCTTGCCTTTGATATCACCGGGACCCCCGTGGTGCTGGTAGCCCGCTCGGCTGATTTTGGGATCACCACCGAATACACCAAGCTTGCAGTGGGTGCGGCCAGCACCACAGTTCTGAAAACTCCAACCGGATTCACTCTCATCGACATCGGCGTAAGGCACGACGGAGATACGAAGGATCCGGCCGCGATGAAGCATTGCGTTGACCGTCTGAAAGAGATCATCGGGAATAATCCGATCGAGATCATGCTCACGCACACCCACCTGGACCACGCTGGAATGCTCCGGGAGATCAGTCGTGAATTTGTGATCAACGAGATCACGATAAACTCCATCCAGTTAATCGACTTCCGTTTTCTCGAAGCGGCCATGGAGATCGGTGCGAACCAACGCCGACTCCTGGAGGGACGTCTCACCAAGCAGTTCGAGGCGCAGCGAGACACCTGGGAAGCTGATCCTACCCTCACCCGTCTCATTCCGGAGAAGGGAGCTCGCGATCTGGCATTTAAGGAATGGGTCAAGGATCAAGCTACTCTCGAAGTGGCGAAGATGAAACCTATTCAGGTAAATGTGATGACGCCGGGCGGATCGACCATCGATGCCAAATCACTGGGTATCGGGGGCATCGAAATCGTTCCCAAGGAAGCCACGGCTCCAGCTGGCCCGGGCGAGGGGTTCAGCTTCACAGAATATGCACGATCGACGCTCGCTGACCCGCGCCTACGGGAAAAATATGAGGCGCTCGAGGCAGAGCGGGCTACCAATCCCAAAGCGAAAATGCGCGCCGGGCTCGTTGACGAGATGTCCTCGAGCTACTTGATGAAGCTACCAAACGGCAATCAGCTCGTGGTAGTGCCCGATATTCGAGTTGCCGACATTGCGCGCATCCAGCGAAAGTTGAAAGCCGAGCTCGTACGCCTCGGAGCCGAGGTGGAGTTCCGGCTCTGGGACATGACTCACCATATGCAATCCGGCTTCGTTGGGACCAAAAAGAAGGCGCCAACCGCTGATCCATCTGGCACTGCCTCTTCAACACCGGCCGAACCGGTGGTCGGCACCTTACGCATGTCACAGCTCGAGAAACTCTCGGAGATGCTATCGCAGCTTTTGACTACCCCGGGCAAGGCGGGCGGCGCGACCGTCGATGTGGTGACGGTTTCTGTCGATCCAACGAAAGTCGATCCAGCACTCGCGCGGTTCCTGCGTCTCTGTGGCTTACACGTTCTCACCGCTGAGGGAGAGCGCGACCTGCAGTTCCTCGAAGGCAAAACCGCGGCTGGACGCAAAGTAGCTGGGTTTACCGAAGATCCCAGCGGGACGCAGATGCCGAGCGATCCACTGTTACGCCGGACCGCCATTGCTCTCGAGACGCTCCGCGAACAGCTTCAGGCTGCGGAGGAGGAACTCGCTAAGGAGCGGACGCAGAAGAAGGCCGAAGCGAAGACCAGGAAGGCCGAGTTGAAGACTACGCGTAACCAGCTGGCCAGCGAGCGCGAAACACTTCGCCGCGCTCGCAATGCTGCAGATAAAGGCGTCACAAACCCCAGCGCTCGTCAGAAGACGCAAGACCAGGCGACCCGCAACCAGACTCTTACCGACGCGCAAGCCAAGCTCGACGCGAAGATTGCGGAGATCGAGGCACTCGACGCTCAAGTCAAGGCCATTGAGACTCAGGGCGAACGTCTTGCGCCAGAGGTCGCGCGCCTGAAGAAGCAGATCTCCGGTATTGAAAAGGCACGGCGCTCGTATTTCCGAAGGCTTGAAGCGTTCAGCCGCTCGAGCCGCGATTCGAAGGTGAGCAATCAGGACGCAGCTGCGAAAGCCGAAGCGTTACTCCAGGCTGAGGAGATCGCGCTCGACCAGGCAGTGCGCCCGGTTTACGGCGAAGCGCTAACCGCAGGAAAGTTGCCGGTACTAGGCGAGACCACCCTGATTATCTTTAAGAAAGGCGCCACCACTGAAGCGGGCCTAAAGTTGGAGGCCCAGCGCATCGAGATCGAAGCGGTGCACGAGCGCATAGCTAACGGCGACCTCTCCATCCGGACCCAAGCCGAGTTCGTTGCCAAACTTCAGGATCACATCAGTGAGCTGCAGGCGCGGCCTGACGCCGCGGATCCAACCGTGGTCGACGAGATTGAGTACCTGGAAAAGCAGGTGAAAAACAGTCAGCTGGAGATAGAGAAGTCGGCGAAAAAAGGAAAGGAATACCTCGATCGAGATCCTACCACCGGCATGAAGACCAGGAGCTACGTTATCAGGGAGACGGGCACCGAGGAAGCTCAAGAGGCCGAAGGCAAGGGCAGCGGTGTGATGCAAAAGGGAATGCATCTGTTCGGCCGCGCGATGGGCGGTGTGATGGTCTACCACGAGATTTTGGCCGCCGGAGATCTGGCCGAGCGTTACGGCGCCGGCAAGGCTACTGCCGGAGAATTTGCCTTTGGTGTCACCAAGAGCGCGTACGGCGTCAACATCGGCTACCGAATGTTGAAGGGCGCTCACGTCAATATGGCTGAGTTCGTGATTCTGTCCGTGCTTGAGGTCGCAAGTACGGCTCTCGCCGATTACGAAAGCACCGAGGCATACAACACCGAGGTCACCTTTGCCCTCATTCGCAACGCAGTCAACCTTGCCTGTGCCGCGATCGGGATGGCGCTGATCGAGACCGCCAATCCCATTGGCATTCTCGCGGGCCTGGCGATCATGTTCCTCGGCGATGCGATCCTGGACGCACTCGGAGTGCACGATTGGTTGGCTAAGAAGTTCGACTTCCGCCCGGATGAATATATCGACCTCGAAAAGGATCTACTCAAACTTCTTGATGAATACTCGGTCATCGTTGGCGCCCGTGGCTTTCAGGCGCGTAGCGACGAGACGCTAAAGGCGCTCGGAGCAACGTCGCCAGCAGGGGTTCGAAGCGCCGCAGGTGAGTTACTGGAACAGCGGCGAGCAGCTCTGCGGGGCAAGGAGCGGGAGATCATGAACGAGTTTTTCGCCGCATACAGCCGCGCCAAACAGGGCTATTCGCAACTCCGTGAGATCGACGACTTGCGGGCGCAGTTCCTGGATCTCTACCTGCAAGCCCACAAGGACGACCCCTCGGTTAAGGGCCCCTCAACCTGGTTATCAAAGGAGCCTGGTCCGGTGACAATCGCGGAGGTGCAGCAACGCTTCGCAGGCGTGGAGCAAGTACTCGCGAAAGACGACATAACACTTGAACAGGTACCGAAGATGGAACAGTGGACGAATATGGATAAGTGGATCGGTACCCTCGAGACCTTCCTATACCGGACAGATCCAAAAGAAATCGAATGGATGAAAGTCTCGGAGGCGGAGCGGAACATAATGATGATGGTGAACAATGCGCGCTACCGGCTTGATCCACAGTTGCAGAGCAAACACCGCGTGACACCCCTCTTTGCGGCGGACAGTCCGGTACGCAAAGAATACGAACGACAGCTGCTGGAGCGTGAGAACAAGCTTGATCATCTCCGCCGGCGTACGGTGAAATTCGCGATCGGAGAGGCCCTTCCAGTGGTTGCATCCGAGGGGTACACCGTCTGCAATCGGGCAAACAACATCGCCACCGCGGACGTCTGCGAAGAAATCCCGCCGACCTATTACGGCCCCTCGTACGGCGACCTGACCGCCCCGCCCAGGTTGACCACGCAGCTCAATGTGGCGGTGGAAACAGTGGCCGCTTACGTAACTCAAATCGCGCAAATGCCCAAGCTACCGTCCGTTTATTCGCCAGAGTTTCTTCATTCGGATCCTGACATGATCAGCGGATACAGCGGCGCCGTAATGGCAGACAGCAAGTACAAGACTGCTCTCTTCGCCCTCAGGGCATCGTCGATCGCTACTGCAGGTGTGGTCAATCATCTGAAGCGGGTTGCCGCATCGCTGAAGGTCGAAAAGGACGAGGAGGAAAAGGTTGCGGCCGTGGTTGAGAACTTTCGGTTGGCTGAGCAGTCTCGCCAGGTTGACCACGCCTATCTGTTTTTTGAAGAGGTCCCGGCGGTGCAGGAACGCATCCAGGCCGCGCGCAGCAAGCGGTTAGGGGCAATTTTTGGAGACGAACTGGTCGAGCAGATGACGAAGGACGAGCAGGCCGCGGCGCGCACCGATCGGCTGAAGGGCTTTGAACTCGGCTCGCTGACTGATCGGCTGCTGGCCCTGGACGTGCGACTTCCCGACGATCCGGATAAACCAATCCCTGGCGTCTTCCAGTTGTCTTACGCTTCCGAAGTGGTAGTCGCCGGCAAGAGAAAACCTGGTGAAGAAACACCGATAATTCAGGACCCAAACGGGGGATCATTGTTGAAGGTGGTTCCCGTCAATGCGGCCGGTATTGCATACTACGGCGGAACTTATGATCAGTGGGTTCAGCTTTGGGCACTAAACACCGTCACCATTTCTCAGTTGCAGGAGAAGAACATCGCGAGGGCAAGCACGGTCAAACCATGACATCGGTTAACGATCTTTTCGTGGTTAATACGACGGTCGATGAACGGCCGGTCGGCATGATCTTGCGGCTGGCTCCTTACGCAGACGTCGCTTGGGTACTACAAGGCAATCCGCCCCCCGAGGAGGAGGGGCTCTGGATGATCCAGCGATTAACCAAAGAGGTGGCGCTGGTTGACGGGCAACCGATGTCGGTGGCTCGAGCCAAGAGCCTACTCAGCCAGCCACACCTGCTCGGCGACTTCGTGGAAGGGCGTAATCGACTTTATTACGAAGCGCGACTCAGGGGTTTGATATTCGCGCTTTGCCCGGTTTGTCAGCAGGGGGAGGCGGAAGTTACCGTGGCGCGCCTTGAGTTTGGCTTACGCTTCTCGCCCCCGCAACTGACTACTCCCGATGGTAACTGGCTAACGCCGCCGAAGATTGGGACAGTTGATCTCAAACGCGCTAGCCGTCGCGGCGATCTGCAAACCGCAGCACAGCTGCGGGTCGAACTGCCGACGCAACGGATGGGACTCGGCGCGCTTGAGCGGGCCAGCGGCTGCGTCCTGCACAAGCTCGACACTGCTGCTGAAGCAGCGGCTTGGCAGACGCACTGGCCTCCTGGATCCAGGATGCCGGAGGAGCGTGCATGGTGGTATCGCGAGAACGCCGCCTTCCGGTCGTTAGTGCGATTGTCAGCGGGGATCGACCGCTTAACCGGTGGTGGCCCCACGACGCCGTCGCCCTCCACGCTCGAGGTGCTGCCCGCGATCGACATCGCCTATCTTGACTTTGCCATCGTTGCGACGCAATTCACGGACGAACCCTCCGAAGCAAAGCCGGCGCCCGGTCTGGTTCCGCGTCCTCGGAGTTTGCCAGTTGACTGCCCGCACTGTCACGCCACTTTCCTTCCGGTATTGTGATGTCCGTTCGGACACACGACGCTACGCCGCTCGGTTCTGTAGCGCCACCCCACAGCTATCAGAGTTTCTATTGATCTGGCACTGCTTGATGTACTAGAGTCGTGCCGTTGTGAATGCTTTACTCTCCTCTCTTAAGAAAGTCCCTGAACAAGATTCTCTATCCCGTTACCGAAAGAAATCCGGTGACGATTCACAGCCTGACGGACAGCGCCGCAAAGATTTCACAAGGCCTTCTCAGGCAGCAGGGAATCTCGCAACTGAAAGGTTGTTGCGATCTGCCGAGGTGCAGTCCAGGTTTGAAGTTAATCCACCTCACGACGTTCACGAACAGGAGGCTGAAAAACTAGCCGAATTCGTGATGAGTGCTCCCGAAAAAATCTCACCAGGAGCAAACGAGTTCGGCCCCTCCCGCTCACCGGCGCCAAAGATGCACGCCGGACTCAGGCTCGGTTCCGGGCATCCGTTGGATGCCAGCGACCGCGCTTTTTTTGAGCCGCGCTTCGGTGTAAATCTCAGCCACGTTCGATTGCACTCGGATGTGCAAGGAGCTGCTGCTGCGGAGGCGCTAAACGCCCAGGCGTTTTCGCTGGGATCGAACATTGTGTTCGCGTCAGACCGTTACCGGCCAAATACGCTCACCGGGAGAC
>Ga0207689_10003950_pt1 | contig 13497 bp, 13 predicted proteins | sample KBSMisM52_FD_184312 | JGI IMG/M metagenome (GOLD analysis project Ga0207689, IMG submission 184312) | Miscanthus rhizosphere microbial communities from Kellogg Biological Station, Michigan, USA - KBS Miscanthus M5-2 (SPAdes) (version 2) | ecosystem: Host-associated > Plants > Roots >... | reverse complement strand
GTAACAAAATGGCATTCTCTTAGCTGAAAAAACATAAAGTATTCCTTTTAAGTCCGTCCCCCAAGGGAGAACTGACCATTCGACGGCAAATAAGAAGAGACCAATAACGATTTCTTTTGTGGGCAGGCATAACTATCTGGCTTGAATTTTATAGAATGGTCGTACAATAACAACACTGCAATCGCAACCCTCAACTATATAAAACAACCGTTATGCTGAAAAACTATTTTAAAACTGCCTGGCGAACACTGATTCGTCATAAACTTTATACTTCCCTCAATGTAGCAGGCCTCACGTTTGGTATCAGCTGTTTTTTATTGATAGGACTTTACCTTTTTGATGAACTCACTTTTGATCAGCAGCATAGCAGGGCCGGCAGAATTTACCGGGTGATTGAGCATAAAACTGTGAATAGCGAATCAACCATTATAGCCGCAGCCGGCTACAAACTGGCTGAGGAATCGAAGATCCAGATCGCCGAAGTGGAAAATACAACCCGTATTCAGCGACTGGGGCGGGCCAATCTGGTCAGTCCGGAAAATCCAATCAACTTCTTTCAGGAAACAGTAACGGTTGCGGATGAACGTTTTTTACAGATTTTCGATTTCCCGCTGCTGGCTGGCGATAAGAAGACGGCTTTAAAAGAACCTAACTCTATCATCATTAATGAAGATCTTGCAAAAAGGTTGTTTAATAAAACGGAAGTGGTGGGTAAGACGCTTCAATTCAGTTTTATGCAATCGCCCTTGAAGATTACAGGTGTGTTGAAAAACCATCCGCGCAATTCCAGTTTTGATTTTAGCTCCATAATGTCTGACGCTGCATTTGCCAGTGACAGTATTAACAAAATTGAGCGGGCAGGTGATTGGTTATCCAATAGTTTTTCAGTGTATGCCCTGTTGAAGCCAACCGCGGATCCGGAAAACGTTGCAGTGAAAATGTCGAAGATGGTTCATGATAATTTCAAAGCGCCTGCCGGTACTAATTTTTCTTTCAGCCTGCAGCCATTGAAAAACATACACCTCAACTCCGAAACTATTCTTGACGGCGCCCGCAACTCAAATGTAGATGCTATGGTGAAGGGAAGCATGTTTTATGTGAAGATATTCTCCTTTGTTGCGCTTTTTGTATTATTGATTGCAGGTATCAATTACATGAACCTTACTACCGCAAGGGCATCCAGCCGTTTAAAAGAAATTGGCGTGCGCAAAGCTATCGGTGCATTTAAAAGTCATTTAATCAGGCAATTTTTATTTGAATCATTGTTGGTAACGTTTATTTCTTTCGTGCTGGCGTTGATTGTTGTGAACCTTATGCTTCCTGCATTTAATCATTTTACCAATAAACAACTTTCTCTTGGCATTTCATCCGATTACCGCATCTGGCTTTTCGCTATCGGGTTTGTAACCATTATTGGATTTTTATCAGGCAGCTACCCGGCATTAATGCTTTCCCGTTTCAAACCAGTTTTATTGTTGAAAGGACTGAAACTGCAGAATAAAAGTGATTTATCATTGCGGAAAGGGTTAGTCATTTTTCAGTTTACCATTTCAACCGTGATGATTATCGGAACGATTATTCTTTTTCTGCAGGTGCGCTACCTCAATCACACCAACCTTGGCTTTAATAAAGATCTGCTGGTGGTGATAGATGTAAACACCGGGAAAGCAAGATCGAATTTCGAAGCGGTAAAAACGGAAATGTCAAAAATACCCACCGTAAAAAATGTATCCGTTACCTCAAGGGTGCCGGGCGAGTGGAAATCATTCCGTACGATCAAGATAAAAAATATGGGCAGCACCGGTGAGCCTGGAGTGGCTTATATGTTTGGCGCAGATAAAGATTTTGTAAAAACGTTTGAGGTTACATTATTGACCGGAAGAAATTTCAATACACCGGCAGATTCATCCTGCATAATTATTAATGAAACGGCGGCGAAGATGCTGGGTATTACCGAAGCTGCTGAGCAAATTGTTGAGATTCCGTCTGCATCAAGAGACGGGAATTTTACACCGCTGAATACCATGAATATCCCATTCAAACCACGGGTAATCGGCATCGTAAAGGATTTTCATTTTCAGTCGTTAAGGGATAAGATCGAACCCCTCGTACTGGCCTATAATCATAACCCGATCCACGTCATTGATTATTATTCAGCGCGGATAGCCGCTACCGGTATAGAGGCAACATTGAATAAACTCAAAGAGGTAATGGTAAATAATGATAAGGATGATCCATTTGAATATCACTTTTTGGATGAACAACTGGCTTTGTTTTATGTGGAAGATGGACGCCGGCAAACGATGCTGATATGGATAGCATTGGCAACTATTTTCATCGCCTGTTTGGGCCTGTTTGGTTTGGCCACTTATTCTGCCGAACAAAGAGTAAAAGAAATAGGAGTGCGCAAAGTACTGGGAGCAAGTGTCGTCAACCTCGCTTCATTATTATCAAAAGATTTTTTGAAATTAGTTTTAATAGCCAATGGCATAGCTTTCCCGATAGCGTGGTGGGCAACCAATAAATGGCTGCAGGAATATGCCTATCATATTAATGTGGAATGGTGGGTATTTGTAATAGCCGGAATTTCGGCAATTGTAATAGCCCTGCTGACTGTAAGCTACCAGGCCATAAAAGCGGCGGTTGCAAACCCGGTGAAGTCACTCCGAACGGAGTGATCCAGGATATCCGGGAATATGGTTCGGTATGAAGTCATTACGAATTGAGTAAGTAATAACGGAATTCCGGTATGGTTCGAGGTGAAGTCACTGAAAGGTGAGTGACCAGATTCGGATTGAGGTTCGCCTGAATATACATGCAATGATCTGACTGCCCGCTTTATTCTTTCCTTTCACCTTTTGACAAGGCCTGGGAAATTTGTCCCGCATGATGGGAATTGTGAAAAAGTATATGCGAAAAGAGCCGTATGCGGGGTATTGTGCCAAAGAAGGGCGTGTTTACGGGCTCCAGCCATTCCGCATCCGGTGTATTGTTAACTAAATCGGTCAGCACCTTGTACCCTTTCTCAACCAGTTGTCTGCTCTCTGTAAGATTGTTTCCCTGTCCCTTGTCGGTTTCGCCCATCGTTGTGTTTTGAACCGTGGTAGTCATCCCAAAAAATGTTCCGAACAGGTTCATAGTTTCCCCGATATGGCGGTATATAAAACCAGCGGATGAAGCCTCTTCATTTAGACGGTAACCAATGGTTTCCGGGTTTAGCTTGTTAAAGGCGAATGAACAGCTTACTTGATTCTGGTCCAGCATGTTCTGAAGTATCTCTTTTTGCATGACTGAAGGTTTTTTGAAATGAATTAATCATATATACCTCATTAACAATTGAGATAGCAGGAAATGGACACTCACGGATAAAATGGCGGCCATCTTTCCGAACCCGGTGACCGAAATAATAAATGTGGTATTCTTGAATTAAATCCGCACCTTCGGGATGCTTTCGCCATCCCCCGTCCACCTCATTAGCAATGTTTAAAACTATTTATGAATACATATACCTATACCTGGAGAAAATACCTGCCCGTAATCCGGCTTCTCTTAAAGCGAACAACGGGAGGCATGCAGACCGTCAAGTTGGACAGCATGGATTTCAACAAAGGCGGGGCAAAAACAAAACCTTCTCATTCTTTTAAAGTAGAACTGGATAAAGGAAGAATGCTGACCATCAGTGCATCTGCAGCAGCAAGGGACCTTTTTGATATTCTTACAGAAGACGATGTGGCACGGGTATTTATCCGCCAGAATAAATACGAGATCAGTCTTAATTCCGCATTCGAATTAAAAATTGAAAAGATAGGTGGCCAACCGGAAGAGGTTACCAAGGAAGAACAACGGTCTGAAGCCGATGGCGGAACCGCATAATATTCCCGCTGTTTTCACAAATTCTCTGTTAAGCAATTTCCAAACGGGATATACTATGCCCGTTGTGAAAAAGAACGCCCATATTTTTTCTTCATGCCACCGCGGTAGCCAGTGTGCGCAGCCGGGCTCGTAGTTGTTTGTGCAGAGACACTATGCATGGACGTTATATCAAACGGGTGACCTTTTATTACCGGTATCGTTTTGCGGATCAGCTTCTGTATATCAGCAAGAAATATTTTTTCGCTCCAGTCGCAGAATGAAATAGCGACCCCGGATGCACCGGCCCTGCCTGTGCGGCCAATCCTGTGTACATAAGTTTCTGCTACATTCGGCAATTCATAATTGATAACATGGGTGAGTTCATCGATATCAATGCCTCTTGCGGCAATGTCTGTAGCAACCAATACCCTTGTTTTCCTGTTTTTAAAATTATCTAATGCAGCTTGTCGTTGCCCCTGTGATTTATTGCCATGGATCGCTTCTGTCTTTATTCCGGCCTTACTGAGACTGCGGGCCAGTTTATCGGCCGCGTGTTTCATTTGTGTAAACACAAGCACGGTGCCTATACTCTCTTCTTTTAATAAATGGATCAGCAGCGAAAGTTTGTTTTGCTTTTCAGTAAAATAAACCGCCTGGTCAATTATTTCAACTGTAGAAGAAACAGGGGTTACTTCCACTTTTACAGGGTTATTTAATAAACCATCAGCTAATTGTTTTATCTGTGGCGGCATTGTGGCCGAAAAGAACAGGGTTTGTTTTGCTGAAGGAAGTTTAGCGATGATACGTTTTACTTCATGTACAAAACCCATATCGAGCATACGGTCTGCTTCATCCAGCACGAAGAAATGGATATGGCGCAAAGAAATAACACCCTGGTTTACCAGGTCGGTCAAACGACCGGGGGTGGCAACAATGATGTCAACACCCTGGCGTACAGCCCTTACCTGGCTGTATTGCGGTACACCACCGAATATAACGGTGTGGCGCAGTGGCAGAAAGCGGCCATAAGCGGCGATGCTTTCACCAATCTGTATAGCGAGTTCGCGTGTAGGTGTTAGAATTAATGTGCTCAGGCGGCGCTGTGTGCCTTCCTGCGTTTGCTGATGCAGCATCTGCAGTAAAGGAATTACAAAAGCGGCTGTTTTGCCGGTGCCGGTTTGTGCGCAGCCGAGCAGGTCTCTTTTCTGGAGAATGGCCGGTATGGCCTGTTGCTGAATAGGGGTTGGAACGGTGTACCCTTCATGGCTTAAAGCCTTGAGTACAGGCTCTATGAGCTGTAAATTGTTAAATGACACGAAAATTATTTTGATTAAAAAAAATTGGTAAGGCTACCTGATGTTTTAGATACTTTACCCGCCTTACGTTATTGAGCCATCATGGCATCTGCGTGGTTAAACAAGCATGAAATGAGAAAGCAATAACACTAAGAACTGTAAAGCTAACATTAATTTCCGGGATATGCTAATTTCAGGAAAAAGGACTTTCGAAAAGGAGTTATCCGTCTTGCTTTGTATTGCCCATCGGGAAAAATATAGCGTTGATTATATGCTGAAAGTTCAAAATGCAACAGCAAACTGGCAATACCAACAAAAGGCTGTAATTATTTAATACTTGCTGCTTTCTTAACGTTTACAGCCGAAGGACCGCGGTTGCCCGCTTCTACTTCAAATATTACTTTGTCGGCTGCTTTCAGGGGTTCTTCAACGTTAGTACTATGGACAAATATTCTTTCTTTAGTATTGTCATCGAGAATAAACCCAAAGCCTTTCTCTTCATCAAAAAAATGGACAGTGCCGGTGCGGGTATAATCCCGCTGGTTACCTTCGGGCACTTTTATCTGCATATCCTCAGCTTTGAATATTTTCTTATTACGGGGATCGGGTGGTGTGTCTGAAATGTTTCCATTTTCATCTACATAAGCCAGCATCTCATCCAGGCTTTTTCCTTTTTTTGAGTTCGCTTTGCGCTCTTCTTTCTTTTGCTCTTTATCTTGTTTGTTTTTTCTTCTTCTTTGCTCTTTATCTTTTTTATTGAACGTTTCTTTCGACTTAGCCATAAATATTTTTATCATTTAATATCAATAAATAAAAAGGCAGCACGCTTCTGCATTTTCCAGGGTTGTACTATTCGCCCTTCCAGATATGGATATTGTATTTTTTTAACAGCGGGTAAATGTTGAACTCTTAAAAACCATTACCCACTGTATCCACTGCCGCGCAGCTTACCATCTTTTACGATCGTTAGAACGCTCTTTCTCCCGTGCAACAGCAACGCTGATATTACGGCCTTCAATCTCTTTATTATTAAGGGCAGCCATCGCTTTGCTTGAGTCGGTGTCTGAATCCATCTGTACAAAGCCAAAACCGCGGCTGCGGCCAGATTCTCTGTCTATAATAAGTTTTGCTGAAGCCACTTGCCCGAATGGCTCAAATAATTTTCTTAAATCCTCCTCAGTTACGTGAAAACCCAGGTTGGAAACGTACATGTTCATAATTAAATAGTTTAAATAAAAATAATGACGTGATTAAAAGGCTGCAGCAAGGAGAAAAGAGTAGGCAAAATTTTTACTGAACGAAAAGTAAGAATTAAAACTGATCCTGACTGAATGATGAAGTATTTGTAATCACACCGTAAAGATAGGTTTTTATAGCGGGATAAAGGTGGGGAATTATATTAAGGCCTGTGCAAGGGGCTTTTGAGCTGCAATGGTGGAACAATAAACATTTAGCAGCTTACCGGTTAAAAAATAGTACCTTGCGCAGGTTCTGATTGTCCAAAAAGTTGCCGAAAGTAATCTTCAATAATAAAAATGCCGTGTTCTTTCAATCACTGAAAGACGCAACCGATAATTATTTCACGGAAAAGGGAATAAAAAAGACCGGTAACATGGCTTTGTACAGTAAAACAGTTATCCTCATTTCAATCGCGTTTGCACTTTATTCCTGCATCTTATTTCTTTCTCCTGCAATATGGGTAATAGTCGTGTTGAGCATTATACTTGGTTTGGCATCAGCCTGCATTGGTTTTAATGTCATGCACGATGCCAATCACGGCAGTTATTCGGAAGACGAGAAGGTAAATAACCTTCTTGGTCTTACAATAAACGCCTTGGGAGGCAATAATTTTATCTGGAAATACAAGCACAATATTATTCATCATACCTATCCCAATGTGGATGGGGTGGATGATGATATCGCCAAGAGCCCTTTTATTCGCATGTGCAGTACGCAGAAATGGGTACCGGCCCATCGGTTTCAACATATTTATACCCCTGTTTTGTATGCTATAAGTTCTGTATTATGGGTGTTGTTCCAGGATTTTGAGAAATATTTCACGCGGAGGGTGAATAACACTGCGATGGCTGAAATGAAAGCAAAAGATCATGTGGTCTTCTGGATCAGTAAAGTATTATACGTTTTCTTTTATATCGTACTGCCAATACTAATGATGGGATGGACCAAAGGACTGGTATTTTTTTTCAGCCTGCATGCAGGGCTGGGTTTTACGTTAGCTATTGTGTTCCAGCTGGCGCATGTGGTGGAAGAAACAGAGTTTGAATTTGCGCCAATGGATGGAACGACAAAAATAGAAAGCGAATGGGCTATACACCAGGTAAAAACGACTTCCAACTTTTCTCCATCCAGCCGTGTTGTTTCCTGGTTAGTTGGCGGATTGAATTACCAGGTGGAGCATCACCTGTTTCCACGCATCAGTCATATACACTACCCGGCATTGAGTAAAATAGTAAAGGAACAATGCGAGTTGTATAACATTCAATACAATTGTATTCCGTCTTTGCGGCAGGCAGTAGTATCTCATTTCAGACTGATAAAGTTGCTGGGTAAAAAACCGGCTCAAATGGTGCTCGCATAAAATCTATTTTCCAGTGTACTTTTCCCACGCTTTTACCGGATCAATGGCCTAAAGAAATAAAGGAGAATCTGCTTATAAAACGCTATCTTCGCGCAGTTAAACTTTGAGGTTTATAGCTTCTGTAAGCGAACAATCAATTCTCTTCTCAGTATTCTTCTTTTACACGGCATTCTTCTCAAATATTCCTTCACTTTAAAAAGCCAAATAATGAACCTTTCCGCGTTCAATCCTGACTATTCATAGGCGGAAAAATGAAGGGAGGTAAATGAAGCAAGGCCTCAACAATGCTTATTTGCAAAACGATTTGAATTATTAATTTTTATTTTATACAACATGACAAACGATCTTATTGAAAAGTTTATAGACACCGGGAAAAGAAAAAATCATTATGTCAACATTCATTTCAAACAAAGAAATACAATCACCGGTATGTTCATACGTATGGATGATTATAATGAAATGAAGAATAAAAACTTCTGGCGGATAGTACCAAAGTCACGCCTGGAAGAATGGAAAACCACAAAAGATCTGAGCCTCAGCCGCCTGTTTAACGGCACTGAATTTACCCGCCTGTCGGATGAACAATAAGAATCGTAACAAAAACGTCAAAATACATGGAGCAAACAAAAGAACTTTCGTTGTTAAAGAATAACCTGAAAAAGGTAGAAGAAAAGTATACAGAATTTTTTACACAGGGTGAACCCCGCTGGCCGGGTGAATCACATGATTTATTAAGGAATCATCATAAGAATATTGACAATCTCTCTGTAAAGGCGATCACATTTGACCGGCTTTCATTTTCAGATCTTCCTGAAGATATAATGAAAGAGCTTGCCGAAGCTTTCGATGCCTATAAAAAAGGGGTAGCGTATAAGTAAACCGCGTTCTGTGAACATAAAGCTGACTCGTGAACATGGAAAAAGATATCAGGATTATGTATGCTGAATTTAACGCCGAAGCAAATAGACATTTTTTTTCTATATTCAATGAATTCAGTAATGCCGCGAATTCGATAGAAAGGGATGGATATGAAAATTTGTTTCAGTTAACCCGTGCAAAATACAGCACACAGTTAAAGCATAAACTTGAAAAGTCCGCGGATACTATGATTAATAAATGTGAACTGGCAGAAACCATGGGCCGTCTGCGTATCAACTTCACCGAAGCCATCAACTATTACCTGAAAGAGTTCACGAGAAAGTCAGTTTTATTATAGGAGAATATTTTCCTTGTTTTATAACTACAACAAGTAGAGCCCCTATCAATTAAACAATACCATTAAAAGTATCAGGCCATACCTGGAAAGTATGGCCTGGATAGTTTATATACCGTCTCACTAAAAAGCTTATTGCTCAGTGGCTTTTTGTTCCATTGTCATCACAGGTATTTTTGATCCGTAAGAGAGGATTTTATTGGTTATCCGGTTCCATAATCCCGGGAGACGGAATTCTTTTACCGGGTTCACCATGATAAGGTCTGCATTTATTTTACGGGAAAAATCCAATGTGCTTTTTGCCAGGTTTTTTCCTTCTAATAAAATAGACTGAACAGGAATGGTAGACAAACTTTGTATTACTTCCAGTGCGTTGCTGAGTATATTCGGTTGCCCGGGTTCGTTATTACGAAGTGAAACCAGGTAAACTGTCGATTTAAAATGCCTGCCCAGCATGGTAGCCATTTTTATACTCCGCAGGGGTATGTCCTCGTGAAGGGGTAATACAATCTTTTTGAAATGACTGATCAATCCACTGGAGCGTACAGCCAGCACGGGGATATTTGTTTTGCGTACCAGCCTGCTGATGGATACAGAAGATATGATACGCTGTAATAAATTAAATTTCGATAAGCCTGTGATCACAAGGTCCATTTCATACTGCCGGATATATTTCGGTAACGTGTTGCTCTTTGTTCCCTGCAATACACTGATTTCAATTTTCCCATTTCCGCAAAGCTGGTTGCTATACGCCGATTTCAATGCTTCGAGTTTTTTGCGGCAGGCATGCAGTTCAGCAGTAGACTCATAGGGAGTAAAGTCGGTTCTGTCAATAGGTATAAAAGGAATGATGGGGCGGTGCAGTACATGCACCAGATGAATATTGCAATGGAAAGTATTGGCCAGTTCCACCGCTTTAGCGATTGACCATTTGTTCTTGCCGGAAAAATCCACCGGCACCATGATGTTGTAGAGATTGTTTGACATAGGCAGGAGTTTTAAAATTTAGGTTTACAAAATGGTTTCTTGTTTTTTAAGCTAATTCCAGCAACTGTTCGAATTTCCTTTCTTTTATTGATTTATAGGCTACCTGTTTCAAAATTTCATCATTGGTCACGAATGCAAACCCTTTTCCTGCATGTCCCACTATACATCTGTCGTCAGCACTATCACCTACCACCATACAGTTTTTCATCTTCACGTTATATTTCTCACACGCATATTGCAGTGCGTTTGTCTTGCAAAAAGAATGCCCGCATACGCTGTCTGGTGATCCGAAAAAGTAATAAGGCAGGTTTACTTCGCCGGTCGCTTTTCCCTCAAGAAACTCCAATTGGTATGCCAAAGAGAAATCCGCGTCTATATTTTGCCTCACATAATTGGTTATCAATGTATAACTACTGCTGATGATGCCGGTAATATACCCTTTTTGTTTCAGGGCCTTTACGACATATTTTATGTCTTCTACCATCTCAATATTACTGATCACCTCCAGCAGGTCGTCCATGCTGCGGCCTTTTAGCAACACACCGATGCGTTTTGTGAGGATAATGGGATCTTTTTCCACAGCTCTCAGGTCTTCCAATTGCGGAGAAAACCCGAATTTTTTTGCGCATTCATTGATAAAACGGCCTTTCAATATAGTATCATCCATGTCGAAGATCGCCATTTTATGAAATACAGAAAGCTCTTCTTTGAGTACATTATGCATTTCACTGTTGATCGTTTCCAGCGATTTCACGTCGGTCTCTGTCAGTTCCCCGGATTGCCTGCCCTGCGCTTTATTGATAATTGCGCGGGAAACTTCTTTACTCATTTTTCCTAACGCCTCCCAGGGTTTGCTCTTATTTTCGATATACCCGATGTTTACCTCTTTTACTCTCGCTTTCATCAGGTACATGTCTATAAGAATACCGATATCCACGCCATAGTCATTAAAAAATTCAATCTTGTTGAAATACCTTTTTTTGCCGGCGATCATACCACTAAGAGGTTGGGAGAAAGACGCAAGGCCCGGAAATAAAATATTGAGCAATGGTTTTGCCACGAGTTCTGTTACACGCCCCGCATTTCTTGCAAATGAGCCTTTCACAAAATCGACTTCATTATCCAATAAGGCTGCTGTCAGGTTTTCAATAGTGCGTTCCGGATAAGGATCAATATCTGCATCAAGAAAAACAAGTATTTCATTGGTAGCCATCTGTACACCTTCTTTCATAGATATGCCTTTGCCGCGGGCTTTACTGATATGTACCCTGGCTCCGGCTTCCCTGGCAATGTTGACTGTATTATCTTCCGAAGTATCATCTATAACAATTACCTCGGTCACCTTTTCTGCAGCAAAACAAAACTTCACCACACTCTCAATCGTCTTTTCTTCATTTAAAGCGGGTATAATTACAGATATCATATTGGTTCCTCATTTTTAAAAAGACTTTCTGCCTTTAAATAAAACAAAAGCCCTGATTGGTAATTGGTGATTTTAATTCCGGTAAGCTCAAGAATATCCTTCCTGGTGAAAATTTCCCGTTTATCGAAGGGTAGTAGATTATCCTCAATAACGGGAGTTGGTAAATTTAATTATATCCGGTCGTAAAACCATTAAAATAATATTAAATGATTGCTTTGCAGGTAAGCTGTGGACTGTAGCCTATAGGCTACACGCCTTTGCAATAGAAACTTAAAAGGACTTTTTGAAATAAAAGGATTGAAGCACTCATCCATTAACGGGCTCTCAGCCTACAGCCTACAGCCTATAGCCTATAGCTTACAGCTTCCTCACATAAACCTCCTTCCCATTCACTACTGTTCTTTCTACTTTCACATCTTTTATTTTTTCCGGGGCGATTTTAAAAAGATCATCGCTCAATACAACAAAATCGGCCAGCATACCAGCTTTTATTTTTCCCAGTTTATCTTCCTGGAAGCCGGCATAGGCATTGTTTACTGTATAGCAACGCAGCGCTTCTTCTACAGTTAATTTTTGTTCCGGGTACCAGCCATTAGGGTTTTTGTCATCCAATGTCCTTCTTGTTACAGCCGCATAAATACCTTCAACAGGCTTTAAAGGGGCCACCGTCCAATCGGAACCAAACGTTACTTGGGCGTTGGCATTTAGTAAACTTTTAAAAGCATAAGTTCCTTTCAATCTTGCATCATCCAATCGTTTATAGGCCCATCGTCCATCATCTATGGCATGATAGGGTTGCATACTTGCGATCACATTCAGCTGCGCAAACCGGGGTATTGCCTGCTGTGTTAAATGCTGCGCATGTTCTATACGAAACCGATGATCCTTTCCCGTTGTTTTCATTTCTGCTTTTTCAAACACATTTAATATAAAATCATTAGCCCTGTCGCCGATGGCGTGAACAGCAACATGCAAACCTGCAGAATCGGCAGATAACACCCAGCTTCTTAATGAATTTGTATCAGTAACCTGTAAGCCTGTAGAAGCAGGTGCATCCAGATAGGGTTGATAAAACCATCCTGTTGTTGAGCCTAATGACCCATCTACAAATCCTTTTAGTCCACCCCATCGAAGCATGTCATCACCTTTTCCATTTGCTTTACAAAATGAATCGAGGCGTTGCCATGTACTCAAAGCAACAAATGAATAAACACGCAGATCTAATTTTTTATTTTGATAAGCCCTTCGGCAGGTAGCAAGGTCTATCCACCCGCCATAAGTATTCATATCATGCACCTGGGTCACACCATTTTCAAAAGCATGCTGTACCGCCCTTTGTAAATATTCATCCAGTTCTTTTTCAGATGGTGTGGGAATTTTATTGAACACCAGGTTCATGGCTCCGTCTTTAAAAACACCGGTAGGATTACCGTCTTTATCTTTTATTATTTGTCCTCCTGCCGGAACCGGAGTTTGTTTTGTAATACCGGCCAGTTGCAATGCTTTGCTGTTCGCAAAAGCCATATGCCCGTCGTAACGGCTTACGAAAAGAGGGTGATTACCAGTTACAGAGTCAATCCATTTTTTATCCGGCAACCCACCACCCCATATTTCATGGTCCCAGTCACCACCCAGTATCCAGCGGTCATCATTCAGTTTGGTACAATACTCTTTTAATATACTGACAAACTGTTCTTTTGTTTTTGCTACACGAAGGTTTACACTTGCCAGGTTATAACCACCACTTAGGAAGTGAGTATGATTATCAATAAAACCGGGAACGATCATTTTACCGGCGCAATCAACAATCTGTGTATTCTTTCCTTTATAGGAAGAGTAATCATTGCCGGTATATAAAATTTTATTATCCCCGATGGCAATAACACTTGTGAAAGCCTGCGCAGAGTCGCCGGTCCATATTCTGGCATTGATATAAATTTTATCAGCAGGTTCTTTTGTTTCAGAACAGGAGATAAGAAAGATTGCAGTGGCAGCGAAAAGAACGGAGAGGAATTTCATAACGGTGATATGCAGGTTGAAAATCAGTGTAACAAAACATCACCTGAAGTAACGTAAATATTTTCTATTCCGTCAGTTTAAATTTCAGGAAATAGAATACGGATAATAA
>Ga0207689_10003946_pt1 | contig 13499 bp, 11 predicted proteins | sample KBSMisM52_FD_184312 | JGI IMG/M metagenome (GOLD analysis project Ga0207689, IMG submission 184312) | Miscanthus rhizosphere microbial communities from Kellogg Biological Station, Michigan, USA - KBS Miscanthus M5-2 (SPAdes) (version 2) | ecosystem: Host-associated > Plants > Roots >... | reverse complement strand
CCAAGACGTCGTCTTCGATGACGGCGGCACCCTTAGCGGAACTTTCACGTTGGATCCGACGCAAATTGCGTCGCGTGAAGGGCCTCATGATCGCAGAATTGAGTACGACCTCAAAAGTACTCAAGGAACCTCGGACATCGTTCCCCACGAATACACCTCAACTGATCCGTCCAGTACTTGGAGCTACTTCGTGCTTTTATATGAAGGTACGCATAGTGCGATCCTAAGTATCAGCGAGCAGTCCGTAGACCTTTCTAGAAGTTACGACCTCGGTATCATTTTGAATTTTGCTGGCGACACAGTCAGTGACCTGATCGGGACGGTGCCCTTAAGCACGAATGGCCAAGAATCAAACTTTATACAGGGCATTATCCCTATCGAGCGATCTGTCGCTGGCGGCACCGCCGGTGGGGTTGTGGTCTCTGTCCCTGAGGCCAAGAGCTACGCTATGATTTTGGCTGGTTTGGTCCTGATTGGTGCAATGAGCAGAAGGTATCGGTGGCGTGACTAGCGCACGGCTGTCCGTGGGTATTGCACTCTTCGGTCCTACGCATGCGTAGGAAAACCGGCAAGGAGTGTCAGCGCTTGCGCGCGACCAGGCAGAAGAGCGCGATCAATCCCTCCTGATCGCGCGGCACCGCCCGCATGATCGAATCCTCATCTTGTTCTGGCGACCGACCCAGGACATAGTCGCTCAGGATGTTATCGCTCTCGGGCAATAGCTCAGCGCACTGCACTTCAACTAGCCCTGTTTTCTCCCAGTGCAGCTTCCACCACTCCACGCTGTGCACGTACGACCAGTGCTTCGAATACTGAGGGCGCAAGTATTCCGGCGCGTCCTCGATGGACTGCAACTCGCGCGTGAATGCGATATCCACCACGCCGACGAACCCGCCGGGTTTGATGAATTGGATAAGGTAAGCTAGATAACGCTCGTCCGTACCGAAGTAGAGATACGAGTCGATGGCGATTGCGACGTCGAAGAACTCCTTGGCGAATGGCAGACTGTGCGCGTCCACCCGCAAGGGAAACACCCTCGCCTCGCACTCCAGCTCGATCGCGCGATGGCGATTCTCAGTGGGAGATGTCGCTCCATCCGCAGCCCAAGCCTCGATGCCAAATTCGCGCGCCAGGAAGATTGAGCTTGTGGCTTTGCCGCAGCCGAGATCCAGGACGCGCATTCCGGCGCGCAGCGGAAGGTGGCGAGCCAGACTTTCTACCTGACACAGTGCGTTCTCACCGAGCGCGTTGTCACGAATCCATTTGGGGTCGTACTTCGCCGTGAGCGGGAATGCGCTCGGCGAAAGCGCGTTGCGATTCACAGGACCTTCTCCTCGTGCTGGCCGATTTCGTTATCTATCGAACTAACATCCGACAAGGCACTAGCGGTAACATGGCCTGCCCCTGCGTCTACTCAGGCCTACCAACCACGGATTCAGAAAAGCAGTGATGCGAACCATATTCATCTACCACGCTCTCCTAATCATCGTCTCGTTGGCCTTAGATGGTCTCATGAACTTCCTGATGTCAATGTCGCGTACCAGGTCTTCGGGACGGAACCACCGGTTTGGGATGGAGGTTTGGCATCCTGCGGCCCAGATTTGAGAAGGATGGGGAACGCGATGGCCAGTTGCGTAATATGTGCTAATTGGCCCCCTTGATTCCGTACCTTGGTACGGCGCGTAAACTCACTCTGGACTGCGGTATCCTTCGGCTTCCTCCGAGGGGCGGACTCCCGCAGTCCGCGCTCACCGCAGTTTAGGCACTGGGGTGGGCGCGTTGACTTTGTGATTAGCGGTGCCTCATCACTGCTCACTCCGCGCGCTGGCCAGCAATGTCCGCCCAGATAGCGATCGGATCGCATTGTTGCTCTAATTCGAATGACCCACAATCGCGAAGTGGCGGGATTGAGTCCACAGAGTTCGGTGCGGGCGGAGCAACGACCCCTCAAGGGGAGAATTGGAATCGAACTACTTCTAGCGATGCTTGCTGTGCTGGCTGCAGGATCGGTGTTGTGGAGAGCGCTGCTCGTCTGACGCCTGCGGCAAACAACACTCCCAGTTCTTCAACCCGCCAGTGTATTGCTGCGCGGGTGCTTTCTTTCTCAGGGTTGCGGCCCTACACGTCTTTATCTAAGTCCTTCTCACCCCGTACTATCTGCTCCCACTCCGGCATTTGCTCTATTCGCAGTTGTGGATCATTGCGCGGGGGCGCATCTGCAGGTGAGTGCACGCCGCTGCTCTCGGGATCGTTGACCGAAATAAGCCAATATGCGGCCATCGCCATCGCGAGGAGCAGCACAACTAAAGCACCTGTGACAACGTCCATGACATCCTCCATACCTTGAAGCGATGAGAAATTCTCCCTCTTCAACCGGGCGGGGGCTATCAGCGACTTACGGCATCGAACGTAGGAAGACCCTTACGTGGAAAGGGATCGAGGAATGCTGGCCGCTCAGATTCTCGGCAAATGAGATGGGGTCCGTTCTGGAATAACGCTGGCTTCAGGCTATCGTCACACTCCCGTTGGAAGTATTTTCTCGCGCAGTCCGGTGGCGCCGTTCTCATACAGGAAAGGGCTGCTGAGGCCTGCATTGTTGACGAAAGAGCCCACAACCTTCTCACGGCCATTGATACCCGTGAAGATCGTCACTTGTGAGTCGGGAACCGCGAACGTCCTGAACACTCCGTTAATAGCAAGGAAGGCGTGCGTGGCAAGGCCGAAACCGCATCGGGCAAAACCAGCGAGCCGACGATCTCATCCCGGTCGTTCACACCGTAAATTGCGACCGCCTACGACGGGCCAACCAGCATTGCCGAAGTCCTAGCGTTTCAGCCCGATCTCGTCCGGCTCGACATCGGCATGCCGAATCTGGACGGTTACGAAGGTGCCCGCCGAATCCAAGCCGTTCCACGGTCGCCAAAACCTTTCCTCGTGGCCGTGACAGGCAACGCGACGCTGGCAGCGCGCCAGGCCGGATACGAATACAATTGCGACCAGCCACTTTTCCGCAAAACAATATCTGTGAATAACTGGCGAATATTCATGCCCTGGGAGATTGCTATGGGAGTTGTTTCCGAGGCTGCGCTGCTCCAATTTCAGCGGATGGCGATGGCGGTATGCGCTATCGGGATACTGTTCTGCTGGGGGAAGGCGGCCACTCAATTGCATGAAGCCGATCTGCTCTTCGATCGCGCGGCCAACGGCCTGAGCGCGTTGCTTGCTGCTCTTCCAAAGGGGTATGAAACAAATCTGGACCTGGCGCTGGCCGTGGAGGGGCGCGTTCCTATGGGTACGCTAAGACCGTCCTACTACGGCGCGACGATCATTTATCCGCGATCACTCGGCGGTGCGTGGAACGTCTTCTTGGAGGGGGCGGCGTTTGAATGTAAGGTCTACCGCACCATTCTTGCACCGTACTCCGACAGCGAAGTCCTCCTGCGAAGCGTGCGCGCTATCACTGGACGGATATGTCCTGGCGTTTACTTGTCCCTGCAATCAGGTAGCGTAACAGGCCTGCATTAGCCGCTACCATTCAGCGGCGCAACCCGTCTACTGCAGCTTTCCAGCTCAGGGATGACCAACTCGGTTAAGCGTTCCTCACGAACCGTGGGCGTGCACGGTCGTCCGACCGCCGCGTAACGAAGGCCGGAAGCGCTGCGGCGGTACGCACCAGAATACTTGAGCTCATTTGTCCGCGGAGGCGACTCTCGCCGAGGCGAGAAATTTTTCTAGCGTCGGTTGATCAACCGGCTTTGTCAGATGGTGATCAAAACCGGCTTCGGTGGCGCGTCGCTTATCCTCTTCCTGGCCCCACCCGGTGAGTGCAATCAGCAACAGCGATTGCCCCCACGTTTCGGCGCGGATCTTCGTAGCTACCTGATAGCCGTTCAGGCCGGGCAAGCCAATGTCCAGGATTACAACATCGGGCCTAAACGCTGCGCATGCTTCCGAAACGGAAGCGCCGTCGGAGCAGACATGAACTGTGTCTCCAGATAGTTTCTGCACTTCCGCCAGCATGTCCGCCGCATCTTTGTTGTCCTCCGCAATTAGTATTCGGAGCGGTGGTCGCCGCCGCACCTGCGCAATGTTCGTTTGCTCATCTGGTGCGGCTCTCCTATTTGACGCTACTGCATTTGACGCTACTGTGGGGAGGTAAAGGATGAACTCGCTGCCGGTTCCCAGTCCGGCGCTATGGGCCTCGACACGACCGCCGTGAGCTTCGACCAGTCCGCGCGCGAGCGCCAGCCCGATGCCCAGCCCCCCGTCCGCTCTATCAAGAGCAGAAGTGGCCTGCGAAAACATCTCAAAAAGCTTTGGCAGGTGCGCGGGGTCGATTCCGATCCCGTTGTCCTTCACGGAGATCCGGACATTCTCGGCATCGCAAACTGCCGTAAGCGAGATACGTCCGCCAGGATCTGTGTACTTCGCGGCGTTGCTGACCAGATTGGAAAGGACCTGCACAAGCCGCGTCGGATCGGCATACAGTTCCAACGGCGCAGGGGGCAAGGTTACCTGTAGGTCGTGCTTCTTGGCCTCGATCAGTGGGGCACACGCCTCCAATGCCGCAGAAATCGCGGAAGACAGAGCTATTTTCTCCTTGCGCAACTCAATCCGCTTTTGGGTGATGCGCGAAACATCCATCAAATCGTCCAGCAATCTCGCCATGTGTTTGGATTGCCGGTCGATTATCTCCGACAGTTTCAGCAGTTTGGCATCGGCCGTGCCCAGACGCTGGATCACAGCCACCGCGCTCCGAATTGGGCTTAGAGGGTTGCGCAGCTCATGCGCCAGCGTAGCGAGAAATTCATTCTTCCGACTGTCAGCATCGCGCAGAGCCTGCTCAGCCTGGATCTGCTCGGTAATATCGATCGCCGTACCGGCAACATGGCGACGCCCGCCGCGAACCATACAGAATTTATGCGATAAGAGAAATCTGTGTTCCCCATTCTGGATAATCTCTTCGACGAACTGTTGAGGCTTGTTGTTTTCGAGAATAATCCGGTCATTCGCGCTGATCGCCTCTGCCACATGGTAAGGATGAAGATCGAACGCCGTCTTACCGAGCCAGTCCTTGGGAGTTAGTTTCAGAGCTGTTTGGACGGCCAAACTCATGAAAGCGTAACGACCCTCGTCGTCCTTGATCCAGGATCGCGCCGGGCTATGGTCCATAAAAGCCTGAAACATCTCGCGCGTTTCGTCCAACAGCGTCTCAGCGCGCTCGCGCTCCGTGATATCAAGGCTGAAACCACACAAGACCCGACCGGGAAAGCCCACTCCCTCGGCCGGCACCTTGATGGACAGATACGTATGAATGCCATCTGAAAGTTCTACGCGTTCCTTGAGTTCAACGACGTCTTCGCCGCCCAGGACCCGTTGATCGTTTTGGAGAATCGCATTTGCGAACGTGCTGTCGCCGAAGATCTCCGACTCAATTCGTCCCAGGATCTGCGCCGCGGGACGACCGACCGCATCGCAGAACCGTCGATTTACAAGCAGGAAACGCCCGTCGGCGTCCTTCACATAGATGAGTCCGGGGGTGTTATCGAGAACGGTTTGCAAGAGACGCTCATGTTCCGAAATCGCCTTCTCCGCTCGCCGCTCTCTTGTGATATCGCGGAAACTAATCACGGCACCGATAGTTTGACCAGACGAGTCTCTGATAGGAGCTGCGCGATGGTCGATGGGTATTTCGCTTCCGTCTTTTGTCAGTAGCAAGCAGGGATGGACAAGTCTGATGATTCGCCCTTCTTGCAAGGTTTGCAGGGCGGGATTCTCGATCGCCGTCCGCGTGGATACATCGGCAGCGCGGAACACTTGTTCAAGGGGCTTCCCCTCGGCTTCTTGTCGGCGCCACCCGGTCAGCTGTTCGGCAACGCCATTCATGAATGCGATCTTCACTTGTCTGTCGGTGGCGATCACCGCATCTCCAATACTCGACAAGATAACCTGTAGCCATTCCCGTTGCCGCTCAAGGTCCCGATTGGCATTGGCGAGTTCGCGTGTCCGCTCCTGAACTTGCGTCTCCAGTCCCAGCTGCACTTTGCGTAAATCCTCTTCCACGCGCTCGCGTCGGGCCACTTGCATCGCCAGTGATTCGTTCATGGCTCGCAACTGTCCCACACCGGGGATGGTAAGCGCCCTGGGTATCAGGAACACTAAGGTGATGGCCGTGGGTACGGATAGCGCGGCCGTGAGCGCTTTGACAGCGCCAGAGAGCCAATAGTCCGGATACCAAAGGGTCCAAACCTCCATCCAATGGGTGGACCCGCATGTGATGATAAATAGACCAAACAACACAAACATCCAGCTGAACGGAAGATCGCGCCGTTTGTGCACGAAGTAAGCTAGGGCGAATGGAATCGAGAAGTAAGCGACGCCGATGAGTGAGTCCGAGATGACATGCAACCACATGAGGTCGCGATTCCAGGTGTAGCAAACGCCATGAGGCAAGAAGCCACTCAGGATGTCATTTGCCGCGTGGGCAGTGCGCAGGGCCAGCACGAGGCCCCCGCCAAACAACAGTAAAACGACTATTGGGACACAGCTAGTCCGTCGAGTTTCTTGGATCAACTTCGCCTCCTCGATTTTGGTCGTATTGCTGTTCTACTTCTTCTAATTCACCTAAATTCGCACTGACCAGGTTTAGCCACTTTTTGCGCGTTTCGCGTCATGCCCTTGAATAACCCCATCACTCGAAAGCCGCGGCTGACACCATCAAGGAAATTGAGCAAAGCAGATCCTACCGGTTATCGACTAGAGGCTACACTGCGCCACCTACTCGGGTACCGAATGAATTGTAGGCACAATCGGCAAAAAGGTGTCCGATGCCGTCCTACAAACGGGTATGTTGCTACGCGCCAGGAGAGTGAAGCGGGATTTAAAGGGGCAGAAGGGGGCGCCTGGCTACCAGACTCACGCGGCTCAATCAGAGCGCCAGCGGCCTTTTCTTAGCGATCAGGAAGTACGACTCTGTTTCTTCTTACGGGTCGAAGCGGCTGGAGTCGTCGCGGATTGGTCGGTTGATTGAGCCGCGCGGAGTACGCAGCCACACGGATTGCGTCGACGACTTTAGGTCGCTGCGGTCGGTAGACTGCCAGCCCCCGAAAGCTGCAGTCCTTCACCCTCGGCGCGTGTCAGGCTCGCCGCGGCGTTTTCTTTCGCGGTGCTGAGGTGTGCACAAACTCCTACCGGTGTTCGGTACTCAGCTTTTCTATCGCGTCCTTCAACTGGGGTACGACGAACGTAAAGAAAAACTCGTCGGATTCTGTGAGCGTGTCATGGTCTACACGCAGGACCGTCTCGCCCGAACCGTTGCGCAGCCGGATTTTGTAGACATCTGGCCAGTTCTCGAGCGACTGCGAGTCTGCCCCAATGATCGCATGGGCTTCGATTCCTTTCGCTTCAGCCAAGTCGGCAACGTACCGATCGAGTCGGCGGCAAGCAGCAATGAAATCTAAGCGCGTTACGTCTTTACGCATAAAAGTTTCCCTCGCGCCAATTTGCGATACATTCCATTGTCCTTATGCTGGAAACGATTCTACGAACTGGAGAATCGCAGGGTCAAGTCAGTGCAGTCTGACATTGGCTACGTGGGCGCGGGAATACACTTCTGGGCGTGCAGCGACACAATGATGTCGGTTAATCTTGGCAGGACTCTGTGCGCGGGCGTTTCATTGTTCAGAGGCCCCGCACCCAGCGGAAAAGGAGTGACCCACTGGGCCGGAGCCGTGCACCGAGAACACTATCCGGCGCACGTACTAGATATGGAGGTGAATAGGAATTGTTCAACCGCTGGTCGTCTACTTGCGAATCCGTTCCCGTAGCATCCGCAGTTCGCGAAACATGTCTCCCGCTCGATCGTCGGCACATGCGCCGCTGAATAGCCAAGCGGAAACCCGATCATGTGCGCGGCTGGCGTGAGCAATTAACCGGGCTCTGGATGAATCGCCAAAGGCGCTGTTTGCGGCGATGTCTAGGTAGGTGTTTGCCATCGCTAACTGCTGAAGGAGAAGATCCGTGGCGATAAGTCTGCTGTGCCCATTCACGCTGCGAGGGCGCTCCACAGCGGACTTGGACCCTCGCAACAGCCCTGCAAGTGCCGTGTAGGTTTCCGGCTGGACCGGCTTACCCAGGTGCAGATCGAAGCCGGCCTCCGCGCAGCGTTGCTTAGTATGCTGTTCGGCGTGCCCAGTAACCGCGACCAGGTAAGGTTTGCGCGGCATTGAAAGGTCTTGAATGCGCTGGGCGACGGCGTACCCATTTAGACCTGGCATCACGATGTCTAATAGGGCCAGTTCTGGTCGGAAGACTTTGACCAGGATCAGCGCATCTGGTCCGGTGGTGGCAGTGGCAACTTCATGGCCATCGAGCTTGAGCAGCAGTGCAGTGCTCTCGACTGTATCGGGAGAATCATCGACGACCAGCACCCGTATAGGACGACTGTGCTCAGCGACCGCCATGCTGGTTTCCCACCCTGGGTCTAACTTGACGCGTTGGTATAGTTACGTAGGAGAATATGACGATAGGCCGTTCCGAAAAACTTGTCTGTCAGCCGTGACCTACAACCGGCTGCGCGCATTCTCTTTCACCGGCCAGGTTCCCTGGCGTTCATGCGGGGCTTTTTTTATACAGAGCCTCAATCCCGAAAACTCGGTGGTGCCCTTTCTCGGTGCTTACCCGCTATTCAGATTGCAAGTCGCGGAGTAGAGTCATTCTGGACTGCGGTTGCCTTCGGTTTCCTCCGAGGGGCGGACTCCCGCAGCCCGCGCTCACCACAGTTTAGGCACTGGGGTGAGCGCGTTGACTTTGGTGATAGCGGTTCCGCATCACTTCTCTAGCGCTAACGGTGGCTCTCCGTGCCGCCGTGTCCCGAACATATCCGGGTCGGCAAAGACGACGCTGCAGCCAGGGCAATAGTACATTTCAGTCTGGCGCTTCGAACCATTGGGACGGTTGACCCAGAGGCGCTCAAAAGCAGTCGCCGCACAGATAGGACAGCAGAAGGTATTCTTGGGCCGCGTGTCGGGGTGCATGGTGTCAAGTGTGGCGCACCTGCAGGTTCACCAGACGAGCCTGACTTTTAGGCTGCAGGCATGTAAGTTCCGCGGCCGCCAAGACGACAATTGCGTCGACACAATGCACGAAGAACGCGACGCTCGCATCCTTCGCGACGACGTTTGCAAGCGGCCGGGGTGAGAGATGCGCGCTCCCCTTGATCCGTACCAAGGTACGGCATTTATGCTACGTGTGCCCTGCCACATCCGCGAAGTAGAAAACGCGGTCGTCGGAGGCCGCGCACACGGTCGCTTTCAACCGGCGGCGTGCTGGCCCTAGTGATACAGGGAGTCTAGGGCTTTTGCCTCGTGAATCTTGTCTCGGGAGGGTGCGCGAGGCTTTTTCTTTGGTTAAGGTAACGGGGCACGTTGATGGCGCTCTACCTAGTTACACACGTGCAGCTAGATAGGACCGGAGAAGTCGTGCGAGTCCGGTGGCTGGCGCCCGACTATTCTAAGAAGGGTTTGACATCCAAGTTCGAAATCGTCGACGTTGCTGAAGTTGTGGCGGCCATCGACCAGGGCGACATCGTCGAGATGCGATTCGATGGACCGCACGGCCCGGTGCCTGGTGGACGCTTGTCCAAGAAGCTGCTGCCGAATGGCACGGCAACGATCGCCGAAGCGACGATGATACCGGGGCGATCCATTCATGATCTGCCTCGGACTTAGCACCGCGGAGAAAGGTGAGCCTGGCGACGCTCATCAAGGATCCGCCACCTGGCGCGGCCGTCCTGCCGATACTGCCAAACGAAGCCTTTCAAGCAAAAGGTGGTGCGGTAAGTTTGTCGATGGCAGCTAGAGTCTTTTTCAGGAACGCTTTCCCGCGCATGGGGGCTCTGTTGCCGGACTGAACGGTGACCGCTCCATCGGCGTGTCGCGTTACTGTCAGGCTGTGTTTAGAACCCTGTGGCGCCCATGTAGCCAGTCGGTATGCTCCCGGCCCCTCCGTCAAAGTGCGACGTACCGCACCGAGCGATTGGAGCAGCTCGGTAATCTCATCGAAGCAGTCTTCCCCAGGACTCCCCATTCCGACACTCCCCATTCGTGGCTCAGCGTTAAGCACGCCGCCATACCCGGTTAGTGTTGGCTGGACTTGCGCGGAGCTAACCGTTATACGGTCGGGCCGCTATTGCAGATTCGCTACCTATTTCAAGATCGCGAGTCAGCTTGGAGCGATAAGAAGAAATTGCTCTGTTTACGCATGCGGGATATGGGCAATATCCCACGCGTGCTGGTGGACGACCGCTATTGGTCCGCCAACCGTCGCTGAAGCGTTCCCCGCACAGGAGTACAAATTCGGTGGTTCCCGCCTTGAGCATCACCGCGTAGAACGGATCGACCGCGGCGCCTGGAACACCGACAACGCTCGATGCCACACAGCAGTCTTTTAGATTTCTTCTTCGTGTCGCAGTGTGAGAGCGACCAATAGCATCCGCGACCCGAGGTACCTTTTTTACACGCTGGCCTTCCGCTTGTGCAAAGACTCAAGGGATTCGCGCTACACAACGGCATGAAAGTATGGAGAAAGATCGATGGCATGGCTGTTGCGCCGGTTCGGACATATCTCCTTGGCCGCGTAATAGCGCAACCACAGATTTCGCTATAGCGTAGGAGGGTTCATGTTCACCACCATCAATGCAACACTCTTTCAAGCGGTCGCAATTGCGACGGTCTCTGCGTTAGCGACTAGCTCGGGAATGCGACAAGACGATTCGAACCAAGCTGGGATTATTGTCCCCCACAGCGAGCAAAGATCTCCGATTCAGTTGAGCATGGGACCAGACCCAGGAGGTAAAACCGGCGCTACGGTCACGCCGGAAACGACGAAGACAGGCCAGCCTACCGACGAGCCCTCCAATCAGCCCGGCGTTAGCGCCCCCACCCGCGCGAGCGGTGCGCGGGATAGCACCGATGCGAGCATAGGGCCTGGCAAGTCCTCCGAGCCACTCAAGCCGCGCGACAGTACCGAAACAAAACCAACACCTACCGTACCAACTACGCCTTCCACCTCCGGTCAGGATCGATAGGTACCAAACCGTCTCCTTCTGGTCGACCTGAGGCACCCCGCGACCGGAACGAGTTCGGCCCTAAGCGGAAGTCACGACTATCTGCTCTTGTTCGATGTGACTTCAGGTAACTGAGGTCGCAACGCCATCTTCGCCGCATTCAATAGATTCCTTCTGTGGTTCGCAAAAGCCGCTTGACAAATATACCTAAGGTATCGGATACTCTAGGTATCCGAATACTCCGTGGATATTTTTCGACATGACACGACTCTCTCGCGAAGAGAAAAAAGAACTAACCACCTCGCAGCTGCTGGAGACGGCGAGCCGGATCTTCCTAGATCGTGGTTATCACCGCACCACACTGGACGACATCGCCGACGCGATGGACATGACCAAGGGCGCCGTCTATGCCCGTTTCGCGACCAAGGACGAGTTGTTCTTCGCGCTGTATGCACGCTGGCAAGAAAAACTCATTGCCCGCCTGGACACTCTGCCCAATGTGAAGACGTGGGACGAGTTGGGGCTCGAAACCGCACGGCGCGCGATCGTGTCGCGCCGGGAGGACGCCGACTTCCATCTGTTGCTGCTCGAGTTCTGGACTTACGCCGCGCGCAATGAACGACTGCGTCAGGAATTCGCCGCGCGCCACAACCATCATCTAGAAAGGATCGCCGCCTGGTTGGAGACGATGGCGGCAAAGCTGGGCGTGAAGCTGGAAATATCGGCCCTGGAGATGGCGCGTGCGGGGTCGGCGATGCTGCACGGATATACGCTGGAACGATTGGCCGACCCAGTGGGGGTGCCGGAGGAATTGGTGGAATTCATGTTGAAGGCGCTCGGCCACGAAGCGGTCGGTGTGCACGAGGACACCCAGACTCCATTTATGAAGTCGTCCAGGAAGGCTCAAACCTCTCGCTTACTAAGGAGAACCCGCGATGGCAACCACGATGCAGCAGTCAAGGTCAAAACCCGTTGAAACGTCACCCATGGATTACGAAGCGCTGCGCCTGCGCCACTTGGTCGACATGCGCTCCCATATTCCCACGCTGGTCGAGCGGTTCGATTGGCCGGCTGAGCGGCTCAAGGCGGATCGGGAGGCGCGCTTACGCAAACTGGTGACTCATGCCAAGGCACATTCGGCCTGGCACAGAAAGCGGCTGGCCGGTGTCGACGTGCAGACGCTCACCGAGGAAACACTCAAACACATTCCGCCCATGAGCAAAGCCGATCTCATGGACCACTTCGATGCCATCAGTACCGATCCACGCGTGACGCGCGACGCGTCTGAAACCCATCTCAGAAATCTAAAGTCAGACGCTTACCTGTTCGACCGCTATCACGTCTGCGCCTCCGGCGGCTCGACCGGGCGGCGCGGCGTGTGCGTGTGGGATTGGGAGGCTTGGTCCGAGGGCTGGGCGATGTTTGTCGCTCACCTTGCGCGGCTGGGTGCTCGCGACGCCACTTCAGCGACGCGCGGCCCCCTGATGGGCGCTGGTATCTGTGCTCAAGACCCGATGCACATGTCCAGCGCACTGCAGGCCTGCTTCACTGATCCCGCCACCATGCTGATGCATAGCGTCCCGATTACCTTGCCGTTTGAGCAAATCCTTGCTCGCGTCAATGCCCTGCAGCCTGAGATGGTCACCGGCTACCCTTCGGCACTGCATCGTCTCGCAGCAGCGCAACAAGAAGGCCAATTGAGGATTGCACCCAAGGTCGTCGTGTCCGTATCCGAGCCGCTGCTGCCGGAAATCCGTCTCGCGATCGATGCTGCATGGGACACGCGCATCTTGAATTTCTGGGCCACGACCGAGGGCATGACGATGGGCATGTCCTGCGGCTTTGGACCGGGGATGCATTTGAACGACGATCAACTCGTCATCGAGGTGGTCGATGTCGACGGCAATCCGGTCCCGCCGGGTGTGCGCGCGGCCAAGATCTATGTGACGAACCTGATCAACATCGATCCGCTGCCGCTCATCCGCTACGAGATCACCGATGAAGTCACGCTGCTGGAGGGCCGGTGCCCTTGTGGTTCATCGCGGCGATTGGTCGACGACATTCAAGGACGGTTGGACGACGGTTTCATTTACTCGGACGCGGGCGTTGTCCATCCCCACGTCTTTCGCTCGCGGCTGGGGCGCGAGCGCCACGTGGTCGAGTACCGGGTAACACAAACGCAGCGCGGCGCGACGATCGAGCTGTGCTGCAACGGCCATGTCGAGCTGGAAGGTGTTCGACGGGGACTCATCGGAGATTTACAGCGCCTAGGCTTAGTGGACCCACAAATCGGACTTACGAGGGTGGATGCCATCGAGCGTGTGGTAAGCGGCAAGCTCCGACGTTTCGTTCCGCTGGCGCATCCGACTCGAGTGCACCATGTCTTCAAGGAGAACAGCCGATGAAACTGGAACGGAATTTTCTCCAGCTGGTT
>Ga0207689_10003945_pt1 | contig 13501 bp, 12 predicted proteins | sample KBSMisM52_FD_184312 | JGI IMG/M metagenome (GOLD analysis project Ga0207689, IMG submission 184312) | Miscanthus rhizosphere microbial communities from Kellogg Biological Station, Michigan, USA - KBS Miscanthus M5-2 (SPAdes) (version 2) | ecosystem: Host-associated > Plants > Roots >... | reverse complement strand
CGCAGCGTCACGTTCGACGAGCCCGCGCCGGTAGAGGTTCAGCAGGCTCTGGTCGAACGTCTGCATCTCGTAGTACTCGCCCTCGCGCATGATGCCCTCGAGGCGATCGGTCTGGCCACCGAGCAGCGCTTCCGCCGCACCGTTGTTCACGACCAGCACCTCGACGGCCGGAACGCGGCCGCGTCCACCCGCTCGCGGTAGCAGCCGCTGGCAGATGATCCCGCGCAGCGCGCGTGCGAGCAGCCCGCGGATCTGCGGGCGCTCGTGCGGCGGGAACAGCTCGATGAGCTGCGACACGGTGTCCGTCGCGCTCACCGTCGACATGCTCGCGAGCACGAAGTGCAGCGACGGCCCCACCAGGGCCTCGGCCCGCGCGCCCGTGAGCGGCGGCACCAGCGACGCGCCCCGCTGGATCGGCAGGACCCGCGCGCGCGGCCAGTGCGCCAGGTCCTCCGGGGTCGTGGCCTCGCCGGGCTTGCGCTCGCCCGGATCGGTCAGCAGCAGGGCCTCGTGGCCGCGCTCGATCGCGGCCTGGATGAGCGAGCCCATGACCTTGAGGTATCCCTTGCGGGAGGCGAGGAACGCGATCCTCACGCGAGATCCACGAAGCGCTTGCGAGCCAGCCGCGGCCCCAGCTCGACCTCGCGCAGCACCCGGGCGATGCGCGGCGCCGCGTTGCCGTCGCCGTAGGGGTTCACGAGGCCGCGCAGGCCCGCCCGGAACCCGGGCGCGAGGGCGCGCCGGATCCCCGCGGCGATCTCCTCGCGTCCGTGTCCCACGTCGATCACGTTGGCCGCGCGGAGCCGGCCCTGCTGGCGGATCCCCACGTTAACCACGGGCAGCCCGAAGGACGGCGCCTCGATGAGCCCGCTCGAGGAATTTCCCACCATCACGTCCGCCTCCTGGAGGAGCGCGCGGTAGCCGTCCTCCCCGAGGGCCGGGATCATGCGCGTGCCCGGGCGCGTGGCCGCGAGCGCCTCCAGGCGGCGGATCACCGCGTCGTGCGCGGCGTCGGCGCCCGGATAGGTGATGACCACGTCGCCGTCCACCATCTCGAGGGCTCCCGCCAGCTCCGCGCTGTGCCCGCCCGCCTCGCCGGGCTCGAGGGTCACCGGGTGGAACGTCACGAGCAGGGTCGGCCGGCGCAACGGCAGCCCGATCCTCCGCGCGAGCTCCTCGCGGGGCATCGCGGCGCCCCGCGCGAACCGATCGAGCCCGGGCGCGCCCACGCAATGCACTCGCCACGGCTCCTCGCCCATCTGGCGAATGCGACGCGCGTAGGGCTCCGCGGCGGGAAAGTGCAGATGGGCGAGCTTGGTGATGGCGTGGCGCGCCTGCTCGTCGATGGCGCCCTCGGTCACCTCACCGCCGTGGAGGTGCGCGACCGGGATCGCGAGCGGCAGCGCGGCCACCGCGGCGGCCAGCATCTCCGCGCGGTCCCCGAGGACCACGATCAGGTCGGGCCGGCCGGCCGCGAAGGCGCGGGCGAACCCGGCCACGCCCGCCCCCGTGCCCGCGGCCACCTCGACCGCCGCGTCGGACGCGCCGATCGTCTCGACGCGCGCGGAGATCGGCCAGCCGTCGGCCTCGATGGCGCCCACGGTCTCCCCGAAGCGGGGCGACAGATGCGCGCCCGCGACGTAGAGCTGGAGCGTGATGCCGGGCGTGTCGCGGAGCGCTTCCAGGAGCGGGACCAGGTGTCCGTAGTCGGAGCGGGCCACGGTGACGACGCCGATGGTCCTCGCCATGCCCTCGGATTCTAGCACCCCTGTTCGGCTCCGAGGGGGTGGGGGGACCGCATCTCAGAACTGGAAGTAGAGGAACTTGGAGCCGTAGTTCATCAGGAGCACCGCGACCGCGGTGGCGGTGGCGAGGCCGACCTGCGACAGGCGGCCCAGTCGGTCCAGGGGCAGCTCGAGGCTGTTCGGGCACAGGCGCACAAGGCCGAGACAGAGCGCCACCAGCGCGGCGAGGGAGAGCGTGTCGCGCGTCCACGGCGGCGCGAGGCCGTGGACACCCGCGAGGCTCGCGAACCACCCGGCGGCGTGGCCGAAGCTCTCCGCGCGGAAGAAGACCCACCCGAGGGTGACGAGCAGGAACGTGCCGTTCCGCTGCCAGAACGGCGAGAGCCGCCGGTCCCAGGCCGGACAGGCGTGGTGGCCCACGAGGAGCAGGCCGTGCCACGCGCCCCAGGCCGCGAACGTCCAGCTCGCGCCGTGCCAGAGGCCCCCCAGCACCATGGTGGCCATGAGGTTCACCCGGCGCCGGGCCGCCGAGCAGCGGTTGCCGCCGAGGGGGATGTACAGGTAATCGCGCAGCCACCGGGAGAGCGTGATGTGCCAGCGCCGCCAGAAGTCGCTGGGCGACGTCGCCTTGTACGGGCTGTCGAAGTTCTGGGGGAGCTCGATGCCGAAGAGGCGGCCGAGCCCGATCGCCATGTCGGAATAGCCGCTGAAGTCGAAGTAGATCTGGAAGGCGTAGCCGAGCAGGCCGAGCCACGCCCGCGCGCCGTCCAGCGCGAGCGGCGGCGCGAGCAGGGGGTCGATGAGATTGCCGAGACGGTCCGCGATCAGGACCTTCTTGCAGAGGCCCACGCTGAATAGCAGGACACCCTCCGACCAGCGCGGGTTGATCCCGTCCCGCGCGATGCGCGCGAGCTGGGGGATGAGCTGGTGATGGCGCGTGAGGGGGCCGGCCACCAGGTGGGGAAAGAAGCTCACGAAGCCGAGGAAGCGGACGAAGTTGCGCTCGGCGGGGGCCTCGCCCCGCCAGACGTCGATGATGTAGGACAGGGTCTGGAAGGTGTAGAAGCTGATGCCGGCGGGGAGCACCACCTCGAACCACCGGAAGGTCCCGGCCGAGCTCTCGAGGCCCGCGGCCACCAGCGCCTGCTCCACCGTGCGGACCATGAGCCCCGAGTACTTGAAGTAGGCGAGCATGCCCAGGTTGCCGGCGAGCGAGAGCGCGAGCAGCCAGCGGCGGGCCCGCGGCCGCGCCTCACCCTCGATCGCGATCGCGACCCAGTAGTCGACCACCGTGGTGATCAGCATCGGCACGATGAACCACCAGTGCCCCGCGAACACGTAGAAGACCACGCTGGTGAAGGCGATCCACCGGAGCAGGGGCTGGCCGTGGAGCCGCCACGCGACGACCAGGGTGAGCGGAAGGAACAGGAGGAGGAATTCCAGCGAGCTGAACAGCACGGCCCTCATTGGACACGGCCCCGCGCGGAACCGTCAAGGAAAACCGGGCCGGCGGAGCTTCCGGGATCGAGGGCGGCGCGATGTTCGAAAGATGAACATCGAGATCGCCGGGCGCCCCGCGTCGTGCCTTCCCGCCCCGGCCGCCCGGCCTGGGCGATCTGGACGGAAGTATGCTTGACAATTGACAAAGATACGCGTTATGGTCACCAGCGGATGACGATCATGGGTGGCGTGTCGTGACCCAGGTGGACAAGGACGCGGTCGCGGGTCTCCTCAAGGGCCGCACGGTCCTCGTCACCGGCGGCGACGGCTTCGTCGGCTCGCATCTCGTGGAGGCGCTGCTCGGGTACGACGCCAACGTGCACGTCCTCGTCCGTCCGACCTCCTCCGGCATGCTGCACAACACCGGTCACGTGCAGAAGAAGGCGACGATCCACCGCGCCGATCTCACCGACAAGCAGGCGATTCTACAAACCCTCAAGATCCTGAAGTCGTTCGGGGACCGAGCGGTGATCTTCCACCTCGGTGCGCAGGCCCACGTCGGCGAGTGCTGGAACCGCCCCTACGAGACCCTCAGCGCGAACGTGCTGGGGGTCATGAACCTGCTGCAGTCGATCGTCGACCTCGACATGGACGTCTACCGCGTCGACACCGCGGGCTCCTCGGAGGAGTACGGCAACATCCGCGAGGAGATGCGCGACCAGTACCGCTTCGACGACAACGGCGGGCTCATCCTCGACGAGCGGTCGCCCGTGAATCCCCAGAGCGTCTACGCGACCGCGAAGGTCGCGGCCGACTTCCTCACCCGCAACTACCACGCGGCCTACGGCGTTCCCACCGTCGTGACGCGGATGTTCAACAACTACGGGCCCCGCCAGAGCCCGCGGTTCATCACCCCGACCATCATCACCCAGGCCCTGACTCGCGACGTGATCACGCTGGGCTACGTGAAGTCGAAGCGCGACTTCTGCTTCGTGAAGGACGGGGTGCGCGGCCACCTCTACGCCGCGCTCTACGGCACCCCGGGCGACGTCTACGTGTACGGCTACGGCTCGACGATCTCGATCCTCGACTGGTACTCCCTCATCATCCGCACCGGCCAGGAGCTCGGGTACTGGGGGCCGAAGGAGCTCCGCGCCGATACGGAAGGGCGGGCGCGTCTCGGCAAGAGCGAGGTCGAGGAGTTGCGCGTCGACTACAGCAAGTTCAACCGGCTCACCGGATGGACGCCCGAGTACTCGTGGGAAGAAGGCGCGCGCGAGACGATCAAGTGGTACGCCGAGCACCGCGAACGGTGGGCCACGCGGATCGACTGGTAGACCGCCCGGCGTGAGGCAATTCTTCCCGGGCAAGAAGATCCTGGTCACCGGCGGAGCCGGCTTCATCGGCTCGTGCGTCGTCGAGCACCTCGTCCAGGCCCGCGGCGTCGATCCCGCCGACATCGTGGTGCCGCGCAGCCGCGACTGCGACCTCCGCGAGTTCGAGAACGCCCGCCGCGCGGTCAAGGGCTGCCAGATCGTCTTCCACCTCGCCGCGCAGACCGGGGGTATCGCGTTCAGCCGCAGCCACCCGGCCAGCCAGTACTACAACTGCGCGTTGATCAACCTGCACGTCCTCGAGGCCGCGCGACAGGAGGGGGTCGAGCGCTTCGTCGGCGTCGCCAACCTCCTCGCCTACCCGGCGGCGGCGCCGTCGCCGCTGCGCGAGGAGACCGTGCACGACGGGGCGATCGCGGCGACCCACCTCGGCATCGGCCTCTCCAAGCGCGACCTCGTGGACATGGGCGAGATGTACCACCGCGAGTTCGGCATGAACGTGACGATCATGCTGCCCGCCAACGCCTACGGGCCGCGCGACCGGTTCGACCCTGCGATCTCGCACGTCATTCCCGCCACCATCCGCAAGTGCTTCCACGAGCCCGAGCTCGTGGTGTGGGGCGACGGCTCCCCCACCCGCGACTTCCTCTACGTCGAGGACCTCGCGGCCGGCCTCGTCCTGGCCGCCGAGCGGCTCGAGGGCTCGCACTGCGTGAACCTCGCCTCCGGCCAGGAGATCAGCATCCGCGATCTCGTGCACCTCATCGCCCGCCTCACCGGGTACGCCGGCACGATCTCCTTCGACACGAGCAAGAGCGGAGGCGACCCGCGGCGGGCCGCGAGCACCGAGCTCGCGGATCGCCTGGTCGGTCTCAAACCGCGCTACACGCTCGAGGAAGGGCTGGGGCGGACGATCGACTGGTACCGGAAGATGGGCACGCCATGAGCGGGACCGCCTACATCCCCCAGATGCAGCCGTGGATCGGCGAGGAGGAGAAGAAGGCGGTCGTCGAGTACCTCGACTCCGGCGGCTGGCTCACCGAGTTCACGCGCACGCGCGACCTCGAGCAGGCCATCGCGACCTACGTGGGCGCACGGCACGTCGCGATGGTCACCAATGGCACCGTGTCTCTGTTCGCCGCCCTCGCCGCGCTCGGAGTGGGCGCCGGCCACGAGGTGCTCGTCCCCGACCTCACCATGATCGCCTCCGCGAACACGGTGCTCCTCGCCGGCGCCACCCCGGTGTTCGTGGACGTCGACCCGTCCACGCTGTGCCTCGACCTCGAGCAGGCCGAGCGGCACATCACCGAGCGCACGAAGGCGATCATGCTCGTGAGCTTCAACGGCCGGGCCCCCGACATGGAGCGCGCGGTCGCGCTCGCCCGGCGACACCGGCTCTTCCTCGTCGAGGACGCGGCCCAGGCGCTCGGCTCGCGCTGGCGCGGCCGGCATCTCGGCACCTTCGGGGACATCGGCAGCTTCTCGTTCAGCAGCCCGAAGGTGATCACGATGGGACAGGGCGGCGCCCTCGTCACCGACGACGATGCCCTCATGGCCCGGGTCCTGAAGGTGAAGGACTTCGGCCGCGTGAAGGCCGGCGTGGACGAGCACGACGCGCTCGGCTACAACTTCAAGTTCACCGATCTCCAGGCGGTGATCGGGCTGGCCCAGATGGCCAAGCTCGACTGGCGCGTCCAGCGCAAGAAGGAGATCTTCGCGCGGTACCGGGCCGAGCTCGCCGACGTTCGCGAGGTGGCCTTCGTCGCCACGAACCTCGAGGAGACGTCGCCCTGGTTCATCGACGTGCTGGTGCCCGACCCGCGCGCCCTCCGGCAGCACCTGCACGAGCGGGGCATCGGGACGCGCCCGTTCTATCCGCCGGTGCACACCCAGGCACCCTACCACCGGCCCGGCTCCTTTCCCGAGACCGAGCGCGCGTCGCGGCAGGGACTCTGGCTGCCGTCGTCCTCGTTCCTGGAGGACGGGACGGTCAAGCGGATCTGCGGGGAGATCCGCGCCTTCTACCGGCCGCGGGCATGAAGCTCCATCTCGGGTGCGGCAAGCGGTTCATCCCGGGCTTCGTCCACGTGGACGTCGCCGACTTTCCCCACATCGAGCATCGCCACGACGTGGGCAGCCTGCCCATGTTCAAGGACGAGAGCGCGACGCTCGTGTACGCCTGCCACGTGCTGGAGTACTTCGACCGCCTCGAGGTCGTGGACGTCCTGCGGGAATGGCACCGCGTCCTCGCCCACGGCGGGATCGTGCGCCTCGCCGTCCCCGACTTCGCCGCGCTCGCCGAGGTCTATCGGCGTCACGGCGACCTCGCGCGGGTCCTCGGTCCGCTCTACGGCCGCATCGAGGTGCCCGCCGAGGGCGGGCCGCGGGTGCTCTACCATCGGACGGTGTACGACTTCGAGAGCCTTCGGACCACGCTCGAGTCCGTCGGCTTCCGGAACGTCCGGCGATGGGACTGGCGGCGCACCGAGCACTGCGACTACGATGACTTCTCTCAGGCCTACGTCCCGCACCTGGACAAGGAGCGCGGGTTGTTGATCAGCCTGAACGTCGAGGCGGACAAATGACGCGAGTCTCCCTGATCATCCCCACGCTGAACGAGGCGGGCTCGATCGAGGCGGTGCTCAAGGAGATCCCCCGCGACGTCGTCCACGAGGTCCTCATCGTCGACGGCGCCTCCACCGACGGCACCGCGGACCTGGTCCGGCGCCTGGGGGACCGGGTCATCCAGCAGGAAGGACGCGGCTACGGCGCGGCCATCGCCACCGGCTTCAAGCACGTCAGCGGCGATATCATCGTGCTCGCCGACGCCGACGGCTCCTACAACCTCGACGACATCCGCCTCCTCGTGCAGCGGGTGCAGGACGGGGCGGACCTCGCGCTGGGGTCGCGCTACCTGCCGGAGTCGGGCAGCGAGGACGACACCCTCATCCGGTACATCGGGAACAAGGTATTCACCTGGACGCTCTCAAAGCTCTACAGTATAGAACTCACCGACGTGCTCTTTTTCTACATCGCGATGCGCCGCAACGTCGCTGAGTCGATCACCGCTACATCTCCCGGCTTCGAGTACATCGTCGAGTTCCTCATCAAGGCCCAGCGCAGCGGCTTCAAGTTCGCCGAGATCCCGTCGGCTGAGAAGTCGCGCACCGCGGGCATGTCGAAGGTCAACGCGTTCTGGGACGGTTTGCGCATGCTCTGGATCATGGTCCGCGCGCGGCTCTGGGGTGGGGGCTTCTGAGGGGATGACGCGCGCTTCGTCGCTCGAGAGGCGCCCGGCGCGTGAGGTCGGCCACGATCGCGATGCGTCCGCGCAGGACACCGAGGCCTTCCTCGGCCGTCGGTCAGTCGCCGGGCGCGTGGGCGTCATTGCCAATTCGATACTTATTTATGCGGAGCGCTGACCGCGTGCTCGACGCGGCCGCCCGCGCCACGAGCTCTCAGACCACGGGCGGACGGCCCGGACCCCCGGACGCCTTCTACCCACGGCCGATCGACCTGAGCGGCCTCCGCCCAGGCGCGGTGAACGTCCGCGACCTCGGCGAGGGCGTGCAGGTCATCGTGGTGCCGGGCGGCGAACAGCTGCACGTCTTCCGCGAGATCTGCCCGCACATGGGCGGCCCGCTCGGGGAGGCGACAGTGTGCAAGGATGCCACGCTCGAGTGCCCGTGGCACGGCTACCGCTTCAGCCTCGAGACCGGCCGCCTGGTGGACAACCCGAACGCGCGCATCATGGCTGAGCTACGCCGCCGTGCCCCCGACTGTTTCAAACCCGACAAGGCGCCCGGATACGCGCTCACCCCGATGACCTATCAGGTAGTCGGCGACCGGGCCTACGTGCGGCGCCGGCGGAGCGACGCGTGAAGCACCGCTTCACCGTCGAGTACGAGATCGACTGCCCGGTGGCCATCGCGGTCGCGGTCTATCTGGACGCCGAGCACTACGTCTTCCTGCACAAGAAGTACTCCGACACCTACGAGGTGCTCTCCTACGAGCCGGAGACCTGCAAGATCTTCATCCGCGAGTCGTGGGAGCTCTTCGGGCTGCGCATCGGCCAGACCTGCATGACCGAGTACGTCCCGCCCGCCGAGTTCCTGAACTACGACATCGAGCCCTATCCGCGCTGGCTGCCGAGCGTCCACCACGTCATGAAGACGAGGACCCGCGTGGTGTACACCGAGATCCCGGAGCGAAACTCGACGTGGAGCCGCCTCGAGATCGATCTCGACATGCCGTTCTGGCTCTGGCCGCTGCGCCGGTGGATCGAGAGGGCGATCACCCGGCTGAAGGTCGAGAAGGACGAGCAGGACATCGACATGATCCGCCGGCGCGCCGCCCTGTTCGGGCGCGAGAACAACTCGATCTACCTCGCCGACCACCAGTTCATCCTCCACAAGGACCACTACCTCAAGCACTTCGGAGCCAACTCGAAGCCGCTCACGCAACCGGCGTGATCGTCGCCGCGATTACCGCGATCGTCTTCGTCCTGTACGTCGGGACCTACGCCTCGATCCCTCCCGCTGACGGCTACTGGGTCCTCAACAACATCGAGCGTGTCGATCGCGAGCTGCTCTTCAATCCGATCTCGCTACTGACGCAGCTCACCTTCTTCGGACTTAGACGCCTCTCGGACCGTTTCGGGTTCGCGATCGCAACCCTCACGATCATCCAGACCGTGAACGCGCTCGCGGCCGGCGTCGGAGCGGCTCTGTTCTACGGGATTGTGCGGACGCTCGGCGGCTCCCGGCTCCTCGGGGTCCTGAGCGCCGCCCTCCTCGCCGTCTCGTTCGGCTACTGGCACTACGCCAACGGCGAAATGCAGATGCTCTCGCTCGTCGTCCTCTTGCTGATCTTCTGGCTGGTCGCGCGCGCCTGCGCGCGGGGCGCGTGGACCTGGCGATTCGTCACCGGGGTGGCGTTGCTGAACTCGCTTGCAATGTTGCTGCGACAGGAGAACGTGCTCTTCGGCTTCGCCGCCGTCGCCCTGTTGTGCTTCGGCCGCCCGTGGCGGCGAGCAGTGAGCGATGCGCTGGTGTACGTGGCGGCGGGAGCGGTCGGGACGTGGACGGCGGTGCTGGTGCTAGGACTCCTGTGGGCCCCCGACGTGAAGACGGTGACCGACGCCGTTCAGTGGTACTTCTGGGCCTTCCGTGTGCACGTGGGCGCCACCCAGGACTTCCAGGGTTTCGAGCACGCCACGAAGTTCGACGTGTTGCGAGTGGTCAAGGGCCAGATGACCGCATTCATCGCTGGGACGCAGGCGTTGGTGGATTCCATGCGCGACCGAACGCTGCTGCGCCGCCCCTATGTCCTGGGACTCATCGGGCTCACCGTCGTCGCCTACGCGATCATGGCCTACCTCGCGGCCGAGCTGCGCCGCTTGGGCCGCCTGGTCGAGATCCGGCTGATGGCGATGGCGGTCGCGTCCGCGGTCTGGGTCCTGGCCTACAAGCTGTTCGTCCACGCGTGGCTCTGGCCCACCGTGACCAAGTACCAGGTGGTCACCGTCCCGCCGCTCATCATCCTATGCGTGCTCGGGGTGATCGCGGCCGAGAGGACCGGGGACCCGCGCTCCCGCCGGCTCACCGCGCTGGTGGCCGGGCTGGTCGCGATCATCTTCGTGGTCGACCTCGGCGCCGGGATCCTCCCGTGGCGCCACTACGGGCAGATGAAGGCCGACCTCGAGGTCCGCCGCGTCCGTGACTTCCGCCCCGACGATCTCTTCATCTCGTCCGAGTCCGGCATCGATCCGATCTTCGCGCGCCTCTACCGGGGAGGCGACGCGCAGCACGTCGGCGTCAAGGACGTCTTCGTCCAGAAGCCGACGCACGAGGCGTTCGCGTCGATCCGCGCGGCCATCGACCGCCAGCTCGCGCTCGGTCGGCGCGTCTTCGTGTACAACCTCGTCCCCGGACCGTACTCGCTGGTCGGCATCAACCAGGCCCCCACCCACGCGGGCACGCCGGTCACCGCGCGCGACTTCGAGATCTTTCTCGACGAGCTCCGCGCGACCCACGCCCTGCGGCCGGTGTTCAGCTACTGGGAGGAGAGCAAGGCCCCGCTCTACCTCTTCGGCGAGCGGCTGGAGCCGTTCTTCGAAGTCGGCGCGCGATCGTGAGCCTGCGGGGGCACGTGGTGGAAGGCCTCCACTCCGCCTACGGCCTCGCCAACCGGCTCGGCGTCCTGGACAACTCGATCCTCGGCGACCTGTTCGTCCGCACGTACTTCGCCTACAAGCGGCTGGGCGATCCGTTCGCCTCGCTCGCGCGCCGGCGGCCCGATCTCTGGCGCGGCGGCCACGTGCTGGACGTCGGCGCCAACCTCGGCTACACCGCAAGCGTGTTCGCGCGCGGGCTGGCGCCGGGCTTCAAGGTGTTCGCCTTCGAGCCGGAGCGCCAGAACTTCGAGCGGCTGGTCCGCACCATGCGCCGGCTCGGGCTCGCCGACCGGGTCGAGGCGGTCCACGCCGCGGTGGGGGCCGCCGAGGGCACGATCGGCCTCTGGCGCGACGTCCGCCACCACGCCGGGCACCGCATCACCACCGACGCGTTCCGCGCGGGCCGCGGGGTGGCCGCGAGCGATACGGTGCCGCTGCGGAGCCTCGACCGCTTCACCCGCGAGCGCGGCATCGCCGGCGCGGTGGGCTTCATCAAGATCGACGTGGAGGGCTACGAGCCGCCGGTCTGCGAGGGCATGGTCGACACCGTCGCGGCCAATCCGGGGCTGGTGACCGCCGTCGAGTATTCGCCGTGGGCGATGAACCAGATGGGCTTCCGGCCGGAGGCGGTCCTCGAGTTCTTCCTCACCCGGGGCTTCGTCATCCAGGTGTTGCACCAGGACGGGGGCCTCGAGCCCTTCGACGCGCGCCGGCCGGAGCGACACCTGGACGGCCGGCTCTACATCGACCTGCTCTGCGGCCGCGAGCCGCTCGCGCGGTAGCGCGGCGCCGGCGAAAAAGCCCAAAAACATATTCTTGACTGCAATTTAGCCCGGCGCGTATAGTCGGGTCCTAGCGCATCATGCCTCCCCAGAAGCGCGTCACGTTCATCTATCGCAACTACGAGGGCCTCGGTATCGGGTACCTGGCCTCGTACGTGCGCTCGCTCGGCCACCAGGTGCAGCTCATCCTCTATCCGGACCCCTGGTCGGACACCTACGTCAAGCAGAAGGACAAGGACAGCCCGATGACGGGCCGTCTCCAGTCGCGCGTGAACCGTCAGCTCACCCAGGAGATCGTCGACTTCCGGCCCGACCTCCTGTGCTTCTCGACGGTGACCGACGACTACCGCTGGTGCTCCGAGACCGCGCTGACCTTGAAGGCGGCCACCGGCGCGGTGACGATCTTCGGCGGGGTGCACGTGACGAGCGTTCCGGAGCGCGTCGCGCTCAATCCGGCCGTCGACCTCCTGGGGCTCGGCGAGGGCGAGCGGGCGCTGGGTCAGCTGCTCGAGCAGCTCGACGACTGGAAGGCGGGCTCGGACATCAAGATCCCCGGAATCTGGTATCAGCGCGACGGCGAGATCCATCAGAACGGCAAGGGCGAGGCGATCCAGGACCTCGACAACCTGCCGTTCCCCGCGAAGGATCTCTTCTACCAGCGGCTGCCCGGGCTGGCCCGCACCTACACCGCCACCACGAGCCGCGGGTGCCCCTACAAGTGCACCTACTGCTACAACGCGGTCATGCTCCCGATGTACCGGACGCAGGGAAAGTGGCTGCGCCAGCGCTCGGTCGACAACGTCATCGAGGAGGTGACGTGGGCCAAGAAGAGCTTCCACCCGCGCCACTTCCTCTTCATGGACGACGTCTTCGCGACCAATACCAAGTGGGTCGAGGAGTTCTCCGAGCGTTACAAGCGCGAGGTCGACGTGCCGTTCGCGTTGATCACGGAAGCGGTCGTGCTCAACAAGGAAGACACGGTCCGCTGCCTGAAGGAGGCGGGCCTCATCAACGTCCAGGTCGGGGTGCAGACCGTCAACGAAGAATCCAAGAAGCAGATCGACCGGCCCGAATCGCGGCAGCAGCTCCACAACGCGTTCACGTTCATGAACAAGTACAAGATCCACTACCAGGTGGATCACATGCTGGGCATCCCGGGCGAGACCGACGCCGACCAGCGGCTGGCCCTCGAGTTCTACAACGAGTACCGGCCGGACATCGTCTCGGTGTTCTGGCTCAAGTACTACCCGAAGCTCCCGATCATCGGCCTCGCGCTGGAGAAGGGCATCCTGAAGCCCGACGATCTCGAGGACATCGAGGAGGGCCGCAACGAGGCGTCGTACCTCTTCGGCGGCAACGCGCCCGAGTTCAAGAAGTGGCTTGGGTACAACTTCCTCTTCGGCTGGCTGAACTTCGTCCCCCGACGGTTCGTGGACGGGCTCGTCAAGAATCCCGCGCGCGTCGACTGGTTCGCCTGGGAGTCGTTCTTCTTCGCGGCATCGCTGCCGCGGCTGCTCTCGACCGTGTTCCGCCGCCCCGACTTCCGCGGGCGCGACCACATCCGCCGGATGGTCGGCCAGGTGCTCTACATCGGCCGGCTCGTGACCCGGGACTGGTGGCGGCAGCGCGGCGTGGCCCCCTCGCCCGAGAAGGGCAGCCGGTTTCCGGTGCCGCCGCCGCCGCGGATATCGCCCGCGAGCCCGGAGACGGCTCGTCCCGAGCCGATCGTCCTCGGGCGCCGCTCCGGCGGCAAGATCACCGCGTCCCGTTAGTCCGATCCGCGCCGCGTTCGCGGCGGTCGAATTCCCGGACTTGAATCCCGGCTGGGTGGTGGAGGGGGGGCCGGCTCTGCTTCTTCGGCTGCTTCGGCGGGGTCTCGCTTCGAACGGTCGGCCCGCGACGTTCTCGGGCGACCCGGCGCGGCTGACTCCGGGTCGCCGCCGTCCTACGTGGCCAGCTTCACCTTGTCGCCCACCACGCGGGCCAGGCGGAGCAGCATGAGCACGCGGATCACCACCCACGAGG
>Ga0207689_10003938_pt1 | contig 13516 bp, 12 predicted proteins | sample KBSMisM52_FD_184312 | JGI IMG/M metagenome (GOLD analysis project Ga0207689, IMG submission 184312) | Miscanthus rhizosphere microbial communities from Kellogg Biological Station, Michigan, USA - KBS Miscanthus M5-2 (SPAdes) (version 2) | ecosystem: Host-associated > Plants > Roots >... | reverse complement strand
GATCAAGCTGGAAGCACAACTTGCGAATCCGCAATTCGCGGAACGCGCCCCTGCCGAAAAGGTAGAGGAAGTGCGCGCGCGGATTGCCGATATTGCACAACGCACCACGCAGCTCGACCAAACAATTGCCAATCTGCAATAAATTGTTTGAGGAACAAGAGGCGTTACCCGCCGTGTAAGCTCGAAGCAGCTTACTGAGGCTTGAACGCATCTCTTGAGGAGGCGTATCTTGGGGCAAGATACGGATATTGTTAGTCAGGAAATATTTTTAGTGGAGTTTGTTTATGCGTAATCGATTTCTTCGTCAAACGGCAATTTTGCTTAGCCTTATCGTTGTTATTGGTCTCTGCGTGGTTGATGGCAGCGCCCAGAGCCGGCGTCGCCGTCGGTCGCGCCGGGTAAGGAGGCCGCCCGTAGTGCGACCGGTTGTCACAAATCCTGCGATAGCGGCGCCGGGATCCGAACTCGAAAGTATTGGCCCTGATGGTGAAAGAATCATCAGCACCGCAGAGGGGACGAATGAAACTGAGCCGGCCGCCGAAGCTGGGTCGCCAAAGAAGAACAGCTCAACCAAGCCTGCCGACATGCAGCAGACAATCAATCAACTTTCAAATCAGGTTGACAGGCTAAACGATAAGTTGACCCAGATGCAGCAGAACGATCGCACGCTGATCGACATGGAGCGACTCACCCGCGCCGAGCAGCGCGCTGAAAGTTTGCGCGCGCAGCAACTGGACACCGAAAGCAAGCTGGCGGACGCGCAGGCGAAGCTTGAACAGATCGATTATCAACTGCGGCCTGAGAACATTGAGCGCGCTTCCGGTTATGGCACAACGCATCCGGAAGAGGCTCGCGAAGCGCGCCGCCGCCAATTAGAAAACGAAAAGTCGCGCCTGCAGGCCCAGACCAAAATACTGGAAACAAGCCGAGCGCGTTTGGAAACATCCGTGGCTACTGCTGACGCCGAAGTTGACAGCTTGCGGCAGCGGATTGAGTTACAGCAGGCGCAGCAGGACACGTCGGGAACAACCAAGACGCAGCGCCCGAAACCGGAGTAAGTAGAATAGTGTTTCGCCTGTCGCCCGGAGCCATAAATCGAGTTGGGCTTTCCTAGTAAAAATAATGGGCACAATCTCACAAGAAGATCTTTATCGCGCCATTAGCACCGCACATGATCGTGGTGAGCGAGTAGTAGTTGCCACTGTCGCGCACACGCGCGGTTCCACGCCACAACGACGCGGCGCGAAGATGTTGTTTTTCGCAAATGGGCAAGTCGCGGGAACCGTTGGCGGGGGATGCATCGAGGCCGAAGTTTGGGCCGAAGCGCGCGAGGCGATGCGATCAGGAAATTCTGCTTTACATCACTTTTCTCTGACCGCCGAGGAAGCGAGCGAGGAAGGGATGGTCTGCGGCGGCACCATGGACATCTTCATAGATGTCTGGGCGAAAGAACATGTCTGAATCGTTTATCGAAAACTACAAAGCGAAGCATCAGCATCCACTCAATAAGCTGACGCACAGCATCGGCATACCACTGATTGTCATTTCACTGCCGCTGTTTTTCTTCGACTGGCGCTGGGCACTCGCGTTGTTTGTAGCCGGCTGGACCCTGCAATTCATCGGCCACGCAGTTGAAGGTAATCGTCCTGCTTTCTTCAGGAATCCAATGTATCTGCTGGTTGGTCCCTGGTGGCTTCTTCGTCGAGCAGCGGCAGCAGTCGGCTTAATCAGGACTTCTCCTTCCAAGTGAAACTCGTTTACGTTCGTTATCCCACGCACCATTGAATCAAATGTCTTCCGGCGAATCTCACGATAGCAAACAGCAGTCTGATTCGATTACAGCAACTATCCTGCGAAGTCTCCAGGAGGGTTCCGTGGCTGTAGTGGCGACGCTGATTGAAGCTGCAAATTCTGCCACAAACATCGGAGCGAAGTTGCTCGTTTCCGATATAAGCTCAACCCGTCAAACGTCAGGCAGTTTAGGTAACCAGGCGCTTGATCGCGCGGTCATCGAGCAGGCGGAAAGGTTTCTCGATGAACAAACGGACATGCGCGTCCTTCAAGTGAAGGAATTCGCCCCGGTCTTGACCGATTGGAGCGACGCGAAAATTCTATTCGAGCGCATACAGGCGGAACCACGCCTGGTGATTTGCGGTGCGGGTCATGTGGGGGCTTCGCTCGCGAAGCTTGCCGGCCTGATGGGCTACGCCACGATCCTGATCGATGATCGCGAAGAATTTGTTACCCGACAGAATTTTCCCGAGAAAAGCATCGAATTAGTTGCAGCAGAGGATTGGTCGCAGGCCGTAACGGCTGCGGTGGCAAACGGTCACGGAGTCAGCGTCGCAATCGTCACCCGGGGACACAGCGAAGATGAGCAGTGCCTGCGTGCGGTAATCCCAATAGACGTCGACTACATCGGACTCATTGGCAGCAAGCGGCGAACGAACATTGTGCTGCGACGCTTAAGCGATGACGGAGTCGACTCGGCAAGGCTGCAAAAGGTTCATGCTCCAGTTGGGCTCGACATCGGGGCCGTTACGCCGGAGGAGGTTGCCCTGGCGATCATGGCTGAGATCGTTGCGGTACGCCGCGGAGGCAAAGGTGGACCACTTTCGGCGTGGCGTCGGCAAAGGGATGCGGAACCGAGCAAGTGATTTTCTGGGACCGCGGGCGTCCCGCCCGCAACGCGCCGTAAGGCGCGCAGTCTTTCAGAAGTACCTCTTCATTTTCGCGCTTCGCGCTCATTTGCGGGCGGGACGCCCGCGGTCCCAGCAAATCACTTGAATTACTGTTTCAAGTATTTCTCCGGCAGCGGTGTCTTCTCATCCTCGCCTTGCCAAAAGATCGTCACGATCCACCAGCGCTTCCCGTCGTTCATCAACTGCATGCTGTTGATGCCGCGTTGGAATGCCTTCGCGTCATCCGCGGCATGTCTTGATTCATACGTGCTGAATGCATGAACAATCTGGCCAAACTGTTCGCTCACGCGCGCGACTTCCTTTTCGAAGAAGCCTTCTTTCTCGAGAAAGGCACTACCGCGCTCTATGTATTCATCAACCGTTAAGACGCGGGATCCATAGCCGCCTGCCTGGCGCGGGCCCGTCGGAATCAAGCGCGCTCCGGGAAGAAACAATGAACGCATACGGTTCCAGTCGCGCTTCTTGCCGGCCGGACCGGAAATTACGTCGTACACCGCCCCGATGATCGAATCGACCGAAGCGACGTCGGCAGGATCCGCAGCGGGTGTTGCTGGTGGTGAAGCCATCAGTGGTTTCGATGCCGGTGACGGCGTGGGCATTGGTTTCTGCTTCTCCTGCGCCGCTGCGAAGCTCGCCGCGCAAAAAATTATGCATGGAATAAGCGGGCAAGTGATTGCAATTGGCCTGAGTCTCATGCGCATCTCCTCGAATGAATTCTGTTTGCAGACTGCGATTAAAACATGCGTTTCACACCTCCGGCAATTATCAAGAGACGTTGGTAATGCTTTATAGATGAAGCAGTACAAAATATTGGTAGCGGGTCAGTTTGAAAGGTTTGCGCGTTCTCGAACTTCGACGAAGCGTAAAGCGAATAGCTAGGACGAAATCAGAACTGGGAGCGTAGCGACCAGCCCTACGGTCAAGAGCCCAAACATCTAAAGAAAAGTCTGGTTTCAAATGAAAACTATCAACGCTGAGTCTTTGGCTGGTCGCTGCGCTCCCAGTTCTGATTTCGTCGCTACTCGTTGGCCGGCAATCCAAACTGACCCACTACTAAAATATTAGCAGCCGTGACATTTGGAGCTTTGCGTGTTTGGATGTTAAGAACAATTCAGTCATGGCAATCGAAGTTGAGAAACTAGAGCCCGCGCCGAGAGTCACGCGGCGCCGGACAGCGATGTTCCGCTCGCTCTCGCATCGTAACTATCGCATCTTCTTTGTCGGCGCCTTTCTTTCAAATATAGGCACGTGGATGCAGGCAGTCGCGCAGGGCTGGCTGATGCTGCAGATAACTAACTCTGCCCTCTGGCTCGGCATTGATGGCTTCATGGCAACCGCACCGGGCTTTTTCCTGACATTGGCTGGGGGCGTTTTTGCCGACCTTGTCGATCGGCGCCGCCTGCTGCTTTACACTCAGGTTGTAGCTGGACTTGCAGCCGCCGCTCTGGCGACCCTTGTTTACACTAACCACATCAACAAGTGGATGATCCTGGGCTTTTCGTTCGTCACCGGCTGCTGCATGGCGATAGCAGGTCCGTCGTACCAGGCGATGACTTTTGATCTCGTAGGACGCGAGGATCTGGCCAATGCAGTTGCGTTGAACTCATCTCAGTTTCAGCTTTCGAGAGTGATCGGCCCATTGTTCGCCGGCCTCGGCTTCAAGTTCTTCACCCTGGCCGGCTGTTTCTATCTAAACGGTTTGTCGTTTGTTGCTGTCGTGATTGCGTTGCGCTTGGTGCATTTTGAAGAAGCGCCGAAGTTTGTTCATTCAGTTAAAGATCGCAGCGCACTCTGGCAGGATCTGCTCGATGGTTTTCGTTATGTCAGACACCGGCCGCGGGTTGCTTCGTTACTTTCCATTTCCGCTATCAATAGTCTTTTCGGCGCGCCTTACATCACGATGATCCCGATCTTCGCCCGCGATATTTTTCACCTGGGGGCCACGGGCCTTGCCTGGATGATGGGGATCGCCGGCGCCGGCGCATTCTTCGGCGCACTTTTTCTGGCCTATCTGGGCGACTTCAAACGCAAGGGTTGGTCGGTGCTCGGCGGGGCGTTTGGGTTCGGAGTTTTCCTGATTGCTTTCGCGCAGGCAACCCACCTGGTGTGGTCGCTAATCTTTCTCTTCGGAGTTGGGTTCACCGTCGTTACCTCGGTGGCGGTTACAAATACTTTGCTCCAGCAACTGGTAACTGATGAGATGCGCGGGCGAGTAATGAGCATGTTCATCCTCTCCTTTATTGGCGCGATGCCCCTTGGAAATCTACTTGCCGGGGCTGTTTCGCATCGTTTCGGAGCGCCTTTCGCGCTGGCCGGCGGGGGCATTTGCATCATCATTTACGTCACAATCGTGGCAATTCGCAACGAGCGACTACGGGAACTACGCTGAGTTGCCGCAAGAAGGCCCCATCCAACCCGTTCTATCAGCCGAGTAAGTGGGTAAACTTTTGCGCATTCCAGCGAGGAAACTATGAAAGTCCTAAAACTACGGTTACTACTTCTTTCGATTTCTGTTCTGTTCTCAATTGTGACGACCGCCGCCGCGCAAGGAGTTATTGTGCCAGGGCCTTGCGATCGTTGCCCGCGACCGCCTCGTCCCATAACCCTGCCACGTAGCCTGCCGATCAAGTCAATCAAGATCGATACAAAGATCTCCTCGCAGGTGGCTACAACCCATGTCGAACAGATCTTTCGAAACGATACTGACGCGGTGCTGGAGGGGACTTACCTCTTTCCGATTCCGGAACAGGCCTCGATCACCGAGTTTGCTATTTGGGACGGCGACCGCCGCCTGGTAGGCGAAGTGCGATCGCGCGAAGAGGCCCGGCGCATCTACGACGAAATAGTCCGGCGGCAACGCGATCCGGGTTTGTTGGAATACGCAGGTAAGGATCTTTTTCAAGCCAGCATTTTTCCTATTCCGCCACATTCGGATAAGAAACTCGAACTGACCTATTCGCAGGTGCTACGGGCCGAGTCAGGCACAGTAGCCTATCGATATCCGCTGGGCACCGGCAGGCAAGTAAGCCAGATCGGGACCGTGTCTGGCCGAATAGAACTCGATGGCAAGGAACCGCTGCGTAATATTTATTCGCCCACGCACGCAGTGGAAGTGAAACGAAGCGGCGATCGTCGTTCGGTGGTTACCTTTGAAAGCGGCGGCGAGCCACAGGATTTTCAACTCTTCTACGGGGCCTCGCGCGAAGACTTTGGCGTAACGTTGCTGACTCATCGCGAACCCGGCAAAGATGGTTACTATCTTCTGATGATTTCGCCCAAAGACGACTGGTCGGAACAAGAGTACACGGCGAAGGACATAGTCTTTGTTTTAGACACTTCGGGATCAATGGCCGAAGCCGGAAAGATGGAAAAGGCCCGTGCCGCCTTGCTTTACGGAATCAGAATCCTGCGACCGCAGGATCGTTTCAATGTTGTTTCATTCGCGGGTGAAGAGCGTTTGATGGAAGCCCGGATGATCACTGCTGACGATCAGGGCCGTAAGCGTGGAGAAGAGTTTGCTCAATCGCTCCGGCCGGTCGGCGGCACGAACATTAATCAGGCGTTGTTGTCGGCCATGCAGCAGTTTGAGCCGAGCAATCGTCCGAAGATTCTCATCTTCATGACTGACGGCTTGCCGACGGTCGGGGTGACAAACCCGACGCTTATTGTCGACAACGCGCGCGCAGCTAGAGTGCCGGGCATGCGTCTGTTCACTTTTGGCGTCGGTTACGACGTCAACACCGCGTTGCTGGACAAGCTGGCAGCTGAGAATGGTGGCGTGGCCGATTATGTTGAGCCCAAGGAAGATCTGGAGGTGAAAGTCTCAAACTTTTTTGCGAAGGTTAACTACCCGGTCTTAACTGATTTGAAACTCGACATGTCCGGAGTACAAACCGATCTCGTTTATCCCAAAGCGCTTCCGGATCTGTTCCGTGGTTCACAACTCATTCTGATCGGCCGCTATCGCAACCCAATCGACATGGATTTTGTCAGGTTGCAGTTGGCTGGGAGCGCCAACGGTGCCACCAAGAACTTTTTTTACAACAATCTTCGTTTCCCGATGCGCGAGGACGCAAACGATTTTCTGCCGCGTTTGTGGGCCACCCGCCGCGTAGGTTGGCTGATGGAACAGGTTCGCACCAACGGCGAGCAACAGGAGCTGCGGGATGAGATTGTCGATCTGGGAACGCGCTATGGCATTGTAACGCCATACACTTCCTACCTGGCCCTGGAGCCGAACGCCTTTGTGCGCGACGTAACGAGCTTGCCCCAGAACGGTCGTGGCTTTGGTGTAGGACGTGCGACGAACGCCCCGCCGCCTTCACCCGCCAAAGCAGCGGACGCGAGAGCGATGACGGGCGCAGTTGCCGTGCAGCAGAGTAAACGCGCGCGTGAACAGCAGGAAGTAGTGAGGGTCGAGGGCGAAGGCGCTTCTTCCGCCATCAAGACTGCCGGCGGCAAAACGTTTTACCTCCGCGAAGGTTTCTGGACTGATGCGGATTTCAAGGCCGGCGCCGGTTTGCCTGAAACAGTAGTCAAGTTTGGCAGCAATGAATATTTCGCGCTGTTGAAACAGAAACCAGAACTCGCGACCTTCTTCGCTTTGGGAGAACGGGTGACCGTGATTCTTGGCGGGAGAGTCTACCGCGTTAACGCCGCGGAATAATCTTAAGTGATTGGCTGGGACCGCGAGCTCCCGCCCACAACGGAGCCCAGAGGCGCGCAGTTCGCGCTTCGCGCTCATTTGCGGGCGGGACGCCCGCGTTCCCAACAATCTCTTGACCCTCTCATCCGAACGAATCGCTAATACGAAATCAGAACTGGGAGGGTAACGACCAGCCCTACACTCAAGAGCCCAAGCATCTAAAGAAAAAGTGAGGTTTGAAATGAAGACCATCAACGTTGAGTCTTTGGTTGGTCGCTGCGCTCCCAGTTCTGATTTTGTCTCTAATCGTAGGCTGGCAATCCAAACTGACCGCACTACCTCTAATCCCGGAGTCTTGTCTTAAGATAAGCTCTTGGGTTACAAATCTAAGACAAATTCAAATTGGATTGAGCGGATTTATGCAATCGATGTGAACTTGTGTGCTTATCAGAATCTGACTCGCCGTTTTCGAACAAGGAGTATCAGTCGAATGACATCATGCATGAACAAGAACAGGTTGATGGTTGCGCTGGTTTTTTTATTTGCTGTTACCACGCCGATCAAGAGCCAACAAGGGTGGTTAGCGACGCGGATAGCTCCAGCTGATCAGGATCTAAACGCAGTTTACTTTCTCGATGACAAGCGAGGCTGGGTTGGCGGAGACAATGGATTCCTGAGCCATACCGAAGATGGCGGACACAGTTGGGTCAAGCAAAGTGTGCAGACAACCGCGGCGATCAACGACATTTATTTTCGCGATAAGGAAGCAGGGTTTCTAATCGCCGGCAACGCCATCTTTGCTACGCGTGACAATGGCGGGCGTTGGAATGAGGTTCGCCGCTTCCTGCCCAGCGAGTTTGACGGGGCTGACATAGAACTCTACAGCGTTCGTTTCTCCAGCAAGAAGAAGGGCTGGGTGGTGGGTTCCGTCAGCAAGCGCGAGCGCGTCATCGATAGCATTTTGCTCTACACCGACAACGCCGGCGAAACCTGGCAACGCCAACGCGCACCGAGCCGCCTTGAGCTAATTCACATTGATTTCGCGAACGATAAACGTGGCTGGATCTCTGGAGCCGATGGCACGATCCTCACTACCGTTGATGGGGGAGCTTCCTGGACAAAACAAGCAACGGGAACAGCGGCAACCATATTTCACATAGACTTTCGCAATGATAAGAGGGGTCTGGCGGTCGGCGAGCGCGGCACGATCCTGCGAACGATGGATAGTGGGGTTACCTGGACTCCAGTAGTCGTAAATGCCAAGTCGACCCTGCTGAATGTTCAGTATGTTAACGAAGACCGTTGTTGGGCAGTTGGCCGCAGTGGCACCATTCTCCGTAGCGACGACGGAGGCTTAACCTGGCTGCAACAGGAATCAGGTACTAAACAGAATCTGTACAGCTTGTATCTGGTTAAGAAAATCGGATGGGCCGTTGGCGGGGGTGGAATGCTGCTCCGCTACGAACTCTGAGTTGAAAAAGAAACTCTTAGTTTTTAGCGCCCGTGAATGGCAGGGCCGGAGCATTTTCCAGACTGATGGTGCCTTCCATCTCCTGGGCGCGAAGGTCTCCGGCGATCTGGGCGTCCATAGCTTGTCCCGAAACATCGAATGAGATAGTTCCCGCAAACGACTCGCCGTCAAACGTCAGCGACAGTAATTCACCGTTTCCCATCTCCGACTTAACATTTCCGGAGAAGCCTTTGCCGAGGTTCTTCAGGATCAAAGTTGCGGGAATGCTCTGGCCCAGCGGCGTTTCGATGAGCAGCGACCAGCTTCCCGCGAATGCAGCAGCAGCTTCCGGCGAGTAGGATGCAGGCTTGGGCGGATCCTTCCTCTTTCCCGCAGTGTTATAAAACTCAATATCTGCCGCATAAGGCCTTACCTGCTCCAGTAGTTGCGCGCCGTCGCCAACTATAATTATCGCTGCCTCGTCGGGCTTGACGTATTTCTTCGCAACTCCCTGGACCTGCTCAATTGTTACTGCCTGGATCTCGTTACGGTAAATCTCGAGATACTCCTGAGGTAAACCAAACATTTTGATCTGCAGGAGCTGATCGACAAGTCCTTCCTGGGTTTCCAACCGAAGCGGAAACACCCCGGTAAGGTACGACTTGGCATCGGCAATCTCTTTTTCGGAGACCGGCTCAGTCCGGATGCGATCCAACTCATAGAAAAATTCTTTAAGTGAGTCGCCGGTAACAGGCGTTCTGACCTCGGCAGTCGAGCGAAAAGTGCCCGCAGTCCGTCGTGCGTCAAGGCTTGAATAAGCGCCGTAGGTATAACCCTTCTCCTCGCGTAAGTTCATAAAGAGTCGCGAAGAAGCATTTGCTCCAAGCACCGTGTGCATCAGCAGCAATGGAAAATAGTCGTCGCTGGTGCGCGTAATACCGGCGTTCGCGATGACGATATTAGCCTGGGCCGAGCCGGGTCTATCGACGATATATGCAGTGCGCGATGTTCTTACGGGCGGGGCGGGGAAGTCATCGCCGGCTACGCTGCCCGGTTGCCAGGCACCGAATAGATTTTCAACCTGTTGCAGCACTGAATTCTGCTGCACGTCCCCGGCGACAAAAAGCACGGCGTTGTTGGGGACAAAAGTGGCGCGATGGAATTCGACGAGGCGTTCGCGGGTTGTGGCATCGATAGACTCGGGAGTCGGCGCCGTAACGTGATAGGGATGGTCGCCAAACATCACCCGTGCAACCATTTCACCTGCCAAAAATGAAGGCTGCGCTCGTTGCTGTTTGAGACTCTCTTTGGTGTTCTGTTTCGCGAGCTCGACTTCTCCGGGCGGAAACACCGGTCGCAGGGCTACGTCGGCCAGAAGCTCGAGTACCTGCTCTCCAAAGATTGTCAGCGACGAAGCCCCGACCGTCGTGTAGTCAGAATTTGCTCCGGCCTGGAGCGTAGCACCCAGCCGGGCAACCTCGTCGGCAATCTCGCGACTGGTCCGCGACTCAGTGCCTTCAGTTAACAGACCAGTCAACATATCCATCAGGCCCGGCAGCTGCCGCGGGTCGTGCGCGTCACCGGTTCGAAACGCCAAACGATAACTGATGAGTGGCAGCCTGGAATCTTCAACCACGATCACGGCGAGCCCGTTTGGCAGAATCGTTTCGTATGCGGTTGGTAGTTTGATTGGGCGGGCCGCAAGCGGCGCGGGCTGCTGTTTAAGAAAATCGGATTGTGCGCTCATCGTTTAGGTGTGCAAAGGTCCAGAGCCTCGTTCAGTTTGCTTCGGGGGATCTGCGGGTTGTTGTGGTTGTTCCAACTGATTGCCAACTGAAGCGCCAACCAGCGTGCCGGCGTCTGCCGGCGGTGGGTTTGGAGGTGGAACCTGCGCGGGCGGTGCAGTCGGTTGTTTTGGTTCTCCCGGGGGCTGAGGCGATGCCGGGATGGCGCTGGCTGCTAACTCTTCTTCAGAGGTCTCTTCAGCAATCGCGGCGGGAACGATGTCGAGAACAACGCGATTGTCGACGTCGAGATAGCGCTCGACAGCACTCCGGATTTGTTCAGCGGTAATCGTAAGGTAGTGGTCGAGTTCAGTGTCGAAGAGGGTCGGGTCGCCATCATAAAGAGCATACTCAGCCAGCCGTTGCGCCCGGTACATGGTGGACTGTCGGCCGCGCACTACATCATTACAAAGTCCGTTTCGGAGTTTCTCCATTTCCGCAGGTGATGGTCCGGAAGTTCTCAGGGATCTAATCTCTTCGAATATTTGATTACGAATGGTGGCTACTTCTTCGCCGGGCTTTGGTAAAGCAAAAATGTACAAAGCGGAGGGACCGCGTCTTTCGTCAATGCCGCCTTGAATCGATACTACTGATTCGTCGCCCTTCACCAGCTTTTGGTAGAGCCGGGAACTGTCGCCTTCGAAAATGAGATCGGCTGCGAGTAGGAGTGCATAAAAGTCGGGCGTACGGCGCTCCGGAATTTTCCAACCGAGTACAAACGCAGGCGCAGGGGCAAGCTTGTCTTCAAAGACTTCCTGACTTTGGGCTACGTCTTCCGGTTCGCTTACGTCGACCGCAGGAGGAGTTGGCTGACTGGGAATCGCGTCAAAATATTTTCGCACCAGGTCAATTGCTTCGCTGCCATCAAAGTCGCCGACGATCGCGAGCACCGCGTTATTTGGAGCGTAATAGATGCGAAAAAATTCCTGCACATCTTCGATCGTGGCGGCGTCGAGATCCTCCATGGAACCAATCGTAGAGTGTGCATTCGCAGGGTTCTTGAAAATCAGTTCGTTTATTCGCAGAAACGCGTTCACGTAAGGTTGATTGTCATAGCGCAGTCGCTTCTCTTCCTGTACGGCATTACGCTGATTGTCCAGGTTCTCCTGCGTGACTTTCAGCGAACGCATGCGATCGCTCTCGAGCCAGAGCGCCAGCGGAAGATGGCTCGCCGGCAGCGTCTCATAGTAATTAGTGCGCTCAGTCGAAGTCGTGCCGTTCATTGAGCCGCCGGCATTAAAGATGTACTGGAAATGGGCGGCCTTGGGAACGTTTTCGGACCCCTGAAACATCATGTGTTCGAACAGATGGGCAAAACCTGTCCGTCCGACTTTTTCATTACGAGAGCCGACGTCGTAATAAAGCGCGACCGAGACAACCGGTACTGCGTGGTCTTCGCACAAAACTATGCGAAGGCCGTTAGCAAGACTAAATTGTTGGATGGGGGTTGGTGAAAGTTTTGGTCTTCCGGCCACTTTGATCTCGATTCATGAGAACTTCTTGTTGAGCGTGCCTCTCCATAGAGGAGCGGGCACGCTCAGCCGTGGGATAACAAGGGGCCTCTGCTCGCAGCTTATGCTGGTGGTTCGTTGACCATCCCTCGCAACTCTGCGCGCAAGCGTTCAATTTCGGCGAGCTTCTGCTGGACACGCTCGAAAAGCGCCGCCTGCGTTTTAATTCCTTCTTCAACCAAAAAGCCTGCAGCCTCGGCGCGATTACGAAAAATTCCGGCCGCCACAAGTTGGTCGACCTTCTCCTGAGCCGCCGGCGAAACTTTTACTGCTACCACGTAATCATCCTTGGCTGATATCGCGCGTTCAATGGTCCGGCTGATGTCGCGTCCGATAGCGCTCAATGATTCCGGAATTCGCGATGCGATGTCCCTGACCGACGACGCGGTGCGGCTCCTGTCTTCAGGATCACCTTCAGCTTCGTCGTCTCTCAACATCAAGTCGTCAACGGTTTCAGTCGGGTTCGCTTCTTCCTTTTGATAAGGACTATTTTGATATGCTTTGCTCATTTTTGAAAAACTCCTTCGACCAAGAATTGTCTGCAACTTAAGTCTAAGTACGTTCTTGATCTCTGTTAAGTTCATTCTACGGATGCCGTTGAATAACCGTCAAGCGAGCGTACTTCGCACCTTATAATTCAGGCTCATCGACATCAGAGCAGTTGACCTTGCTCAGTTGTTTGGCTTTGGCTAGTATTTGGGCTTGTTGGGATGAGCGCGCTCAGCCGTTCGCGCTCCGTGACGGTCGTTGCAATCAATTTCTAATTTCCTGGCTACAAGAGGTTTTGCAGTGAAAAAGATAATCTCGCTCGCGCTGGTTGCGCTCTGCTCGCTCACACTCAGTATTCAACCGCTCGTTTTTGCTCAACAAAAACCACAGCCGGCAACCGGCAGCACGTCCGCCGGCCGAGCTACAGCGGGCTCAACGGCACCGAGTCGTCGCGGCGTGCGTGTTGCAAGTGAGATTCCTCTAATCGAGAAGGACTTCGATGAAGCTCTCAGGGTGATCGAGGAAAACTACGTCGAAGGGAAAAAGCTGGACTACAAAACAGCATACAAGTCGTCAATCATTGGCATGCTGCGGTCACTAGATCCGCACTCAAATTTTTACGATCGGGAAGAGTATGAAGAACTAAAAACCGATCAGCGTTCCGAGTACTTTGGCATTGGCGCCTCAATTCAGAATTATTTATTAGGCGATCATCCCGACACGTTCATTACCGCTACTTTTGAAAACTCCCCGGCGTCACGCGCCGGATTGCGGTTTGGGGATCGGATAGTCGCGGTTGATGGCGTCGCTATGACGGGCAAGACATCGTTGGAAGTGCGCGACAAGATTCGCGGACCGAAGGGCTCAACCGTAAAGATTAGCATCGAGCGCGCGTCTGACAAGCGCATTGAAATCGTCGACATAACCCGGGACGC
>Ga0207689_10003933_pt1 | contig 13528 bp, 9 predicted proteins | sample KBSMisM52_FD_184312 | JGI IMG/M metagenome (GOLD analysis project Ga0207689, IMG submission 184312) | Miscanthus rhizosphere microbial communities from Kellogg Biological Station, Michigan, USA - KBS Miscanthus M5-2 (SPAdes) (version 2) | ecosystem: Host-associated > Plants > Roots > Rhizosphere... | reverse complement strand
GTCATATTCTATCCATAGCAAATCCCATTCTCTTTTACGCTCTCCCCCCTTTTACTTATCTACAAATGTGAAAAAGGCCGCCTCTTATGAGACAGCCTCGTAAATTAAAACCACACACTTGAAAGACTATTTTTTATTATTCTCCCTGTTTTACTTTCATTACACGCGTTGGAATTAATCCATGCGCTTCTTTATGTGTATTGGCTATGGAGGCTGAGTCTTTTGCTTCTGCAAGGCAAAAAACAAGCCCGTGATCTTTATCAACCCAATAATTGATAAAGCTCACTCCATATTTACCCTGCGTTGCGAGGTCCTTTTTATGTGCACCTGCCACGTCTTCGGGATTTACATTTCCGGCCTCCAATTCATGAACGTCCAGGAACAAATCGTTTTTATTTCGTATCGGGGCTGCCTGCCCGTCAGTTACCTCATAAATATGCGAGGGCATCAGGCCGTGGGCTTTGGCATGGGTTTTACTGATTGCGTCCGAATCATGCGCAGACGAAAGGCAGTACACAAGTCCCTTACTTTCATCAACCCAATATTTAATGAAGTTGGCTCCAAATTGTTTTTCTGTGGCCAGGTCTTTTTCGTGTGCGCCGGCCACGGCTGCTGCTGTTACGTTCCCGGCCCCGAATTCATGAACGTCTATATAGAATTTTTTAGTTTTGGATTTTTTTACTTTTTTTTCGGTTAAAGAAGCCGTACTGTTTGATTGTGCAGATACCTGTGAGGTTACGAGCGCTGCAATGCATAGTGCAGATAAGAGATGCAAGAGTTTCATTGTAAATGATTTGTTAATTGATTAAATAATTGTTTGCTTTTCCTGGGTCACAAGGGTTCTTATTGTGTATTTTAAAAACAGTCACGTAAAAGGGTGACCTGTTTTTAAATGATAAAAATGAAAATTGCAGTACAAAACAAATTCTTATTCAAGGTGCAGATGTAAGGAGTTTTCCCTATTTTAGAAAAGTAGTTACCTTATTTTATAATCGCATAGTATGGAACTGATCGAACGGTCATGGTTTTTAGATGCACTGCAGAAGCAATTTGACAAGACTTCTACCGGTGAGGGCCATACTATATTTGTAAGCGGCGAAGCGGGCATAGGAAAAACATCTTTATTAAAAGCGTTTTGCAGGCAGCAGAAAAAAAAATCATTTATATACCAGGGCGCATGCGATGCCTTGTTTACACCTCGTCCCCTGGCGCCACTTTATGATATCGGATGGCAGATAAGGGACGATTTTTGGACAACTAACGAAGAGGTTGAGGACCGGCCAGCTTTATTCAGCCGGTTTATTCATGAATTGGATATTAAAAATGAAACGGTCATTCTTCTCTTCGAAGACATTCATTGGGCCGACGAAGCTACTCTTGATTTTATAAAATTCCTGGCCAGGCGTATCACAAGGCTGAAATGCCTTTTCGTACTTACTTTCCGCGACAATGAAATTAATTCCCAGCATCCGTTAAAAAATGTATTTGGCCATTTGCCACCGGATTCATTTACCCGTTTGCAGTTAACGCCATTGTCAAAAGAAGCGGTTGATACAATGGCTAAAGAGAAAGGATACAGGGGTGAAGATGTATACAGTATTTCCGGTGGCAACCCGTTTTATGTTATGGAAATACTGGCCAGTTATAGTGCGGGTATCCCGGATAATATAAAAGATGCCGTGCTTTCCGTTTACAGCCGGCAGGAAGGAAAAACCAAAGAAATATGGGAGTTGTTGTCCGTAACTCCCGCAGGGTTGGAGATTGATACACTTTCAAAAGCAGAACCTGATTATGAGAAGGCTATCGAAAACTGTCTCGAGGCAAAGATTCTTCTTTTTGAAAAAGGGCTGATTTATTTTAAACATGAGTTATACAGGAGAACAGTAGAAACATCTATGTCACCATTCAAAAGAGTAACGCTGAATAAAAAGATACTGGATGTATTGCTGCAGCAGGAAGAACAGGAAATAAAAGTAGAACGCATTATCCACCATGCAAAAAACGCGAACGACTATGATACGGTTGTAAAATATGCCCCGGTTGCTGCAAAACGGGCCGCTTCAGTAGGCGCCCATATCGAAGCGTCAAAATTATATTTTACTGCTATTGAATATTACCAGGGAAAGGATAAAGATTTATTGACTCAATTTTACCAGGCATATTCCTATGAATGTTACCTGACTTATAAAATTAAAGATGCTATTATTTACCAGGTAAAATTGTTAAACATACTCCGGGAGAGGAACGCCATTGAAGAAACAGGAAATTGTCTCCGTTTCCTTTCCAGGCTATGGTGGTTTGAAGGAAACCGGAAGCAGGCTGAAGGGTATGCGGAACAGGCAGTTCAATTGCTGGAACAGCAACCGGTATCGCGGGTGAAAGCGATGGTGTATAGTAACATGTCGCAACTGAAAATGCTTTCGGATCATTTCGAAGAATGCATGTATTGGGGAGAGAAAGCAATTGCGATGGCGAAGGAACTGGATGATGATGAAATACTTTGTCACGCCCTGAACAATGTTGGCAGCGCACAAATGAAAGTAGAATCGTTGGGATGGAAAGGAGCGGAGTTTACCCGGCAAAGTCTTGACATCGCTTTAAAAAATTCTTATCATGAACATGCAGCCCGTGCGTACACTAATTTAGGCAGTGACTGGATTTGTGTGCGGCAATATGAACGGGCGCAAAAAGCATTAGATGAAGGAATTCAGTATTGCGAGGCAAGGGACCTTGATTCATGGACAAATTATATGCTGTCTTGCAAAGCGAGACTAAAACTCGAAACAGGCAAATGGGATGAAGCATTCAGTATCGCCAATAACCTGTTGCAAAACGAAGACCAGACTGCAATAATCAAGATCATCGCCCTTGCAGTCATCGCAACCATACTGATGCGCAGGGGGGAGGAAGATCCGCTTGCTCAATTACTGGAAACAAAAGAAAAAGCGCTAAAGGCGGGTGAGCACCAACGAATTGTTCCCGCTATGGTCGCACTCCTGGAATATGAGTGGATACATGGAAAAACGGTTATCGAAAAAGAATCCCTTGACCTCGCCATAAAAACGGTTGAAGAGATAGATAATATGTTTCAGAATAGTGAGTTTGTGTTCTGGTTATTTATGGCAAGAAAGCAATTTGTCCGTATTCCGAAATTGTTTGACGGCTATCAACTGAAAAACAGATCCGATATAGACAGGGCTGCTGCCATATGGAAGGAAATTGGTTCGCCTTATGAGGAGGCCCTGGCTTTGTATCATGGTAATAATGACGATAAGAAAAATGCAATAGCCATAGTACAGCAATTGGGAGCCAAAGCTGTATACGACAAAATGAAGCAGGAGATGAGGGAGTCGGGCATTAAAAACATTCCCCGGGGCATAAGGAGCTCAACCAAAGCAAACCCGGCTTTCCTTACAAGCCGTGAACTGGAAATATTACAACTTCTGCATGAAGGCCTCCAAAATAAAGAAATCGGTTCCCGTCTTTTTATTTCTGCCAAAACGGTTGATCATCATATTTCTTCCATTCTTTTCAAGCTGGACGTGAATTCCCGCACAAAAGCAGCCCAGGAGGCCCAGCGCCGTGGAATAATAAAATAGGGAACGGGATTACATTAAATAGGGAATATTCCTGCTATCTGGCTGGTACAATCGCCGGAGTTTTGTGGTCATTATTTTACTGCAAAATTTCAGGTCATGAAAAAATTCGTAATTGAAAGAAATCTTCCGGGTGCAGGAAACCTTACCCGGGAAGAACTGCGTGATATTTCAGAAGCGTCCAATAAGGTTGTATTTGAAATAGGAAATCATTATCAATGGGTAGAGTCATTCGTTACGGAAGACAAAATATTCTGCGTTCACCTGGCAGAGAGTGAAGAAGATATCCGGGAGCACGCACGAAAAGGAAATTTTCCGATCAACTCAATCTGTGAAGTAAAATCTACCATTGACCCCCTGACCGCAAATTCGCCAAAATAATGTAACCAAAACAATTTTAAACAGCGTTTGATACTATTAAAACCACTATCAGGCTTGCTACTTTTCTCAAAGACTAATAATAAAAATATGCTGGAGTTTTATGATCGGCTTTTTATAAGCATTTATAAATTATATACAAAGGAGGGTGAAGCGAACCGCCCTGCCTGGATAAGCATACTGCTGCTGTCTTTTTTTCAAAGCATCAATATTCTGTCAGTAGTATTTATTTTATTCGGAATTCTTTATGGCAAATCCCTTGCTTACCTGTTGCCATGTGTATTTATTTTCTTTCTTTTTGGTTTAATTTTTAATTGTGCCCGGATCTATAAAATTATCGGGTTGCAGAATTTAATTGACAGGTACCCGGATTATAATTGTAAACAGAAAATACACCCTGCGCTGTACTTTGTTTTCAGCCTGATCGTACTGGCTATCTGAAGTAGCTGGATTTTCAGCCGGAATTACTTTACCACTGGAAATCAGGATATCCGCAACCAGGCAGTGCCCGGTGTTGAAAGTTTATATTTTATCGCCCGGCTTTGAATAAAATTATAGTAAAGTTGCCAGATAAGAATATATACAATGAGGCTGACTATTTTCTTTACCCAATGCCATTTACAAGACTTGTGATAGCAGTATGCTACTCTTCTTATAAATAAGATGTAAGAATTTATTTCATATACTTTTTCAAAAACGTAAACAAATCTTTCCGGATGGAATCCGCATCGAACATTTCGCCATAATGCGGTGCGTTGGGCACAACTGTTAATTCATTATATACTCCGACAGTTTTTAGCCATGAGCTTAAAATGATGGACTGTGTATTAGGAACCGATTCATCCTTTTCACCCTGTACAATAAAGAATGGCGGATCATTTTTGTCGATATAAGTTACGGGGCTGGCCTTTTTTGCAATGTCCGGCCGCTCTAACGGTACAGCACCCAATAATATCGATACAGGATTTCGCTCATTATTTATGGAAGTATCCGGGTTATTCGCCAGCATTATAAAATCGGACGGACCATAAAAGTCAAGTACACACTTTATTTTGAAACCCGGTTTTAAGCCTGCCGGGTAAAAATCTTTTATATTGTTATTATTTGATAACCCCAGCAAAGAGGCAAGATGTCCTCCTGCTGAAAAGCCAATCAAAGCGATCTTTGTGTTATCGATGCTATATTTTTCTGCATGCCGGTACAGGTATTCAACGGCCTGGTTGCAATCCTGTATCTGTGCCGGAAAAATCGCTTCGGTACTATAACGGTAATCTATAGAGGCAAGAGCGTAGCCGCTGTCAATAAAAGCTTTTATCGTGTTTTTCATATAGCTCATGTCGGCGTATTTATCGTTCAGCATCCAGGCCCCGCCATGTACCCATATCACCAAAGGAGTTTTAGTGGTTTGCTTTGCCGGCAAATAGATATCCAGTAAATGTTTTTTATTGCCATCATTGGCATAGGGCAGGTTGCTATGAACAACGGTACCCTGCGGGAAAATTTTTTCCACCGGTGAATGCTGGGCAATCGCATGCCGGTTAATACAAAGCAGAGTGGCAAATTGCAGAAAAATAAGTACACTATTAATACGCATTAGCTATTGTTTTTTTAAAAGATAAAGAAAGTTTTTAAATATTGCAGTGCCCTTTATCTTAAATTACATTCTGCGCCCGGAGCGAGGTGTCATTAATACACTTTTTAAAAAACCCTGTACCAATATCCCGGAATGATTAGAAAATTTTATTACTTTGTTATACCAACGTGACTGAGGGCTTGCCATGATACAAACTGCTGATGATAAGATTTTACTAACTGCTGCCGACGAACAAAAGGCTTTCCGGATACTCTATAACCGTTACTGGGAGCCACTTTATAAGAAAGCGTTAAGCAGGCTCGGCACTTCGGAAGATGCACAGGACACAGTTCAGGAAGTTTTTATAAGTCTTTGGCGGAATAGAAACAGCATTGAAGTTGAAGACACATTGTCCCCCTATCTTTTTACCGCGCTTCGTTATTGTATCATAAAAAAAGTGTATAGGAAAGCAAAAAAAGGATTGCAGGTGCAGCTATCTGCTGAGGAATTAAGCGATACAGAAAATTACCCGGAAGAAATTTTCGGATACAAAGAATTACAGCAGATAATCGGAAAAGAAGTATCTAACCTGCCTTCACGGATGCAGGAGGTATATAAGCTCAGCCGTATTGAACATCTTTCTCCGGCAGAAATAGCAAATCGTCTCAGTATTTCTGAGCAGACAGTGAAAAATACGTTGTCAACAACTTTAAAAAAACTAAGGGTAAGGCTCTCTCACTTTACTTCATTGTTTACTTTCTTTTTTTAAAAGCCTATTATTTATTTTTCAGATGACTGGTACCCGGGGTTCTTCCGGGGTATTCTGTAGTGAACAGACCTTGCATGAAATTTAAAGGACCATTAGAGTTATTAGAAAAATACCTTTCCGGCAATGCTTCTCCTGAAGAGAGGGCGAAAGTAGAGCAATGGTATGCATCCTTTGAAGAAAAAAAAGCGGCTATGGGAGAAGGGGATGACCTGAATGCTATAAGAGAAAAGATGTACAGGAAGATTGCAGACGAGCTGAACCTGCAGGAACCTGTTATTCCTTTTTATAGAAAACTCAATTTCCGTTTAACCGCCGCAGCCATTCTTATCCTTTTAATAGGGTCTTATTTTATTTTTTCAACTCAGCAAAAAACTAATACTATTTCTTCTGCAACAGCAAAGACCCTTCTTAAAAATGATATAACGCCTCCCGCAAGTAACAAAGCGATACTGATACTTGCAGATGGCAAAACAATAGAACTGGATAGCAGTGCCAACGGAACACTTGCTGTGCAGGGAAAAATTAATATCGTAAAGCAGAATGATGGCTTGATAGCCTATACCGGTAAACCAGGCGATAAAATAAGCTATAACACCCTTACCGTTCCCAGGGGAAGTAAACCTATGAAATTATTGCTTGCTGATGGAAGTGAAGTATGGCTGAATGTTGCTTCGTCTGTTACATATCCTACCGCTTTTGTTGGTGGGGAACGCAGGGTAGAGGTTACAGGAGAAGTTTATTTTGAAGTTGCGAAGAACAAAGAAATGCCTTTCATCGTAAAAAAACTGAATGATGATGTGGAAGTAAAAGTACTGGGCACACACTTTAATGTAAATACATATGAGGATGAACAGGATATTAAAATAACATTACTGGAAGGTGCGGTAAATGTTTCTAAAGGAAATACCGGGGCTTTGCTGAAACCGGGAGAACAAGCCCGGGTAAGCATGGCTGATAAAATCAGTATAATGAGCAATGAAGATATTGAAGAAGTGATGGCCTGGAAGAACGGGCGGTTTTATTTTGATGGTGCTGATATAAAAACCATTATGAGACAGGTGGAGAAATGGTATAACGTGGATATAGCGTATGAGGCAACAATTCCGTATTCATTTGTGGCGAAAATTTCAAGAAATGTAAATGTTTCGGACCTGTTTAAAATTCTTGAATTAACGGATCTCGTTCACTTCAGGATAGAAGGAAATAAAATAACTGTAATGAAATAAACTTTTTTGGGGCTTGCCTGAAAAAATGAAAACCGCCCTGACGGCAATCAGGACGGCGGATAATCGGGTTAATCCCAAATATACAATCGTTGGAAGACTGCTTATTCATTAACCCAAACAAAGCAAAGTTATGCATTTGAAGGCTCTTTTCATGTCTTCGATTGAGAAACGAAAGACATTAACCAAAACGCTGTTGATTATGAAATTTACAGCCATCCTGCTACTTGTTTTCACTGTACAAATCAGTGCAAAAGGATTTAGCCAGACGATTTCGCTTTCCTTAAAAAATGTTTCGCTCGACAAAGCTTTTCTTGAGATCGAAAAGCAGAGCGGTTTCAGTTTTGTTTATGGCAAAGAACAATTGGTGCAAACCAGGTCTGTTACGCTCAGTGTTCTCAGCGAGAATATTGAATCCGTCCTGGATAAGTTGTTCAAAGATCAGCCGCTTACTTATACCATAACGGATAAGTATATTTCTGTTAAACAAAAGCCCGCGGAAGTTATTGCGCCAAAACCGGTTGATATAACCGGCAAGGTTGTCAACGACAAAGGAGAGCCAATGGTGGGTGTAACGGTAGCGGTAAAAGGAACAAAAATCGCTACGACAACGGCGGAAGACGGATCGTTTAAAATTGCGGCGCCGAATGATAACAGCGTGCTTGTATTTACCAATGTTGGATTTGAGCGGATGGAATTGCCGTTGAACGGGAAGACGAGTGTTGTTTCCGTTTCAATGAGAACAGCGACCAGTTCATTGAATGAGGTAATCGTAACCGGTTATTCTTCTCAGCGTAAAAAGGATATAACAGGTGCGGTATCTGTAGTAAAAGTAAGTGACCTGTTAACTACGCCTTCACCAAATGTAACCAGCCAGTTGCAGGGACGGGCATCCGGTGTAACGATTACAAATGATAATCTTCCCGGTAATGGTGCGATCGTACGTATAAGAGGTTTCGCGTCTTTTTCCGGTCAGCCTGGTGGTAACGATCCTTTGTATATCATTGATGGAGTTCCCGGTGATGTATCAGCGCTTAACCCTGCAGATATTGAATCTATACAGGTATTGAAAGATGCCGCTTCAGGTTCTATATATGGCGCCCGTGCTTCCAATGGTGTGTTGATCATTACCACAAAACGGGGAAGAGTAGGTGGAGCAAAAGTTACTTACGATGCATATTATGGCAACCAGGATCCTGGTAATGGATATACAAGCCAGTTGCTGAACCCACAAGGTAACGCAGACCTTGTATGGATGGCGCTGAAAAATTCAGGTCAGCCGCTTACACATAAAGTATATGGAACAGGTGCAACCCCGACTTTACCCGATTATACATTGGCCGGTATCAAAACAGGTGTAATGGAAGGCGATCCCGCTGCTAACCCGGATTTATATGATTTCAGTGAATCAAAACTGGCTGACCCGGCTTACACTCCTTACCTTATATATAAAGCAAATAAGGAAGGAACAGATTGGTGGAAAGTGGGCACACGCAATGCGCCGATCATGAACCATAACCTGAGCGTAGCAGGGGGCACTGATAAAGGAAGATATCTTTTCAGTTTGAACTATTTTGATCAGAAATCAATCGTACGCTATAGTTTCTTTAAACGATATACTGCGAGGGTCAATACAGAATTTACTATAAAGAATAACATCCGTATTGGAGAAAACTTACAGGTATATGCAACGGAAAAAAGTATACCCGGAACTAACAATGATGAAGGTTCACTAACAGGCGGTGGCGGTCAGCCGATCATTTCTGTATATAGTATTAAAGGCGACTTTGCCGGAAGCCGCGGTACCGGCTTTTCAACCGGAAACATCCTTGCGGATGAATGGCGAAAAAGAAATGACCGGAACTTTAAGTTTACATTGTTTGGAAATGCATATGCTGAAGTCGATTTCCTGAAACATTTTACAGCACGAACCAGTTTCGGCGGTACAAAGGGAAATGAGAATGAATATCACTATCCTTTTATAGAGTATGAAATAGGGGAACCGCAGAGAAATATTACCTATAGCGAATGGTTTGCCCGTACTTCAAGCTGGACATGGACCAATCAATTATCCTACAAAAATAGTTTTGGAAAACATAATGTAGCTGCCCTTGCAGGTACTGAAGCGGTAGAAAACAAAGGAAGAAGAGTAGATGCGGCAAGATCAAATTTCTTTAGTTATACAAACTATGATTATATAGTACTGAATGCCGGTACAGCAAGCCAATCTTCCAGTGGTAGTCCTTATGTATCCTCTTCATTATTCTCCATCTTTGGAAAGATAGACTACGCTTTTAATGATCGTTACCTGGCAAGTGTTACTATAAGGAGGGATGGATCCTCTCGTTTTGGTGCCGATACCCGTTACGGAACATTTCCTTCCGCTTCTCTCGGATGGCGTATTTCTGAAGAATCATTTATGAAACCTATTGCCTGGATCAAAGACCTGAAGATTCGCGGTAGTTACGGATCAATGGGTAACCAGAATATACCTCCTAACAACCAGTATACATTCTTCTCTTCCGGTGCAGGTTATTCTTATTACGATGTAACCGGTAGTAACACCTCATCGCAGTCTGGTTTTTACCTGGGCTTTGCGGGCAATGCAGCGGGTAAATGGGAAACCAATGTATCATCTAATATTGGTTTTGATGCCACTTTGTTCAATGGAAATACCGAAGTTGTTTTTGATATCTATAAAAAAGATACAAAGGATTTATTGTACCCTGTTGAACAGCCTGCAACAGGTGGTGCTACTCCATCAGTGCTTCCTCCTTTCTTCAATGTAGGAAGCATGACGAATAAGGGGATTGATCTTGCGATCACACAGCGTGGCCAGTTTGGCGGCGCCAAAGGAGTACGATTTGACGCTACATTCACATTTACTACGTTTAAAAATAAAATCACAAAGATCACGGATGGTATTACATTCTTCGATTCCAATAGCCCCGCTAACGAAGAAAACCGTGTTGGCGGACGCTTCACAAGAAATGCGGTCGGACAAGCTATCAATTCATTTTATGGATATAAGATCATTGGCTTTTTTGAAGACGATGCGGATGTAACAAAATCGCCTACACAAACCGACGCCGCACCCGGCCGTTTTAAATACCAGGATACAGATGGCGACGGAGCAATAACAGATGATGACAGGGTATTTTTTGGAAACCCAAATCCGAAATTTACTTATGGACTTAACCTTAACCTTGCTTATAAAGGTTTTGATCTGAATGCATTCTTCTATGGTGTACAGGGAAAAGACGCGATGAACTATAACCGTTGGTGGACTGATTTCTATGCCGCCTTCCAGGGAGGTAAAAGTAACAGGGCACTATATGATTCATGGACACCGGATCACAAAAATGCCAAGGTTGCTATACAGGAAGTGGATGGAAACTTCAGCACCAACAATACCGTGAATGATTACCTGATGGAAAATGCATCTTTTCTCAGAATGAAAAATCTGCAGTTGGGTTATACCGTTCCGCAGTCTGTAATGAGTCGCTTTAAGATTGACAGGGTTCGTATTTATGTGCAGGCAACCAATTTGTTTACTGTTACAAAGTATACCGGCCTCGATCCTGAAATTCCGTCGTATGATGACAGGGTTTCGGGCGTGGATCTGGGAACGTTCCCGACGGTTAAACAGTTACTGGTTGGTATAAACGTAAACTTCTAATCGCTAAACTAACTCTTGATATGAAAAAAATATTTTTAATACTCCTGGTAGTTTCAGCCGCTATTTATTTTTCGTGCAGCAAATCATTCCTTGACCGGCCTTCAGTAGGAAGCCTTGATTCAGCCGTACTGGCAAATCAACGCGGCGTTGAGCAAACTTTAATTGGGGCATATGCCTTATTAGATGGATACGCTCAAAGTGGCCCTGATGGTAATACAATCGGCGACTTTATTTCCGGCACATCTAACTGGGTATATGGTGATGCCGCCGCCGATAATACACATAAAGGCAGTGATGGTACCGACCAGCCCAATATTACTTTTTTTGAGAAGCATACGCAGATTCCTTCTAACCCATTCCTGAACTCAAAATGGGTTACAATTTATGAGGGGGTAACCCGGTGCAATTTTGTATTAAAACTAATGGCTCAGGCTACAGATATATCGGATGATGACCGGAAGAGAATTGAGGGTGAAGCAAGAATACTGAGGGCATTTTATCATCTTGAAGGTAAAAAAATTTATAACAATATTCCTTTTATAGATGAGACAATGACTTCCTATTCGGTACCGAATGCGAACGTACTGCAGAGCAATACCGTTGATATATGGCCGAGAATAGAAGCAGATGCCCAATATGCATATGATAATTTACCGGGAACACAAATAGCCCCGGGCCGTATCAACAAATGGGGGGCTGGTGCATTGCTGGGTAAAATATTGATATTCCAGAAAAAATGGAGTGATGCCAGGACCGTATTGCTGAATGTGTATGGCAACGGCACCAATTCAAGTGGTGTAAAATATGCTCTATACTCCCGTTACCAGGACAACTTCGATATTAGTTTTGAAAACGGATCCGAATCTGTTTTTGCATTTCAATCTTCTTCGAATGATCACTCGGGCGCAGGCAATGGTAACTATGGCGAAGTACTGAATATGCCATATAATGCAAGGCCATTTACGTGTTGCGGATTTAATCAGCCCTCACAGGATCTTGTGAATTCGTTTAAAACGGACCCGGCGACTGGCCTGCCCGATCCTGATAATTTTGATACTAACCCGGTAACAATTGATGACGGCTCTGCTTCTTTTACACCATATGCCGGAACCCTGGACCCCCGTTTGGATTGGTCGGTAGGCAGAAGAGGAATTCCATTTCTTGACTGGGCAGTAATGGAAGGAACCGTATGGCAAAGAGATGCCGGATATGGTGGCCCATATTCGCCCAAAAAGAACATTTATCGCAAGGCACAGCAGGAAACCTATTCTGATCATGATTTCTGGAATTCACCATCCGCTATTTCTTCGTTGAATATTAATTTGATCCGTTTCGCCGATGTGATTCTCTGGCTGGCGGAATGCGAAGTAGAAGCAGGTGACCTGGAACAGGCAAGGGCGTATGTAAATATGATCAGGACACGTGCGGCTGATCCAGTAAGCTATGTATATAAATATAACGATGATGCACATCCTGAAAACGGATTTTCAGCCACACCGGCTGCCAACTATAAAGTGGGGTTGTATACAGCTGCATGGACAGACCAGGCAGCGGCACGCAAGGCGGTTCATTTTGAAAGACGCCTGGAATTGTCATTGGAAGGCCACCGGTTTTTTGATTTGGTAAGATGGGGTGAGGCAGAAGCGACAATCAACAAATATTTAACGTACGAAAAAACATTGCGTTCTTATTTGTCAGATGCTGTATTCAGTTCTAACCAGGATGAGTATATGCCTATCCCGCAAAGACAGGTCGATTTGAGCAAGGGAACACTGACGCAGAATCCCGGCTATTAAACCACATAAATCAATAAATCAATGTTTGTTTAGTCAGAGTAGTTTTAATGTTTAGTTTATAATCAGACACAGGCAGTTTAAACTAGCAATTTGGCAAGCGTTAGTTTAGGGCCAGAATTTTTATTCTGGCCTTTTTTTAATTAAAACTGGTGGATACCCCGGGACATTGTTAAGCTGATTATTAATTGTTGCCTGAAAAGTATAATGAGCTTGCTTTTATACTAACCTATATCTCTCAATAAAATTATTACAGGCAAACACACCTGCCCGGGTATCAATGTTAAAGAGCAAAATTCCTTAAAAATCTATAGAAGAAATGAAAAAACATAGTTGCATGGTTGTGTCTTTAGAGTGGTTTATATTTAATATTGTAGGGTTAAATAGAATTGTATGCGGCTGATTTTTGTATTTTTTCTTGTTGTCGGGTTGATAAAAACAACAAGTGCTCAGAATACTACGGATGTTTTCAGAAACCCCGGTATGCCTTCTGAAACCAGGGTAAAAGACCTGTTGA
>Ga0207689_10003932_pt1 | contig 13528 bp, 13 predicted proteins | sample KBSMisM52_FD_184312 | JGI IMG/M metagenome (GOLD analysis project Ga0207689, IMG submission 184312) | Miscanthus rhizosphere microbial communities from Kellogg Biological Station, Michigan, USA - KBS Miscanthus M5-2 (SPAdes) (version 2) | ecosystem: Host-associated > Plants > Roots >... | reverse complement strand
CGCGCTTGTGGTGCCCTTTGCGCTTCGCGCTCGCGCCAGCGGCGCTCGCAGCTCCGGGCTTAGCGCCGCCCAGCTTGCTTTCGGTGCCGGCCAGGAGCTTGGCGATGTTCGGTGCGTGGCGCCAGAAGAGCAGCAGCGACATCACGACGATGACCGCGGCGGCCGGCTCGGCGCCCCAGATCAGGAGCTGGTAGAACGGCGCGAACGCGGCCGAGACCAGCGCGGCGAGCGACGAGTAGCGGAAGAAGAAGGCGATGATGACCCAGGTGGCCAGCGTCGCCAGGCCGAGCCAGGGATTGATCGCCAGCAGCACGCCGACCGCGGTGGCCACCCCCTTGCCGCCCTTGAAGTGGAAATACAGCGGCCAGAGGTGGCCGAGGAAGGCGCCGAGGCCGGCGAGCGCCGCGGACCATTCGACCGCGTCGCCGCCCAGGCCGAGGCGCTGCGCACCCCAGCGCGCCGCGAGCACCGGCAGCACGCCCTTCAGCGCATCGAGCAGGAGCGTCGCGATCGCGGCCTTCCTGCTGCCCGAACGCAGCACGTTGGTCGCGCCCGGGTTGCCGGAGCCGTAGCTGCGCGGATCGGCCAGGCCCATCATCCGGCTGACGATGACGGCGAACGACAACGAGCCGATCAGGTAGCCGGCGAGCCAGGCCAGAAACGGAAAGGCGAACTTCATCGGGAGGAGCGGGACGGTCCGGTGTGCGTCGATTCTGCCGGGTGGTTGGCGCAGCGCACCGGCCGCGCGCCGATCGACTTGATCAGCGCGGCGGGAGCGATGCCGACCAGGTAGCCGCGCCGGCCACCGTTGATGTAGATCCGCTCGAGCCCGAGCACCGTCTGCTCGACATAGACCGGCATCGGCTTTCTCGTGCCGAAGGGCGAGGTGCCGCCGACCTGGTAGCCACTGTGCCGCTCGGCCACCTCGGGCTCGCAGGGCTCGACCGACTTCACGCCGATCGCCCGCGCCAGGTTCTTGGTGCTCACCTTCTGGTCGCCGTGCATCAGCACGATCAGCGGCCGCGCCGACTCGTCCTGCATCACCAGCGTCTTGACCACGGCATGCTCGTCGACCTCGAGCTGGCGCGCCGATTCGGCCGTGCCGCCATGCTCGACATAGTCGTAGACGTGCTCGGAAAAGTCGACGCCGGAGCGGCGCAGGAACTGCGTCGCCGGCGTCTCGCTGACGTGATGGGACTTCTTCGCCATGGCGGTAACCGCCGTGATTCTCGCCCCTGACGGGCGGAACCACGCCGCGGTTGCCGCCGCGCCGCTCAGAAGGAAGCGACCGGCTCCTCCTCTAGCGCGCTCTTGTCCTTGAACACCGAGGCCGCGCTGGGCACCGACGGATCGCCGGACACGGCCGAATCGCCGACGATGCCGACCGGCACCATCGCGGCCGTCGCCGCCTGCGCTCCCGAGGACGATGTCCAGGACGGGCGTGGCGGCGGCGCCAGCAGCATCGCGCCCGCGGCGAGCGTGGCGGCTGCGAGGACTGCCGCCACGATCGGGGCGGCTTGCCGCGCCGATGCGGCGCGGGACGAGGAAGGGATTGCGAGCATGCCGTTCTCCTGCCAGCGGCCCGAAGGGGCCGCCTGACAGGAAGTACGGAACGGCCGGACCGAACCGGCCACGGCAGGGCGCTACTTCGCGCCGCCGCTCGCCTTGGACACGTAGCGGGCCAGGGCCAGGATCTGCTCTTCCTTCAGCGTCGCCTTGTACGAAGGCATGGCGCCGATGCCGTTGCGCAACGCCGTGGCCACCCGGTCCGCATCGGGCTGCAGCTCGTCGAGCACCGGGCCGACCGCGCCGGCCGTCCCGGCATCCTTCAGCGTGTGGCAGAGGGCGCAGGGCGGCGCCGCGCCGCCGGTGAACAGGGCCTTACCCGCGGCCAGGGTGGCGGCGTCGTCGGCGGCTCGCGCCGACGAGGCCAGCCACGACAGCAGCACCAGCAGGAGCAGCCCGGCGATCGTCCCGATCAGGCCGGGAACGCGGCGGGCCTCCTTGGCCGGACGACCCTCAGGCAACGGCGACCTTGACCGCATGGTCGAGCCAGCTGTTGTTGCTGTAGCCGTGTGCGTTCTCGGCGCGCTGCTCCGGCTGGGTGTTGCCGGCCGCATCGACGGCGCGGCTGGTCAGCACGTAGTTGCCCGGCGCCATGCGCAGCGGAATCGCGAACTGGCGCCAGGCGAAGCGGCCGAGATCGGGGCCGACGAAGGCCGCCTCGAGCCAGGTCTTGCCGCCGTCGCTGGAGACCTCGACCCGGCGGATCGGCGAGCCGTTGCCGAAGGCGACGCCGGTCACGTAGACGGTGCCGGCGCGAACCCCGCGATCGCCGGCCGGGCCGGTGATGAACGACTTGACGTTGAGCTCCTGCACCGACGGCTCGTTCGCCTTCGACTGCTCGCCGAGCGGCGTGATGCGGTAGCCCGTGCTCATGATCTTGGCCTGCGACTCGGTCGCGGTGAAGGCCACGCGCTTCACGTACTTGATGTTGTTGACGCCGTTGTAGCCGGGCACGATGAGGCGCAGCGGCGCGCCGTGGGCGAGCGACAGCGGCGCGCCGTTCATCTCCCAGGCGAGGATCGCGTCGGTCATCGCCGCGACCTTGACCGAGCGCTCGACCATCACCGAGAGCGGGTCGATGCCGTCCGGCAGCTTCTCGCCGCCGGTGCCGGTGAGGTAGACCATGCCCGGGGCGACGCCGCCGCAGGCCTCGGCGACATAGCGCACCGGCACGCCGCTCCAGATGACGCAGCCGGCGGCGCCGACGGTCCACGGCGTGCCGCTCGGCTTGCTCGGGAAGAAGCCGCGGCCGTTGCCTGAGCACTGCAGCACCGTCGCCACGGTCTCGACGCCGATGGTCTTCAGCTCGGCGACGGTGAAGCTGCGCGGCGTGCGCACGCCCTCGATCGCCACCTTCCAGCCATCGCGATCGGCCACCATCGAGGCGTCCGGCGGCGGCAGGTTGTTGCGCACGTAGAGCTGCTCGGCCGGCGTGACGACGCTGGTGCCGAAGGCCGCGCGCCGGGTCTCGATCGTCTGCGCGCTGTGCACAATCACGGCGTTGGCGTCCTTCCACGCGGCGTACGCCGGCAGCGGCCGCGGCGCGGCGGGTGCGGCCGGCGCCGATGCCGCCTGGGCGGCCGCCTCGCCGGCGAACCCGGCCAGGCCGGCGGCCGCGAGGGCGCCGGCACTGCCGGCGAGAAGTTGGCGGCGACGCAGGAATTGCGTGGCTTCGGTCATCGATGCACTCCGTAGGCGAGAGGTAGGTTGCGGCATGCGCCGGCACCGCGGTGCCAGGCGATTCGAGTATCCACTGCCCTCGGCGCTGCATCAACGTGCGGACCGTCTCAGCGCCGCGCATCGCGGCGCCTTCGCCACAGGGTTTTCGCGAGCGCGACGCGAGCCGTCAGGAAGTCGCGGGGCCGCTCGGACCCGCGGCGAAGGCGATCGCGGCACGAAGGAGATCGAGCGCCAGCGGATCGCTGAGCAGCGACTCCGGCCGGATCAGGAAGCAGACCGCGGGCGGCGCCGGCCGAGCGACGACGAGCGGCGTGCCGGCCGCATCGCGCAGCCAGCACGCCGACCACGCACCGTCCTCGTCCGCGGCATTCGTGCGGCGGCACTCCTCGGCAAGAGCCAGCGTCGCGTAGCGCATGGCCGTGAACGGCCGCATCGTCGCCGACGGCGTGCCCGCGACCGGCACGCAATCGACGAGTCGGCCGTGCCGCGGCGCCTTCGCCACGACCGCGCGCCCCGAGGCGCGCAGCACGCGCGCTGCGGCATCGCCGATCGCCACGAAGCCGCGATCGCCTTCGGCCAGCGCCTGCGCCGCCGCGTCGTCGCCACCGGCCACGACGAGGGTCGTTGCCGCGGGGTCGAGCGCAAGGCCGAGCGCGCGCAGGCATTCGGCGAGGGCGGCGGCGAAGGGATCGCCTTCGCAGCGGAGGGCCACCGAGCCGGGCAATTCGCCTTCGCCCGCCGACGATCTCCCCGCGCCGCCGGCGACGCGCGCCTCCAGGTCGCCATCGACCGCCAGGCCGAGGGCGCGCCAGAGCGAGATCGCCTTGATCCGCGACTCGAGCTCTTCGCGCGCCGGGTCGGAGCCGGCGACGAGATCGCCGCCGGTGCGCACCTCGGCGACGCCGTCGCGAACGGCGGCGGCGCGCAGGATCGTGCCGACCCGGGCCGCGCCATCGCCCCGCACCTCGATCGCCAGGCCGCCGTACCAGCCGCGCGGCCCGGCCTCGTGGGCGGCGATCGCCGCCAGCGCCGCGGCGCGCGGCGTGCCGGTCACCATCACCGGCGCGGCGGTGGCGGCGATCGCGTCCCAGGCATCGACACCGTGGCGCAAGCGGCCGCGCAGGTGGTCGACCGCATGGACGACGGTCGCGAGCGTCATCGGCCGGCGCCGCGCGACCAGGTGCAGCGATCCGGGCACGCAGAGCGGCGCGAGGTCGTTGCGCAAGGCGTCGCTGCAGATCGCGAGCGAGGCGGCGTCGACCTCCTCGTCGAACAGGCGGCGCAACGCCTCGGCCTCGCCGACCGGCCCATGGCCGCGCGCCACCGTGCCGCAGACCGGGAAGGCATCGACGCCCGTGCCGGCGACGAGCAGCTGCAGGTCGGGCGACGCGCCGAACACGACTTCGCCGTCGCCGCTGTCGAGGAAGAAGGTCGCGGGCGCCGGATTGACCTCGCGCAGGTGCGCGAAGGCGTCGGCCGGCGTGCGCCCGGCGAGGCGGCGGCGAAAGCTCTGACTGAGGGTGAGCGAGACCAGCCCGGCATCGGCCATCGCCGCCAGGGCGCGGCCGACCACCTCGGCATAGCCGCCCGGCGGAAAGTCGTCGCGCGGCGCCGTCGCCGTGAGCGGTGCTGCGGTCGGCGGACGGACAAGGTCGCGCGGCTGGGCTTGCGCCGAGGCCTGCGCAAGAGTCTCGTCGCCGAACGTCAACGCCACGCGCTGCCACACGCCGGCGGCATCGCGCTGCAAGGTGACGGGCGCGAAGAAGAGCACCCCGAGCGAGGACGCGTCGGCCGCCGACGCTTTCGATCCGAGGCGATGCGCCTCGAAGCGAAGCGCGCCGGCGAGGAGCGCGTCGGCCGGCGAGCCGTGGCCGTCGTCGAACAGCGCGAGGAAAGCGCGCAGGCCGGCGATCGCCGTGCCGCCCGGGCGCCGTGCGGCGGCGTGCTGCCAGGCAGCGACGCGAGGATGCGCAAGCAGCGCCTCGCCGAACGCATCGCGCGCCTCGACCTCGACGCCGTCGGCGAAGACGCGCAGCGCGAGCGCCGGATCGACGACCAGCAGGCCGGCTGCCGGATGCATGCCGGCGATGCCGGCGTCGCCGCCGAAGTAGAAGCCGGCCGCGCCGTCCAGGCGCCGCCATGCCGCCGCAATCTCCTCCGCCGATGCCGGACGGTACCCGACCGCGCAGCGCAGCGTCGTCCCGGCGGGCCGATCCGACGCGATCACAAGACGCCCGCGCGCGCTACTCGGCGGTGGCGCCGCTGCGCTTGATGATCGGCGTCATCACCGTCAGCTCGCGCTTCATGAAGCTGCGCAGGTCCTCGACCGAACCGCCGACCGGCTCCATGAACTGGCCGGCCAGCTTCTCGCGCACGTCGGGCTGGGCGAGCGCGGCATTGATCTCCTGGTTCATGCGCTCGACGACCTCGTTCGGCGTCGAGGCCGGCGCCATCACCGCCATCCAGGCCATGTTCTCGATCTCGGGCAGCCCCGCCTCCTTCATCGTCGGGATCTCCGGCGTGAGGGCGCTGCGCTTGGCGGTGGAGACGGCGAGCGGTCGGAGCTTGCCGGCCTTGACCTGCGGCATCACCGCCACCGCCGGCACGCAGGCGAACTGCACGTCGCCCTGGAGCAGCGCCAGGATCGCGAGCGGCGAGGACGCGTACGGAATGTGCACGGCGAAGGTGTCGGTCTTGGCCTTGAGCAGCTCGACGCCGAGCTGCGACAGGCTGCCGACGCCGGTCGAGGAGAAGTTGAACTTGCCGGGGTTGGCCTTCATCGCTTTGACCAGCTCGCCGAGGCTGGTGATGCCGGAGTCGCTGCGCACCGCGCAGACGTTGGCCTGGGCGCCGCCGAGCACCACCGGGCGCAGCTCGGTGAATGGGTCGTAGCCGAGCTTCTTGTAGAGCACGGTGTTGTAGACCAGCGGTCCGTTGGTGCTGATGAGGAAGGTGTAGCCGTCGCCGGGCGAGTGGGCGACCGCGCCGGTGCCGGTATTGCCGCCGCCGCCGGGACGGTTGTCGACCAGCACCTGCTGGCCGAGCTTGGGCCCGATCTTGTCGGCGACGATGCGCGCGAACACGTCGGGCGACGAGCCAGCGGCGTAGGGGATGACGATCCGGATCGGCCGATTCGGCCACGGCCCCGTCTGCGCGGCGGCGAGGCCGGCGGTGCCGGCAAGCAGCAGCGCCAAGGCACCGCGAAGAAAGACGGCGCGGCGGGCGGGGAAGGTCGATGAAGTCATGGGGTCGGAATGGGCTCGGTCTCTGCGAAGAAGCGCTCCTCGCCGGCGATGAAGCCGGCAACGAGCACGCGGTAGGCGGCCTCGACGACGTCGGGCAACGAGGGAAATTCGCCGGCCCGGTCGGCCGCGAGTGCGCGGACGCGGGCGAACACCGCCGCTTGGCGTTCAGGCGCCGACACCTGGAAGGCGTCGCGCTTGAAGCGGGTCGCATCGCGCACGCACAGCGCGCGCTCGGCGAGCAGGGCGACGATCTGCGCATCGAGCGCATCGATCCGCTGGCGCAGGGCACCGAGCGTCGCCGCCTGCGGCCGGTAGTTCGGATCGCGAAAGCGCCGCACCGGAGCGGCGTCGACGCGGGGTTCTTCGGCAGCGGGCATGGCGCGGGCTCGAGGTGGCAGGGCGGAAGTCAATCGACGATCGTAGCAATCGGCCGCCGGTCGGCCGCTGGCAAGTGAGCGCCGCTAGCGCTGCGGCATGTCGGCCGCGCCGTAGCCGAGGCTCACCGTCGCGTCGGCGGGGATCGGCGGCAGGGTGGCGTTCCACGCTTCCCAGGCCGCGCGCATCGCCGCCAGCCGCGCCGGCTGGCGCTTGCCGAGGTTGGCGCGCTCGCGCTCGTCGGCGGGGAGGTCGAACAGGTAATCGTGGCCGTCGACCTGGAGGTACTTCCAGTCGCCGTCGCGCAGGGCGCGCTGGCCGCGATGGTTCATGCGCCAGTACAGCGGCCGCGGGAAGCGATGGCCGGGATCGTCGAGCACCGGCAGCAGCGAGACGCCGTCGAGCGGATACGCCGGATCGGCATCGACGCCGGCAGCGGCGAGCAGGGTCGCCGACCAGTCCATCGTCATGCAGGCCTGGGCCGAGGTGCCGCCGGGCGCGATCCGCGCCGGCCAGTGGGCGATCCAGGGCACGCGGATGCCGCCTTCGGTCAGGTCCATCTTGCCGCCGACCAGCGGCCAGCTGTCGGAGAAGCGCTCGCCGCCGTTGTCGCTGGTGAAGACGAGGAGCGTGTCGTCGGCGACGCCCGTCGCCTCGAGCGCGGCCATGATCCGGCCGATGCCTTCGTCCATGTGCTCGATCATGCGGCGGTAGGTGTGGATGTTGCCGCCGTGCAGATGGAACAGGTTGTCCTTCACCTCCTCGGCCAGCGCCGCGTCATCGCGGGTCTCCCAGGGCCAGTGCGGCGCCGTGTAGTGCACGCTGAGGAAGAACGGCGCGCCGCCGGGCGCGGCGAAGCGCTCGATCGTGTCCACCGCGCGCGCCGAGATCAGGTCGGTGAGGTAGCCCGCCTCGCGATGCTCTTCCTCGCCCTGCCAGAGGTCGTGCGTGCCGCGCGAGTCGCAGTGGGTGAAGTAGTCGACGCCACCCGACATCGGCCCGAAGAACTCGTCGTAACCGGAGCGCAGCGGCCCGAACGCCGGCGGATAGCCGAGGTGCCACTTGCCGACGAGCGCGGTGCGGTAGCCGGCGGCGCGCAGGAGCGAAGGCAGGGTCGGGTGCTCGGGCGGCAGGCCGAGGGTGGTGCTGCCGCGGCTCCTGCTGTTGATCGGCTCCTCGGCCGCGCCGCGCAGGCGGTACTGCCAGCGGCCGGTCATCAGGGCGAAGCGGGTCGGCGAGCACACCGGCGAGTTGGCATAGCCCTGGGTGAAGCGCAGGCCGCGCGCCGCCAGCCGGTCGAGCACCGGCGAGACCGGCACCCGGCCGCCGTAGCAGCCGAGATCGGCGAAGCCGAGATCGTCGGCGACGATGAAGACGATGTTCGGGCGGGCGGGCATGGCCCGATTCGACCACATCGCGGCGCGTCTCCGAGGTAGGGCCCGCCCTCTGCGCCTATCATCGGCGCGCCCAGGCGCCGCCGCGGCCGCGACGCCGCTTTCCACAGACGCTGCAGGAGAAAACGTGATGATCGACCGTCGACTGGCCCTCGGATCCGCACTCGCTGCCGGAGCGATTGCACTCGCGGCCTGCGGTGGCATGAACATGAGCACCCCGACCATGGGCACGCCGTCGGCGCCGCCCAAGCCGACGACACCGGCCGGACCCACCCTACCCGGCACGCCGACCACGTCGACCGTGCCGACCGCGCCCGCGACCCCGGGGATGCCGGCCGCTCCAGGCATGCCGGCCGCCCCCGCCGCGGCCCAGCCGATCATCGGCAACTCCATGGGCGCCGCCCTCAACGGCGCCAGCCAGGTGCCGCCGAACGCGAGCTCGGGCACGGGCTCGGCGGCGATCAAGCTCGACGGCGACATCCTGAGCTGGACCATCGTCTATTCCGGCCTGACCGGCCCGGTCACCGGCGCGCACTTCCACGGGCCGGCGCCGGCCGGCGTGAATGCCAGCGTCGTCGTGCCCTTCGCCGGCAGCCTGGGCAGCCCGATCACCGGCAGCAAGCAGCTCACGGCGGCGCAGATCGCGCAGCTGAAGAGTGGTCTCTGGTACCTCAACCTGCACACCGCCGCCAACCCCGGCGGCGAGATCCGCGGCCAGGTCAAGTGACCTAGCGCGCTTCGGCCCGTCCGGAATCATCCTGAGCGCAGCGGCTTGATCACCGAAGTCATCACCCTCCCCGGCCGCTTCAACGGCCCGCCGCGCTCCGGCAACGGCGGCTACGTCAGCGGCCGGCTCGCGCGCTACGTGCCTGGGCCGGCGAGCGTCCGGCTTCGCGTCCCGCCGCCGCTCGACCAGGCCCTGAAGGTCGAGGCGGCCGGTGACGAAGCGAGCCTGTTCGACGGCGACACGCTCGTCGCCCAGGCGCGCCGCGTCGACTTCGAGCTCGCTCCACCCCCAGCGCCGAGCTTCGCCGACGCCACGACGGCCTCGAAGTCGTATCCCGGGTTCGTGCGCCACCTGCTGCCCCATTGCTTCGTTTGCGGGCCGAGCCGCGCCGAAGGCGATGGCTTGCGCATCTTCCCCGGACCCACGGCGAACGACGGCGTGCTGGCCGCACCCTGGGTGCCACACGCCTCGCTGGACGACGGCGCCGGCCGCGTGGCGCCCGAGTTCCTGTGGGCGGCACTCGACTGCGCCGGCGCCTTCGCGGTGATGCCGGACGCCGGGCAGCCGATCATCCTCGGCGAGCTCTGCGCCCGCGTGGACAGCGTCGTGGCGATCGGCGAGCCCTGCGTCGTCGTCGCCTGGTCCCTCGGCGCCGAAGGTCGCAAGCGCTTCGCCGGCACGGCCCTGTACTCGGCCGCGGGCGTGCCGATCGCGGTGGCGCGGGCGACCTGGATCCTGATTGCCGCGATGCCTGGCGGCGCGTCCTGACGCGAGCCGCGGCGTCGCTCAGCCCGCCTTCGCCCGCTCCGCCTCGCGCAACCGCAACAGCCGGCGCTGCACCTTGCCCGTGGTCGTCATCGGCAAGGCGTCGATGAACTCGATCTCCTTCGGGTATTCGTAGGGCGCGAGCTTGCCGCGGACGTGCGCCTGCAGCTCCTGCTCCAGCGCGCGCGACGCCAGGTGTCCCGGCGCGAGCACGACGTAGGCCTTGACCACCGCGCCGCGCTCGGTATCGGGCTTGGGCACCACCGCGGCATTGGCCACCGCGGGATGCTTCACCAGGCAGTTCTCGATCTCGCTCGGGCCGATGCGGTAGCCCGCGGCCTTGAACACGTCGTCGCTGCGGCCCTGGTACCAGAGGTAGCCGGCCTCGTCCATGACGGCGGTGTCGCCGGTGCGGCACCAGCTGTCGTCCGGGTCACCGGTGAACTTCGAGGTGGTCGCGTCGTCGCGCTTCCAGTAGCCGAGGAAGAACACCGGGTCGGGATCGCCGTGGCGGTCGCGGCGATGCAGGGCGACGTCGCCCGGCGTGCCGCGCGGGCATTCATGGCCGTCGTCGTCGATCACGGCGACACGGTGCCCCGGGTACGGCCGGCCCATGCTGCCGGCGCGCGCCGGCCAGCGCGCGGCGCAGTTGCCGACGATGTAGTTGATCTCGGTCTGGCCGAACATCTCGTTCGGCACCACGCCGAGCCGGTCGCGGCACCAGGCGAAGACGGCGTCGCCGACCGCCTCGCCGGCGCTCATGATGGCGCGCAGCCGCAGGTCGAAGCGGCGGCGCGGCTCGGGCACCGCCTTCATCATCGCCTTGAGCGCGGTGGGAAAGAGGAAGCTGTGCGTGATCCCGTGCGTCTCCAGCAGCTGGAACGCGGTCTCGGGCGCGAACCGGCCCTGGTAGGCGACGATCTCGCGGCCGAAGTAGAGCGTCGGCAGGAGCGCATCCATGAGGCCCCCGGTCCACGCCCAGTCCGCCGGCGACCAGAACACCGCATCGTCCTGCGGAAACCAGTTCTGGCTGCAGACGAAGCCCGGCAGGTTGCCGATCAGCACGCGGTGCGGCAGCAGCGCGCCCTTGGGCGGGCCGGTCGTGCCGCTGGTGTAGATCAGGACGCAGGCCTCGTCGGCGGCGGTGTCGATCGGCGTCGGTGCCTCGCCCGCGGCCGCCAGCAGCGCCTGCCAGTCGGCGTCGCCGCGGCCTTCGGCGCCGCCGACCGCGACCAGGGTCGCGAGCTGCGGGCAGAGCGGCCGGGCCTCGAGCACGTTGTCGATGCCGGTCTCGTCGACCAGGGCGAGACGGGCGCCGCTGTCGTTGATGCGGTATTCGAGCGCGTCGGGCCCGAACAGCATCGACAGCGGCATCGCCACCGCACCCAGCCGGTAGAGCGCGATGTGCGCCACCGCGGTCTCGAAGCGCTGCGGCATGACGATCGCCACCCGGTCGCCGCGCTCGACGCCGAGCGAGCGCAGCGCCGCGGCCAGGCGGTCGGCGGCGCGGTCGAGCTCGGCGTAGCTGTAGTCGCGCCGCGAGCCGTCCTCGCGCTGGTAGCGGATGGCGATCGCCTCGGGCGTCGCGCGCGCCCAGCGCGTGCAGCAGACCTCGGCGATGTTGAAGCGCGCGGGCACCTGCCAGCGAAAGCCGGCGTGCAGCTCGTCGTACCGGTCGATGCCGGTCTCAGCCATCGCTTCGCTTCGCGCCGTAGGCGGCGAGCGTGTCGCCGGCGATGCGGCAGATCCGCCAGTCGGGCATCACGGTCGCGCCCATGCGCTCGTAGAAGCGGATCGCGTTCACGTTCCAGTCGAGCACGCTCCATTCGAACCGGCCGCAGCCGCGCTCGGCGGCGAGCTCGGCCAGGCGGGTGAGCAGTGCCTGGCCGATGCCGCGCCCGCGCAGCTCGGGCTCGACGAACAGGTCTTCGAGATAGAGCCCCGGCTTGGCGAGGAAGGTCGAGAAGTTGGTGAAGAAGAGGGCGAAGCCGACCACCTGCTCGCCGCTGTCGACCACCAGCGCCTCGGCCGCCGGGCGCGGGCCGAACAGGTGCGGGGCCAGCTTTTCCGGCGTGGCCTGCATCAGGTGCTCGAGATGCTCGAACTCGGCCAGGCGGCCGATCAGGCGGACGATGGGCGCGAGATCGCGCGGCTCGGCGGCGCGGATGGCGAAGGGAGTGTCGGGGGTCGGGTCAGGCATGGCGCGGATTGTGCAACCGGCGCCGCTGTCGCCGGCCGCGCGCCGGCCGGCTCTGCCCTACGATGACACGATGGATTCCGACGCGAGCTACCAGCCGCGCCGCCGGGCGACGAGCCGTTTCGTCACCGCCCGCGGCCTCTCCCACCACCTTCTCGAGTGGGGCTCGCCCGCCCTCGCCTCGCCCGAGCGGCCGACGCTGGTGATGCTGCACGGCTGGATGGACGTGGCCGCGTCGTTCCAGTTCGTGGTCGATGCGCTGCCGACCGAGCGCCACGTGATCGCCATCGACTGGCGCGGCTTCGGCGCGACCGACACGCCGCCGATCGACACCTACTTCTTTCCCGAGTACCTGGGCGACCTCGAGCTGGTGCTCGATGCCCTGTTCGGCGTCGACCGCGGGCCGATCGACCTGCTCGGGCACAGCATGGGCGGCAACGTCGCGATGCTCTATTCGGGAGTGCGGCCCGACCGCGTCCGCCGCCTCGTCAACCTCGAAGGCTTCGGCATGCCGCGCTCCCGGCCCGAGCAGGCGCCCAAGCGGGTGGCCTTCTGGTTGGTGAGTCTGAAGAAGGAGGAAACGCTGCGCCCCTACGAGTCGCTCGAGGCCGTCGCCGCGCGCCTGCAGAAGACCAATCCGCTCTTGCGCAGCGACCGCGCCCACTGGCTCGCGGGCCACTGGGCCAAGCGGGTGCCGGGCGTGAACGGCGAGGCCGACACCTGGCATCTGCTGGCCGACCCCAACCACAAGCGCTCGAGCCCGATCATGGCCAACGTCGACGAATGGCTCGAGTTCTGGAAGCGGATCACCGCGCCGGTGCTCTGGATCGAAGGCGACCGCACCGACGTCGGCATCTGGTGGGGCGACCGCTACACCAAGACCGAGTTCCACGAGCGGCTGAACGTCGTGCGCCAGGCCGAGCGGCACGTCGTCGCCCCCGCCGGCCACATGCTGCATCACGACTGTCCGGAAGACGTCGCCCGCCTCGTGGAATCGTTCCTCGGCTGATCGGGCTCGGCTTTCGTTCCTGCGACAATCCGCCGCTTTCGAAAGAGACTCACCATGGACGTGGAACACATCAATGCCATCGGCAACCGGCTGGCCGACCTGACCCAGCGCACGATCGACCTCCGGGGGTATCTTTGACTACGATCGCAAAGCGCTCCGCCTGAACGAGGTCAACGCCGCCCTCGAGAACCCCAAGGTCTGGGACGAGCCAAAGCGGGCGCAGGAGCTCGGCCGCGAGAAGCGCGCGCTCGAGACCGTGGTCGAGACGGTCGACCACCTCACCTCGAACCTCGCCGACAACACCGAGCTCTACGACATGTCGAAGGCCGACCAGGACTTCGACGGCCTGCTGGCGATCGAGGCCGATGCCGCCAAGCTCGAGGCCACCGTCGCCGGGCTCGAGTTCCGGCGCATGTTCCACCAGGCCGAGGACCCGCTCAACTGCTTCCTCGACCTGCAGGCCGGCGCCGGCGGCACCGAGGCGCAGGACTGGTGCCAGATGCTGCTGCGCCAGTACCTGAAGTACTGCGAGCGCAAGGGTTTCAAGACCGAGGTCATGGAAGAAAGCGC
>Ga0207689_10003931_pt1 | contig 13530 bp, 13 predicted proteins | sample KBSMisM52_FD_184312 | JGI IMG/M metagenome (GOLD analysis project Ga0207689, IMG submission 184312) | Miscanthus rhizosphere microbial communities from Kellogg Biological Station, Michigan, USA - KBS Miscanthus M5-2 (SPAdes) (version 2) | ecosystem: Host-associated > Plants > Roots >... | reverse complement strand
GCGCCGCTTCGGGTCGGCCTCACGCCCGGCTACGACGTGATCGGCATCTGGGGCGCGGTGTTCCTCACCATCGGACGCGTGCTGCAGGGGCTCGCCATCGGCGGGCAGTGGAGCGGCTCGGTGCTGATGGCGGCCGAGTGGACCGACCCGAAGCGGCGCGGTTTCACTACCAGCTTCGCGCAGCTCGGCGCGCCGGGCGGCATGGTGCTGGCCAACGGCGCGCTGGCGCTGATGACCGGGCTCACCTCGGACCAGGCGTTCCTGGACTGGGGCTGGCGTGTCCCGTTCCTCGCCAGCGTCGCCCTCGTCATCACCGGCTTCTACATCCGGTCGGGTGTGAAGGAAACACCGGTCTTCGAAGAACTCAAGAAGACCGGCGCCATCGTGAAGGCGCCGATCGCGCAGGTGCTGCGCCGCCACGGCAAGGAAGTGGTGCTGGCCACGCTGCTGCGCACCAGCCAGCAGGTGTGTTTCTACATCTACACGACCTACGTGATCACCTATGCGACCACGGTGCTCGGCTTCGGCCGCGGTCTCGTGCTGAACATGGTGATGGTGATGGCGGTGGTGTCGTGCTGCGCCAACCCGCTGTTCGGGCATCTGTCGGACCTGTACGGCCGCCGCACGATCATCGGCACCGGCTGCGCGCTGATGATCGTGTTCCCGTTCATCTACTTCCAGCTGCTCGACACGCGCTCGCTGCCGCTCGTCTTCCTGGCCATCGTGCTGTCGAACCCGGTGCAGGACATCCAGTACGGGCCGCAGGCGGCGTTCATCGCCGAGGCTTTTCCCGCCTCGGTGCGCTACAGCGGCTCGTCGCTCGGCTACCAGCTGGCGTCGATCACCGCGGGCGGTCCGGCCCCGCTCGTCGCGGCGCTGCTGCTCAAGCAGTACGGGACCTCGACGTCGATCGCGTGGTACATCGCGATCTGCTCGGTGATCAGCTTGATCTGCTGCTTCCTGCTGCCCGAGCAGCGGGGGCAGCGGGATCGGGAATGAAGGCGTAAGATCCGCCTATGCTCACGCTCGATGTCTGCCAGGTCGACGACGAGAGCCGCCTCTTCATTTCGCCGGCGATTCAGGAATGGGCGCCGCTCCAGACCTACAAGATCGACACGGTGATCGACCTCGAAGGCGGGCTCGATCACTGCATTCCCAGCGTGGCCGGCGAGTGCCTCTACGTCTACTTCCCGATCCTCGACGAGCAGCTGCCGCCCCTGGCCAAGCTCCACGGGATCGCCAAGCTCGGCGCGTCGCTCGTGCGCGAGGGGCACGTGGTGCTCTCGCACTGCGGCATGGGTTTCAACCGCTCGGCCCTCGTGGCAGGGCTCATCCTGCACGAGCTAGGGATGCCGGGACCGGAAGTCGTCGCGCGCCTGCGCGACCGGCGGCCTGGCGCGCTCTTCAACGAAACGTTCGCCGCCTACCTCGAATCGCTCTAGCTCCGGCGTGGGCCCGCGTTTTGCACTGCTGTGCGACGGGGGGCTATATGCCTACGGAGCGTTTGCCACAGCGGCTGAGCCGCTACTGGATGCTCGTGCTGCTCGTGCTGGTGTCCTTCACGGTCGCCGGCTGTGAAGCTGTCGTCGGCATCTTCAAGGCGGGCGTGTGGACCGGCGTGGTGATGCTCCTGATCCTCATGGGCATCATCGGGTTCATCGCGTCGAAGGTTCGCGGCTGATCGCAGGCAGAGCTGGGGGACAATGCCGGGGTGGACTTCGACCCCACCACGCTGCTGCTCTCGCTGATCCCTGGCGGCATCGGCTTCGTGCTGCTCACCTACGGTAAGAAGGCGGGGCGCTGGCCGCACGCAGTGGCGGGCCTGCTCTTCCTCGCCTATCCCTATTTCACCAGCTCCGTGCTTTCGATGGTGGGCGTCGGCGCCGCGATCGGCCTGGCGCTCTTCTACGCCGTCCAGCAGGGCTGGTGAACGGGCCGCCTGAAGGCGGCCCCTACGACGGATCACCGCCTGAAGGCGGCCCCTACGACGGATCACCGCCTGAAGGCGGCCCCCACCCTACCGCCTGAAGCCGGCGCCTTCCTTGAGCAGCAGTTCGAGGTGGGCGGGATCCTGGTTGTTCTCGGCGCAGACGTACTCCTGCACGCGCGTGCCCTCGCGCAGCATCATCGTCGTGCGGATGGTCCACGGCTTCGTCAGCACTTTCGGATCGTCGATCGTCGCCTCGAAGTCGATGCGGTCCTTGCTCACGCGCGTGTAGCGCTCCACCAGGTGCAGGTCCTCCGAGTGGAACGTGCCGGTGCCGGTGAGCCAGGTCTTGTCGTTGAACCCGACCACGTCCACCACCAGCGTGTTGCCCTCCCAGCGGGCAACGGAGTCGCCGAGGTACGTGGGCGCGAGGTCCGGCGGGTGCGGTGCGTCGATCGGGATCGAACGGAACACGTTCATGTACTCGTACATGAACACGATGCGCTTCGGCGTCTGTACGATCTCGATCGGGAACAGGCTGACCATCACCAGGCGGGGCACGCCCGGCGGCAGGCACAGCGCGGCGGGATCGTCGATGCCGCGCTTGTTGTACGACTCGAGCACGCGGGCGGCAGCCCACGGCTGATACGGCGCCGGCTCGGTGATCACCTGCTGCGAGCCGAGGCTCGGCGGCGCGCTTGGATCCTTGCCGGTGCCGCCGACGCCGAGCCCGTTGTTGGCGTCCTCCCACTTGCCGGGACGGACGCTGCTCCCCTGCCACACGCCGGTGAAGTCCGGCTTGCCGTCCGCGCCGCGCGGCACGCCCGCTGGCGCCTGCGCAAAGGCCGCGATCGAGGACGCCGCCACGACAAGGGCGCCGATGAAGGTGGCGCGCATCACGGCACCTTCACGGCCGGCGCCGCGCCACCGTCGCCGGTCCCCGCCGGCGGGCCGAAGAACAGCTTGCTCCCGTCGGCAAACGTCACCTCGCGCGAATGCGCGACCGGGCCGCCAAGGCGCGCGCGCCAGGCAAAGACCGTCACGGTGTCACCCACCTTCATGGTGACGTCGCGCTTCCAGCCGGTGCGATAGAGGACGTTGGGCGGATAGCCTTCCAGCTTCCAGTTCACCTTCTGGCCGGCGGCGTCGACGACGTCGAGGTAGATGAAGCTGTGGGGGTTGGTCCACTCGATCTTCGTCACGACGCCTTTGACGGTCACGGGCTGGTTCGAGTCGTACTCGGCCCCGAACGAATGGTGCGCGCGGGCCGGCGTCGCCAGCATCACGACGGCGACCGTCAGCGCCGCGGCGAGGGCCGCTCGACTGGTCTCGATGGTCATCAGATTCCTCCCAGGAGTCCGGCGGACTCGAAGGATACCTCCGGCGGCAGGCCGACGTACTGCTCGGCCAGGCTGGTCATCGCCGCACGCGAGCTGGTGAGGTAGTCGAGATCCGCAATCTGGCGCTGCAGGTCGAAGGGCCCGTCGTCGGGAAACCGGTGCAGGGTGGAGGTCATCCACCAGGAAAACCGCTGCGCCTTCCACACCCGCCGCAAGCACACGTCCGAATACTGGTCGAGCTCCGCTTCCTGACCGCGCTCGTAGAACGCCTTCAGCGCCTGCGCGAGCACCAGCACGTCCGACGCCGCCAGGTTCAACCCCTTGGCGCCGGTCGGCGGCACGATGTGCGCCGCGTCACCCGCCAGGAACAGACGCCCGTGACGCATCGGCGCCGCGACGAAGCTCCGCATCGGCGTGACGCCCTTCTGGACGATGCGGCCCACGTTCGGCGCCCAGCCGTCGATCGCGGTCATGCGGGTGAGCATCTCGTCCCAGATGGCGTCGTCCGGCCAGCGGTCGATCGTCTCGTCCGGGGGCACCTGAAGGTAAAGGCGCGTGAGGGTCGGCGACCGCATGCTGAAGAGCGCGAAGCCGCGCTCGTGATGGGTGTAGACCAGCTCCTCGGACGACGGTGCCACTTCGGCCAGGATGCCGAGCCAGCCGAAGGGATAGGTCCGCTCGTAGATGGTCAGCTCGCCAGGCGGGATCGACTGGCGGCAGATCCCGTGGAAGCCGTCGCAGCCGGCGATGAAATCGCACCGTACTTCGTGATCGGTTCCGGCGTGCCGAAACCGCATGACCGGGCTCGAGTCGAGTCCGCTGACCGACACGTCGTCCGCCTCGAAGTAGAGCGGCCGCTTCGTGTCGCAGCGCGCGTCGATCAGGTCCTTCACCACCTCGTTCTGCCCGTAGACGGTGATCGCCCGGCCGCCGGTGAGTTCGGCCAGGTCGATGCGGTGCCGCCGGCGCTGGACGCTGATGAAGAGGCCGTCATGGCGCAGGCCGCGGCTGTCGAGCCCGGCGCCCACGCCCATCGCGCGCAGCAGGTCCACCGTGCCCTGTTCCAGCACGCCCGCGCGCACGCGATCGATCACATAGTCGCGGGCGCGGTTTTCCAGGATGACCGAGTCGATCCCGTTGAGATGCAGCAGGTGGCCGAGCAGGAGCCCGGCGGGACCGGCGCCGACGATTCCGACCTGGGTGGTGTGAACGGCCACGTGTCACCTGGACTCGAGAAAGGGTGCCGGTCCGCTCGGCGGCACCAGCCATTGATGCTGCCGGAAGATCGACGTGAGCTGTTCGCGCAGCCACAGGCTGCGCGGTTCGTTGTCGTACCGCCGGTGCCAGTGCAGTTTGAGATCGTACTGGATGTCGAACGGCGGCAGCGCCGCCACGACGCGGGAGGTAATCGAGGTGAAGCGCGTCACGACCGCAAATGGCAGCGTCGCCACGAAGGGCGATTCCATCACCATGAACGGCACGCTCAAGACATGCGGCGTGTAGACGGCGATCTTGCGGCGCATCTTGCGGCGCTCGACGAACCGTTCGAGCACCTCCTGGCTGCGGCTGCCCTCGCGGCGCACGACGATGTGCTCGGCCTCCAGAAACCCCGCCACCGTCAACCGGGGCCGCCACAACGGATGGCCGGCGCGCATCAGACAGGCAAACCCGTGCTGCGAAAGCTTCCGATGGCGGAAATTGCGCAGGGCGAGCGCCGGAAAGTAGCCGACCGCGAGATCGATGTCGCCTCGCTCGAGCCCGAGCGCCAGCTGCCCGTCGGGCACCGACACCGTGCTCACTGGACAGCCGGGCGCGCGCCCCCGCAGGTGCCCGAGGACTGAGGGAAAGAAGGCCATCTCGGCGACATCCGATAGCGCGAGCGTGATGGGACGTGCGCTGGCTGCCGGATCGAAGCGCTCGCCCTTGACGAGTTCCTCCTGCAGCTGCTGCAAGTGCCCGCGCGCGGCCCGGACGATCTCGTGCGCGCGTGGCGTCGGCACCATCCCGTTGGGCCGCCGCACGAACAGCGGATCCTGGAACGCCTCGCGCAGGCGCCGAAGCGCTTTGCTGACGGCGGGCTGGCTGACGCCAAGCAGCTGCGCCGCGCGGCTGACGCTCAGCTCGTCATACAGCGCGATGACGATGGGGAGCAGGTTGAGATCGACGTGCTTCGGCACCGCAGCGCCATGAGACTCGCTGTTCGGTCCGCGCAGTGTCAACCTCGTATATCTGTTATCAGTGCGAGGAATACTGCCGGACTTGAGCCTACTGGCGGCGCATCCGCTGCGAGGATTTCTCGTTCTCGAGGCAGATTTCGTCGATCAGCTCGGTGTCGAGCGTGATCGCCTGCGGCATCTCGACCGTCCACGCCCGGGTGTAGGCCTTCGGATCGTCGATCGTGATCTGCACGTCCAACCGGCCGTAGGTGGGGCGGCGAATGCGTTCGGTCATCGTCGCCTTGTCCGTCATCGGGCTCCCCGCCATGTCGAGCCAGAGACCGTCGCGGAATCCGGCCGTTCGCACCACCAGCGTGTCGCCCTCCCAGGCCGCGGTGGAATACCCGTTCCACGACGGATTCGGATCGACCGGCAGCGGCCGGCCGTCGATGGGGATCTGACGGTACATGGCGTTGACTTCGTTGAGCTGCACCAGCAGCCGTGGCGTATGTACCGCCCGAGTCATGTGCGGCAAGCCGTACGGCCGCGGCGGGTTGTCCGGAAGACAGCGCGCGTGAGGATCGTCCTTGCTGTCGTCGGCGGTCCGCTGCTTCACGAGCGCCGCCGCCCACGGCTGATAGGGCAGGCCCCCCGGCAAGTCGGCGCCGATGTTCAACGCCAGCGGCGAGCCGCCAATCTCGAGGCCGCACTCGACGAACTTGCTCACCTGCGGAGTGCACGGCAGCTTGCGCGCGGGCTGCCAGATGCCGGAGAAGTCGGGCTTCCCATCCGGCAAACGGGGTGGAGGGGCGGCCAGGTTGGGTTTGCCGTCAGCCGTACGCGGAACACCTGGCGTCGGCAGGCGCAGCCACTGCGCGGTTCCGGCGGTGGCCGCGCAGAGCAGCAAGACTCCCGCGGTCAGAATGCGCATACGCTCGTGGGACTGGCTGGAGCCGTCTACTTGGCTTCGAGGCCTCCGGTGAGACCCTCGATCTGATGGCCGACGGCCAGCTTGCGGGCGCGCAAGATCTCGGCCGGCGTCGCCACCTTGGGATCGACTTTGGCCTGCGAGCACGAGAAGCCTCGCAGCGTGCATTCGGACGTCGTGTGCACGATGCCGCGCTCCTTCATTACCTTCGCCATGAGCGCGACCGCGTCCTCGTGAATGATGACGGCGTTGTTGGGCACGAAAGTGCCGACGCCGATGGCGTAGTCGACCGGCATCAGCGGCTCGTTGCTGGAACCAAACTGCCCGTCGTTCTTCTTGCCGAGATCGTGCGCGGACAGATCGGCGCCAACATCGATCAGGTACTGGATGATCGGGACGTCTCCATAGTTCCCCGCCGCCATCAACGGGGTGATGCCGTAGTCGTCGGCCTGATTGACGTCGTTGCCCAGGCTCACGAACAGTTTGACCACCTCGAGCCGTTCGGCCGGCGTCTTGCCGCGGTGGTAGCCGTGGATGAACGCGAGCCCGGCGGCAGCCGACACCATCGTCTCGCCGTCGCGGGAGATGATCGACGCGTCGGCGCCGCGTGCGAGCAGCAGCTTGACGAGCTCGAGGTCGGCCGCGAACGCGGCGCGCATCAGCGCGGTGGCAAAGACGATCCGGGGCGAGCCTTCGCGCATCCGGGCGCGCGGCGTGTTGTTGACGAGCGCGTTGGGATCGGCGCCCGCGTCGAGCAGCTTGCGGATGAGCGGCAGCGGATCGACCGTGACCATCCACGGGAAGTTGGGCGCTGTCTCCATGTTGCGCCGGTCCACCGCCCAGAAGAGCGGCGTGAAGCGCTGCGCGTCGGCCTTGTTGACGTCCGCCTTGCGGTCCACCAGCAGCGAGGCGACCTCGTAGTTCCCGTTGAAGATCGACAGCGCCAGCGCCGTCTTGCCGTCGCCCGCCACGGCGTTGACGTCGGCACCGGCGTCGACAAGCACCCGCGCGAGTTCCGGCTCGCCTTCGCGGGCGGCCAGCATCAGCGGCGTCAGCCAGCCGCTCGCGAACTCCTCGGACTTCGGATCGGCGCGGCCGGCCACCGGCGTGCGCCCTTCGAACCCGCGTCCGTTCGCGGCCGCCACGTAGTTCGAGCGCGCGTTCACGTCGGCACCCGCCGCGACCAGCAGCTTTGCGGCGTCGGTGTGCCCTTCGGAGACGGCCCACATGAGCGCCGTGGTGCCGCCCCAGCTCTCCTTCGCGTTCACGTTGGCGCCGGCTTCAGCCAGCACCCGAAGGGCGCTGGTGGCACCGGTCCGGGCCGCCATCATCACCGCCGTATCGCCGGCGGGCGTCAGCGGAGCATTCACGTCGGCGCCCGCTTTCAGCAGGCGATCGATGATCGGCGCGCTGCCGTTGATGGCGGCGAGCTGCAACGGCAGGACGCCCTCGCGCGTGCGTGCCGTCACGGTCGCGCCGGCTCGGATCAGCGCATCGACCATCTCGAGGTCGTCACGGTCAACCGCCCAGTGCAGTGCAGTGGAGCCGTCGACCTGCGGCAGATTGACGTCGGCGCGGCGCGCAATCGCGGCACGCACCGCCTCGCGATCGCCGCGCCTCGCCGCATCGGCCACTTCGGTGGTGGCGGCGTAAGCGGCAGTGGCGCCAAGGAGCAGCGCGCCAAGACAAACAGCCATCGTTCGTCGCATCATCGGGTAATCCTGAGCTGCGCCGGCGCCGCGGGGTAACCGTCGAGCGCCAGCGTGTTGGCCGCGCCGTCGAGCGCGACGTTCGCGCCGAGAGACGTCTTCCCTTCGCCAACGCCCTTGGCGTCGAGGTGCATTTCGATCAGCGTGTATTCGGCGTCGGGCGCCGGACCGGCGGGAAGCGCCCACTCCGGCGCATGCGCGCCCAGGCGGCGATCGGTGATCAGCACGACGCGGTCCGCCGCGTGCCAGGCGTACTTGATTGAATAGCCGGTGACGCCGTCGCCCCAGATGTAGCCAAGCGTCGGCGCCGCTTTGATGGCCGCCGAGAGCCGCACGGCGGGACTTGGAGGCGGCGCGCCGCGTCCGCCGGCACGCCCGCCGCGCCCAGCGCGACCGCCCGCGGCACCCGCGGGTGGCGCCGGAGGCGGAGGCGGCGCCGCGAGCGCGGCGACGACCGGGGCACGCTCGGCGTCGGTTGACCAGCGATCGAGCGTGATGGTCATCCCATTCGCGGTCCGGACTCCGTTGACCGTCGCGCGCAGCGTGAGCGCCGCACTCGCTCCCGATGCAGGCAGCCCAGACATTGCAATCGCGGTGAGCGCCGCGATCGCGGGCCAGAGGCTCTTTCCTGAGCCTTGAGCCCTGAGCCCTGAGCCTTCGGTCCTACTGCCTGTCACTGTCGTTCGTACCCTTGACGCGCCCGAGCCACTCCACCAGCCGTTCGAGCTCTTCGTCTTCGAGCTTCGCGCCCCGTTCGCGCATGTCCACGGTGACCACGCGCCAGCGGTCTGGTGCAAACCGCGCGTTGTTCACGCGGTCGATCGCGTGGCACGACGTGCACGCCCGCTTCAGCAGCGCCTCGCCGTCGGCGTCGGTGAAGAAGGTGGTCACCTCGCGTGCCACGTAGCTGCGCGGAAACGGTTTGGTGCCAGGGCCGAATCGCATCACCAGCCAGTCGAGCAGGACCGTGCGCTGCTCCGCCGGCAGCGGAACGTCGAGGCCCCGGTGCTTCGCCGTGAGATGCGCGTCCCATCCGGCGCGATCGAACGCGTTGTAGGCGTAGTCGTCGATGCCGTGGCAGCTCGTGCAGTAGGTGAAGATCACCTTGCGCACCGCGCCCTGCGGCGGCACGACCTGCGGACGCGTCGCCCGGCCGCCGATCTGCGCCGAGAGCGTGGCCACCGAGACGAGCAGCCCGATCGACGCGATCGCCAGCGCCATCCGCACGCAGCGTGCTGTCATCGTCAGACCATCTCGAGCGGCTTCAAGGGACCGGTGCTCGTGCCGATCTTGTCCATTTCGATCCCGTAGAGGTGCATCAGGCTCAGAAGCATGTTCGACGTGCGCTGCGTGTTGTCGGGGAACACGAGGTGGCGGTTGCCCTTGAACGTGCCGTCGATGCCGCCCACCAGGATCACCGGCACCTTCTCGTGGGCGTGCCGGTGCGAGTTCCCCATGTTGCTGCCTTTGTAGACCAGCGCGTGGTCGAGCAGCGTGCCGTCGCCGTCCTGAATCTTCGACAGCTTGTCGCAGAAATACGCCAGGTTCTGCACGTGGTAGCGGTTCACCTTGGCGTAGTTGGCGATGTTCTCCGGCTTGTCCCCGTGGTGCGAGGTGCCGTGCCAGCCGCCAGTGAAGCCCGATTCCGGGAAGCTGGCGCCGCTCAGGTCGCGCCCCAGCATGAACGTGATCGATCGCGTGATGTCGCCCTCGAACGCCAGCGCCATCAGGTCGTACATCAACCGGAAGTGCTGGTGCCGGCTCTCGGGGAGGCCGAACGGAATATCAGCCGACGGCTCCTTCACCGAGTTGTCCATCGCGATTTTGATGCGGCGCTCGAGCTCGCGGATGTTGTCCACGTAGGTGTCGATGCGCGCCTTGTCACCGCTGCCGAGATTGGTCTTGAAAGATCCCAGCTGATCGACCACCGCGTCGAGCACGCTGGCGTTGCGCTGGCGGTCGCGGCGGCGCTCCTCGGCGCTGGTGCCGTCGCCGAACAGCCGTTCGAACACGACCCGCGGGTTGATCTGCGTCGGTAGCGGCTCGGTGGGCGACGACCACGAGATGGAGTTGGTGTAGGCGCAGCTGTAGCCCCAGTTGCAGTTGCCGAAGTTGCCGGTGTCCTCGACGCCGAGCTGGAGCGACGACAGGATGGTGTCCTGCCCGTACTTCTTCGCGATGTGCTGATCGATCGTCGTGCCGAGGAACGGGCTCACGGCGTTGCGCCGCGGCCGCGCCCCCGACAGCAGCACCGCGCCGCGCGCGTGATCGCCGCCCGGCTCGTCGGTGGTGGCCATCGCTTCGGGCATGTCGAGCCCCGAGATGAGCACGACGCGGTTGCGGAACGGCTCCAGCGGCTTGGTGATGAACGAGAACTCGAAGTTCTTCCCTTCCTGCAGCGGACTCCAGTAGCCGGGGGACGCACCGTGCGGATGCCAGACGCCGACGAAGCGCCGCACCGGAGCCGCCGCGGTCAGACGCGCGGGCGTCAGCGCCGGCACCATCGACTCGAGGAGCGGCAGCGCCAGAGTGACGCCGGCGCCCCGCAGGAACGTCCGCCGTGCGATGTACTTCTTGGTCAGAAACATACTGAACTCCCTGCAGGCCTGAAGGCCTGCAGCTACGACCCGGTCCCCGCCTTCACGCGCATCTGGAACTGCGAGCTTCGCACCACACCCAGGACAATCGCCGAGAACCGGTTGTCGGCCTTCGCGGCATCGCGGGCAATCGCGCGCACCGTGGGCTGATCCGTGTATTCGAGGCCGCGGCCGAGCGCATACGTCATCGTCTTCTCGACGAACATCCGCACGAACTGCGGCGAGTAGCGCAGCAGCGCCTGCCGCAGCCCCGACGGACCTTCGATCTCCTGCCCGTCGAACAGCTTCACCTTGGCGTCGATCGGCGTGCCGCCGTTGCCGCCCTGCTTCGTGCGGAAGCTCGCGTCGGCATCGAACGGCTCGAGGGCGAACCCGATCGGGTCCATGATCTTATGGCAGCTGGCGCAGGTGGGATTGGCGCGGTGCATCGTCATCTGCTCGCGCAGCGTCAGCACCTTCCCGCTCTCGCCCTTGGTGTCCTCGAGCGCCGGCACGTTGGGTGGCGGCTCGGGCGGCGGCGTGCCGAGGATGTTCTCGAGCACCCACACGCCGCGCTTCACCGGCGACGAGCGGAAGTTCTGCGTCCACGTCACCGCCTCGAAGCTGCCCTTGCCGAGCAGGCCGCGGCGGTAGTCCATATCGGGCGGCAGCGTCACGCGCCGGAAGCGCGAGCCGTAGATGTTTGGAATGCCGTAGTGCCGCGCCAGCCGCTCGTTGACGAACGTGTAGTCGGCGGTGAGCAGGTCGAGGACGTTGCGGTCCTCGCGCACGATGCTCTCGAAGAACAGCTCCGACTCGCGTTTGAGGCTCTGGCGCAGCTCGTCGTCCCAGTTCGGATAGAACACGCCGTCGGGTGACGTCGCCGGCAGGTTGCGCAGATACAGGAGCTGCTGGGCGAAGTTCGACACCAGCGCCTCGGCGCGCGGATCCGCAATCATGCGGCGCACCTGCTGTTCGAGCACGCGCGGCTGCGAGAGCTGCCCCTGCGTGGCGAGCCGGATCAGCGTGTCGTCCGGAAGGCTGCTCCACAGGAAGAACGAGAGCCGCGAGGCCAGCTCGAGATCGGCGATGCGGTAGCTCTGCCCCGCTGCAACGCTCGCCGGTTCACGCTCGCCGCGCACCAGGAACTGCGGGCTGGCGAGCAGCAGGCGCAGCCCCAGCTCGATGCCGTCGTCGAAGTTGCCGGCCTTGCGCCCTTCGTCGTAGAACGCCACCAGCTTCGCAATCTCGGGCGCGGTGGGCGGGCGGCGGTAGGCGCGACGCGCCAGCGTCGTCAGAATCTGTCGCGCACAACCCGCCTCCTGCGACGCGAGCGCCGGATGACAGGCCAGAATCTTCCGGCGGCTCGCCGAGTCGGCGGGGCGCTCCGCGTTGAACGGCCCCTGGATGCGCACGAACCCGATCGCCGGGTAGTTCTGCAGCTGCGGGATGGTGTTGTTCTCGAGCGACTTCCGGTCGTAGTGCCGGATGATGTCGAGGCTGGGCCGGTAGTTGGTGGCGAGGAACGTCGCACCCACGAGTCGCGAGCCCGCGCGGACCGGCACGGTGACCTCGAGCGTCCCGTCGGCGTCGGCCGTCATGCCGACGTTGACGCCCACACCCTTGTACGGCCACACGTGCGCCCGCTCGCCGTCGATGAGGAGCACGAGCTGCTCGTTCGGGATGTAGCTGCCGACGCCGAAGTTCTGGATCGAGAACTTGTATTCGCCGTCGGCCGGGAAGTCGTGGCGCGCCACGATGCCGCCGCGGGTGCCGAACGGCATCCCCTCGAGCCGCTGGTTCTGCGACGCGTCGTTCGTGGCGAGATAGGTGGCCTCGGTCGGCGACTTCCAGTAGCCGATCGCCATGCGGGAGATGCGCGCGGCCGCCGTGGCGTACGACTCGAGCAGCGTTGGAGAAATCGTCAATGAGCCGGCGATGTTGTCGAAGCCGTTGGCGGAGTCGTCCGGCGGCAGGAGCGTGGTGACGTCGATGCGCAGGTCGAGCAAGTCGCGGATGGCGTTGGCGTACTCGGTGCGATTCAGGCGGTGCAGCACTACCGAGCCTGGCTGGTTCTTTCCGGCCGCGCCGCGATCGACTTCGGCCTCCAGCCAGTCGCGCAGCCCTTCGTACTCGGCCAGCGCCGGCCGCGGCATGTCGGGCGGCGGCATCACGCCCGCGCGCAGCTTGCGGATGACTTTCTCCCACAGCTCACCGTGATCCGGAATCGCCGCCAGGTCGGCGCCCTGCAGCGAGAGGTTCGCGGTCTTGACGCGATCGTTGTGGCAGGTGACGCAGTACTTGTCGAGCAGGGCACGCTGCTTCGCGGCGTCGCCCGCCGGTGGAGCGGCTGCGGCACCCGGCTGCGACGCCTGTGGCGACGGCGCCTGTGCCAGCACGGCGCCGCGCGCACCAATGGCGACGACGAGCGCACCCGCGCACGCCAGGAACGAGGTGACCCGGATCATCCGCAGGGTGAGGGTCGCACGGACGGTGCCAGGGGTTCAAGCACAGCCCCGATATTCCGCGGAGGCATATCGCTCATAACGTTTGACGATTCGCAAGGGCTTCGTCAGTATCCCGGCCGAACCGCGCCAGTCCAGCACGAAGGAGGCCTGCATGCTTCGACGCTTGTCCGTGGTCGTGTCGCTGCTCGCGCTGATGTTCCCGCCGCTCGCGGCCGCCCAGGGCGCCTTGGAGCGCGGCACCTTGACCGGCACCGTGCGCGATCCGTCCGGCGCCGTGCTGCCGGGCGTCACGGTGGAAGCCGCCAGTCCGGCCCTCATCGAAAAGGTCCGCACCGCTGTCACCGACGGTTCCGGCGTATATCGCATCGTGAATCTCGATCCAGGGGTGTATTCGCTCACGTTCATGCTCGAAGGCTTCAGCCTGAG
>Ga0207689_10003930_pt1 | contig 13533 bp, 11 predicted proteins | sample KBSMisM52_FD_184312 | JGI IMG/M metagenome (GOLD analysis project Ga0207689, IMG submission 184312) | Miscanthus rhizosphere microbial communities from Kellogg Biological Station, Michigan, USA - KBS Miscanthus M5-2 (SPAdes) (version 2) | ecosystem: Host-associated > Plants > Roots >... | reverse complement strand
GGTGCCGTAATCATCAAGCGCGAAGTCTGTGCCCTTTGGTAATTCCACCTGGGCTAATGGGCGCCCTCTTCTGGGACCGCAGGCGTCCTCGCCTGCAAACGTTGCCCTTAGAAGTTCCTCAATGGCGACCTTGGCAGGCGAGGGCACCTGCGGTCCCGGAAGGGCGCGCCCATTAGTCCAACCGTACTACTAAAGGGTTGCCACTTGTCTAGATGAAAAACATCGCTGTAATACAGGAAACACCGGATTCTAAACAGCCACCTCCAGTCCTATTATTCCAAGATTGAAAACCGACTTAAGCCGAACTCATGGAAGCTGCGCTGTTCGCTGGTACACAACGAGTGAAGGGCCAAAACCAAAGACCTCAAATAACATTGATTCCCTGGACTATCGTGACTGAAAGACTTGTTTACAACATTCCGGCAAAGATGATCGACGACTATCGCGGTCGAAGAGTGATTGTGCGTTCATCATCGCCGAGTGAAATTCTTTACTGCTTGTGGCGAACCGATCCTGCCGCGATACGTTTCATTCAATTGCTTTCCGCCGATGCCGACGTTTCTACTTTGGTAGGCGCTGGCGAAAGCATACCTATCGAGATCGCTCTGAAAGACCCGAATCAATTTCAACGGCTCTACGACTTTACCAATCTTCTGGATAATCATCCGGTTCGAATCGTCATTCCAGTGGTTTCCGGTTTCAGCTCAGCAGCAAAGCTTGCCGTATCGTTGAACTACGCAGTTCGACTCGAAATGGATCAACCCGATGAAAGCCTTTTTGAAGAGATCGAGTCGGTGCTGGATCTTTACCTGCATCGCAGCTACGTTCGACAACCGATCGAGTTTTTCCAATCGTTGTTGTTGTCGCTCTACCGCAACGAACCGGTCTCGGTTTGGGACATTGCTGACGAAAACCCTAAACATATCCGTTACATCACTGACGCTGGTGAAGAAACGGTCTCTCGTCGTTTCGACGGTGTGAAGATCGCAGGGAGTGTGACTGGTTTCATCGAGAGTTTTGGTCAAAACTTGATTGACGAGCGGGGAGAGTGTTCCAGTTGTGAGTTTTTCAATCGTTGCCACGGCTACTTCAAGTGGCCGAAAAAGGATTACTCCTGCGATGGTGTCAAACGAATCTTTCGTACGTTGGCAACTGCAACTAACGAGGTACATCGCGACCTGGGTGACCAACAGGAACAGAGCCTTCAACACCACTCCTGACTGGAACCATGCTCCAGCTCGAACGACGATTATGCAGTAATGCAGTTGTTAGCCAAAAATCATGGATAAATAGCTACACCTCAGGCTTATTTCCTACCGAGAATTCCCAGCCAAAATACAAAGTCCACCCGATACTGTTAGTTGAAGCTCTTCTTTAATCTTCACCGAACAGTTTGCTCAATATGGCTGTTAGTTTATGCGGCATCCCTTATGAACAAACGCCAAATTAGAGCATTTCGTCATCACATAACGCACATCGGACATTTGAATCTGAGCTGATTAACGAACACACGGAATCCGCACTGGACGCCCGACCCTCAATACTCCGCGGCGCTGCGTCTTGTCTAGAGTCAAGTCAGAAATTATCGCTTGAACGGTCTATCGGGGAGAGGATGAGCACACTGGTTTCACTTGCAACCGCACCTACTCGTGCCAGGAGTCCACGACGAGCTCCTGGGAAGGACATGGTTTGGATACCCGGCGGAACTTTCATGATGGGTTCCAACCACCATTACCCAGAAGAAGCCCCAGCCCACTCGGCAACCGTCGATGGCTTTTGGATGGATCAGCACACCGTAACCAACGCACAGTTTAGCCGCTTCGTAGAAGAGACTGGATACGTTACTTCAGCTGAACGCGTGCCAAAGACAGAAGATTACCCTGGTGCGAGGCCTGAGTTACTCATTCCGGCTTCAGTCGTCTTCCACAAACCTGCATTCAAGGTTGATCTGAGGAATCACTACTTCTGGTGGAGCTACGTTCCAAACGCATGCTGGCGTCGACCTAAAGGTCCCGGTTCTTCACTGAAAGGACTGTCCAAACATCCGGTTGTTCATATCGCCTACGAAGATGCGGAAGCGTTTGCGTCATGGGCAGGAAAGCAGTTGCCAACAGAAGCGGAGTGGGAGTTTGCCGCTCGTGGAGGGTTGGAAGGAGCTGAGTTTAGTTGGGGCTCCGAATTCACTCCTGAAGGAAAGTACATGGCAAACACCTGGCAGGGTGAGTTTCCTTCGGATAACACAACGGATGACGGATTTGATTGGACAGCGCCAGTCGGATCGTTTCCTGCAAATGGATACGGTCTCTTCGACACGATCGGTAATGTTTGGGAGTGGACGACCGATTGGTATCAGGAACATGGAAAGATAACAGATACCTGCTGCGGCAATGTCAACCCCCGCGGAGGAGAACTTGAGCAGAGCTTCGATCCGAGCACCCCGCAGATTCGAATCCCACGCAAGGTTATGAAGGGCGGCTCGTTTTTGTGCGCGCCAAATTACTGTCGGCGATATCGACCGGCTGCCCGAATGGCACAGCCAGTCGACACATCTACTTGCCATTTGGGTTTTCGCTGCATCATCAAGGACTAAGAATCATGACCCCAAGCATCACATCCCCAATTACGGAACATTCCAACTCAATCGTGAACGTAAGGAACTCGTTCCTGCCCGACGTTACTCCTCACAAGCACCTGGTGTCGTCAGTGCGAACCGATGACGACTGGGAAATTCTCATTTACAAACAGGGAGCAGTCTTTGAAGCGTGTTTCTTTCGGTGGGCCGAACATCACGAGCATGCTGTAGGTTCTCCAGTTGAAACACTCAATCGCTATGTCGAACAGAGAATCTCGATTCTTAGATCCAGGCAATTAAAGACTGATGGGTGGCGCGAAGAGACGAATTAGACTTGAACAATTCTCAAAACTCGAATTTGCTTGGGGCTTTTTTAGTTTTGGTTCGTGTGATTTCGTTGATTGGTTGATCTTGCGGATATGCATCCACGAAATCAGTAGTTGAGTTTGACACAGCCTCTGCCGTGGGTTGGGATTTTGAAGTTTTTGTTCAAAGCCGAAGGAACCCAACTCAGTTTCGTCACCGCATGGTCCCCAGTTCTTGTCTTTCCAAACGTTAATGAACCTCACGTCCTTGCCTGTCTTTACAAACTCTTTATGAACTCTTTACACCACCTTTATAAGTAACCTCGTAATCTTCTCTTGTTGACAATATGTTGCCGAAGCTACTCACGCGCGATTGATCGCAGAAGAGTAGCGCGGGGGACCCAAATCGTCTTGCCTCGCAAGACATGGGGCGAATCGTGTGTATTCACGTAGGACACTTCTTGGTCCGAGCCCGTCAGCTAACCCCGCAGGCTTAGAGAAGAGCACGAACAAACGTCCTTGGTAATTGGCGCGGAGCGTGTGCTTCGCGTCGTTTTCTTTTTGGGGCTACAGGTACTGCGATATGAGGGCTCAATCAACCGCGACAATGATGAAACTGACACCACATCTGCTCATCGAGCAACTGCAGCTCCATAGCTGGAACTGGAGAAGCGTTGGGGCCACTTTCGGGTTGTGCTTTGGCCTTCTGGCGCCATTGGTGGGTTCACTACTAACCGGAATCTCGTGGTTTACAGGTCCACACTGGCATGGATTCTTCATTCAGCGAGATGGCACGGTGCTCCTTTTTCTAACCATTCCACTTCTCATTCTCGGCGCGCATTGTCTTGATTTGATGGAGAAAGAAAACGAAGTAGCAAAGGGCAGGCGTCGCAGCGTCGCGCATTTGCACGATGAGGAGAAAGGGTGATGGTCTGGGTGAAGACGACGAGATCGTTCTGATCCAGTTTAAGGAGAGGCAGTGGCAAGTTTTGTTGGCAGGTTTTTGATTCTTATGTCGTTAGTTTTGTTCTTTGGTGCGATGTCGTTGGCTTGCGGCCAGCAAACCATCTTCAACGTGCCGAGTACAGATGTGCTTGATAAAGGCAAAGTGTACGTTGAGTTGGACGCGAGTTTGAAACCGACCGACGGTGCGGTAGTGCCAAAGTTTTCCTCGTTCGTACCGCGAGTTGTGGTCGGCGCTGGAAGCCATGTTGAGATTGGATTGAACGTCACGGGCAATATTCAACCCGGAGCTGACTCGACCACACTCGTGCCAACGATTAAATGGAAGCCATATCAAGGCGAAAAGAACGGTTGGGCCATAGTCGTTGGTGACAACCTGTTCGTTCCAGTTCGCAATCGTGCGTATGACGCCGGCAATTACGTCTATGCCGAAATGAGCAAGACGTTCAAGAGTGGAACGCGAGTTACGTTTGGTGGTTACGACTTTACCGACAACGTTGTGGCGTCGGCCAATCGAGCGGGGGGCCAATTTGGTTTTGAGCAACCACTGAACAAGAAGGTCACGTTTGCTGCCGACTGGCTCACAGGGAAACACGGAGCAGGCTATTTCACGCCGGGCATCGTGTTCAAGGTTGGGCCAAGGGTGACGGGTTATACGGGTTACTCAATTGGAAACATGAATGCTGCAGATGGAAACCATTTCTTTCTGTTGGAGGTTGGATACAACTTCAACTGATGGGTTCTTCTCTGTGCAACCTCTGTGTCTCTGTGGTGATCGGACGGCGATGCATGCTTACCACAGGACACGGATACAGAGGTTGCACAGAGAATAGCTAAGGAGACACATGCAGGATTTAGTTTTTATTGGACTGACAATCATTTTCTTCCTTATTGCGCTCGCCTATGTCCGCGGCTGCGAAAGATTGCGATAGGAGTGTGATGAATCTCGAAACTGCCGCGAGTTTAGTTGTCTCCGCGCTTTTGCTCATCTACTTGACTTATGCGCTTTTGCGTCCGGAGAAGTTCTAGATGACATTCAACGGCTGGTTCCAAATCCTGCTCTTTATTGCGCTCATCGTCGCGATTGCGAAACCCGTGGGTATTTTTATGACTCACCTTTTCAATGGCGAGCGGACGTTCATGCATCCGGTTATCCGTCCGGTCGAGCGCGTTATCTATCGACTCACGGGAGTTGATGAAGATCGAGAGATGCGTTGGACCGAGTATGCAGCAGCGATGCTCTTGTTCAGCTTAGTTTCGCTGTTGCTGCTCTATTTCATTCAACGCCTTCAGGGCTATCTACCTCTGAACCCGCAAAAGTTACCTGGTGTTGATTCAGCCTCGAGCGCCACCGGCGGATTTGTTGCCTCAGCTTTCAACACCGCCGCGTCTTTCACAAGCAATACAAACTGGCAGAGCTACGTGCCTGAAGTAACGATGAGTTACTTCACTCAAATGGTTGGGCTGGCGTATCACAACTTCGGATCGGCTGCGACAGGGATTGTGCTCGCGATTGCTCTGATTCGTGGTGTCGCGCGAAAGGAAACGAAGACGATAGGTAACTTTTGGGTCGACTTCGTGCGCTGCAATCTTTATCTGTTGCTGCCAGCGTGTGTGCTTGGTGCGTTGCTCCTGGTCTCACAAGGGGTTGTGCAAAACTTTCGACCGTATGACACGGCGAAGCTCCTCGAGCCGCAGACGATCGAAGTTGATAAGAAAGATGCTGCCGGCAATGTTCTGACAAATCCTGACGGAAGCAATCAAAAGGAGAGCAAGGTTGTAGCAGAGCAAACTATCGCTCAAGGCCCGGTTGCGTCGCAGGAGTTTATTAAGGAGCTCGGCACAAACGGTGGTGGCTTCTTCAACGTCAACTCCGCGCATCCATTTGAAAACCCCTCTCCTTTTACAAACTTCATCGAGATGCTCGCGATCTTCGCGATTGGTGGTGGCCTAACGTACACACTTGGCCGCATGACCGGTTCACAGAAACATGGTTGGGCCGTGCTCGCAGCGATGGTGGTTCTCTGTCTTGCCGGCGTATTGACCTCTTACTGGGCGGAGTCTCGAGGTAATCCAATTCTGACCGGGCTTGGTGCCGACCAACAAGTCACTGCTTCCCAGAGTGGCGGCAACATGGAGGGCAAAGAGGTCCGCTTTGGTATGACGAATAGTGCCTTGTTCGCCACGGTCACGACCGATGCGAGTTGTGGCGCCGTCAATGCAATGCACGACAGCTTCACTCCAATTGGTGGTTTGGTACCGCTCGTCAACATCATGCTAGGCGAGATCATTTTTGGCGGGGTCGGTAGCGGCCTCTATGGAATGCTCATCTTTGTGATCTTGTCAGTCTTCATTGCGGGACTGATGGTCGGGCGCACACCTGAGTACTTAGGCAAGAAGATCGAATCGTACGACGTCAAGATGTCGATGCTTTACGTGTTGATTTTTCCACTCGTCATTCTCGTTCTCGCTGGTATTTCAGTCCTTGCCCCGACGTTCGGTACTTCTCAACTCAACAATGCTGGACCTCATGGTTTATCAGAGATCCTTTACACGTTTACATCTGCGACGGGGAACAACGGTTCTGCGTTCGCTGGTATCTCGGCGAACACTTATTGGTACAACACCACGATTGGAATGGCGATGCTGATCGGTCGCTTTTTAATGATTGTTCCGATGCTCGCGGTGGCTGGAAATTTGGCGACCAAGAAGCTTGTGCCTCCGTCGCTGGGAACGTTCCCAGTTACTACACCACTGTTCACCGTGCTGCTGGTCAGCGTGATTTTGATCGTGGGCGCATTAACTTTCTTTCCGGCATTGAGTCTTGGACCAATCGTCGAGCATTTGTTAATGGGAGCCGGGAAGACATTTTGAGAATTGAACTTGGTGCTTGAACTGTGTGCTTTGAACTTTGGTGCTTTGAACTTGGTGCTTTGTAAGCGAATCGAAGCAGTTTTACCGCGAAGCGGTAACGACCCAGAGCCCAGGGTTACTTCAACCCTGGGATCACGCGGCCATCGTTATCAACCGCAACGCGGTTGCGTCGGGGGATGAGGTGTTAGGAGAACGATTCAGTCACCACGGTGCGCCTTGGGACGCAACCGCATTGCGGTTGCAAAACGATTGGTTTGTGGTTGACCCAGGGTTGAAGCAACCCTGCGTTTTGAGAGGTAAGCGCTTCGCGGTTAAGACCACCTGGATTCAATCCACGAAGGACAAAGCACTAAGCACTAACGACCATGACCAAGCAATCAAACAAACAAGCAATTTGGAACGCGCAGATCGTTAAGCGAGCAGTCGTTGATTCTTTCAAGAAGCTGAACCCGCGCAAGATGATGGGTAATCCCGTCATGTTCGTCGTGGAGGTGGGTAGTGTCCTGACTACGCTCCAACTGATCCGGGGAATTATCGCGCCGATTCGGGGCGTGACGAATACTGGCTTTGAGCTTCAGATTACCTTGTGGCTTTGGTTCACGGTCCTGTTCGCCAACTTTGCCGAGGCAATGGCCGAAGGACGAGGCAAGGCACAAGCCGACAATCTGCGGAAGGCCAAAACCGAAACCATCGCACACAGGATCGTGTCGGGTGATCGAACAGAAGACGTTGCTGCACCCCAGTTACGGAAAGACGACGTCGTGATTGTCTCGGCAGGCGAGTTTATTCCTGGTGACGGTGAAATCATTGCCGGGGTTGCTTCAGTAGACGAATCAGCAATCACCGGTGAGAGTGCGCCAGTAATTCGCGAGGCGGGTGGCGATCGTTCAGCAGTTACTGGAGGCACAAGAGTACTCTCGGATCAGATCAAGGTACGAATTACCTCTAACCCAGGCGAGACATTTATCGATCGCATGATCGCTCTTGTCGAAGGTGCCGAACGACAAAAGACACCAAACGAAATCGCCCTCAACATTCTGCTTGCCGGACTCACCATCGTCTTTCTACTGGCCGTCGTTACGTTGCAACCGTTTGCGATCTACTCAAGCGCACCACAGACGATCTTTGTTCTTGTATCACTCCTGGTCTGTCTGATTCCCACGACGATTGGTGGACTCCTTTCCGCGATTGGTATCGCAGGCATGGACCGGCTGATCCAACACAACGTTCTTGCCATGTCAGGTCGCGCGGTTGAAGCGGCAGGCGACGTAAATACGTTGCTACTCGATAAGACCGGAACGATCACCTTAGGCAATCGACAAGCGACGGCGTTCATCCCGTTGCCTGGAGTAAACGAAACGGAACTAGCAGAAGCAGCGCAACTGTCGTCACTTGCTGATGAAACTCCGGAAGGTCGGTCGATTGTTGTATTAGCGAAAGAGAAGTACGGCTTGCGAGGACGCGAGTTGTCTTCGCTAGAGGCAACGTTCGTCCCTTTCACAGCGCAGACGCGAATGTCTGGTATCGACTTCGACGGTCGAGAGGTTCGCAAAGGCGCGGCGGATGCGATTCAAAAATATCTCGGCTCTGGGTCGAACCATCTCACTAGCGATCTGACTTTGATCGTCGAGCGCATCTCTCGTGAAGGTGGTACTCCCCTGGTTGTGGCCGAGAATCGTCTACCACTCGGAGTAATTCAACTCAAAGACATCATCAAGGGTGGAATGATCGAACGCTTCGATCAGATGCGGCAGATGGGTATTCGCACCGTGATGATCACGGGAGACAACCCTTTGACTGCGGCAACCATTGCGCGTGAAGCAGGCGTTGATGACTTTCTTGCTCAAGCTACTCCTGAAGACAAGATGGCATTGATCCGGAAAGAACAGGCGGGCGGCAAATTGGTAGCGATGACAGGTGATGGAACGAACGATGCACCTGCTCTGGCTCAGGCGGATGTTGGTGTGGCCATGAACACAGGGACTCAAGCAGCGAAAGAGGCTGGGAACATGGTCGATCTCGATTCCAATCCGACCAAGCTGATTGAGATCGTTGAGATTGGAAAGCAACTACTAATGACACGCGGTGCGCTTACGACGTTTTCGATTTCGAACGATGTCGCCAAGTACTTCGCAATCATTCCCGCGATGTTTGCGGCAGCTTTTCCTGTGCTCAATGCGCTGAACATTATGGGATTACGTACGCCCCAATCCGCGATTTTGTCGGCAGTGATCTTCAATGCACTGATCATCATCGCACTAATACCACTGGCTCTACGCGGAGTGAAATATCGGCCGATGAGCGCGGCCTCGTTGTTACGTCGGAACCTTCTCATCTATGGGCTTGGTGGAATTGTTGTGCCGTTTATCGGTATCAAGATCATTGACGTGATTATTCACGCGATACGGTTGGCTTGAGGGGCAGTAGCCCGACCGTCAGGGAGGGCTCGGTAGTGGGGATCAAGCCCTCCCTGACGGTCGGGCTACTGCCCCGGAGGATCCAACAATATGAAGAACTTAATTACAGCAATCCTAATGACGATCGTCACAACCGTCTTGCTTGGTCTGGTCTATCCGCTCGTCGTAACTGGCCTGGCCCAGGTGATCTTCCCCGAGCAGGCAAATGGATCACTGATCAAGAGCTCTGACGGCACATTGCTTGGCTCGCGTTTGATTGGCCAGCCTTTTTCTTCTCCTGGTTACTTTCGATCGCGACCATCGGCTGCAGGCGTAGTTGGTTATGACGCAGGCGCCTCGTCAGGTTCAAACCTCGGACCTACCAATCAGAAACTGATCGACCGCGTCAAAGCAAACGTCGACAAACTGAAGATTGAAAATCCCGGTAAGCCCGTTCCAATTGACTTAGTAACAACTTCCGGTTCTGGCCTCGATCCACACATATCACCGGCAGCGGCCGAATTTCAGATACCGCGCATAGCGCGTGAAAGAAAACTAACCGAGGCCGTCGTCCGAAATCTGGTTGCCGCGCATACAGAAGGCAGAGACTTCGGATTCCTTGGAGAACCGCGCGTAAATGTCCTCGAACTCAACCTGGATCTTGATATGACGAAGCCAAACGTAATGAACGCGCCTTAAGACAGAGGAGAGCTGCAAAGCCGGATGATTGAGGGAAGACAGAGACGTGCTCCCGAATCACTGCTCGCTAAACTGAGTGAAGCCGAGCAGGCACGGCTTCGTGTTTACATCGGCGCGGCTCCCGGTGTCGGAAAAACCTACCAGATGCTTGAAGACGCTCACCTGATGAAAAAGCAGGGCGTGGATATTGTCGTTGCGGTAGTGGAAACTCACGGACGCGAAGACACCAAGGCGATGATTGGCGACTTGGAATGCGTACCGATGCATCGCATTGAATATCGGGGAGTCACTATTGAAGAGATGGACGTCGATGCTGTTGTCGCTCGTCGACCGACGATCGCAATTGTTGATGAACTCGCTCATACGAATATTCCTGGCTCCAAAAACTCAAAGCGATATCAGGATGTCTTGGATCTGCTCAAAGCCGGAATCTCCGTAATTACGGCCGTAAACATTCAACACCTTGAATCTCTCAACGACGTCGTCAATCGCACGACCGGCGTTCGTGTCCGCGAAACAGTTCCTGACCACTTTCTAAGTAGGGCAGATGAGGTTGTTAACGTCGATGTATCCGTCGACACGCTCCGCACCCGCCTGCGCCAGGGAAAGATCTATGACGTCGTAAAGATTGAGCAGTCGCTAAACAACTTCTTTAGGAAGGGAAATCTTTTGGCGCTACGCGAACTTGCCTTAAGACAAGTTGCGACGGACCAGGCGACCAAGGCACACGATTACCGCGAGCGCGAAGGACTTGATCAGGCAGTCATTCCCGAAAAACTAATGGTTGCCATGGCTTCACATGGAAGTGCCAAGAAGTTGCTTCGTGTCGGATCGCGTATCGCGGGACGACTAGCGAGCGACTGGTATGCGGTCTACGTGGAAACGCCAAACGAAGAAATGGGAAGAATAAAGCCTGAAGATTATGTAGCCCTTCAGGAAAATATTCGGTTTGCAGAAGAGCTGGGAGCCAAAGTCGTCAAGTTGAAATCTCGTCGCGTGGTCGACGCGCTGATCGATTTCGCATCGAACGAAGGCATCACGCATGTCGTTTTTGGTCAAACGTCCAGATCCCGCTGGGACATTCTTCTACATGGTTCGATCATCAATCGTTTCTTACGCGAAGTGCGCGATGCAACGGTGCAAGTAGTGCCGTTGATGAAGAGGGAGAAAGAAATAAAGGAGGAGATGTAGTTGCTCCGGTGCAGTAGTCCCCGGTGCAGTAGCCCGACTGTCAAGGAGGGCTCTACAGGGATATCAATTTAGCCCTCCTTGACAGTCGAGCTACTGCAACAACCAAAGATCCAAGAACCAATGAACTTACGCAACAAACTCCTAATTACCTACCTAGTTTTTGATGCCGCTCTGCTGGTGCTTGGCGGCTGGAGTGCACTGCGTTTGCTCGAGATGGGTACTGTCTCTCGTCGCATCATTTCAAATAACTACGATTCAGTTGTTGCTGCACAGGAAATGAAAGAGAGCCTGGAGCGCCAGGACTCCGCTGCTTTGTTTGCTCTCATGGGTGCACGAGGCAAGGCGGAGATTCAATTGCGCGAGCATCGGGAAAAGTTTGACATCAGTTTTCAAAAAGCCGCCAACAACATCACAGAACCGGGTGAGCCAGACGCAATCGAGGCTATTCGCAGAGATCGTGATGCTTACTACAAAGTGTTCGACGCGTTCATCGCCAAAGTCAATGCTTCACAAGACACGGAGTTGATCCCCAGGGTAAGAAAAGAGGAACTGTCAGAGCGTGATGAATATTTCACGACTCTTGAGCCTCAGTTCAACAAACTCCGTGCTGAATGCGATCACTTGTTACAGCTAAATCAGCGCGCAATGTTGGGAAAATCAGAGGCGGCGGTAGGTGTTGCCAGACTCTGGTTTTATCGCACGCTTCTTGTCGCTGGTGTCTTATCTGTTGCCGGACTTTCGCTGGCAGTTTTTCTATCGAACAGGATCGTCGAACCCTTGCGGCAACTCACTCTAACCACCTCGAAAATGGCGGGTGGTGATTTGGATGCCAGAGTGACCGTGAATTCGCACGACGAAATTGGTGTCCTCGCGGCTGAGTACAACCGCATGGCCGAACGCATTCGACAGCTACGCAACTCCGACATGGGCAAACTCATGGTTGCCCAACAAACCACTGACGCCGCAATTGATTCTCTCTATGACCCGGTAATAGTGACAGACGATGCAGGCTGCGTAACCAGACTGAATCTTGCAGCCGAGGAGATATTTGGCTCCGAAAACCAAAATACCGGCAGGCATGTGGGCGAAATCGCACGCGACGCGCGGATCGCTGGAGCAGTAGCTGAGGCATTGGAGTCGCAGCGCCCGGTCGCTGGCGAAGGCATGTCCTCCGTATTGCCGCTTGCTGTTGATGGTTCAGAAAGAGCCTTCCGCTTGCGAACCACTCCAATGCGCGACAACGCGCATCACTTGCTCGGTGCTGTAACTATCCTCGAAGACATTACTCACCTGCGCGAAATTGATCGACTCAAGTCAGAGTTTATCGCGACTGCCTCACATGAACTTCGCACTCCGCTTACAAGTGTCCAAATGGGTGTGCACTTGTTGCTCGAAGGAGCCCTCGGTGAATTAACTGATAATCAGACCGAAGTATTGCAAGCTTGCCGTCAGGATTGTGAGCGATTGGATAAGCTCATGCGTGACCTCCTGGACCTCTCAAAGATTGAGGCCGGTGAAAGCCAACCGCAACTGGCCACAGTTAACGCGAGATGTTTGCTGCTGACCGCCCTGAAGGATTTACGTCCGCAAGTAGAGGCGAAAGGGTTGAAGTTAACAGTTGATGCACCGAGTGACCTGCCCAGCGTCTCAGTTGATAAGTTGCAAATAGAGCGAGTCCTAAACAACCTCGTTACCAACGCTCTCCGACATACAACTGACGGGGAGATCAATATCAGCGCCGAACGACGTGACAATCACGTTGCCATTTCCGTGCACGACACCGGTGAAGGAATCCCGGTTGAATACCTACCGCGCATCTTCGACAAGTTTGTACAAGTTCCTGATTCACGGTCAGGCAGAGCTGGCCTGGGTCTGACAATCTCAAAATCAATTGTAGAAGCTCATGGCGGTCAAATCAGCGTTCAATCGCAGAACGGTCATGGAACCACCTTTACCTTCACATTACCTACTGGAGTTGGGAAATGAGCAACCGGATCTTAATTATCGACGATGAAGAAAACATAAGGCGTGTGACTCGTTTTACCCTTCAAGCGGCTGGATATGAAGTTGGTGAGGCAAGTGATGGTCAGAGTGGTCTGGAGCTCTTTGGGGACGGCTCAAATTGGGAAGCCGTGTTGTTGGATCAGAGAATGCCCGGCATGGACGGCCTCGAAACCTTGCGTCACATCAGTGAACGCGACTCAACCGCACGAGTGATCATGGCGACAGCATATGCCTCAATTGAACTGGCCGTTGATGCAATGAAACTTGGCGCAACAGACTTCGTGCGGAAACCAATGACCCCGGAGATTCTGCGTAACGCCGTGGCCGCCGCTCTTTCTAAAGGAAACCGGGTCCGCGACAAGGATGCCAGTCAGCAACGAGAAGCGAGTTCAACTGGTCCGCTCATTCAAATCATCACGATGAACGGTTTCACGATCCTCGATTCAGAAGACCTGAGACACGAACCTAATGAGCGACGCTTCGTAGTGAAGAGTCCGACTGGAACTGAGCACGAGGTGTTGGTCCTAAT
>Ga0207689_10003926_pt1 | contig 13535 bp, 10 predicted proteins | sample KBSMisM52_FD_184312 | JGI IMG/M metagenome (GOLD analysis project Ga0207689, IMG submission 184312) | Miscanthus rhizosphere microbial communities from Kellogg Biological Station, Michigan, USA - KBS Miscanthus M5-2 (SPAdes) (version 2) | ecosystem: Host-associated > Plants > Roots >... | reverse complement strand
GACCGTCGTCGTCCCCGTGTACGTGACCGCGCCGCCGGTCAGCGTGGTGGTCGCGGCCCCGGACTGTGTGAACGACCCGCTGCCGCTGATCCGGGACAGGGAGACGGGCGTCGCGGTGTTGCGTACGACGAGCGTGCCGTCGTTGACGATCCGGCGCCGGTCCGTACCCAGCAGCAGTGAGCCGTCACCGCCGCGCTTCCCGGACCCCAGCCGCAGCACGGCACGCTTCTCGATCGTCGTGGAACCGTCGTAGTACTGCTTCGCCGCGAAGGTCACGTCATTGCCGGGCGTGCCCGCGATGACGATGTCACCGGCGCCGGGCGCGGACAGGGTGTCGTGGAAGCGGCCGCCGCCTATGGGGGCACCCAGGGTCACCGGGCCGTCGTAGTCGAAGGTCAGCAGGGAACGGGAGCGCGCCGCGAGGAGGTTGAGATGAAGAGATCCCGAGTCCGGAACTGTCTCGTGGCATCCGCGATTTTGATCGCCGCGATCACCACTTCGAGCACCTCGCGTCGACCGAGGCGCGTTTCCATGGTGATGCTCTTCGGGACGGTGAGCTTCATCGTCGTGACGCGGTGCGCCTCGTCGCCGGCCCAGCGATCCACGACCGGAAACTCCGCCGCATAGCCGACCCGCAACGGCAGAGCCGCGACGAGCACCCGGACACCGGGTCCCTCCGGCATCGGGTTCCGGACCCGCACCTCGGTCTTCGATTTCTGCTCGCCCTCGATCTTCTCGATTTCGACGCGGTCCCCGTCGAACGTCAGGCCGAGGAAGAATCCTTCGCGGCGCATCACGCTGCGCACCGGGACGAGGGTCTCGCGATCCACGTCGTACATGTCGAACGCGCCGCCGTCTTTTTCGGTCGGGTCGGGATCGCGGTGGACCACCCTCCAGACCGCTTTCCCCGCGTACGTCGCCGGCAGGATCGTCTCCACCATCCCCGATGGTCCGTCCTTGTCGGTCACACCGATCTCCCACTCCAGGACCGCCGGCCGCACGCGCTCCCCGGGCGCGGCCTGCCGCGCGCATGCACAGAGGACCATCAGACCCGTGACAATCCAGAAACGATTCATAGTCCCTCACCGCGTCGCCCACCCAAACCGCGTACGACACCCTGCGCTTCCCACCGGGAGAGGTAGCCCTCGCGACTTTCCCTCCCTCGTCGGTTGGCCCGCGAAGCGGGCCGCTGAAAGTCTGAGCTGGCTAGATCGCGATCGAGGCGAAGCGCTCGATCTCGCCGACGGGCATCGGGCGGGCGAGCAGGAACCCCTGGCCATAGGGCACGCCCAGGGACTGGAGCACGCGAAGCTCTTCGCGGGTTTCGATGCCCTCCGCGATGACCTTCGTGTGCATCTTGCGCGCGAAGCTCATGAGGGCTTCGAGGAGGTCCTGTTTCACCTGGCGGCGGTCGATGCCCCGCACGAAAACGTTGTCGAACTTCAGGTAGTCGGGCTCGATGTCGGCGAGCGAGGACAGGTTCGAGTAGCCCGTGCCGACGTCGTCGACGGCGATGCGGAAGTTCTGCGACCGGAACTTCGAGAGGACCTCGCGGAACAGGCCCTCGTAGACGGCGTACGTGCGCTCGGTGATCTCGAGGACGATGCGGTCGGGCTCGAGGCCCAGGGCCATGACCTGGTTGCGGAAGAGAGGCCCCAGGAACTCGGGGTCCGAGGCCGCGGCGGGCGAGAGGTTCAGGAAGATCTGCCGTCGCGAGTTGCTGCCCGCGGCCGCTTCCAGGGAGCGCTGGCGGCAAACGCGCTCGAGCGGCACGAGAAGCTCGGTGCGCTCGGCGAGCGAGAAGAGGGTCTCGCCGCTCTCGAACTCGCTGCCGCGGGGGCCGCGGGAGAGCGCCTCCATCCCGATCATGTTTCCGGTGGCGAGGTCGAACACCGGCTGGAAGACCGGCTGGATGTCGCGCCGCGAGATGACGTCCTGGAGCAGCTCGCCGCCCCGGATCTCCTGGCGTACGGTCTGCCGCGTGACCTTGTCGCGGGCTTCCTGGACGCCGCGGTAGATCAGCCGCTCGATCCGGTACTTGGGATCCTTCATGATCCGCGCGGCCCCGACGAAGGAGCGGAACCGCGCAGAAACGTCGGCCCGCTCGGCGAGATAGCCGCGGATCAGCTGGTCGAGCTCGCCCGCCTTCTGTCCCAGCGCGGTCGGCCCGTCCATCATGGATGCGCCTTCGGGATTGACGAACAGGATGATCTCGTCCGAGCGGACGTTCGGCAGGCAGAACGTCCCTTGCGGCACGATGCCGTCGGTCTGAAACGCTTTCAGCCTGCGGACAAAGTCGAGAAGAAGGTCGTCGTACGCCTCCCAGCCCCAGACTTCCTCGACGTGGCCCTCGGAGCTCGGCCGAAAGACCAGCACCGAGAGCGAGCCCGTGTCCTCGAGCCAGTGGCGCAGGTCGTCGACGAGGACCGCGATCGTCGGCAGCCCGGTCTCGCGGTCGTAGAGCCGCGTGCGCTCTTTGAACCACTTGCCGCGAAGAGCGACAAGCTCACTCTGCTTGGTATTGACCGTCTTCGTCGTCATGAGGCCGGTGCTGCATCAGGATAGCACTCCGAGGCCTCGGCGGAGCGCTCCGAGGAAGTCACGACCGCGACGGCACCGGCAGCGCGCGGTCGTCATGGAGGCGTGCCAGGGATTCGTCGCTGCCGAGGACGACGACGACGTCGCCGTGCTCGAAACGGTCGGGAGGCTCGGGCACGAAGCGGCGCTCCACGCCGTCGCGTCCCATCCGCTTCACGGCGAGGACCGAGACGCCGTAGCGCGCGCGCAGGCCCGCTTCGGCCATCGTCAGGCCCGCGAGGCGCACGGGCAGCTCGACCTCGACGAGGCGGTGTTTTTCGGGCAGCTCCAGGAAGTCCACCTCGTCCGCGTCCTCGCCGAGCGTGCGGACCGGCGTCACGAGACGATTCCGCCGCAGGACCTCGCTGTCGAAGGCCGCGAGGAGGTCGCGCTGCGTGACCACCCCAAGAAACTTCCGGTCATTCGCGGACTGCACGACCGGCAACTGCCCCACATCCCGGAACCAGAGCTTCTCGTTGACGGACGTCAGCGGCTCGAGGGGAGTGACGAAGGGGATCTCCGTGACGAGGTCCGCGGCGATGACGAGGTTCGAGAGCTCCCGCTCCGGGAACGACTCCTTGATGTCGTGGATGTCCACGACACCCTGGAGCCGCCCCTCCTCGTCGCCGACGTACAGGAAGAGGCTCCGGGACTTGAGAAACGTCGCGACGATCTCGGGCAGGGTCGTCGTCCGCGGGATGAGCGTGACGTCGCGGCGCATGATGTCGGAGACCTTGAGACTCGCGAGCGCGGTCGCCTCGGGAGTGGCCTCCCAGACGATGCCCGCGGATCGGAGGCTCGCCACGTACATGGAGTCCTTCTGGAGCGCCTTGGCCGACGCCACGGCCAGGACGGAGACCACCATCATCGGCACCAGGACCGCGGAGTTCTGCGTCAGCTCGAACATCATGATCACCGCGAGAAGCGGCGCACGGGTCACGCCGGCCAGCATGCCGCCCATGCCGAGAAGGGCGTAGCCGCCGACCGGCGCGGCGATATGCGGCAACGCCGCGTGCACGACCTTCGCGACGGCGCCGCCCAGAGTCGCGCCGACCAGCAGGGACGGCGTGAACACGCCGCCCACGCCGCCGGAGCCGATGGTCGCGGCCGTGGCGACCGTCTTCGCGACACAGAGGACGAGGAGAAAGACGAGCGCCGGATTCCCGTGCAGGATCCGGTCCGTCGCCTCGAAGCCGTTCCCGAAGACCTCCGGCATCCCGACCGCGATCGCGCCGACGATCGCTCCGCCGAGCGCCATCGCCGCCCAGACCGGCAGCTTCGAGGCGGCGAAGAGGCGCTTGCCGAGCGTGAGCACTCGCACGAAGCCCGCCGAAGCCGCCCCGCCCAGCGCTCCGATCGCCATGAAGGGGACGTATTCCACCAGCGACTCCACGCGGAAGGGCGCGATCTTGTAGACGGGCTCGTCGCCGAGCACGAAGCGCACGACCAGGGTCGAGACGACGGCTGCGACGACCGCGGGGCCAAAGAGCGTCATGGCGAACGAACCGACGACGACCTCGAGGACGAAAAGCGTCGCCGCGATCGGCGTGTTGTACGCGCCCGCGACGCCGGCCGCCATCCCGCAGGCCGTCAGGATGCGGATCCGTTCGGGAGAGAGCTTCCACGCCCGCGCGAGCGCCGATGCGCAGGCGGCGCCGATCTGGATGATCGGGCCTTCGCGGCCCTCCGAGCCGCCGGACGCGATGACGGCGATCGAGGACGCTCCGCGCGCGAGCGACGGCCTCAGGCGCACGGTGCGGCGGCCGAGCGAAACGACCTCGATCATGTGGGAGATCCCCGAGAGCGCCCGCTCGCCGAAAAAGAACCGGGCGATCAAGCCCCCGACGAGACCTCCGACGGCCGGCAGCAGCACCCGGGCATAGATCGGCAGCATCTCGGCGCCGCGGACGATGTCGCTCGAACCCATCAGGAGCTTCGTGCCCTGCTGGGTCAGGAACCGAAACAGGATCGCGCCGAGACCCCCGAGCAGGCCGGCGGCGGCTGCCAGGATCAGGAACTGTGTGTTGGGATCGCGCCAGAAAAAGCGGCCGAGGATCGCAGGCCGGGAGGGAGCTTCAGGCGAGCTCATTCTCCATCTTCGTACCGGTGGGCCTCGCCCTCCTCGACCTCATCCGACTCGCCGAAGAAGAACGCGTGCGAGCAGTCGGTGCCGCAGAAGGTGTTGCCCCCCATGCGCTTCGCGCACCCGTCGCAAACCGACTTGTGGCAGATCGGGCAACGGGGCAAAGCGTAGAGAAACTCCTCCTTGCACATCCCGCAGTGGTCGGAAAGACCCGCCATGCCAAGAGTATAGACCTCTCGCCCGCCTTTGTTATGATCCGCCGTCCTCTGGGGCGGTGTAGCTCAGTTGGTCAGAGCAAGCGGCTCATATCCGCTGTGTCCGGGGTTCAAATCCCTGCACCGCCACCAACCTTCTCTAGAAGAACGCCGGCGATCCTGGGCCCCCGAAATCAGAAATCAGGACTGACCCCGAAATGGTCCGTGGGGGAAGAGAGCGTCATGACGGAAAGCCGATGCGGCGCAGCAGGTCCTGAAACCTCGCATCGGAGCGAAGAGGGTCCCAGCGGGGGTCCACTTTCAGACTCAGTTGGAGGAGCCAGGCGCTGCGCCCCCGGTACGCCTCATCCAGCCATGCCATGGCCTCGTCGTTCTGCCCGAGGCCGGCATAAACCAGTGCGATGTTCACCAGAGCGTCCTGGCCCCGTTCCGACCGCCTCTTCAACTCCTCGACCAGCGGCCTCGCCTCCACCCGCCTGTTCGAGACCGCGTCGGCGTGCGCGAGCGCGGCGACAGCCTGGATCCATCGTTCCGAAAGCCTGACCGCTTCCTCCAACGCCGCGATGGACTCCGGGTACATCTCCTTCTGCTCCAGGGACAACCCCAGAGAGACCCAGCTGATGTTGAGGTTCTTGTCGAGCTCGATGGTTTTGCGGGCGGCATCGATCGCCCGGTCGTACTGCCGGGCGTTATAAGAGACCGCAGCGCGAGCATTACTGATGATGGGGGACAACGGATCCAGCTCATAGGCGCGCTCGGACTGCGCGATGGCCTCCTCGTGCCGGCCGATTTCGGACAGAAACAGGCCGTACCAGTGATGCGCGGTCGGGTAACTCGGGTCGAGCTCGATCGCGCGCCGGAATTCCTTCTCCGCGGCCGAGAAGTCCCAGTCGAACTTCTCATGCGTCAGGGCCAGGGTCGCGTGAGCCTGCGGCAGGGTGTCGTCGAGCTCGAGCGCCTTCACAGCGGCCGCCTTCGCCTTCGGAAAAGTCTCGCTCGAGGGCAGCCCGGTGTAGTTGTAGAGAATGGCGTAACTTTCCGCCAGGCCCGCATAGGCCAGTGCGTACGTCGGATCTGACTCAATCGCGTCCCTAAAATGTAAAATGGCCTTTTCTATTTCTTCGCGAGTATAGTGGCTCCAGTGAAAGCGACCTTCGAGGTAGGCTTGGTAAGCTGTAGAGTTCTCGGTGTAACGAGTTGCGATTTGCTTTTCTTCCTCGCCCGTTAACTTCAGTAGCAAGCCAGTTGATATTTTTCGAGAGATTTCCTCTTGGATATCTAGAATTTTATCCAACTGACAATCCAAACTACCTCCCCACAATTGCCAGCCACTCTGGCAGTCAACCAATTCTGCACTGATCAATAGACCACTTGGCCGTGACGTGATCTTACCGAGGAGAATTGCTTCGACTCGCAGTTCTCGTGCAAGCACCTTTAGATCTGCTTCACTCCGCTTGTACCGAAAAACGGCAGACCGTGACATGACTCGCATCCGGGAAATTTTTGAGAGGGTGTTGATGATGTTCTCTGTGACACCATCGGCCAGATACTCCAAGGCTTGATCGCCCGTGGCGTTCAAGAAAGGCATAACCGCCAAAGTTGTTCGCGGGCGTTGTTGAATGGCGCTGTTAGCGTGGTGTTCCGAATTCAAATCGACCAGCTGTACCGCGGCTACAAACCGATAACCCCGACGTGGCACTGTTTCGACGTATTGAGCGTCCGACCGTTGATCGCCTAGCGCGCGCCGAAGTGTAAAGACGTGCTGGGCCAGGTTACCTTCCTCCACATACGAATCCGGCCAGACCTCCTCCATGAGTCTGTCTTTTTCCACCAACTCGCCCGCATGACGAAGCAGTAAGAGAAGAATGTCAGTCGCTTTAGGTGACAGAGAAATCACCTCACCCGAGCGCGTCAAGACACGATGGGCGCCGTCCATTCGAAACGGTCCAAATTCGTAGCAGGAATCGTTGCTATGAGGCATAAGACCTTGAGAACCGGTTAATAAAACTTTGAGAATGTTCTAAGGACTTTCGAGCTTTGAGTGAGTATATTGCCGACGTCGTCAAACGCCAGTGTCGTTTTCAGACTCGCAGGATTGTAACGGTCGACTCTGACGATGGCAAGAAAATCGAGAACTCTCGCTTTGGCGTTTAGTCCGAAGCAGCTGAAAGAGGGGGCAACGTCAGCTGGAGGGATAAGGTGGAATCCCGTTTTCGGATTTGGGTTCCTCACCCCGGCGGCCTTCGCTTCCCTGCGCCTCACGGTTACTTCGCCCGGTTGAGGCGCATGGGCCGCGAAGAAGTCAAAGCCACGCTCGAAATTCGGAGTGCTTCAGCTTGTCGTGGGGAAACGGTGCGAATCTCCGTGAAGTGTTGTTGCGCGGTGAGGCCAGCAATACTGGCCCCGCGACAAGCTGAAGCACTCCGAAGTGGTTCATGAATCGACACATTTACAAGTTTGCTTAGACTAAGCCCTGAGAAGCTGTCCGCTAGCAATGTGTTTGTATTCCCATGACCTGGATCGAGTCAAGAATCAGAAAGCATTGAGAAGTTGCGTCTCGTTTGACGGAATCGTATTGAGGATAGAAGTGCGGCGACTCGGCCAACAATACCCGCTTCGTAGTTCACCATCCTGGGTGTGGTATCTGTTAGCGCCCCTTGAAGACAGGCGACCGTTTTTCGAGAAACGCCCTTGTACCTTCGCGCACGTCTTCCGTTTCAAACAACGACGCAAAGATTTCGGTCTCGAGTTTGAGACCTTCTTCAAGTGGAAGATCGAGACCGCGGGCGACGGCTTTCAGGCATCCTCTAATCGAGAGCGGCGAGAGTTGGGCGATTTCGTTTACCAGCGAGGTGGTCTCTGACAGAAGCATCTCGGGCGAAACAATTCGATTAATAAGACCAAATGCCAAAGCTTCTTCGCTGGACAGTGTCCTTCCAGTCAACATCATTTCCAACGCTCGACCCACACCGAGTTCACGTGCCAATCGTTGTGTTCCGCCGTACCCGGGAATCAAGCCAAGCTTCGTTTCCGGCAAGCTGAAACTTGCTTCAGTGGATGCCAGTCGTAAATGACAAGCAAGCGCCAACTCGAGACCACCGCCCGCGGCAATACCGTTGATAGCGGCGATTACTGGAACCGGAAAGTTTTCAATCCGGTCGCATAGTCGCTGCCCACGTTCGGAAAGCATCGACGCATCTGCGTCCCGTAGTTCGTTGATATCGGTGCCAGCGCAGAACGCGCGTTCCCCAGCGCCCGTGAGAATAACGGCGCGCAAGTCATTGTCGTCTTCGAGATGACTTAACTCTGAACCGAGTGCTTCAAAGATATCGTTCGAAAGCGCATTGAGTTTTTCAGGACGATTCAGACGAAGGATCGCCAGCGGAGGGGTACGTTCGTTGAGAATGGGTAGTTGTTCGTTCAAAACTCTCACCACCAAAGACCAGGGTCCAGCTAAACCAAACTCATCGGCGTTGGATTCTTCGGGTCCTTCGTGTAGTCGTAAAACCCACGCCCGGACTTTCTTCCATACAAACCTGCCAACACCATTCGCTTTAACAACGGTGGTGAGGCAAAACGTTTTTCACGAAACTCATTGAACATGATTTCTGCGATGTAATAGGTTGTGTCGAGCCCTACGAAGTCGCCGAGCGTGAACGGCCCCATCGGATATCCACATCCGAGCTTCATAGCATTGTCGATATCCACGATCGATCCAACGCCTTCTTCCAACGCCCGGATCGCGTCGAGCATATAAGGCACAAGCAAGCGATTCACGATGAATCCGGTTTTGTCGCTGGCCCGAACCGGAACTTTACCGAGTGTCTTGCCAAACCCAACTGCCTGTTCGTACACCGCGTCGTCGGTCAGAATTGTCCGTACAACTTCGACCAGCTTCATCAGTGGGACCGGATTGAAAAAGTGAAGTCCAATGAAACGCTTCTGTCGTTCAGCCGACGTTGCAGTCATCATTTCAGTGATCGAAAGAGACGACGTGTTTGATGCGAATATTGTTTCCGGTTTACACAACTCATCAAGTTGTTTGTAGGTGCTTCGCTTCTCTTCGAGGTTTTCGATGATTGCCTCGATAATGATGTCGCAGTCGGCAAGGTCCGCAAACGACATGGTGCCAGACAGACGACCACGAATGTCCTTTTGCTGATCAGCAGTGATTGTCCCTTTCTCGGCGAACTTTGCCAGCGACTTCTCAATTCCCCCAAAACCCTTCGCAATCAGCTCATCGGAAATCTCTTTAACAACAGTTTCGAATCCTGCACTTGCCGCAACTTGAGCAATACCGGCACCCATTAAACCGCATCCCAAAACTCCTACTTTCTTTATCTCCATCTCTGTCTCCTGGTTAAATGAAATACTTGGTTTCTATCGATCTGCTTTTGGCGCGGCCGACTTGAGCCACGCGTCATAATCTTTTCGCAGGGCAACATACTCTTCAATCAGTTTCTGATCAGCAGGTACACTCCGCTTCTCATCTCCCGGCGAAGGGCTCGCATTTGCGGTTGCTTTCGCTTTGTCAAACAAAATAAGCACGCGTACCTTTAGCTCTTCAGCTTTTGGATCCGGTGAGATTGTCGACGCGAGCATCTGCGTCGACGCCGCGACATTTCGGAAGTCTCTCTCATAGACGACCGCCGCAGCAGTTTCCTGGGCTTGATTCATTACGTTTGCATAAGAATTGAAAACGTCCTCGCGTCTTGGTTGTTGTTGGAGACGAGGGACGTAGAAGCGTTGGCCCACTTTGAAAAAACTGAAAACCAGTAAGCCCAGTGCTGCAACTTGCAGAGCTCGCCAGAAGATCGTACTTCCCTGATTTTCACCCGGCCGTCGATATTGCACTAACAACGCGATTGCCGCTCCTGACAGCAACCCACCCAGGTGAGCAGCATTGTCGATGGACCGGCGTCCAATGAAACCGATAACGAGATTCAGAAGGATTATCGGAACCAGTCCGGTGCCAAACGCACGCTTGAAACCTTCCGGTAGTTCGTGACGAAACTTTATGCCGAAGACAAACAGCACACCAACTAGACCAAACAAAGCGCCCGAAGCCCCCGCAGAAGGCTCGTCAAAGGCTTTGAAAATGAAGCGAGCCAACGAATTTGTCGCCAAGCCTGGCCGCACCGTTAAGTAGCTGGCTACAACTCCAGCAATTCCGGTCAGCACCCAAAACACGACGAACTTTGCAGAGCCGTAAAGCTTCTCCACGTATGGCCCAATCATCCAGAGGCTATACATGTTGACCAGCAGATGGATCAAATTGACGTGAAGAAACATCGGAGTAACAAATCGCCACCATTGGTAGTTTGGCGCCGCGATTAGTCCATTCACCTTGGCACCGTAGGCCACCAGTACCTGAATGGGAAAGTCTTGCAGTAAACCGATTCCGGAAATACCGCTTGAATCCCACATCAGTAGAAATAGAAACAAGTTGGCGATCAGAAAGGTGATCGTAAACTTATAAGGACGATCCAGAATGGCCCTTGCGAAACGCAAGGTCTCGCGATCGGGAGGCGCTAGTCTTTCCTGCTTTGGTGGTGGAACTACGGTTGAGGTACCGCAAACCGCACAATTAGACTCACCCGCGCCCACTATTGATGAACAATTACGACAGAGAGTCGGGCGGCCTGCGGTGTTTGAGTTTGACGAATTTTCAGACAATACGTAGAGACTAACAAGCGTGATGCTTTTGCCGCAAAGCATCACGCTTCAGTTTTCTGATTTGACTTTATGGAGCGGCGCTTTAGCCCATGACTTCGAGAAGACTAACTAAATCGTCGGCGTGCTCCTCTTCCATGGCCAGAATTCCTTCGAGCATGCGTCGAGAGGTTGGATCGTCGTTTCCGAAATAAGTGATCATTTCACGATAGCTGTCGATCGCGATACGTTCGGCCACCAGGTCTTCCTTGATCATATCGAGCAGAGAATCGCCTTCGACATACTCTGCGTGACTACGCGTCAACAGACCATCGGGATTAAAATTTGGCTCACCCTTTAGCTGAACAATGCGTTGCGCAATTAGATCTGCATGTCCCTGTTCTTCGTTGGCGTGTTGCAGGAATTCGGCGGCAACGCTTTCAGCATTAATGCCGGTGGCCATGAAATAATGCCGTCTGTATCTAAGCACGCAGACCAACTCGGTTGCGAGCGCTTCATTTAAGATTCTGACCGCTGTCCCCAGATCAGCTGAGTAACCTTCAGTAACGGCTCCGTTTTCAATGTGTTTACGTGCGCGTTCGCGCAGAGTTTTAATGTCAGTGAGAAATGGTTTATCCGCCACGGCACTCACTCCTTAAATCAAATTTTGGGGGTGCAAGGATATTACTCGCCGATTGAAGGGCTAGCAAGCTGGGGTAAGAAGATCATTGGTCATTTCTCATTTGACATTTCTCAGTTGTCATTTGATTGACGTTGCAAACTCGATTGATTGAGTTGCGACTTCAACTCTAGTGACTTCGATAAAGCTATTTCGACTATAGAGCTATTTCGACGCGGTTACTGTCTAGGTCTATATTGAAGCGGTACAGTCTAGAGCCATACCGACGAAGCCGGACACTGAATTGGTTCCGTCCGGGAGGTTTGAGATAGAAGTCGAACTAGAATGGGTGGGCTGTCGTAAGGAGTTTCAACGGTTAGGCAGTTCCCACCCAAGACACGCGAGGTTTACAAAATGTATTGCCCACAATGCGGTCAAGTTCAAACCGGTGATGTTCGTTATTGTTCACGTTGCGGCCTGTCTCTTCATGAAATAAACCGATGGCTAACCGGGGCCGGCGAGCTAATAAACCCAGAAGGCGCTAAGCAGGAATTATCGCCACGGCGCCGGAACATTCTTCGTGCTGCGAAGGTTGCGTTCTTTAGCGGCTTTCTATGTCCGGTAGGATTTGTAATCGGCCAATCGGCTCGAGAACCGCAGTGGTTGGCTATCCCGCTGATGGTGTTCGTTTCAAGTTTGATTTGGATGCTGTACTGCCGGATCTTTATGGAAGGGAATAAGCCCACAGGAAATAGACGTCAATTGGCGACCGCGCAAGAAAACTACTTACCACCTGCTCGTGCCTCCCTCGCGTTGGACGCCCACCAAATCAACACCGCAGAGATCGCTCAGCCTCCTAGCGTCACCGAGTACACAACAAATTTGCTTAGGAACCGCGAGGGCAATTAGTTCTAGTTGTACTTAAGACTCAACCATCATTCCGCCGTTAGCTTGGCTTGAAGCTTCACTTCAGTCGGCGCACTGTTCGCATTAGTCACTTCCACTGGCGCTTCCCAAACGAGTGTCTTGATACGACATGTTCCTGTGTTGTCTTCGCGGCAATAGAAAAGAGTCACTTGCGCTCGAAGATTTGCCAGGCCGTTCGAGGAAACGGTTAAGGGTATTCGCAATGGAAGTTTCAGATCCTTTGCCGAACGTGACGCGGTTTTCTGATCAAGACTAATACTTTTCTCATTGTCAACTGACACCGTGTAGCGCTGCGGGGCTGACGGGTTGAGGTGATAGCCGGCTGGAAGATCCACATTGATAACCAGGAAGCCATTTGCGCCGGCGCGAAGTTGTTGCACCGTAACTTTCAGGGTTTCCGCATTTGGACCGCCGGTTTCCGCCAGGGAAGCCATTGATTTTGCGGGAGGTGCTAGACCATTGATTCGTAACGTTGACGTCTCTTTTGTCTTCAGATCGACCACACGTATCGCGTGATTGTTGGTGTCAGCGACATAGAGTTTTCCGTTAGCGATGGTCAAGCCACCGGGTTCGTAAAACATAGGAGACGAACCGTCTGCCTGGCCGGGTTTACCGGTTCCCAGGAGCGAAGAGACTCTTTGCTTTTGCGGATCGAGTTCTTTGATCTTGTGATTGTAGGTATCGGCAATTAGTAATTTGTTGCCAAACGACACCAGGCCCAATGGATGCTGGAGTCGAACATCATTTCCCGTTGCGTCAACGTCACCAAACTCAAACAGGTCGCCGCCTACGAGGGTTCTCACTTGTCCATCGCTGAGATCTATTGCCCTGATAATGTTCGACTCGCTATCGGCAACGTAAAGATTCTTGCCGTCGGTCGCCAGGCCAGAAGGTTGAGCAAAGCCCGCATCGAGAAGTGGGCCATCCAAACGGGCTTCACGACCCGAACCGGCAAAAGTCGAAATTTCATTCTTGTCGAGATCCAACTTCCAAATTTGATGTGGGCCAGCCATCGCGATATAGAGTGTTTCGCCAACCAGTTGCAGATCCCATGGTGAACTCAAAGCAACGGATCGTGCTGGACCCTGTTTGAAATACTCCATCGTTTGCTTGCCCGTGCCGGCGATGGTTTCGACATTCCGGCTCTTCAGGTTGACGCGACGTATCAGATGGTTTTCGGTATCGGCAACGTAGAGAAAGTCGCCCGACAAAGCCATGCCCTGGGGTCTGTAGAAACTTGCTTTGTCGTAAGGGCCATCGACGGCTCCCGCATCGCCGGCGCCAATTGTCTCGATCAATGACCCATCAAGTTTTGTAACTACCAGACGGTTGTGATTCGAATCAGCGATGAACAGGCGATCGGTATTCGGGTCTGCGACAATCTTTCCGGGGAACGCCAGCGGAAGATCCCCAACCTTGGCGCGCTCCAGGACGAGAGACAGGGGTTGTTCGTTCAACTCAC
>Ga0207689_10003922_pt1 | contig 13542 bp, 15 predicted proteins | sample KBSMisM52_FD_184312 | JGI IMG/M metagenome (GOLD analysis project Ga0207689, IMG submission 184312) | Miscanthus rhizosphere microbial communities from Kellogg Biological Station, Michigan, USA - KBS Miscanthus M5-2 (SPAdes) (version 2) | ecosystem: Host-associated > Plants > Roots >... | reverse complement strand
GATCACCTCGGCCACCGGCACCTGGAAGTACTCGCGGGTCACGGCGGTGCTACCTCGAGAGGCGGGGACACCTCGAGAGGCGGGGACACCTCGAGCCGCCCCGCCATCACCGCGGCGTCGATGCTGTCCCGCAGGCTGCCGCACCCCTCGACCAGCGCGCTGGGACGGCCCAGGGACACGGCGGCGGAGAACTCAGCACACGCCCGCACCGCCTCCGCGCTCCACTGCACCGTGGTGTGCTGCGGGCTGAACTTGGCGGCCAGCACGCCAGCGCCGCACCGCCCGCACTCGACCGGGCAGAAGGCGGCCCGCCGCTCGTCCTCAGCCAGCATCAGCCTGCTGGGCCCGGGCCAGGTTGGCCGCTACCTCCGCCTCCCAGCCCGCCACCGCGCGGGTGGTGTCGATCTCGAACTCGAACCGGGCGGTCATGTCCGGCTCGACGTCGGCCACGTCCCGGTAGAACTGCTCGTACCAGCGGCGCACCTGGTAGACCGGGCCGTCCTCGGCGCACAGCAGCGGGTTGTCGATCCGGGTCTTGTGCAGCCAGATCTCCACGTCCTGCTGGAAGCCGAGCCCGACGAAGTCGGCGAACTTGGCCGCTACCCGCCCCGCCTGAGCATCGGACAGGCCGGGCGGCCGCCGCACGATCGCGCCCCACTGCAGCAGGAACGAGGTCGGCGTGACCGGGTAGTGGCAGTTGATCAGGACGCTCTCGATGCCCATGCCGTGGTAGTCGTGCCACAGGTAGTCGATCATGTACGCCGGGCCGTAGTAGGAGGCCTCGGACCGCAGCGTGGTCTGGCCGTCATCCCCCGAGGAGTAGTTTGAGGCCCCACCCACGTCGGGCCGGGACCGCGTCTGCAGGTACTGCGACGCGATGTGCCCCTCGAAGACGTTCTTGAAGAACGTGGGGAAGGCGAAGTGGATGTAGAAGAAGTGCGCCATGTCCACCACGTTGTCGATGACCTCGCGGCAGTTCGCGCCCTCGACCAGGATGGAATCCCACGTCCACGACGTCCACTCGTCCGACGAGGCGCCCTCGATGAACGGGATCGTCACGTCGTCCGGCGGCGCGTTCCCCTCCGGGTCGTTCCAGACGAACAGGTGGCCGTTCCGCTCCAGGGTGCGCCAGGCCCGCGTCCTGGCCGCCACCGGCACCCGGCGGGCGTACGGAATCCCGGCGCACCGGCCGTCCCCGCCCCACCGCCAGTCGTGGAACGGGCAGGCGATGGCGTCGCCCTTGACCGTGCCCTGGCTCAGGTCGCCGCCCATGTGCCGGCAGTACGCGTCCAGCACGTGCAGCGCGCCGGAAGAATCAGCGAACACCACCAGCTTGGTGCCGAACGCCGCGACCGCGTGCGGCCCGCCGTCACGGAACCGGGCCGCGAGCCCCAGGCAGTGCCAGCCGCGCGCAAACCTGGCCGGCAGCGCGCCTGCCTCGATAGTCCGAACCTGATCCATACCTCAAGACTAGAACATGTTCTAGTCTAGGCATATGGCAGCGTCCGACACGCAGGCAGAAAGAGCTACGCAGGCTGTTATCGCCGGAGTCACCGAACTGCTCCCCACCCTGAGACAGCGCGCCCAGGAGACCGAGGACGCCCGCGTCGTCCCGGCCGAGTCGGTCAAGTCGCTCGAAGAGACGGGTTTCTTCCGGCTGCTCCAGCCGAAGTCCGCGGGCGGCCTGGAGGCGGACCCGGTCACGTTCTTCACCGCGGTCCGGCTGATCGCCAGCGCGTGCGGGTCGACCGGCTGGGTCGCCTCGGTGGTCGGCGTGCACCCCTGGCAGCTCGCCCTGTTCCCGCAGCAGGCCCAGGACGACGTCTGGGGCGCCGACCCCGCCACCCGGATGTCCTCCTCCTACGCCCCCACCGGCCGGGCTAAGAGAGCAGAAAACGGCTACACCCTAAACGGACGCTGGAGCTTCTCCTCCGGCTGCGACCACGCCAGCTGGGTCCTGCTCGGCGGCATCGTCACCGACGACGCGGGCCAGCCCGTGGACTTCTGCACGTTCCTGCTGCCGGCCAGCGACTACACCATCGACGACGTGTGGGACACGGTCGGGCTGCGCGGCACCGGCAGCAACGACATCGTGGTGGACAACGCCTTCGTCCCCGGGCACCGGGCGCTGAGCTTCACCGGCGTCACCAAGATCGCCTGCCCGGGCCACCAGGTCAACCCCGGGCCGTTGTACCGCATCCCGTTCGGCTCCATATTCTCCTACGCCATCACCACGCCGATCATCGGCATGGCGACGGGTGCGTACGCGGCCCACGTCGACTACCAGCGCCAGCGGGTGCGCGCCTCCTACGTCGGCCAGCGGTCGGCCGAGGATCCGTTCGCGCAGGTCAGGATCGCCGAGGCCGCGGCGCTGATCGACGCGGCCTGGCTGGCCCTGGAGCGGGACATGACCGAGCTGATGGGTCATGCGACCAGCAACGAAAAGATCCCGCTGCCGCTGCGGCTGCGCACCCGGCGGGACCAGGTGACCGGCACCGGCCAGGCCATCCGCGCGGTGGACCTGCTGTTCGAGAACTCCGGCGGGCGGGCGCTGAAGCTGGGCACGCCGATCCAGCGGTTCTGGCGGGACGCGCACGCCGGCCGGGTGCACGCGATCAACGACCCGGAACGGGCGCTGTCCACGTTCGGCCGCGGCGAGCTCGGCCACGACATGCCCCCGGACGCGATGTTCTGACAGGAGGCGCCACCACATGCACCTTCACTACGACGAAGCAGGCCAGGGACCGCCGCTGGTCATGCTGCACGGCGGCGGCCCCGGCGCGTCCGGGATGTCCAACTTCAAGCACAACCTGCCCGCCTTCGCCGAACACTTCCGCACCCTCGTCGTCGATCAGCCCGGGTACGGCAAGTCCGACAAGCCGCCCGTCCAGGGCAACTACTTCACCTTCGCCGCCACCGCGCTGAAAGACCTCCTCGACGAGCTGGGCATCCAGACCGCGCACCTGGTCGGCAACTCCCTGGGCGGGGGCACCGCGGTCCGCTTCGCGCTCGACAACCCCGAACGTGCCGGCCGCCTCGTCCTCATGGGACCCGGTGGGCTGTCCCTCAACGTGTTCGCCCCGGACCCGACCGAGGGCGTCAAGCGCCTGGCCGAGTTCGGCGCGCCGCCCGGCCCGAGCCGGGAGAAGATGGAGGCGTTCCTCCGCACCCTCGTCTTCGACCAGCGGCTCGTCACCGACGAGCTGATCGACGAGCGCTACGCCACAGCCAGCGACCCGGAGTCGCTGCAGGCGATGGCCTCGATGGGCGCCTCCTTCTTCGACCCGGCCTCGTACGAGCAGGGGCTGCTGTGGCGAGAAGCACACCGGCTCAGGCACCGGGTGCTGCTGATCTGGGGCCGCGAGGACCGGGTCAACCCGGTCGACGGCGCGCTGGTGGCGATGAAGATGATCCGCCGGGCCCAGCTGCACGTGTTCGGCGGCTGCGGCCACTGGGTGCAGCTGGAAAAGGCGGCCGGATTCAACCGGCTGGCGATCGAGTTCCTGAACGGAGACAGCACATGATCTCCTCGCTCGGCTACCTGCGCATCGAGTCGGCCGACCCCGGCGCCTGGCGCGAGTTCGGCCTGAAGATCCTCGGCATGACCGAGGGCCGCGGCCCCGAAGGAGGGGCGGTCTACCTGCGGATGGACGGATTCCCGGCCCGTTTGGTCATAATTCCCGGATCAGCCGACCGCCTCCTCGCCTCTGGCTGGGAGGTCGCCGATGCCCAGACGCTCGCTGCGGTCGGCCGCGCCCTGGCCGACGCCGGCGTCCCGTACAAGGCCGGCACCGACGACGAGGTGGCCGCCCGGCGGGTGGGCGCGATGCTGACCGCCGAGGACCCGGCCGGGCACACGCTGGAGGTGTTCTGCGGCGCCGCGCTGGACAGCCGCCCGTCGGTCAGCCCGTACGGGAACCGCTTCGTAACCGGCGACCTGGGCCTCGGCCACGTCGTGCTGCCGGTAACTCCCGGGGACGAAGCCGCGTTCGGCTTCTACACGGAGGTCCTCGGCTTCCGGCTGCGCGACTCGATGCGCATGCCCGCCGAATTCTTCGGCGGCCAGCCCGGCGACCCCCCGGTCTGGTTCCGCTTCCTCGGCTGCAACGCGCGGCACCACTCGCTGGCCCTGGCCCCGGTCCCGGCGGACCCCGGCATCGTGCACCTGATGATCGAGACCGCCTCGCTGGACGACGTGGGCCGGGCGCTGGACCGGTGCGTCAGGCGCGGCGCGACGGTATCGGGCTCGCTGGGGCGGCACGCCAACGACCTGATGGTGTCGTTCTACGTCCGCACCCCCGGCGGGTTCGACGTCGAGTACGGCACCGACGGGCGGCTGGTCGACGACGCCACCTGGATCACCCGGGAGAGCACTGCGGTCAGCCTGTGGGGGCACAGCTTTGCGCCCCCCGGCTGACCAGGACACGCGCGACCAGGACACGGGCGAGTTCCGGCAGGTCCTCGGCCACTTCTGCACCGGCGTCACGGTCATCACCACGCACGGTCCGCAAGGCCCGGCCGGGTTCGCCTGTCAGGCCTTCGCCGCGCTGTCGCTGGCGCCGCCGCTGGTGCTGTTCTGCCCCAGCCGCACCTCGGCCACCTGGCCGGTGATCGAGCGGGCCGGGCATTTCTGCGCCAACGTGCTGGCGGACGGGCAGCAGGAGCTGGCCAGGAGGTTCGGGACCACGGGGGCGGACAAGTTCGCCGGGGTGCCGTGGTCGCCGTCGCCGTCGGGTCCGATCCTGGACGGCGCGCTGACCTGGGTCGAGTGCGCCGTCGAGGCGGTCCACGAGGCCGGCGACCACTTCCTGGTCACCGGCCAGGTCACCGCACTGGGCCCGAGCCGCGCGGGCCGTCCGCTGTTGTTCTACCGAGGCCGGTACGCGGCCACCGACCCGGGGAGCGGGCCGACGGAGGTGGTCGACACGCTGCTGGCCTGGCCGCGGCATGCCGACTGGATGTAAAACCGGGCGCGCCGGGGAGGGGGCCGGGCGCGCCCGAGCCTAGTATTCGGTGTCGATGCCGGCCAGGGCGGTCTGCACCTGGGCCAGTGGCCCGCGCAGCTGCATCATCTTCAGCATCTTGCCGCCGATCTTGACCTTGCCCTGGGTGAACGCCTTCTGCCCGTCCAGGTCACCGCGGTTGACCTGCGCCGACGTCTCGTACGTCTGCCGGATGGTGACGTCGGGCCCGTCCAGGTCGCCCAGGCCGGCCGCCGCGCCGCCGTCCTCGATCCGCAGCCAGTAGCGGATCTCACCGTCGCGTGGCGCGTCGGAGATCACCATCTGGATGGTCGCGTTCTTGCCCTTGAGCGCTCCGCGCACCGCGTCCCCGGCCAGCGCGTCGTTGTAGGCGTCGATCCATTCCTGGGACAGGTACTTGACCGGCATCGCTGCTCATCTCTTCCCCGTGGCGACCAAGCGCTTGCTCGGGAAGCCTAGCGGGACCCGGTGACCGTCGTCAACGGCGCTCAAGCATGATCCCGAACGGGCCGGGCGCGTGCCCTCCCACCCTGCTCTTGCCCTCGCGTTTGGGCCGCTTTCCCAGCTCTTGCCCCCTATCCTTCCTCCCTTTCCCCAGCTCTTGCCCTACGCGTTAGTAATCGCTAACGTATTGAGATGCCCGACTTGGTGGCTGCGGTCGCGGAGCCCAATCGGCGCCGCCTGCTGCAACTGCTGGGCCCCGGCGAGCAGACCGTGAGCCAGCTGGCCAGCCACTTCACCGTGAGCAGGTCGGCGATCTCACAGCACCTGGGCGTGCTCGCCGACAGCGGGCTCGTCACGAGCCGGCGGGCAGGAAAATTCCAGTACTACCGCTTGAACGCCAGGGGGATGGCCGCGCTCCGGGCCGAACTCGACTCGTTCTGGACCCGTGAACTCGATCAGCTCGTCCGCGACGCGCGAGCGCTGTCCTAAAGGAGACATCGATGCCGTTCGAGAAGTCGGTCCTCGTGCCGCTCAACGCCGACGAGACCTTCGCCCTGATCACCCAGCCGGACCGGCTGCGCCGCTGGCAGGTGATCACCGCGCGCGTCGACCTGCGGGCCGGCGGGGAGTACCGGTGGACCGTCATTCCCGGGAACTCGGCCGCCGGCACCTTCACCGAGGTGGAGCCGGGCCGCCGGGTCGTGTTCACCTGGGGCTGGGAAGGCTCGGCGGAGCTGCCGCCGGGCGCGTCGACTGTGATCATCACGCTGGAGCCCGCCGCGGGCGGGACCATGGTCCACCTGACGCACGAGGGGCTGTCCGGCGAGCAGGAGGCCAGCCACGGCGCGGGCTGGACGCACTACCTCGGCCGGCTGGTCACCGCGGCCACGGCCGGGGACGCGGGCCCCGACGAGTGGGCGGCCCAGCCTGACCTGGATCCGCTGAGCTCCGCCGAGGCGACGCTGGCCATCTGCCAGCGGATCCTGCGTGGCCTCGCCGAAGACGATTACCATAAGGCCACGGTGTGCACCGAGTTCGACGTGACGCAACTGGCCGATCACCTGATCGGATCGGTCACGTACCTCTGTGCGGCGGCGGGCGGCGAGCCCGGTGCCGGCCCCGTTACCAGTCCGCTGGAGGCGCGGGTCGCCACGGCGGCCCAGGCCACGCTCGAGGCCTGGCATGTCCGCGGATTGGACGGCACGGTCAAGGTCGGCCCGCACGAGATGCCCGCCGGCGCCGCCCTGGGCATCCTGTCCATCGAGTTCCTGGTCCACGCGTGGGACTTCGCCCAGGCCACCGGGCAGCAGGTCGCCGTCTCCGACGAGGTGGCCCAGCACGTCCTCGGCCTAGCCCGCCAGATCATCACACCGGAAGCCCGGGGCGGCGGAAGCTTCGCCGACCCGATCGAGGCCGGTCCTGACGCCGGGCTTCTCGACCGGCTCATCGCCTTCACCGGCCGAACCAATACCCAGTAGGGGGAATCAGTTATGCCAGAACGCACCTCATACACGCAGGGCACGCCGAACTGGGTGGACCTGCCGACCAGCGACCAGGCCGCGGCCAAGGCGTTCTACGCCGGGCTGTTCGGCTGGACCTACGACGACCAGCCCATGGGGGAAGGGCAGGTGTACTCGATGGCCATGCTCGGCGGCCACCAGGTCGCCGCCATCTCCCCGCAGCCGCCCGAGATGGCCGCCGCGGGCGCCCCGCCGATGTGGAACACCTACCTCGCCGTGGACTCGGTGGACGAGGCCACCGCCAAGGTCGAGGCCGCGGGCGGCAAGGTGGCGATGGCGCCGTTCGACGTCATGGACGCCGGGCGGATGTCCTTCGTCATGGACCCGTCCGGCGCGCCGGTCGCGCTGTGGCAGGCCAACCAGCACATCGGCGCCACGCTGGTGAACGAGCCCGGCACGCTTAACTGGAACGAGCTCGTCACCAGCGACCCCGGCGCGACCAGGTTCTACGCCGACGTGACCGGCCTGACCGCCGAGAACATGGACATGGGCGAGGGCCAGCCGTACACCGTGTTCAAGTCCGGCGACGCGATGGTGGGCGGCTCGACGCCTCCGCAGATGCCCGGCGTGCCCAGCCACTGGCACGTGTACTTCGGCACCGCCGACGCGGACGCCACCGCGGCCAAGGCGGCCGAGCTCGGCGGGTCGGTCGTCGTCCCGCCGTTCGACACCCCGGTCGGGCGCATCGCCGTGCTCAGCGACCCGCAAGGCGCGATGTTCAGCGTGATCAAGAACGCGCCCCCGGCCTAGCCATGCAGATACCCAAGCCCAGCGAGGACGACAAGGCGTTCTTCAGGTCGATCCTCCCCGGGGACCCGGAGGTCGAGGTAAAGCCGATGTTCGGCAACCTCGGCGCGTTCGTGCACGGCAACATGTTCGCCGGGCTGTTCGGGTCCTCGGTGGGCGTCCGGCTGGCCGAGCCCGACGCCGCTGTGCTGTCCGCCGTCGACGGGGCCGGGCCGTTCGGCCCGGCCGAGCGCCCGATGGGGGGCTACCTCAGCCTCCCATCGGGGATGGACCCGGACCTGGCCGCCCAGTGGGTGGAGAAGGCCCGGGTCCACGTCGGCTCGCTGCCGACCAAGGTGAAGAGGCCCCCCAGGAAGACCTGACCTGGACCGGACCCGCACTCTGGATCAGGCCCTCGCCCATCCTTGACGGCGCGGCTCCCGGGGATTGCCGGCGGCGCGGGTTAGCTTGGCCGCTGGACCCTCCGAACCCCCGGGAGCCCGCCATGCTCGGCCATGACCACGCGCTGTCCGGCGCCCTGGCCTTCGTTGCCGTCGCGCCCCTGCTGCCCGTCAGCGGCACCCAGCTGGCGGTGGCGGCGACGCTGACCGCGGGCGCGGGGATCCTGCCCGACCTGGACGAGCCCGGGTCCACCATTGCCCGCACCTTCGGCTTCCTGACCGGGGCCTTCGCCTGGATCGTGCACCAGCTCAGCGGCGGCCACCGGAAGGGCACGCACAGCCTGCTCGGCCTCGCGCTGCTGACGATCGCCGCGCTCTGGGCCGGGTCGTGGCAGCGGAGCGCCGCGGCCAACCTCCATCACGGGGAGCTGTGGTGGCACCTGGTTCCGGCCGGGCTCATCATGGCCCTGCTGTTCTCGGCCGGGCTCCGCGCCCTGTACATCGGCGGCCATCACGGCGACCTGTTCGGCATCGCGCTGGCCGCCCTGGTCCTCTGGAAGGGCTGGGACCTGGTCGAGGTGACCCCGTGGCACGTGCCGGTCCTGGCCGTGTCCGTCGCCCTCGGCGCGCTCGCCCACCTGGCCGGGGACATGCTGACCCACGACGGCTGCCCGCTGCTGTACCCGGTCAGCCGCTACGAGTTCGGCCTGCTGCCCGAACCAGTCCGGATCACCACCAACAAGCTCGCCGAGCGCTGGGTCATCTCCCCGCTGCTGCTCGCCGGCCTCGCCTACTTCATCTACCGCGACGCCGCCCCCGCCCTGACCACGGCCGCGTCTGGGGGCTGGCCCTGAGGCAGATCGGGGGAGTGCCCCGAAGCCCGCGGCCCGGCCGCGTCCCTACCGTTGATCCACGGACGTTGGGAGGACGCGATGCCGCTGAAGATCTTGCCGCACGGCCGGCTGCAGGAATGGGTCGCGGAGGAACAGGGTTACTTCGCCGCCGAAGGCCTCGAGTACACCTTCCTGCCCGAAGGTGACTACGGGGTCCCGGCCGGGCAGGTCAGCACCGGCGCCTTCGAGACGTTCGGGGCCGGGCGCGGCGGCGCCGGCATCAGCTGCGCGTGCCACTGGGCCACGAACGCCGCCGCGGGCCAGCGGGCCGGCCGCCTCGTCACCACGGCCTATTCGGTAACTCCCTGCGCCGTCATGGTGCCGCCCGAATCCCCGGTGCGCGGGCCCACCGACCTGGCCGGGGTGCCGGTGGGGGTGGGCTATCACTCCGGCAGCCACTTCGCCACCGTGCAGGCCCTGGAGGCCGTGCTCGCCCCGGAACAGGCCACCCTGACCTTCCAGGGCCCGCCCAACGAGCGGCTCGACGCGCTGCTGGACCGGCAGGTGCCGGCGGCCACCCTGTTCGGGGTCCCGCTCTACATCGCGGAGGCCTTCGGCTTCCGCAAGGTCCTCGACGCCACGTTCATGATCGGCTTCCTGGTGACCGGGCCCGACGTCACGCGGGCCGACGTCGGCAAGTACCTCGCCGCGCTGCGCCGCGCCCAGATGGACATCGACCTGCACCCGGAGTCCTTCAAGCACCACCACCTGCGGGCCGTGCCGGAGAAGTTCCGCCACCAGGTCGACGTGCGCACCTTCGGCACTGGTGAGCGCATCGTCTTCCTGCCCTACACCAGGGAGGTCTTCGCCGCCACCCAGGCCTGGACCCGCCGCGTCTTTCCCGCCCTCCCCGAACCCGCCCCCTACGACGAGGCCATCCTGTTACCCGGCCGGTACTAGTGATCAAAAAGAGGCGCGTGGTGTTAGCGCCATTTCCATGAACGTGACTCTCTAACGGATAGATCCGGTAGAACGCCACATTCATGGAATTCGTGCGCACCAGGCCGGAAAGCTCAAAGAAGCGGCAGGGGCGTGTGGTTTCCATGTGACTGGCCGGCGGCCGGGTTTGCCGGCGGCCGTAACTTGCCCGCAGGCACCTGGAGGCGCGCTCCCCAAAGCCGGGCGCCGGGCACCCGTAACGTTGCCGGAACGCCCGGCCCTTAGGGTGGACCGCATTCGGTCCGGTTGGCTAGGTGGTGCTCTGGATGGGCGAGGTCTCCAGGCTACGGTGGGTTCCGCCAGCCCTGGCGGTCGCGCTGGGCCTGCTCGCGCTAGGGGCCGTCCTGGTCGACCTGGTGGGGCCGACGGTGCTGCACCAGGCCGAGCTCGGCGGTTCGGTAGCCACCTGGCTGATCACCCTGGCGGTCACGCTGCCGTGCACGGCGATGGGAGTCCTGCTGGCCGCCCGGCGGCCGGCCAACCCGATCGGCTGGCTGCTGCTGACCCTGCTGCTGCTCACCGCGGACCCCACCGACGTTTACGCCATCCTGGACTACCGGCTCCACCACGGCACGCTGCCACTGGGCTGGGTGGCGGTGCTGTTCATCGGCGGCCCCCTGGTCACCGTGCTGATGGCCATCCTGCTCTGGCTGTTCCCCGACGGCCGGCTGCCCGCGGGACGCTGGCACGGGGTCTCAGCTGCCGCGGTCACCGCGGGGCTGCTAGCCGGGGTCGCGGCGACCATCGGGCCCGGACTGGCCGCCGTAGCCGGCCACGACGTGCAGATCGACGGCAACGGGAACCTGTATCCGGTGAGCGCGGCCTGGACCATCGCCGGGAACATAACCTCCATCGTGGCGCTGGCGAGCATGCTCGGCTGGTTGGCGCTGCAGGTACCCCACTACCGGCGGTCCGCGGCCGAACGGCGCCAGCAGCTCAAGTGGCTCTACAGCGGCGCCGCCGTCTTCGTGACCGCACTCCTGGCCGCCGCGCTCGTCCCGTACGCCACCGGCGGGGCCTTCGGGTCCGAAGGGCAGCTGGCCAACGACACGATCGAGCTGGGCAGTTCGGTCCTGCTGATCTGCATCGCCATCGCGGTGCTGAAGTACCGTCTCTACGCGATCGACCGCATTATCAGCCGGGTCGTCTCGTACCTGATCATCACCGCCGTGCTCGCCGGGATGTTCGCCGGGCTCGTGCTGTTCGCGACCAGCGTGCTGCCGGTGAAGGCGCCGGTAGCGGTGGCAGCCGCCACGCTGGCCGCGGCGGCGCTGTTCAACCCGCTGCGGCGGCGGGTGCAGCACGCGGTGGACCGCCGGTTCAACCGGACCCGGTACGACGCCGAGGCGGTCGTGGCCTCGTTCAGCGCACGGCTGCGCCATACGGTGGATCTCGACGCCATCACCAGCGAGCTGTCGAGCACGGTGCATCACGCGTTCGAGCCGGCCCACGTCTCGGTCTGGTCTGCTCCTAGGCAACCCAGTGGGCAATGAGGCTCCTGGCGCAGTCGAGCACCGTCTCGATCGGCAGCCTCGACTGCCATGCCCCACTCATACCAGCCCATAAGCCACGGCCGCCAGCAGTCACGGCAAGCCGGAAGACCAAGGCCTGCGCATCTCCAGGGGTGCCTTAGGCCGGTGCCGCCGGCGAGGCCCGTACAGGCGCTGGTTCCAGCGCCACATCAGCGCCGTCCCAGAGCCCGCTGGCACCATCTGCGCGGGACCTGGAATGGAGAACCTGGGAATGAGAAAGCCGCTCTGGACGTACCTGGCCTGCTGTATCGCGGTGTTCATGATCTCGATGGACAACCTCATCGTGACGAACGCGCTGCCGGTGATCCGCCAGGCCCTGCATACCGGCCTGGAGGGCCTGGAGTGGACGGTCAACGCCTACACGATGACCTTCGCCGTGCTGCTGCTGACCGGCGCGGCGCTGGGTGACCGGTTCGGCCGCCGCCGCCTGCTGATCATCGGAGTCACGGTGTTCACCGCGGGCAGCGCCGCCTCCGCGCTGGCGCCCAGCATCGGCGTGCTGATCGCCGCGCGCGCCATCCAGGGCGTCGGCGCGGCGATCGTGACGCCGCTGACCGTCACGCTCATCGCCAGCGTCACCCCGCCGCAGCGCCGTGGCCTGGCGCTGGGCCTGTGGGGCGCCACCGTGGGCCTGGGCGCGGCGCTCGGCCCGGTCATCGGCGGGGCGGTCACCGACGCCGCGTCCTGGCAGTGGATCTTCTGGATCAACGTCCCCGTCGGCATCGTGGTGCTGCCACTGCTGCTGCTGACGCGGGAGAGCCGTTCGGGGGCCGGCCGCCTGGACCCGGTCGGGGTCATCCTGGCCACGGCCGGCTTGTTCGGCATCGTGTTCGGGCTGGTCCGCGCCGACGGCCACGGCTGGACCAGCGCCCAGGTCCTGGGCAGCCTGGCCGGCGGCGGGCTCCTGCTGGTCGCGTTCGGGGCCTGGGAGTCACGCGCCGCCCACCCGATGCTGCCGCTGTCGCTGTTCCGCAACCGCGGGTTCTCCGCCGCCAGCGCCACCATGCTGCTCACCAACATGGGCATGTTCGGCGTCATCTTCCTGGTCTCCCAGTTCCTGCAGTCGGTCATGGGCTACACGCCGCTCGGCGCCGGCGTCCACGGCCTGCCCTGGACCGCCGCCCCCGCCGTCACCGCGCCCATCGCCGGGCTGCTCTCCGACCGCATCGGCGGCCGGCGGATCGTCGCCATCGGCGTCGCGCTGCAGGCGATCGGCATCGGCTGGCTCGCCGTCGTGATGACCGCCACCACCCCTTACACCGACCTCATCCTGCCCTTCCTCATCGCCGGCACCGGCCTGGGGTTCTTCTTCGCACCGATTACCAGACTCACCCTCAGCTATGCTCCCGGGCAGTTCGAGGGCATCGCCTCCGGTACCTCCAACGCGCTGCGCCAGGTCGGCACCGTGCTCGGCATCGCCGTGCTCGGCTCGGTCTTCTCCGCCGCCGGAGGCCTGGGCAGCGCCGGCCAGTTCACCACCGGCCTGACCGCCGCGCTCACCGTCTCCGCGGCCATACTCGGAGCAAGCGCGCTGGTGGTCCTGCTGGCCCCGGAGACCCGGCCGGCCCGTCAGGCCCCCACCGCCAGCGCCCCCGCCACGGTCACCGCCGCGTCCTAGGCAACCCCGTGGGCGATGAGGCTCCTGGCGCAGTCGAGCACCGTCTCCCGGGCCGGCCGCGGTGCCCAGCCCAGGACGCGCCGGGCCTTCTCGCTGGTGTGCCGGTTACGGCGGCCGAGCGCCGAGGTGATCTCGCGCAGCGACCGGTCCAGGAACCGGGCCGCGAAGCGCACGACCACATCAGGCACCTGCCGGGTCGGCACCGAACGGCCGTCGGCGCCCAGGCCCTCCCGCAGGACGCGGGCCATCTCCGCCATCGGCATGAACTCGCCGGTGGCGAGGAACCGCTGCCCGGCGGCGTCCGGCGACGTCATCGCCCGGATATGGACGTCGGCGAGGTCGCGGACGTCGACGATCTCCAGGCCGATACGGGGGATGCCGCGCATCTTCCCGGACAGCATGCGCGCGACGATGCCGACCGAGCCGATGGTGCCCGTCGTCAGGATGGGGCCGAACACAGCGCCAGGGAGCACCGTCACCAGCTCGG
>Ga0207689_10003918_pt1 | contig 13548 bp, 11 predicted proteins | sample KBSMisM52_FD_184312 | JGI IMG/M metagenome (GOLD analysis project Ga0207689, IMG submission 184312) | Miscanthus rhizosphere microbial communities from Kellogg Biological Station, Michigan, USA - KBS Miscanthus M5-2 (SPAdes) (version 2) | ecosystem: Host-associated > Plants > Roots >... | reverse complement strand
CCATGCGCGGCGATCAACCCACCCCCATCTTCAAGACCGACGACGACCTGAAGCGGCTCAGCGCGTCCGAGCGCATCCGCTACCGGCTGGTCGGCGCGCAATGCCGCTACCACGCCAACGACAACATCGCGGCCTTCATCGAGGACGGCGAGCTCGACGAGCTGCGCGGCGAGGTCGAGGCCCACATGCAGGAGGTGCTGCGCGCCCTCGTGATCGACACCGACAGCGACCACAACACCAACGACACCGCCAAGCGCATCGCGAAGATGTTCCTGACCGAGGTCTTCAAGGGCCGTTACATCGCGAGCCCGAGGCTGACCGAGTTCCCCAACGCGGAGCGCCTGAACGAGCTGATGATCGTCGGCCCGGTCAAGGTGCGCAGCGCCTGCTCGCACCACCTGTGCCCGATCATGGGCAAGGTCTGGATCGGCCTGCTGCCGAACGAGCACTCGAACCTGATCGGCCTCTCGAAGTACGCACGCATCTGCGACTGGATCATGAGCCGTCCGCAGATCCAGGAAGAGGCGGTCACGATGCTGGCCAACGAGCTGCAGAGCCGCGTCAAGCCCGACGGCCTCGCGATCGTGATGGAAGCCGACCATTTCTGCATGCACTGGCGTGGCGTCAAGGACGACGAGTCGATGATGACCAACAGCGTGATGCGCGGCGCCTTCCTGAAAGACCCCAACCTGCGTCGCGAATTTCTGTCGTTGCTGAGCAAGAAGATCTGACCGACCCCCGGGGCCGCTTTGCTGCGGCCCTTCGAACCTTCGAGGAGTGGCGCCATGCTGGTTCGCCTGATGTACGCAAGCCGCGCCGCGCAGGGCGTGAAGCCCGAGGCCCTGAGCGCGATCCTGAAACGCTCGACGAGCCACAACCCGTCGGTCGGCGTGACCGGCGTGCTGTGCTTCTCCGGCGAGGTGTTCCTGCAGGTGCTCGAAGGCGGGCGCTCGCAGGTCAGCGCGCTGTACAACCGCATCGCCTGCGACCCCCGCCACCACGACGTCGTGCTGCTGAGCTTCGACGAGATCGCCGAGCGCCGCTTCGCCGGCTGGGCGATGGGCCAGGTCCACATGAACATGCTGAATCCGGCGCTGTTGCTGAAGTACTCCGAGAGCGCGGTGCTCGATCCGTACACGGTGTCGGGCAAGGCCTCGATGGCGCTGTTCGACGAACTGGTCGCGACCGCATCGGTGATGTGCCAGACCTGAGGACATGAAGCACCCGGCGCCGGGATACCGACGCCGCGCGCCGATGCGGGCACATGACTTGCGTGACGCCGGCGCATGCTCGCCACTCGCCATCCCATCCCTCGGGCCGCCGTCGCCGGCGCGCCAATGCCGGCCGCGCCAGCCACGCTCGACGCCGACACCCACGGCCAGCTGATCAACCTCGCGGGGCGGCAGCGCATGCTGTCGCAGCGCATCGTGATGCTCGCGGTGCTCGCGGCCCAGGGCGAGGCCGATGCCTTGTCGGCCGCGCGCGAATCGCTGCGCCTGTTCACCGAGACCCATGCGAAGTTGTCGACGCGGCGTGGGCAGCCGCCCATGGCGCTCGACCCCGATCTGCATGAGGCGCTGTTCGGCCCGGATGGCGCCGATGCCCCGGTGCGCGCCTTCATCGCCCGCGCCGAGCGCACGCTGAGCGCCGCGGGGCCCGGCACTGCCGCCGATCTGGGCCGGCTCGTCGCCGATGCCGACCCCCTGCTGAAGCGGCTGAACCACGTCACCTCGGTCTTCGAAGCGATCGCGCGGCGCGACGCACAGAGCCGGCGCGCGCACCAGATCGAGCTGATCGCACGAATTCAGCGCATCGCCAGCGAAGCGCGGGTCGTCAGCATGAACGCCCGCATCGTCGCGGCGCGCGCCGGCGACCATGGCCGCGAGTTCGCGGTGGTCGCCGAGCGGCTCACCGACATCAGCGCCGAGATCGAGACCCTGAGCCGCTCGGCGGCCGGCATGGGCTGAAGAGCCTGAGACGCAACTGGACGCAGAGCGCAAGTCTCACGCCGGACCGAGCGGCGCGAGCTGACGGGCGAGCCACTGTGCGACCTGCGTCGGCGGCGCATCGATCGCGAGCCATTTGCGCCGCGCCGTCTGGCCGCGCACCAGCGTGACCGCGCGGCGCGGCAGGCCGAGCTGATCGGCCAGCCACCCGATCAGCCGTTCGTTGGCCTTGCCGTCGACCGGCGGCGCGACCAGCCGGATGCGCAGGCTGCCGTCGTGCAGACCGTCGGCCGCGGTGCGGCGTGCATTCGGCGACACGCTGACCGCGAGCCAGACCACCGCACCGTGCCGCGACAGGCACGGCCACGCGGCGATCGGGTCGGCAGCGGTCTCGGACACGTCAGGCCGTGGCCTTCTTCGGCGCGGCCTTCTTCGCCGCCGGCGCCTTCGCGGCGCGCGGCTCGAACTCGAAGATCACCTTGCCTTCCTTCTTGTCGTACGCCAGGCGTGCCTTGAACTTGCGACGCGTCTTGTTCGAGACGAAGCCCTCGAGCAGGTCGGTCTTGCCGGTCTCGAGCAGCTTGCTCATCTGCTCGCGCGCGACCGGCTGCTGCAGGATGATCTTGCCGCTCTTGAAGTCGCAGGTCACGTTGGCGCCGACCGCATGCTCGCAGACGTAGCTGCTGCCGTGCTCGTAGACGTGTCCCTGGTCCTTCGGGCACAGGCCGAGGCTCTCTTGCGCCGAGAAGTCGATCGGCTCGCCCGACTCGCCGTCCTTCTTCGCGTCTTCGCCGAAGTCGAACTCGAGCTTCCAGTTCTTGATCTCATCGTCGTAGGCGAGCTTGAGCTCGGCGGTGAACGGCCAGCCCGCCTTCGATCGGAAGCCCTCGAGCGGGCCGATCTTCTTGTCGGCTAGAAAGCGCTCGACCTCGTCGAGCTCGAAGGCGCGGCTGCCCGGGATCTTGCTGATCGAGAAGCCGCAGCCTTCGGTCGCGCCCGGCTTGCCGGTGCAGGCGAAGCGGCGGTAGTTCTCCTTGACGACGCCGCCACAGTTCGGGCACGGCGCCTTCAGGGTCGCGTAGTCGCCGGGGATCGTGTCGCGGTCGTATTCCTTCGCCTTCTTGACGATGCGCTCGGCCATGCGCGCGATCTCTGCCATGAAGGCCTCGCGTTCGAGCTTGCCCTTCTCCATCTCCGACAGCTGGAATTCCCAGTTGCCGGTCAGCTCGGGCTTGGTCAGGTCTTCGACGCCCAGGCCACGCAGCAGGGTCATCAGCTGGAACGCCTTCGCGCCGGGCACCAGTTCGCGGCCCTCGCGGTGGATGTACTTCTCGTAGATCAGCCCCTCGATGATCGCGGCGCGCGTCGCCGGCGTGCCCAGACCTTTCTCTTGCATCGCCTCGCGCAACTCGTCATCGTCGATCAGCTTGCCGGCGCCTTCCATCGCGCTGAGCAGCGTCGCCTCGGTGTAGCGCGCCGGCGGCTTGGTCTTCAGCGCGTTGACGATCACGTCGTCGGTGCGCACGATCTCGCCCTTTGCGACCGCGACCAGGTTCGCGTCGTCCTCCTGCGCCTCGCGCCCGTAGACCGCGAGCCAGCCCGGCTTGACCATGACCTTGCCGTTGGTCTGGAACTTGTGCTCCTGCTCCTGGCCGTCGACGCGCGCCTTCACCGTCGAGATCCGGGTCGTGACCATGAACTCCGCCGACGGGAAGAACACCGCAAGGAAGCGCTTGACAACCATGTCGTAGAGCTTGGCCTCGATCTCGTTCAGGCTCTTCGGCGCCTGCAGCGTCGGGATGATCGCGAAGTGATCCGAGACCTTCGCGTTGTCGAAGATCTTCTTGTTCGGCTTGACATAGCCTTCCTTGATCGCGGTCTTCGCATGCGCGCTGAGTGCGCGCAGCGGGCCCGGCATGTCCTCGGTCGAGATCATCTTCATCGTCTGCTTGACGACCTCGACATAGTCCTCGGGCAGGTGCTTGCTGTCGGTCCGCGGGTAGGTCAGCACCTTGTGCTTCTCGTACAGCGCCTGCGCGATGCTCAGCGTGGTCTTCGCGCTGAAGCCGAGGCGCGAATTGGCCTCGCGCTGCAAGGTCGTCAGGTCGTACAGGCCGGGCGCGCTCTGCGTGCTCGGCTTGGCCTCTTCCGTGACGCTGGCGGGCTGGCCAAGCGCGGCCTGGCGGATCGCCTGCGCATCGCGCTCGTCCCAGACGCGGTCGGCGCGATGCTCGGGGTCGTCGGCGTTCTTCTTCCATTTCGGATCGAACCACTTGCCGTCGTAGCTGCCGGCCTGCGCACCGAAGGACGCCTTGATCTCCCAGTAGTCGCGCGCGACGTGGCGGCGGATCTTCTCCTCGCGCTCGACCATGATCGACAGCGTCGGCGTCTGCACCCGGCCGACGGTCGTCAGGAAGAAACCGCCGTCGCGCGAATTGAACGCCGTCATCGCGCGCGTGCCGTTGATGCCGACCAGCCAGTCGGCTTCGCTGCGGCAGCGCGCCGCGTCCGCCAGCGGCAGCATCTGTGCGTCGCTGCGCAGGTGCTCGAAACCATCGCGGATCGCCGCCGGCGTCATGCTCTGCAGCCACAGCCGCTTCACCGGGTGCTTGCTCTTGCTGTGCTGCTGGATCAGCCGGAAGATCAGCTCGCCCTCGCGGCCCGCGTCGCAGGCGTTGATCAGTTCGCCGACGTCCTTGCGCTTGACCAGCTTCATGATCGCGTTCAGGCGCGACTTGCTCTTGTCGATCGGGTTCAGCTCGAAGTGCGGCGGGATCACCGGCAGGTTCGCGAAGCTCCACTTGCCGCGCTTGACATCGAACTCCTCCGGCGCCTTGATCTCGAGCAGGTGGCCGACCGCCGAGGTCACGAGGTAGTTCTCGCTCTCGAAGTACTCGTCGTGCTTGTCGAACTTGCCGGCAATCGGCGTGAGCGCGCGCACGATGTCCTGCGCGACGGAAGGCTTCTCGGCAATGATCAGTGACTTGGTCATGTGTCTTTTCAGGTTGGCGCGTGGCGGGCCACGCGCATCAATACAATCCGGGCTTCTCGCGCGCACGTGTACACGCGCGCGCACCCATGATTTCAATGTACATAAATTTCCGATGACGCAAGACAGCGCCGCAACAGCCCCTTCAGCCCGGACCGGCGGGCGCCGCATCCAGGTGCGCAAGTCTGGCGTCCACGGCAAGGGCGTGTTCAGCGTCGCCGCGCTGAAGAAGGGCGAGGTCGTCATCGAATACAAAGGCGAGATCATCTCGTGGAAGGAAGCGCTGCGCCGCCATCCGCACGACCCGAAAGACCCTGATCACACCTTCTATTTCCACATCGACGACAAGAACGTCATCGACGCGAAGTTCGGCGGCAATGCCGCGCGCTGGATCAACCACGCCTGCACCCCGAACTGCGAAGCCGACGAGATCGACGGCCGCATCTTCATCAAGGCGCTGCGCGCGATCAAGCCGGGCACCGAGCTGTTCTACGACTACGGCCTGATCATCGACGAGCCCTATACCGCCAAGCTGAAGAAACAGTTCGAATGCCGCTGCGGCACCAAGGGCTGCCGCGGCACGATGCTCGCACCGAAGCGCTGAAGACCATGTCACTGCCCATGCTCCATTGGGGCACCGAAGCCCTGTGGCAGCAGCTCGAGCCCTTGCTGCCGGGGCTGAGCGTCGAGGTCGTGCCGGCAACGCGTTCGACCAACACGATGCTGCTGGAGCGCGCCCGGGCGCTGCCCGACACCGCCAGCGACAGCGGTGACGTGATCGTCGGCCGCAGCATCGAGAGCGCCGCCTTCGGCCGCCGTGCGATCGACCTGCAGCCCTGCCTGCTGGTCGCCGAGCACCAGACCGCCGGGCGCGGGCGCCAGGGCCGGGTCTGGCAGTCGGCGGCCGGGGCATCGCTGACCTTCTCGCTCGCGCTGCCGCTGGCCGCGACCGACTGGTCGGGCCTGTCGCTCGCGGTCGGCGTCGCCTTGTGCGAAGCCCTCGAAGCCGCCGATTCCGGAACGCGCATCGGCCTGAAGTGGCCGAACGACCTGTGGCTGATCGGGCCCGACGGCAGCGGCCGCAAGCTCGGCGGCGTGCTGATCGAGACCGTGCCGGCCGGCGCGCAGCGCCTGGCGATCATCGGCGTCGGCCTGAACGTGCGGCCGTTCTCGACGGTCGAGCTGAACACCGGCTTTGCGAGCATCAGCGAATTCGATCCGGCGGCCACCGCGCCCGGCGTGCTGGCGCGCATCGCGGTGCCGCTGGTGCAGGCGCTGCAGCACTTCGAGCGCGACGGCTTCGCGGCCTTCGCCGAGCGCTTCGCGAGCCGCGACGTGCTGCGCGGCAAGCAGGTGCGCACCACCCAGCCGGGCGTGCCCGAAGGTGTCGCGCGCGGCGTCTCGGCGCAGGGCGCACTGCTGGTGCAATCCGATGCGGGCATCGCCACGGTGTCCAGCGGCGAGGTCAGCGTGCGTCCGGCGGGCGAGTCGCCCGCGGCATGAGGGCGGCCGCGTGCTGAGAGGCCTGGCCGCAGCGCTGCTGCTGGCCAATCTGGTCTTCTTCGTCTGGAGCCTGGGCTGGCTCGACAGCCTCGTCGGCACGCGCGCCCGCGGCGACCGCGAACCCGAGCGCCTGGCACGCCAGGTGCGGCCGGAAACGATCCACATCGTGCGCAGCGGCAAGGCCGGCGAGCCGGTCGCGGGCGCTGCGGCCACGGCGGCCGCCGCGCCGGCCTGCCTGGAGGCCGGCCCGTTCAGCGACGCCGATGTGGCCGCGGCGCAGGCGGTGCTGCAGTCGACGTTGCCGGCTGGCAGCTGGGTGGATCTGAAGGTCGAGCAGCCGGCGGTCTGGATCGTCTATCTCGGCCGCTACGCGAGCCGCGATGGCATGCTGAAGAAGACCGAGGAGCTGCAGCGCCGCAAGATGGCGTTCGACGAGGTCCATGACCGCGCCGATCTCGAGCCGGGCCTGTCGCTGGGCCGCTTCGAGCAGCGCAGCGCCGCGAGCCGCGCGCTGGAGCAGTTCGCGGCGCAGGGTCTGCGCGGGGCCCGGGTGGTCGAACTCGCGCCGGCATCGACGCGCCATCTGCTGCGCGTCGACAAGCCCGCTTCGGCGCTCGTGACGCAAGTCGCGGCGCTGAAGGCCGACGCGCTGGGCGGCGGCTTCGCGGCCTGCGCGAAGCCTTGAGAGCGCCCCGAAGCCGGCCGAGCCGGCCCTCGCTGCGCGGAACTGAGCAGCCCGGCGAAGCCGGATCCACTCAGGAGACGCAAAGACCCAGAGGCTGAAAAGCGCGGTCAGTCACGCCGCTCGCGCGGCGTGACCACGGCCACCGCGATCGCGCCGACCAACCAGGCCAGCAGCCAGCCGAGCTGCAGCGCGCCGCCGCCGCCGCTGCCGCCCGACGACGTGGTCGTGCTCGGCTGCGCGACGACCGGCGCCGCGCCGATGGTCAGGCTGTGGCTGGCCGTTGCCTGCTGCCCGGCGCTGTCGGTCACCGTCAGGGTCACGGTCAGGCTGCCGGCCGCGCTGGTCTGCACCGTCGCGGTCGACGCGTTGGTCGCGCTCGAGAAGGTTGCGACGGCGTCGCCGCCTGTGATGGCCCATTGGTACGTGGTGATGCTGCGGCCGAGGCTGCCGCGCGAGCCCGAGCCATCGAGCGTGACCGAGTCACCGGCAGCGACCGTCGCGGACGGGACCGCGATGTTCGCGGTGATCGACGCGACCGCGGCCACCGCCGCTCCCGCATCCAGCAGCCCGGCGCCGCAGGTCGCGGTGGTGCAGTAGCACTCGCTGTCCTGGGCGGTGCTCGTATCGGTCAGGCTGGTCGGCGCGGTGCAGGCCGTGACGCCGGTGCCCGCGCCGGTGGCCGGGAACGGCCGCGCCGACGAGCGCAGCGCGCTCAGCACCTGCGCCGGCGTCAGCGCCGGGTTCGCCGAGAACATCAGGCCGACCGTGCCCGACACCAGCGGCGCCGAGAAGCTTGTGCCCAGCGAGGCGTCGGCGCCGCCGCTGGTGTACTTGGAGCCGCCCGCGGCGTTGCTCACCGGCGTCGTCGTGCCGGTGTTGCTGGTGGTCAGCAGCGGGTACAGGCAGGTGCCGCTGGCGTTGACGCAGTTGCCGGCCGGTGCGGCGATCGCGATCTTCGATCCCAGGTCGGAGTAGCCGACCTTGGTGCCCGAATGGCGCACGCCGGCGACCGCGATCGCGCCTGCGCAGTTGGCCGGCGAGCCGACATCGAGCCCGTCGTTGCCGGCGGCGACGACGACCACTCTGTTGTCGGCATTGATCTGCGCAATGACGTCGGCATACGACGCGCTGCAGGCCACGCCCGCCCCCAGGCTGAGGTTCAGGACCTTGGCTGGGTTCGGGTTCGCGACAGGCACGGACGACAACCCGGCCGCCCACAGCATCGCCGCCTGGATGTCGGAATCCCAGCCGCCGCCGCAGCCGAGCACGCGCACCGGCAGCAGCTTCACGTCGCGGCCGGCGCCGGCCATGCCGATGCCGTTGTTGGTTGCGGCCGCGATCAGCCCAGCGGTCTGCGTGCCATGCCAGCTGCTGCTGGCCTGGCCGCAGCCGTAGTCGCCCGGATCGGACGCATCGGCGTCACGGCCGTCACCGTCGTTCGAGATGCTGGTGCTGGTGATGAAGTCGCGCCCCGGCAGCAGCTTGGACGCGAGATCGGGGTGGTCGAAGCGCACGCCGGTGTCGAGCGCTGCCACCACCACGCTGTCGCTGCCGGTCGTGATGGCCCAAGCAGCCTCGACGTCGATTGACGAGACGACGCTCGACGTGCTCGCGATCGTCGCGCTGTTCGGCGCACGCAGGTACCACTGGCCGACCGTGGGCGTCACGAGAGCGGGCTGGCCGCCCGGGTAGAACGGATCGTCCGGCGCCGCCAGCGCCCGCATGCGCCCGTCGACGACCGCGTATTCGACATCGCGCTCGGCACTCAGCCGTTCGGCCAGCTGTTGCGAGCTCAGGCCGGCCGCCTTGACCACCTGGCCGCGCGATCCGATGGTCCGGCCATCGGTCAGCGCCAGCCCGGTGCGTGCCGCCAGGGCTTGCGCGTGCTGCGGCCCGCGCGATGCCGGTGCCGCCGCCAGCGCATGCATCAGCGCCGAGTCGGCCCGGTACTTGACGATCACGCGCGCCTCGGTCTCGACCGCCGGCGCGGCGGCGCGGGGCCGCGGCCCGCGTTCGAGCCCGGCGCCCGGCAAGGTGGCCGAGACACACAGCGATACCAGCGCGAGCGCGGACACGGCGGTGCGACGAAGGGCGATGTGCATGCAATTCACCAGGGTGCGGAGGCGTCGGCCCAGTATCCGCGGGCGCAGGCGTCCAGAAGCGCCTCGGGGCGGCCGATCCGTGCCGGATGCAGCGGATCGCCGCCCATTCTTTCGTGACGGAGTGCTACCGGATCAGCAGCATCTCCGGCGACGAGAAGCTGCCCACCGCCAGCACGTTGTAGACGGTGTTCGGATTCAGGGTCGTCGACTTCGAGAACGTCCCGGCCGTGGACGATGTCAGCATCAACGTGAACGCGGCATTCGATGCGCCGGGCACCGTGGTGTAGTCCGATGCCGCGCCCGTGGGGATGTCGACGCCGATCGGCGAGTTGTTCGCGGTCAGCGTCACCGGGCCGATGCCGTTGTTGGTGCCGTTGATCAGCCGCAGCTTCACGGTCGTCGCATCGGACGGCAGGCGATTGTCGTCTGTCAGCAAGGTGGCAACCGATCCCGAGCCGCTCTCGTTGACGAGCAACGTCATGTCGCTGCCGGCCACCAGGGCTTGCGACGGCGCCGCGATGGATGCGCTGTTGACCGTGATGGCCAGCGAACTGCTCGCCGGCACCAGTTTGTACACGTAGCCGAACAGCGGCGCGTTGCCGCTGTCGATCGGGAACGTGCCGCTGGTGTCGGTCGCCACGGCCGCCACCGGCACGCTGCCCGACAGCGCCGCCGCGAGCCGGATGCGCACGTTGGTGTTGCGCGCCGCGGTGTAGCTCGACTGCTGCACCACCAGCGCGCCGTTCACCAGCAAGCCGCCGGACGACGCCGGCGTCAACACCAAGGTGGCGACTTCCTGGCTGGTCAGCGTGATCGGCATGCTCAGGCGCAGATCTGCCTTGTTGCCTGACCCCGTGACGCAGACGTTGTAGTCGCCCGCGCCCTGGTTCACCGTCACCGGCGCCGGCAGTGATGTCGCGGCGCCGAAAGCGAGCGCCGGCGAAAGCGCCGTCAGGTTCGTGCACGCATTCGTGGTGATGTACAGGTCGATCTTGCCGGCCTCGATGGCCGCGTCGAAGAAGCGCAAGGACGCACCGCTCGCCGGAGCCGCCGTGTCTTCGGCCATCACGAAAGTCTTCACGCTGCCGCCGGATTCGTAGGCGACCATGGTGTAGTGCGCCCCGCCGTTGAGCGTGCGAATACTGTTGACGAGCGAGGTGCCGGAGCCGTTGTCGTTCAGCTGCACGGTGACGCTGCCGCTCGACGGGGTCGCGTAGTCGCTGACCGTGTCGGTCGCAGTCGCCGCGACCGACGCGCCGCCGTTCAGGTACAGGTCGAGTGAGGGGTGGGTCAAGGTGGCGTTCGCAACCCGCAACGATGCCGAGTTGGACGAATCGCCGCCGCCGCCGCAGCCCGCCAGCGCCATGCCGAGCGCCGCCAGACCGGCCCATCCCCACCGCTTGAAGTTGTTCACGTCTCGAGTCCTTGCTTGGTTCACGAAGGCCCGCACGAGGCGCGCGGGCAAGCCGCCACTGTCGGCGCAGACGCGATGATAGTGATGCCGCCGCGCCACGGCGCGCAAAGTAATGTCAAGCGCGCATTTCCGACCTGCGCTGGCAGCGCGCGAGCGCGTCGGCCGCGCGGCCGGGACGATCTTTACCTTCGACGTGCACAGGTGCATGCGGCCGCCGCTATGCTGACGCGGTCGCTTGCACAAGGAGTTCGCCATGCGTCAACCCGTCCGTCACACCGCGCTGCTCGTCGCCGCCGTCGGCAGCGCGCTGGCCGCGTCGGCCGCGCACGCGGCCGAGTACGCCACCGTGGTCTCGGCCACGCCCGTGACCGCAGCGGTACCTCAGGCCCGCCAGGTCTGCAGCGACGGCCGGCAACTGGTGCAGTCGGGCCCGACCGGCGCCGGCGCGGTGATCGGGGCGATCGCCGGCGGCCTGATCGGCCACGGCGTCGGCGGCGGCTTCGGCCGCGCCGCCGCGACCGGTGTCGGCGTCGTGGCCGGCGCGGCGATCGGTGACCAGGTCGAGGCCAATACCAGCCCGGTCACCGAAGTGCCGGTGCGCCGCTGCCAGACCGTCAGCAGCGTTGAAACCCGTATCGTCGGCTACGACGTGATGTACGACTACGCCGGCCAGCGCTACAGCACGCGCATGGCGCGCGACCCCGGCAGGCAGCTGGCGGTGAGCGTGCAGCCGGCCGAAGGCGGGTCGACCCTGCCGACACCGGCGGAGGGCTATCGCGAGCAGGGCAGCCCGGTGCCGCCGCGAACCTATGACGACGCGCCGCCCCAGACCGTCTACTACGCACCGCCCCAGACCGTCTACTACGCACCGCCGCAGACCGTGTACTACGCGCCGGTGCCGCCCGCGGTCTATGTTGCGCCGGTGATCGGCTTCGGTCTCGGCTACTACTTCGGCGGCGGCTACCGCGGTGGCTACCGTCACTGGCACTGAGGACAGGGCGCACCCGGCGCCGGGATACCGATGCCACCGCATGAAAAAACGCGCCCTCGGGCGCGTTTTTCGTGGGTCGTGACCGGCCTACTTCGCGATCACGCGGACCATCTCGAGCACCTTGTTCGAGTAGCCCCATTCGTTGTCGTACCAGGCGACGACCTTGACGAAGGTGCTGTCGAGCGCGATGCCGGCCTCGGCGTCGAACACCGAGGTCATCGCCTCGCCGCGGAAGTCGGTCGAGACCACCTTGTCTTCGGTGTAGCCGAGCACGCCCTTCAGCGCGCCGGCCGCCTGCGCCTTCATCTCGGCGCAGATCTCCTTGTACGACGCTTCCTTGGTCAGCTCGACCGTGAGGTCGATGACCGAGACGTCGGAGGTCGGCACGCGAAACGACATGCCGGTGAGCTTCTTGTTGAGCTCGGGGATCACGACGCCGACCGCCTTCGCCGCGCCGGTGCTCGACGGGATGATGTTCTCGAGGATGCCGCGGCCGCCGCGCCAGTCCTTGTTGCTCGGGCCGTCGACGGTCTTCTGCGTCGCGGTCGTCGCATGCACGGTCGTCATGAGGCCGCGCTTGATGCCCCACTTGTCGTGCAGCACCTTCGCGACGGGCGCCAGGCAGTTGGTCGTGCACGACGCGTTCGAGATGATCGCCTCGCCCTTGTAGCTCTTGTCGTTGACGCCGTAGACGAACATCGGCGTGTCGTCCTTCGACGGCGCCGACAGGATCACCTTCTTCGCGCCAGCGGCCAGGTGCTTCTCGGCCGTCTCCTTGGTCAGGAACAGGCCGGTCGACTCGACCACGATGTCGGCGCCGACGTCGCCCCATTTCAGGTTCGCCGGGTCGCGCTCCTGCGTCAGGCGGATCTTCTTGCCGTTGACGATCAGGGTGTTGCCGTCGACCGCGATGCTGCCCTTGAAGCGGCCATGCACCGAGTCGTACTGCAGCATGTAGGCCAGGTAGTCCGGTTCGAGCAGGTCGTTGATGCCGACGATCTCGATCTCCGAGAAGTTCTGGACAGCGGCGCGGAACACCATGCGCCCGATGCGGCCGAAGCCGTTGATGCCGATCTTGATGGTCATGAGAATTGCTCCAGGGAGTGAAGAAAACCTTGTCGTTTCGGACGCCTACCGGCCCAGCACCTTGCGCACCGTCGCCACGACATTTTCCGTCGTGAAGCCGAAGAACTTGAACAGCGCCGGTGCCGGCGCCGACTCGCCGAAGGTGTCGATGCCGACGACCGCGGCGCAGCCGTATTTCCACCAGCCGTCGGTCGCGCCCATCTCGACTGCGATGCGCGGCACGCCCTGCGGCAGCACCTCGTTCTTGTAGGCCAGGCCTTGCCGGTCGAACACCGTCGTCGACGGCATCGAGACCACGCGCACCGCGATGCCGAGCTTGCCGAGCTCCTGCTGCGCATGCAGCGCGAGTTGCACCTCCGAGCCGGTCGCGATGATCACCGCCTGGGCCTTCTTCTTCAGGCCGACCTCGGTCGGCTCGGCCAGCACATAGGCGCCCTTCGAGATGCCGTCGAGCGAGTTTTTCGGCGCGTACGGCAGGTTCTGGCGCGACAGCAGCAGCGCGCTCGGGCGCGCCTTGTTCTCGATCGCGCAGGCCCAGGCGATCACCGTCTCGGCGGTGTCGCAGGGGCGCCAGACGTCCAGGCCCGGGATCAGCCGCAGCGACGCCGCATGCTCGATGCTCTGGTGCGTCGGGCCGTCTTCGCCGAGGCCGATGCTGTCGTGCGTGAAGACATGGATCACGCGCTGCTTCATCAGCGCGGCCATGCGGATCGCGTTGCGGCTGTAGTCGCTGAAGGTCAGGAAGGTGCCGCCGTAGGGCAGCACGCCGCCGTGCAGCGCCATGCCGTTCATGATCGCGGCCATGCCGAATTCGCGCACGCCGTAGTTGATG
>Ga0207689_10003917_pt1 | contig 13549 bp, 11 predicted proteins | sample KBSMisM52_FD_184312 | JGI IMG/M metagenome (GOLD analysis project Ga0207689, IMG submission 184312) | Miscanthus rhizosphere microbial communities from Kellogg Biological Station, Michigan, USA - KBS Miscanthus M5-2 (SPAdes) (version 2) | ecosystem: Host-associated > Plants > Roots >... | reverse complement strand
GCTCTTGAGCGAAGCGCTGGTGATCCAGGAGCGGGTGTTCGGCAACGTCCACCCGCGCGTCGCCTCGGCGCTCAACGATCTCGGAAACGTGGCGATGGGTCAGGAACGGTTCGACGACGCCGAGCGCCATTTCCGGCGCATCGGCGAGATCTATCGAGCGGTGTACGGCGAGAAGCACTACCTCGTCGGAATCGCAACGTCAAACCTCGCGGGGGTGTACATGGCGCGGCGCGATTTCACCACCGCCGAGAAGATGTACCGCGCGGCCGTGGCAACCTTTACCGACACGCAATCACGTGATCATGTGAACACCGGCATCGCCCGCATCAAGCTCGGTCGCTCGCTGCTTCGTCAGGGCCGCGCGGCGGAAGCCGAGGCCGAGTCGAAGGCTGGGTACGACATTGTCTCGCAGCAAACGGCGCCGACGGTGAGCTGGCTCAAGACCGCGCGCGAGGATCTCGCCGCGGCCTACGACGTTCTACATCGTCCGGAGGAGTCGGCCAAGTACCGCGCGGAAGCGGCCCGTCTCGAGCAAAAATAAATTTCACCGAGCCGCCCGACCCATGACAGTTTTCGGGTCCCTCCTGCGCAATGGTCGTTCAAGCAGCAGACAGCTGCCAGCCACACACAGGAGACATCGTCATGGGCCTGATGCCAGCGGGACCGCATAGCCAATTTACGAGGCTCGACAAACAGAGCGTCATCGGAAGCCTGAAAGCCTGCGGCTCGCGCGATCCGGATGTGCTGTTTGCCCAGAAACAGCAACTCGTCTCGCCCGCCAAACAGCTGAAGCTGCTCGGCTACATCTGTCTCGCCGGGGGCGCGTTCTTCACCGTGACCGTGATCCTCGCCATCGCCGGCATCCCGCTGATGATCTTCGGCTGGTGGCTCCAGCGATTCGGGAAATCCAACATCCGGACGGTTGACGCCGCGTACGAAGAATTCCTGGTCTCGGCACACTTGTGAGCGACGGCTCACTGAATCGAGGACGACGATGAGAGGGGTACTTGTTCCGCTGATGCTCCTCGCGGTGACAGCGGCCGTCAGCGCGCAGTCTCCCACGCCTCCGAAGACCGGCGCTGGCCGAGCGGCTGCGCCGGTCGACGCCAACGGATTCAGGATTGGCGACGTGGTCGAGATCAACACCGGACAAGGCTGGATGAAAGGCACCATCCTGTCTGCCAACGGAAACGTCTACCGAGTTCGCTCGCAGATCGGGATTGACACCACGAAACTCTACCCAGACGAGGTGCGCCGTATCGGTCCGCTCACGTCGAAGGACCGTGCGGCCGGTCAGTACAACTTGCACGACGCGGTTCAGGTCAACGTCAACGGCGCGTGGGTGGACGGCGAAATCATCACCACACTCGGCTTGGAGTATCAGGTGCAACTTCCTGATCGGCGGACCGTGTGGGCGAACGCGCAGACTATGCGACCCGGTACCGCCGCAGCCAAGCCGGCCGCGCCGAAGTCTGGCGCTCCGCCGAAGCCCGGTCTCACGAGTTGCGCCGGGAAGATCGAAGGCCGTTATGCCACCACCGGCGGCTTCGGAACCTTGACGATCGTATTCCGGGCGGGCAAGGCGATCATGCGCGACGGATCGGGCGCCGACGACCCGGAGCTCGAATGCTGGATGGGCGGCGGCCGGGTGTTCCTGCACAAGCCCGGTGAACCGGCCAGTCAGGACATGCCGCTCGACATCAACGATGACGGCACGTTGCAGTCGCCATTTGGCGAGCTGAAAAGAAAGGGCAACCAGTGAACGGCCTCAGCAAATCGCTCCATCATGCCTGATGAGGTTGCGGGCTCCGATGATTTGGCGGCCCACACGCCGCCAATGACGCCAAAACGTGTGTGCACAACGATACAGACAGGCCTTCCGGCTTCGAAGACGATCAATTCGCGGAGCCAAGTTCCGCGTGGTCGCAACGTTGCGGTCGGCTTTCTTCTGGAGCAGAGAACAAGACGGCAGCCGCCATCGGGACCGGCTTGGACGGCTACAACCGCACTCAGAAACGCAGCATGGCTGACGACGTCAGCGAGATGCTCCGCGCGTGGAGCGACGGCGACGAACGGGCGCTCCACGGCTTGACGCCGATCGTCTACGCGGAGCTCCGCCGGCTTGCGCACCGTTACATGAGGTGTGAGCGGCCTGATCACAGTCTCCAGACAACCGCGCTGGTGAATGAAGCCTACATACGACTCGTCGACTACAAGCGGATGCGATGGCAGAATCGGGCGCACTTCTTCGCCGCGTCGGCACAATTGATGCGACGGATTCTGGTCGAGCACGCACGACGTCATAACCTGAAGCGGGGTCGAGGCGTCCGGCACGTCTCATTCGACGAAGCTGTCGTCGTGAGCGCAAATCCCGGCGTCGACCTCGTGGCGCTCGATGACGCGATGAAGGCGCTCGCGCGCGTCGATCCCCGCAAGGTGCAGGTCGTCGAAATGCGCTTCTTTGGCGGTCTCAGTGTGGAAGAGACCGCCACGGTGCTCAAGGTCTCGCCGGTCACTGTGAGACGCGACTGGAGCAGCGCCAAGATCTGGCTCTATCGCGCACTCACCGGTGAAACCGACGATGGACTTGAATCATTGGAAACAGCTCGATAGCCTGCTCCAGTCCGTGCTGGAGTGCCCGCTCGAGGAGCGCGACGCGTTTCTCCGGCGAGCCTGCGCAGGCGACGAGCCGCTGGAGCGCAGGGTGCGCGTTCTGTTGAGCACGGAAGCGGGGGCGAAATCTTTCCTCGAACGTCCGGCTATCGAAGTGGCCGCTCTATCACTCGTCAGCGAGCAGAACGAGAACGCGCCGGAGCACACTGATTCCCCGATCGGCCAGACGCTGTCCCACTACCGCATCGTCGAGAAGCTCGGCGGCGGCGGAATGGGCGTCGTGTACAAAGCGGAAGACACCCGGCTCCATCGCTTCGTCGCGCTGAAGTTCTTGACGGACGAACTGGCACGCGATCGTGAGGCGGTCAGCCGGTTCCAGCGCGAGGCTCGAACCGCGTCCGCGTTGAATCATCCCAACATCTGCACCATTCATGACGTCGGCGAGCAGGACGGCCGTTCCTTCATCGCCATGGAGTATCTTGAGGGCTCCACGCTGAAGGAAAGCATCGCCGGCCGTCCCGGTTTGGACGTGGACACGTTGCTGACGCTCGGCATCGAAATCACCGATGCGTTAGATGCGGCGCACAGCGCCGGCATCATTCACCGTGATATCAAGCCCGCGAACATTTTCATCAGCCCACGCGGGCACGCCAAGATCCTGGACTTCGGACTGGCCAAGTTGGGACGCCTCATTCCGCACCCCGCTGATTCGCCGACGGTGAGCTCCTCCGCGACGCACGGCGGTATCGTCCTCGGGACGGCGGCGTACATGGCGCCCGAACAAGCTCGCGGCGAGATGGTCGATCACCGGGCCGACATCTGGGCGCTGGGTCTTGTGCTCTATGAGATGGCCACGGGAACGCGTCCGATGGCTGCAGTCCGGCTCTCGGTTGAGCAGTCTCCCGGCTTGGAACGTATCATCTCGAAGTGTCTGGAGGCGAACCGCGAGCTCCGCTACCAGCACGCGTCGGACATTCGCACCGACCTTCAGCGTTTGACGAGGGACACCGGCTCGGCGTACATGACCAGCGGCGGGACGGCCGCACTCGCCACCGCGATTGTCCAGCGCTGGAAGGTGATTCTTGCTGCGGCCGCAGCGGTGCTGACGCTCTCGCTCGCAGGGCACGTCTATTTTCACCGCGCGCCGACTCTCACGGAGAAGGACACGATCGTCCTCGCCGACTTCGAGAACAGTACGGGCGATCCGGTATTTGACGAGACGCTGCGCCAGGGACTGTCCGTGCAGCTTCAACAATCCCCGATCCTCAGCCTTATTTCGGACCGGCAGGTACAGCAAACGCTGGCTCTGATGGGACAAGCGAAAGATGCGAGGCTGACCGCTCAGATCGCGCAGCAAGTCTGTGAAAGGACCGCAAGCGCCGCAGTTGTGGAAGGGTCGATTGCAAGCCTTGGGAGCCAATATGTACTGGGCCTGCGCGCCAGGAACTGCAACACCGGAAGCATCCTCGATCAGGAGCAGATCCAGGCGAAGAGGAGAGAAGACGTCCTGAACTCCCTGAGTGAGATCGTTCGTAGACTCAGAGCTCGGCTTGGTGAATCACTCGCCACAGTGGAAAAGCATTCGACGCCGCTTGCGGGTGCGACGACATCTTCGCTCGAGGCCCTGAAAGCGTACAGCACCGGCATGAAATTGAACCTATCCGCCGGCAGCGCTGCGGCCATACCCTTGTTCCGCCGGGCGGTCGAAATAGATCCGAATTTCGCCATGGCACATGCGCATCTGGGGCTCAAATACAGCGATGTCGGAGAGTCGGTGCTATCGGCCGAGAGCACGACAAGAGCCTGGCGGTTGCGAGAGCACGCCAGCGAGCGGGAAAAGTTCTTCATCAGCTTTACTTACGATCGACAGGTCACCGGAAATCTGGAAAAGGCGTACCGAATCCTCGAATTGTGGAGCCAGACATATCCTCGAGGGGAGAACCCAAATCCATACGATCTGTTATCTGGCCTCTCCACCCATGGGACCGGCCGATTTGAAAGAGCGATTGAAGCAGCCCAAGAGGGAATCGCGGCTGATCCCGACTTTGCAATCAAGTATGCGAATCTTGCGTCGAGCTATTTCTTTACCGACCGCTTCCCCGAGGCAGAGAGCACGCTTCAACGCGCCGCCGACCGCAAGCTGGAAATATCAAGTTTTCTCGTCCTCCGATACAACATCGCAGTGCTTAAGGGCGACCAGGAGCAGATGGACCGCGCAGTGGGTCGGGCGAGGGGCCAGCATGAAGCGGAACACCGCGTGGCTCACGCCGAGGCTCTTGCTCTGGCTCGTTCCGGCCGCTTACAGGCGGCCCGGCGGTCATCGAGCCGGGCCGTGGATCTACTAACACTGCAAGGGGAGGAACGCGAAGAGGCAGCGAGTTACCGGGCCGCACGAGCGGTGTGGGAAGCCCTTTGCGAGAATGCAGCCGAAGCGAAAAAGAACGCCAAGGCGGCACTGGAGCTCTCGAATGGCCGGGATGTCGAATACGCCGCCGGCCTTGCCCTGGCTCTTTCGGGAGACTCCTCTCAATCGCAACTGCTTGCCGACGATCTGGAAAAGCGCTTCCCGGAAGATACGTTCGCCAAGTTTACGTATGTACCGGTTCTTCGCGCGTTGTCGTCACTGGCGGGTGGGAAGCCCACAGACAGCGTGGAGCGACTGCAAATCTCTCTACCCTATGAGCTGGCGGTGAACGGCCTCAACTTCACTCACTTCTATCTTGGCGGTTTGCACTCGGCCTATGTGCGCGGCGAGGCATTGGTTGCGGCGCACCGGTATTCGGAAGCGACCGCCGAGTTTCAGAAGATCCTCGATCATCGCGGGATCGTAGGCGCGGATCCGATTGGTGTTCTGGCACACCTGCAATTAGGCAGAACATTCGCTCTCGCGGGGAACAAGCTCGAGGCAAAGCTCGCGTACGGAGATTTTTTCACCCTCTGGAAAGACGCCGACTCCGGCATTCCGATTCTGGTGCAAGCGAAGGCGGAGTACGCCCGGTTGCAATAGTGTGAGGTTCCACACATCCGCTTCGCTTGCGCGTCCCATCACCCGCGCAAGGTCCAATGAGATCAGTGGCCCAGATCAATCGTTCCGTCGATCGCGGCGGAATTGTTGTAAGGCATCGAGAGGCCGCGAGTCTGTACAATCGTGAAAGTGCCTGACGCGTTGGCGAATCGGCCGGTGCCGCTGGTAACGGTGTGGGTTTCCGTAAATGTGATGGTGGGCGGCTCCACAACACCACGTCTAGCAAAACTCGTGGAAAGTTCATCGCCGTTGGCGGCCGTCCATGTGCTGGTCCCGAAGTTGCCTGTCGGAGCGAGCGTCCAATCGGCCGTCACTGTGAATCGACCGAGATGGGTGGCGTTGCCTGTCGCATCGAGATGGTGGTGGCTCGGCACCGTCCCCACGGTTTCCAAGCCTTCGTACGTGCCCTTGAACGGTAACTCCGACCCGCTCTTCGCCTCCGTTGTTGCAGTCCCACTCCCGATCTGACGCGAAGAGGACGTCGGTCCAGTAGGCGATTCGCCAGCGCAGGCCGCGGCGAAGACACAGAAGCCGAATAGAACGTATCTCATGTGTTGCCCCCAGTCGGATTTACTCGTCGGAGGCCCGCCCTCTCAATAGCGTTGTGTTCCTCCACTACCAATAGGCGTAGAACGAGCGCGCCAACGCTCATACGATGAATTGTCGCTGAGCAACGTACTTCGGAGACAAAGTGGGGTCGTGGCAGTTCTGATTACCGTCGGTTCGTCGCGCAGAGCGTAGAGGGCGCTATTCTTTTGTGCAGCAAGGGCGTTCTTCTCCAGACGTGTGAACACCGTTGACCGCCGCGTACCGTCCGTCGAAGACGAGCACACGGTCTTCCTGAAGACGATCATCCCGAGTCGGAAGGCGACCAAGCAGTAACTCGGCGAGGAGTCGGACGATGAAGATGGATGCTGACGAAAAGGAGCTGCTCGACGCCGTCGAGCGCGGCGGGTGGAAGTCCGCCAAAGGCGGCAAGCGCGAGCGCACCCGGTACTCCCGCTATGCGAAGGCCACGTTCCGCGAGGACCGCCGGCTGAACATCCGGCTGTCGAGCAAAGATCTGGAGGCGATTCAGAAGCGAGCGCTTGTTGAGGGCTTGCCGTACCAGACGCTGATCTCGAGCCTGCTGCACAAGTACGCATCAGGGCGGCTGAAAGAGGTGTAACGAGCGATCCAATGCGCGACGCCGATCTCATTCACGCAGGCCGCTCCACCGAGTCGACGCGGAGAACTTCGACGGACGCGTTTCAATTCTTTTGAAGAGAACCAACTCCGCACACATCGGTGTTGCGAATGCACCCTGAACTTACACCGCTTGCGCCAGGACCAGCGTCAGCGGCGTCGGCAGCAGCGGGATGATCTCGGGCCGCTCAAATGTCGCCTCGGTGAGCATCGCGGAGAGCTCGGATCCGGTGTACGTGGTCCCGCTCGGCGTGGTCAGCAGCATCGTCATCGTAAAGAGCGCGGGCATCGGTGGAGAAACGCGGTCCTCGTCGGGCAGCCAGTCGACAATTGCGACGCGGCCTTTCGGCGCCAGAGCAGCGCGGGTGAGGTGCAGAATTTTCATGCAGCCCGCGCGATCGAAATGGTGCAGGAAGTTCGGTAGCAGCACGACGTCATATCCCGTGCCCCAATCGACATCGAAGGCGCTGCCCACGATGGTGTCGTAGCGGTCGCCCATTCCCGCCGCGTCAGCATTCTCGCGCGCGACCGCAACGACAGCGCCCCAATCGAGCCCGGTGACGTGGCAGTCGGGGAAGCGCCGCCCGAAGGCGATGCCAAACAGGCCGTGGCTTGCGGCTATGTCCAGGACACGATGCGGCGGCGGGTCGCTCATGTGATCGGCGACCAGCTTCGCGTCGAGTTCCATGAACGGGCCCATGCTCCGCGCGAAACGAATCCAGATCGGGTTGTCGGGCGCGATGTTGGCCAGGCCCGGCGCGCCGCCCCGGCGCACGGCGCCCGCCGGATCCTGGAACATCATCGCAACCATCTCGGGTGATGCGAGGAATTCATGGATGCTGGCGACGGAAGCAGGCGAGTTGCGGTCCAGGAATACGGCCGCATCGGGCGTCAGCGCGTAACCGGCGGGTGACTTGGCGAGAAAGCCCATGACGACGAGGGAGTCGCAGAGCGCGGCAATCCCGCGGGCGGAGGCATCGAGCTTTGCAGCGAGCGCCGCCACATCGAGCGTGCCCGAGCCGAGGGCAGTGAACACATCGAGCTCGAGAGCGGCCTTCAGAGCCGCCGTATTCTGGTAGCCAAAAAATAGGCGATTGATGAAGTTAGCGGGTGAGGGCGGGGCCGCGGTCACGGTCATTGGCTACTCCCAAATTGAAAGTGGCGCAACACGAACCCGTAAAGATGACGTTTTCGGGAAACGGTGCGCCGAGCACGATCAATCTACAGTATCCAGGCACGACCACCAGCGAAGAGAATGTTGCCGGGAACGGTACTCTGGGCCGGTTCACCTTTCGAAATGTCACGGCCAGCCAGGCCGCTCCTTCTGCCCAGCCGCCCACCACTTGCTCGGGCCCCATGCGGTTTTACTTTCCAAGGATGGCCGGGGGCGGGGATCTTTCGCTTCCAGGACGGAAGTCTGTTGACGGTTGAACGCACGCAGGAAGCGATTGCATCGATCTCGTGGCTCAGGAGGGCAACTGTACTTTGACTCTTAAGATTACCGGTGGAACGGGCCGTTTCAACAATGCATCCGGCACTCTTACGTATACCGAGACGGCGAAGCCGGTCCTGGCCGACGCCTTTCACAATCCCGTGTACGTCACGGAAACGGGGAAGATCACGGGAACGGTCCTCGGCGTAGCCATGCCGGGCGACTGGGGAGACGAGCGGCGATAAGCGTGGTAACGATCGGGCGGGGACCGCGCGGATACGCCGCAGAGTCGACATCGAGCATGCCAAGCGCAGCCTGCATTCGCATGGGTCGCCTTGGCAGCTCACGTCACCCGCGCGCGATGGTTTTATCGTGCCGTTCTGAGGTGAGTATGCCGTGCCGCACTCGGACGTGAATCAAGCCCAGCGCGTCATGTGCGAGCCGGCGGCGCACAACCCGCGCCATCAAGGCATGCCGGTTTTGCCGATGCCTTTGAATCAGTGTTCCCGAACGCCAGCGGCTCCCATCGCGATACGGGCCCGGTTTTCGGGGCGATTCAGAGAAGGCGACGGTCAAAGAGACCGTCGCCTTTCATCGTTTTCCTTCTCGTCTTGAACGGACTGAGTACAAAACGCCAACTGTGCCCGGAAGTGTGCCCCATCTGTTGTGCCCAACTCGAAGGGCGCTCGGACGGTGCAAACAACCCGCATGGTTGCACTTAGTGGCAAAGGCGACGGTTTGAGCGGAACTTGCCTCCGCCCGGTCGTCACGAATCATTTCCGCGTAAGTGGCTATGTCTCGTATACTTGCGAGGCGCGCGGTGAGGTGGCCGAGAGGCTGAAGGCGGCGGTTTGCTAAACCGTTGTACGGGCTTAAACCTGTACCCAGGGTTCGAATCCCTGCCTCACCGCCAATCCCCAGTTTCTCGACCTCGTGCCAGGAGGTCAAACGGCTTAACATAAGTCGGACAAAGAGTTCCTCGATCGAACGTGCAGTTCGATAGCACCGAATCAAGTGAATCACGCGGCACGTATGGGGTAGTTGCGAAACTCGTCCCAGACACCCGCCAATTTCCAGTTTCGTTCCCTCGGACCAGCAGATCACACGGTTGACCACACACTCGCGCGGATAGTGCCGTCGCTACGGCGCGAGGCGTTCATGCGTGTCTCACTCACGTCCTGGCTATTCAGACTGCAGTGCTACCATTCGGAGTCGCCCAGTGGCATGACCTTTTCTGTTGCGTTGTCGAAGCCCGGCCGATTGGCATCCTGGCTGTTATGGGCGTCGCTCGCTGTCCACGTGCCGATTGCTGTTGTCGCGGTGGGCAAGAGCAAACTGCCCAACGCCGACCTCGACAACTACTACGACATCGGCACCAGGGCGGGTCGTCCGTACGTCGACTTCCCGGTCGAGTTCCCCGTGGCCACCACGGAGACATTTCGAACGCTCGCTCCGATTGCCGGCGATCGTGAGCAATTCGGCGTCAGCCTCGTGATACTCAGCGTGGCCGCCGACGTTGCGATCGCCCTTGCGCTGGGCTGGGGATGGGGGATCGAGGCCGCAGCATGCTATGCGTTCATCGTGATCCCCCTCATCGATCTGTTCTTCCTCCGTATGGACCTGTGGCCCACCGCGCTCGCGACATTCGCGGCAGCGGCGTGGCGCCGTGAGCGCCCAGTGCTTGCCGCGATCGGGTGGGTGGCCGGCGCCGCGTTCAAGCTATGGCCGCTGATGTTTCTCCCGCTACTGCTCGTGTCACCGGGTGCCCGTCGACGGATCACACCGCTCGCGACAGCCATCGCGGCCGGACTGATGGTCGTGGCGGGTTGGCTATGGGTCGCCGGGCCGTCCGGCCTTTACCAGGTCTTGACCTTCCGCGGTGCACGGGGCTGGGAGATCGAAAGCACGGTCGGCGCGGTGTGGATGCTTTTCGAGCAGACCTCAATGCGGGTCGAGTCCGGCGCCTGGCGCATTGGAACGACGAGCGGTCCGATCTCCATCCTGCTCTTCGTTCTAGGAGCCATCCCATGCCTGTGGATGATCTGGCGCGGCGGGCGGACTGGCCACTTGGGCGCCGGTTGGGCCGGCGGCATCAGCGTGCTGCTCTTCACGTCCGCGCTCCTGTCAGCGCAGTACTCGGCTTGGCTGGCGCCGGCCAGCGGCGTTGCGTGGGTTGAGAAGGATCGACGGACCGCTGTGTTGACAGGACTCGCGGTGTTTGTCACGAATCTCGTGTTCAAGTCATTCCACCCGCTCGTGCAAGGCTCCCCGAGAGCGCTCACGATTGTGTTGGCGCGCAACCTGCTCCTCGCCGTCGTGGCATTCCACGCGACACGACTCCTGGCCCAGGCGCCGCTGATGATGGATTCCGCTCCAGTCGTGCCAACGCGGTAGTGGCCGGCGATGCGAGTTCGAGAGTGCGCCGTGAACTAAGTACTGGTTCTTCTCCGCCTCAGATTCCCTCTCCAAACTGTCTCCACACCTCGACGGGCGCTGAAAGTCCACCCGCCTGATTGCGTCGTCCAGTGCTGCCGGGCTGAGGTACATGTCGCGGAGAGCCGACTCACAATCGCTACTTGCGATCCATCCGCATACCGGCTTGCGCGATCTCCGCTTCCACAACTCCCGCGTTCATTTGGCTTGAACTCAAGCTCAAAGTCGCACGCCAAGTCTGCTATCCGAGAACGGCATCAACGGGAGGGCTTCCTCTGCCATCGATTTCGATCAGGAGCTCTCCATCGACCAAGAGAAGGTTGAGCTCGTGTTTTTTCGTTGGTGCGCCAAATAACTCGCATCATCAAGGACCACACGTTTGCCTATCGTTGGGCGCTCCCTTGGTGTTTGTATCCCGGTGCGTGGGGAATTTGCTCCCTTGATTATCTAGGGGAGCTGGCGTATGCTCGCCCTAGATTATCTAGGGAGCCCACATCATGGAGAAGGAGCTGCTGCACGGAACGCTCGAAGTTCTCATTCTCAAGACGCTCAGCTGGGGCCCGATGCACGGCTTTGGCATCGGCCGCTGGATTGAACAGCTGAGCGGCAACGAGCTGCGGATCGAAGAGGGCTCGCTCTACCCGGCGCTTTACCGGATCGAGAAGAAGGGATGGGTCGACGCCTCCTGGGGAGTGTCGGACAACCAGCGGCGCGCGAAGTACTACCGCCTCACCACTGAAGGTCGCCGGCAACTGCATAAGAACGCGGACACCTGGTCCACTTTCGCGCACGCGGTGGCGCGCGTGCTCGGAGCCAAACAGCAGCCGGCGTCATGAGCACGACGCCGCTGTGGCGTCGCTATCTGCGCTTCTGGGGATCCGACCCCGGCGCGGACGTTGACGACGAGTTCGCGTTTCACGTGGAGACACGGGTCGACGAGCTCGTGGCGCAAGGGTTCTCGGCGAAGGCCGCACGCGAAGAGGCACTGCGTGGTTTCGGCGACATCCAGCAAGTGAAGGCGATCTGCCGAACACTTGCAGAAGAGCGGGAAAGGACGATGCAACGAACACAATGGTGGGCTGACTGGCGGCACGATCTCCGGTTTGCCGTCCGCCAATTGATCGTCAGTCCGTTGCTGACCGCCGTGCTCATGGTCACGATTGCCGTCGGCATCGGCGCGACCGTCGCGATCTTCAGCGTGCTGAACGCCGTGCTGCTACGTCCGCTCCCGTGGGCCGACAGCGATCGCCTGGTGTTCGTGTACGAAACGTGGCGAGAGTTTCGACAGGGGAGCGCGTCGGTGGGTCACTTCCATGACTGGACCGAACAGGGTGAGGTGTTCGAGCAGACCGCTGCGCTCACACGCGCAACCTTCAACCTCTCCGACGGTGAGCCCGAGCGTGTGAGCGGCGTACGAGTCACACCCGGTTATTTCCGCGCGCTGCAGATCCCGCCCGTTCTTGGGTCGTACTTCACGGAGGCTGCGGTCGCGCGTGATCCCCGCCTGGTCGTGCTCGGTGACGGGCTGTGGCGTCGGCGTTTCGCCGGTGACCCATCGCTGGTCGGCCGAACGATACGCCTGAACGGCCAAACCCACACGGTCGTCGGCATTGCACCGCCCGAAAACAACATGACGCAGCTCGCTCCACAACTGTTTGCGCCGCTCGTCTTCCCTCCGCAGCAGCGATTCAACTACGGCGCGCACTCGTTTACCGTGCTTGCCAAGCTCAAGGCCGGTGTGAGTCGAGATGCGGCCCAGGTCGACATGGAGCGCGTCACGCGCGCGATCGCGGAACGCGAGCCGAAGAACATGGAAGGACGGGGCGTAAACGTCCGTTCGTACAGCGACGTGATGTTCGGTGATTTCCGCACACCGGCATACGTGATGCTGGCCTCGGTCATCTGCGTGCTGCTCATCGGCTGTGTGAACGTGGCGAATCTCCTGCTAGCGCGCGCAACCACTCGCCGTCGGGAAATCGCGATCCGCTCCGCGATCGGAGGCGGCCGATGGCGGATCGTTCGGCAGCTGCTGACGGAGAGCGTGATGCTCGCACTTCTCGGCGGCGCCGCCGGTGTCGGCCTCGCGTATTTCGGCATTCGATTGCTCGTGGATTTCGGGCCGCGCAACGCGCCGCGGCTTCAGAACGCAGGCCTTCAGCCCGAAGTATTGCTCTTTGCCTTCGGTATCACGCTCCTGACCGGCCTTGCCTTCGGCCTGGCCCCGGCGTTACGCGCGGCGCGCGCAAACATGCTGACCCCGCTTCGTGAAGGTTCGAAGAGCGCGCTGCGGGGCGCCGGACGCGACCGGCTGCGCGGTGGACTCGTTGTCGGTGAGATCGCAGTCGCGGTGGTGCTCCTGGTGAGCGCCGGGCTGTTCATCCGCAGTGCGTGGCGTCTCCAGCAGGTACCTCTCGGCTTTGAGGTACGCAGCGTGTTGAGCGCTCGCCTGGCCTTGCCGCCGGAACGATACGCGGCCGACGAGGCGGTTGCCGATGCCTATCGGCGCATCCTCGAACACGCGCGGGCGGTTCCAGGAATCGGGCGCGCGGGCGCGTCCACCGGCATTCCGCTCGTGGGCGGCGGGCCCGATGCCAGCGTGCAGGTCGAGGGCAAGCCTTTCTCACCAGGTTCCGCCGTGAGTCCGGCCATCCGCTTGATTACTGAAGATTACGTGGAAGCGATCGGGATGGTGCGGGTGCGTGGCCGTACGATGACGGCTTCCGACATGGCCGCAGGAGCGGCACCCGTCGTTGTCGTGAACGAACGATTAGCAAGCCTCGCCTGGCCTGGCGAAGATCCGATAGGAAAGCGCGGTGGCGTCGCGGGCCCGACAGAGGATGCCGACCACACCCACGACACCC
>Ga0207689_10003915_pt1 | contig 13557 bp, 12 predicted proteins | sample KBSMisM52_FD_184312 | JGI IMG/M metagenome (GOLD analysis project Ga0207689, IMG submission 184312) | Miscanthus rhizosphere microbial communities from Kellogg Biological Station, Michigan, USA - KBS Miscanthus M5-2 (SPAdes) (version 2) | ecosystem: Host-associated > Plants > Roots >... | reverse complement strand
CGCCGAGCCGCCCGCTCACGCCGACACCCGCCCGCCCCGAGCCACCGCCCGGCCGGGCCGACATGCCGCCGGGCCGCGCGGATGTACTCTCGCCCTCCCGCGCGGATGTACTCCCGCCCTCCCGCGCGGACGTACTCCCGCCCTCCCGCGCGGACGTACTCCCGCCCTCCCGCCCCGAAGTCGGCCACTACGCACCTCGCCCAGAGGCCGGCCGCGGCGAACCGGTGCGCCGCCCCCCGCCGCCACCGTCGCGCAACGGAAGGCAGTCGCCGCACTATCAGCGGTAAGTACTCTCATACGCATGTCACGCCCCGTCGCACTGATCACTGGACCGACATCCGGGCTGGGCGCGGGATTTGCCCGCCGCTACGCCATCGACGGCTACGACCTGGTGCTGGTCGCCCGCGACGCCGACCGGCTGGAGTGCCTCGCCGCCGAGCTGCATGACGAGGCCGGCGCCGGCGTGGAAGTGCTCGTTGCCGACCTGGCCGCCGAAGCGGACCGCGCAAAGGTGGCGGATCGGCTGACCGCCGGGGTGCGGGTCCTGGTGAACAATGCGGGATTTGGTACGTCCGGGGAATTCTGGACAGCAGATCTGGCGCTGCTGCAATCCCAGCTCGACGTCAATGTCACCGCCGTGATGCAGCTGACGCACGCGGCGCTGCCGCCCATGCTGGCCGCGCACGAGGGCACCGTGATCAACGTCGCCAGCGTGGCGGGGTTGCTGCCCGGCCGCGGGTCGACGTACTCGGCGTCCAAGGCGTGGGTGATCTCGTTCTCCGAAGGGCTTGCCAACGGGCTGGGCGACACCGGTGTCGGGGTGCATGCGTTGTGCCCTGGCTTCGTGCATACCGAATTTCATGCGCGCGCAGGCATCGACATGGCCAAAACCCCATCTTTCCTCTGGCTCGAGGTCGACGACGTGGTGCGCGAATGCATGGCCGACGTCGCCAAGGGCAAGGTGGTCATTGTTCCCGGCCTGCAGTACAAGGCGCTGACGACCGGCGGACGGGTGGTGCCGCGAAACCTGGTGCGCGCCATGACGAAAATCGTTGGCAATGGCCGAAAAAGAACCTGAAGCTGCACTCGAACTGTGCGCGCACTAATCGCGGTGCTGTCGGCTATCGTGATGGTCGCGTCGGCGTGTTCCGGCGAAGACGGCCGCGCCCATCCGTACTCCACGCAATACGCGGCGATCGCCGAATCGCTGTCTGTCCTCGGCTGGAACATCTCGGTGACGAACCTTCGGTTCGACGGCGACTACGTCCTTGTCGATGTGGACGCCTCCGCATCGCCGAAGGACGGCCCGCACGCCAAACCCGAGGACATCCGCTTCGGACTCTACGGGGCGCTGGCGCATCCGATCGAGGCCAACGCCCTTGGTGCCTGCAAAGATGTGACAAGCCTTTCGCTGCAACCATTGTCGGCGCCGACGCCGGACCAGCTTACCGGCACGGTGTGTCTTGGGCCGCAGCGCGATCAGTCCCAGGTGCGCGGTGTCTACGTGTACTCGCCACGCGAGCGGATTCCCGACACCGCGGCGGCCTACCCCGCGGCGTTTCCCGTCGGTGTGCTGCCGACGAACGAGAACGACACCGGACTCGTGCTCAAGTCCACGAGCGTTGAGGCGTTTCGTGCCGACGGCGCGCAACTCGACGCGTCGGCGATGGGCGACCCTAACGCGTTCTCCGGCAACGGGTACATGCTGCTCGCGCTCGAAATCGACGGTCTGGCAGCACGATACCGCGACGACTCGGGCCGCCGGGGTGGCCCAATGATGGTGCTCGCCGCGCCGACGCTGCCCCCTCCCGGCCTGAGCCACGCCTGTGACATCTACGGCGCGTCGGTGCTCGTCCTGCCGGACTCATCGCGCGACACCGTTCAGGTCCGCGCCTCGCTGTGCACCCAGGGCGAGATCAATGCGGCATTGCTGTACGCGACGGTGTCGATGGTGGGCACCCACGCCGGAGTGTGGGAAAAAGGATGACTGAGCCGGAGCCCGATGTCGCCGCCGATGCGGCTCCCACATCCGATGTCGCCGGCAGGGCGGCTGCAGGGCCAACGGAATGGGGAGAAACCGCCGGCGTGGGGCCGTGGGAAGGGCTCCCACCCGACGATCCGCGCTACGACGCCGCCTTGCTGCGTGACGGCGACACCCGCAACGTCGTTGACGCGTACCGGTACTGGACGCGTGCGGCGATCGTCGCCGACATCGACCGGCGAAGGCACCCGCTGCACATCGCGATCGAGAACTTCGGCAACGACGCGAACATCGGCGCGGTGGTGCGCACCGCCAACGCGTTCGCTGTCGACACCGTGCACATCGTCGGCCGTCGGCGCTGGAACCGGCGCGGCGCCATGGTGACCGACCGTTATCAACGGCTGCGCCACCACGACACCACCGCCGAACTGTTGACGTTCGCCGCGGACGCCGGGCTGACCGTCGTCGCCGTCGACAACGTGCCCGGCGCGATGCGACTCGAACACACCGCACTACCGCGCGATTGCCTGCTGATCTTCGGCCAGGAGGGGCCCGGCATCACCGAGGACGCGCGAGCCGGCGCTGCCGTCACCGTGTCCATCGCGCAATTCGGATCGACCCGCAGCATCAATGCCGCGGTTGCTGCGGGCATCGCCATGCACACCTGGATCGTGCACTGGGGTGATCTGTCCCGTGCTTGGTAAAGCGCCGGAGTGGGGACATTTCCAAGGCCTGGTAGGGCAGGATCGACAGCATGGACCAGGGATGGGCTAACCGGGCAGCAAGTGCGGAGGCCGCGATTGCCAAGCGACATCTGAAGCGGATCTGGAATCTGCCCGGCACCCAGCTGGGTGTGGTGTCGTGGCCGCCAACGACGCACGACGGCGAGTTCCGTACTTGGCACTACTGGTGGCAGGCGCATCTGCTCGACTGCTTGGTCGACGCTCAGGTGCGTGACCCGCAACCCGACCGGATCACCAAGATCACCCGCCAGATCCGCTCACATCGGCTGCGCAACAACGGGTCCTGGGTCAACAACTACTACGACGACATGGCGTGGCTGGCGCTGGCGCTGGAGCGGGCAGGCCGGCTGGCTGGGGAGGAGCGGCCGAACGCGCTCAAGAAGCTGTCCGAACAGTTCCTCAACGCGTGGGTGCCCGAGGACGGCGGCGGCATCCCGTGGCGCAAACAGGACCAGTTCTTCAATGCACCCGCCAACGGGCCTGCGGGGATTTTCCTGGCCCGGTATGGCGACCGGCTGCGACGCGCCCAGCAGATGTCGGACTGGATCGACGAAACCCTCATCGATCCGGAGACCCACCTGGTGTTCGACGGGATCAAGGCCGGGTCGCTGGTGCGCGCCCAGTACACGTACTGCCAGGGTGCTGTGATCGGGCTGGACGTCGAGTTGGCGGCGCGCACCCAGGACCCGGAGCACGCCGCGCGGGTGCACCGGCTCGTCGCCGCCGTGCGCGACAACATGGCGCCCGACGGGATCATCAAAGGGGCGGGCGGCGGCGACGGTGGCCTGTTCAACGGGATCCTGGCGCGCTATCTGGCGTTGGTGGTCACCACTCTGCCCGGTGACTCGCGCGAAGACACCGAAGCGCGCGACATCGCGCGCACGCTCGTGCTCAAGTCCGCTGAGGCGGCGTGGGATCACCGGCAGACCGTCGACGACCTACCGCTGTTCGGACCGTTCTGGGAACGATTCGCCGAAATACCAAAGGCCGGCGGGAAATCGGCCGAGTTCGTCGCAGGGGCCGTCAATGCCTCCGAAATCCCCGAGCGCGACCTCTCCGTCCAGCTGTCGGGCTGGATGCTGATGGAGGCCGCCCACGCAATCGCCGCGAGCGGCGACAACGGCACCGCCGACGAGTGACCGCCGAGCCCCTTCCGCGGATCGTTCGCTCGGTGCCGGGCCGGTTCAGTCGCGACCCCAAGGCGCCCGGCACCAAGGACAACACCGCCGCAGCACTTCTGCTCGCGTTCACACTGGCGGCGATTCTGTGGGCCAATTCGCCTTGGGCGGACACTTATTGGGCGCTACTGGACACTCATGTCGGCTTCACGTTCGGTGATCACACCTTCGAGCTGACGGTCAAGCATCTGATCAACGACGGCCTGATGACGTTCTTCTTCTTCATCGTCGGCCTCGAGGTGACGAGTGAATTCGCCATCGGCCAGCTCACCGATCGCGCCAGGGCGGCGGTACCGGTCGTCGCCGCGATCGCCGGCCTCACCGTGCCTGCGGTTGTCTTCCTGCTGTTCAACGCTTCGGGCGAGAATGCGGGGGCGTGGGGAGTGGTGATCTCCACTGACACCGCGTTCCTCATCGGTGCGCTTGCCATCATCAAGCCCAAATACCCTGCCCGGCTGCGGATCTTCCTGCTCACCCTGGCGGTGGTCGACGACATCGGCGCGCTTTGCGTGATCGCGGTCTTCTATTCGGACTCCATACAGGTCGTGCCGCTGATCATCTCGGTGGTCTTGATCGTTGCGCTCGCGCTGGTCCGGTTCATGCCCGCGGCGCGCGGCCCGGCCTATGCGGTGCTCGCAGTAGCGCTGTGGATCGCATTGTTCATGGCCGGCATTCATCCCACTCTTGCAGGAGTCGCGGTCGCGGTGCTGATTCCCGTCTTCACACCCGAACGTACGCAGGTGGAGCAGGCCGTCGAGATGATCCGGGCGTTCCGGCAGTCACCAAACTCGGAGTACGCCCGCGCCGCCACTCGTGGTCTGCGGGAGTCGATTTCGATCAACGAGCGGCTGCAGACCGCCGTCGGCCCCTATGTGTCATTCCTGGTGTTGCCGTTGTTCGCGTTGGCGAATGCCGGCGTGCGGCTCGACGCGAACAGCGTGACGGCGGCGTTGCGGTCGCCACTGACGTGGGGCATCGTCGCGGGACTTGTGATCGGAAAGTTCATCGGTATCACGGGTGCGACCTGGTTGATGCAGCGCACCGGGGCGGGGCAACTGGCGCCCGGGCTGACGTTGCGCCGGATCGCCGGAGGTGCCGCATTGTCCGGAATCGGCTTCACCATCTCGCTTTTCATCGTCGACATCGCGATCCCCGAACCGGGACGACAGGACCAGGCGCGGGTCGGCGTCTTGCTGGCCTCCGTCATCGCGTTCGCCCTTGGCTGGGCGATCTTCCGGATCACCGACTGGCTCAGCCCGCCGGAACCGGTGGGGCTCAAGCTGATCCGGCCCGTAGACCCCAACCGCGATCACATCCGCGGAAACCCGGAAGCCCCGTTGACGCTTGTGGAGTATGGCGACTACGAGTGCCCGTTCTGCAGCCGCGCCACGGGCGGGATAGACGAGGTGGTCGGACACTTCGGCGACGAGCTGCGGTATGTGTGGCGCCATCTGCCGCTGGAGCGGGTACACCCCCGCGCATTCGACGCGGCAAGGGCCGCCGAGGCCGCAGGACTGCAGGGCAAGTACTTCGAGATGGGCAAGATGCTGTTCGCGAACCAGGACGATTTGGAGTGGTCAAACATCTATCGCTACGCCAACGCGATCGGACTGGACATCGAACGGTTCGACGAGGACGTGCGTGTGCATCCGTCGAAAGCGTTGCACCGGGTGCAAGACGACGCGCAGGACGCCGAGCTGATGGACCTCAACTCGACGCCGACGTTCTTCGTCAATGGGAAGCGACACAAGGGACCGTGGGATGCGGCCAGCCTGATCCGCGCGCTGGAAGCGGTGCGTCCTAACTCCACAGGGTGACGTGAATCTTGGGCCGGAATCGGGTTACCCCGACTCCGGCGCCGCGCAGCATCGCCTGTGTGCACCGCGGCGTCGTGATGAAGCGGACGAGTTCCGACACCGCGGGCTGGCGTGCAGCGGGCGTCAACGTCATGGCGCACCATTCGCCCGGCGCCTGCAGACCTGGTCCCTTGATGTGGGCCAGCCGGCCGTCAGCGAGGTTTTTGCCCACCGAGAAGCCGATGGCCAGCGTGACACCCCCGACGCGCTGCACCTCTTCGGTTGCCGCGGCATCGCTCTGAAAGATTCGTTGCGCGAATTCCGGGATGGCCAGATTACGGAGTATCGCAGCGATTTCGCCGTCGGCGCTGCCCGCCGAGGGGCCGAGCATCCATCGCTGCTCCCGCAGCAGCGACGGTGTCGGCGGATATGAGGCGAGCGGACTGTCGGGAGCCGCGACGGCGATCACCTGATACTTCAGGAACGGTCGCACGACGATCGAGATGTCCGACGACTTGTCCCCGGCGGGGCCGAGCGCAATGTCAACCGCACGGGCGGCGATGAGTTCGCGAAACCGGCTCGTCGGGTGCACGCTGAGCTCGACCGACAGATCGTTGGCGCGCGATGAGAACAACTCGATCAGGCCAGGCGCGGCGTGCTCGGCGAAGGCGCTCGACGCCGCAATGCGCAACAGGCGCCTGCCGCGTGCGGCCTCGGTGACCTCGATCGCGGTCTGCTGCTGCAGCCCGAGGATCTCGATTGCCCGGCTTGCGAGTCGCAGTCCGCCCGGGGTGAACGCCAGCCCGGACCCGGTGCGGGCGAACAGCGGATCATCGAGTTCTTTTCGCAGCTGCGCGACGTGCATGGACACTCCCGCGTCGGAGACGCCGAGTTCCTCGGCCGCCGCCCGTACGGAGCCCAGCCGCACCACGGCGGAAAAGGCTCGAAGCTGCGACGGGGTCACGGATTGAGCCTACTTCGGGCGGTGTTAGCGCAGGTAGACGGTCGCGTTTAGTAAGTTAAGCGATCACTTAACTCGATGTTGACGGGCATGTTGTAGCGGACGCACACTGATGCTCCCGGCTACGGATGTGAGGTCAGTCGTATGCAAGTTCCTGGCCCTTTTGAGTATGAGCGCGCCACAAGCGTGGACCACGCCGTCGGCCTGCTCGACCGCCTCGGTGACGGTGCGTTGCTCGTGGCGGGCGGCCACAGCCTGTTGCCGATGATGAAGCTGCGCATCGCCAACCCGGAGTACCTGGTTGACATCAACGAGCTCGCCGCCGAACTCGGCTACATCGTCGTCGACCCAACCCTCGTGCGGATCGGTGCCATGGCGCGGCACCGGCAGGTGCTCGACAGCGATCAGCTCGCCGCGGTCTGCCCGATATTCCGCGACGCGGAGCGTGTAATCGCCGACCCGGTGGTGCGCAATCGGGGCACCCTCGGCGGATCGCTGTGCCAGGCCGACCCTGCCGAGGACCTGACAACCGTGACGACCGTGCTCGACGCGGTCTGCGTGGCCCGGGGACCGTCGGGCGAGCGGGAGATTCCGATCGACGACTTCCTCGAGGGTCCGTACGAGACATCGTTGGCGTACAATGAGATGCTTATCGAAGTCAGGATTCCGTTGCGGCACAACACCTCTAGCGCATACGCGAAGGTGGAGCGCCGAGTCGGTGACTGGGCGGTCACCGCGGCAGGGGCGTCAGTGACCCTTGACGACGGCACCATCGCCGCGGCGCGCGTCGGCCTCACCGCCGTGAATGCCGACCCCGCCGCGCTCGCGGAGGTGTCCGCTGCCCTGGTGGGGCAGGCGCCGACCGAGGACGTGTTCGCCGAGGCCGGCGAGCGTGCCGCGGCGGCATGCGCGCCGGTCTCCGACATGCGCGGCAGCGCGGAGTACAAGCGGCACCTCGCCGGTGAACTGACGGTCCGAACGTTGCGGACAGCGGTCCAGAGAATTCGCAATGCCCCCGCGCCAGAAGGAAATTGATATGCAGGTGAACATGACGGTCAACGGTGAGGCCGTGACGGCCGAGGTGGAGCCGCGGGTTCTGCTCGTGCACTTTCTGCGGGATCACCTCGGGCTGACGGGAACTCACTGGGGATGTGACACCAGCAACTGTGGCACGTGTGTGGTCGAGCTCGACGGCGAGCCCGTGAAGTCCTGCACGATTCTCGCTGCGATGGCGTCCGGTCACAGCGTCCGCACCGTAGAGGGTCTCGAAGTGGACGGCAGGCTCGACCCCATCCAAGAGGGGTTCATGCAGTGCCACGGATTGCAGTGCGGGTTCTGCACGCCCGGCATGATGATCACCGCTCGCGCGCTGCTCGACCGCAATCCCGACCCGACCGAGGACGAGATCCGTGAGGCCATCTCCGGCCAGATCTGCCGGTGCACCGGCTACACCACGATCGTGCGTTCGGTGCAGTGGGCGGCCAGGAACGCGCATGAGGAGGCCAACGCATGACGACCGTCGAGGACCGCCCGCAGTCGCCGGAAGATCTGGCCGACAACGACCAGAAACCGTGCGGGCACGGCAGGATGCTCCGCAAGGAGGATCCGCGCTTCATCCGCGGCCGCGGCAACTATGTCGACGACGTCACCCTGCCGGGCATGTTGCATCTGGCCATCCTGCGATCGCCGTACGCCCATGCGCGGATCACCGGCATCGACGTCTCTGCGGCGCAGGCACAGCCGAAGGTCAAGGCCGTCGTCACCGGCGCGGACCTCGCCGAAAAAGGCCTGGCCTGGATGCCCACGTTGTCCAACGATGTGCAGGCCGTGCTGGCCACCGACAAGGTGCGCTTCCAGGGCCAGGAGGTGGCGTTCGTCGTCGCCGAGGACCACTACTCCGCCCGAGATGCGCTGGAGCTCATCGACGTCGACTACGAGCCGCTCGCACCGGTGATCGACGCCCGCAAGGCGCTCGACCCCGACGCAGAGGTGATCCGCACCGACCTCGACGGTAAGACCGACAATCACTGCTTCGACTGGGAGACCGGCGACGCCGCGGCCACCGAGGCCGCGTTCGCCAAGGCCGACATCGTGGTCAAGCAGGAGATCGTCTATCCGCGGGTGCATCCGGCGCCGATGGAAACCTGCGGCGCCGTCGCCGATCTCGACCCGGTGACCGGCAAGCTCACGCTGTGGTCGACGACGCAGGCGCCGCATGCGCACCGCACGTTGTATGCGTTGGTCGCGGGTCTGCCCGAGCACAAGATCCGCGTTATCTCGCCGGACATCGGCGGTGGATTCGGCAACAAGGTGCCGATCTACCCAGGGTACGTGTGCGCGATCGTCGGCTCGCTGCTGCTGGGTAAGCCGGTGAAATGGATGGAGGACCGTAGCGAGAACCTCACCAGCACAGGGTTTGCCCGCGACTACATCATGGTGGGGGAGATCGCCGCCACCGCCGACGGCAAGATCCTTGCCATCCGGTCCAACGTGCTCGCCGACCACGGCGCGTTCAACGGAACGGCAGCGCCTGTGAAGTATCCCGCGGGGTTCTTCGGCGTGTTCACCGGCAGCTACGACATCGAGGCCGCCTACTGCCACATGACGGCGGTCTATACGAACAAAGCACCGGGCGGTGTCGCCTACGCATGTTCGTTCCGCATCACCGAGGCGGTGTATTTCGTCGAGCGACTGGTCGACTGCCTGGCGTACGAGCTGAAGATGGATCCCGCGCAGTTACGGCTGCAGAACCTGTTGAAGCCCGAGCAGTTCCCGTACAAGTCCAAGACCGGCTGGGTGTACGACTCGGGCGACTACGAGACCACCATGCGCAAGGCGATGGACATGATCGGCTACGACGCGCTGCGCGCCGAGCAGAAGGAAAAGCGGGAGCGCGGCGAACTGATGGGCGTCGGCATGTCGTTCTTCACCGAGGCCGTCGGGGCGGGACCGCGCAAGGACATGGACATCCTCGGGCTGGGCATGGCCGACGGCTGCGAACTGCGCGTCCATCCGACGGGTAAAGCCGTTGTGCGGCTATCGGTTCAGACTCAAGGGCAGGGCCACGAGACCACGTTCGCCCAGATCGTCGCCGAGGAGCTGGGCATCCCGCCCGACGACATCGACGTCGTGCACGGCGACACCGACCAGACACCGTTCGGGTTGGGGACGTATGGCAGCCGGTCGACGCCGGTGTCGGGTGCCGCGGCCGCGCTGGTCGCCCGCAAGGTCAGGGACAAGGCGAAGATCATCGCCTCGGGCATGCTCGAGGCTTCCATCGCGGACTTGGAATGGGAGAAGGGCACTTTCAGCGTCAAGGGCGACCCATCGGCGTCTGTCACGATCCAGGACATCGCGATGCGCGCGCACGGCGCAGGCGATCTGCCCGAAGGCCTGGAGGGCGGTCTCGACGCCCAGATCTGCTACAACCCCGAGAATCTCACGTACCCGTACGGCGCGTACTTCTGCGTCGTCGACATCGATCCGGGCACGGCGGTCGTCAAGGTGCGGCGGTTTCTTGCCGTCGACGACTGCGGCACCCGCATCAATCCGATGATCATCGAGGGGCAGATACACGGTGGCATCACCGACGGCATCGGCATGGCGCTGATGGAGATGATCGCGTTCGACGAGGAAGGCAACTGCCTCGGCGGTTCACTGATGGACTACCTCATACCCACCGCCCTAGAGGTGCCCCACTTCGAGACCGGCTACACCGTGACGCCGTCGCCGCACCATCCGATCGGCGCCAAGGGTGTCGGGGAGTCCGCCACCGTCGGCTCACCGCCCGCCGTTGTCAACGCGGTCGTGGATGCATTGGCCCCGTTCGGGGTACGGCACGCCGACATGCCGTTGACACCGTCCCGGGTGTGGGAGGCCATGCAGGGTCGCGCCGCCCCGCCGATCTAGAAGGTTTTCATGCGAATCGCGATGAGGATGGATGATCGTGCGCAGCAGCTGCTGCGCACGCGAACCCCTTTCGTCCATGCCACCGTGGTGCGCGCGGCACCGCCCACGTCGGCGCATCCCGGCGACGAAGCGATCCTGTTGAGCGACGGCACAATTGAGGGTTTCGTCGGCGGCCACTGTGCGCAGAATTCGGTTCGCAAGGCCGCGTTGGGCGCCTTACAGACGAACGAGAGCATCCTGCTGCGGGTGCTGCCCGACGGCGACGTGCATTTCCCCGAGGCGCCGGGCGCCTGCGTAGTGGTGAACCCGTGTCTGTCCGGCGGCGCACTGGAGATCTTCCTGGTTCCGCAGTTGCCCGCGCCGCTGGTGCAGGTTTTCGGCGCGACGCCGATTGCCGACGCGCTGGTCGACCTGTGCACCACCATGGGCTACGACGCGCGCCAGGGCGAACCGAACGATCTGGCCGGCACCACCGCGGTGGTGATCGCGAGCCTGGGTGGACCCGAGGCAGAGACGATCCGTGCCGCCTTGGACGCGGGTGTCGGATACATCGGGCTGGTGGCCAGTCGCGTTCGCGGCGCATCGATTTTGGGTGGGCTCGACCTCTCCGAAGCCGAGCGACGCCGCGTGCACACCCCGGTCGGATTGCCGATCGGCGCCAAGACACCCGCCGAGATTGCGGTGTCGATCGTCGCCGAGGTCATCAAGGCGATCCGGGTCGACGGGCTGAAAGCGGACGCGTGAGCGCCCGGAAAAGATCGCGAGTGAGGATCGCAGCGAGACCCGGTTCTATGGGGCGAACCGCAAGCTCCCGCCCGAAGCGAGGACCGGAGCGAGCGGGAGTCGAGGCGTGAGCGAGGGCCCAGTCACCGGTGTCGTGCTGGCAGCCGGCCGGTCGAAACGCCTTGGAGCACGCAATCAGCCACATCGTGATTACCTGCTGGCTGCGGAGCCACGATGACAGAATTTCCGGTGCTGTTCGCGGACGTCGACGAGGTCATCGGCCGCTTCGACTCGCGAGACTATCTACTCGACGTCGGCACCGCATCTGCGATCTACCTGGCGGTGACGCTGGGCCGCCCACTGCTGTTGGAAGGCGAACCGGGGGTGGGGAAGACGACCGCTGCGAAGATCCTCGCGGCCGTGATGGGCACACCACTGCTGCGGCTACAGTGCTACGAGGGGCTGACCGCGGCCGAAGCCCTCTACGACTGGAACTATCAGCGTCAGCTGTTGTCCATTCGGCTTGCCGAGGCACGTGGCGCAGGCATCGACGAATCCGATCTCTATACCGAGGCGTACCTGGTGAACCGCCCGATCCTGCAGTGCGTCCGGTACCGCGGGCCCAACGCGCCTGTGCTCCTGATCGACGAGATCGACCGTGCCGATGACGAATTCGAGGCGCTATTGTTGGAGTTTCTCGGTGAAGCCGCGGTCACCGTCCCGGAACTGGGCACCTTCGTCGCCGAGCGGCCACCGATCGCGGTGCTGACGTCCAATCGCAGCCGGGATCTGCACGACGCGCTGCGACGCCGGTGCCTTTACCACTGGATCGACTACCCCGAGCCGTCCCGCGCCGCCGAGATCGTACGCCGTACCGTGCCTGGTGCGACCGCCGCTCTCATCGAACACGCTGCCCAGTTCGTCGGTGGTACGAGAATTCTCGATCTCGACAAGCCACCTGGCGTGGCGGAGACGATCGACTGGGTGGCTGCCCTTGTTGCGTTGGGTGTGACTGATCTGGTCTCCTCGGATACCGAACGGGCGCTGGCCGGGATCGGCACACTGGCGAAGACACCTGATGACCACACCGCGATCAGCGACGCGTTCGCACAGTACAGCTCGCACTGAGAGGAATTGCTGGATGAAGATTGCAAACGAGTTCACCGTCAGCGCCCCGATCGAGGACGCGTGGGACGTCCTCACGGATCTCGAGCAGGTCATTCCGCTGATGCCCGGCGCGGAGATGACCGGGCGTGATGGCGATGACGTGCTGGGCAAGGTCAAGGTCAAGGTCGGTCCCGTCACAAGCGAGTTCAGCGGCAGGGTGCATTTCGTTGAGCAGAATCGCGACGAGCACCGTGCCGTGATCGACGGCAAGGGTAAGGAGTCGCGCGGTACGGGAAACGCGGCCGCCACCGTCACGGCTCAACTGCACGATGCCGGAGACCGCACCCGCGTCACCGTAGATACCGACCTGAAGGTCGTCGGCAAGCTCGCCCAGTTCGGAAGCGGTATGCTGCAACAGGTTTCAGAGAAGCTGCTCGGACAGTTCGTTGAGTCGCTGGAAGCGAAACTGGCGGCGGATGACGTAGCCCCGGCACCCGCCCAGGACGGCGTGGTGACGCCTGTGGCGGCCGCACCGAGCCCACCGCCGTCATCAGAGCCCATCGATCTGATCCAACTCGCCGGTGGCAGCGCGCTCAAGAAGTTCGGTCCACCGGTCTTCGGCGCCTTCCTGTTGGCAGCCGTCGTGTTCGCGTTGGGACGGCTGCGCATAGCGCGAAAGGCGCTGCGCGGGAGGAGATGACCGCACCCTTACTCCTTCGTGGCGTTGACCTCGCCGCCTTCGCCGTGGCACTGGTCAACCGGCTGCACACCGGTGGCGTGGTGGTTTCTGCAAGCGGCGCAGCGAGATTCGTCGAGGCGCTACAACATGATTGGCCGAGAACCCGGTCACAACTCTATTGGTCGGCGCGGTTGACACTTGTGAACCGCGTGGAGGACCTGCCCGCGTTCGACGCGATCTTCGAGGCCGTATTCGCTGACGCGGTACTGGGTGTCGATCCGCCGGGCCTCAAAAAGAGCACGGGCACAACCGCCGCCGCCGGCCCCGGTGTGCCCGGTCGTGCCAGCGCGATCGCCGAGGGCGGTCTGCCGTGGAGCACCCGCCCCGCGTCAATCACCGCCGTCGACACTCACGCCGCCGACATTGGGATACCGGACATCCTGCCGAGCCGGATCGTCGTGCGGGCGGATGAACCGTTTG
>Ga0207689_10003914_pt1 | contig 13557 bp, 10 predicted proteins | sample KBSMisM52_FD_184312 | JGI IMG/M metagenome (GOLD analysis project Ga0207689, IMG submission 184312) | Miscanthus rhizosphere microbial communities from Kellogg Biological Station, Michigan, USA - KBS Miscanthus M5-2 (SPAdes) (version 2) | ecosystem: Host-associated > Plants > Roots >... | reverse complement strand
GAAGGCCGGCGCCCGACGCTGGCGTGGCCGCGCCAGATCCCGATCGACGGCGAGCCGGCGGACGTCGCGGCGGTGGTCGACGGCTACAGCCGGTGGATGGCTACCACGTCGATACCGAAGCTGTTCGTCAATGGTGATCCTGGCGCGGCACTCGTCGGCGCCGCCTGTGACCACTGCCGCACGTGGCCGAACCAGACCGAGGTCACCGTCCGCGGGCGGCACTTCCTCCAGGAGGACTCGGCCGACCAGATCGGCCGGCACCTTCGCTCCTGGCTCACCCTCCACGTCAAGGACGGGCGCACCGACCAGCTTTCATTTCCAGTGCGCCACCGCCCACAGTGAACTGCCGGGCCTCGTACGGGGCCGCCAGATCACCGTCGACCTTCGATCGTTCGTGTCCGCAACCGGTGCCTTCGGCCGTTCGGCCAGGATCCGCGGTGAACGATCGCCCGACGGGGTGGTCTTGAGTACCGTTTAGTACGTGATACCGAAAGGGTCGGTGAACGGGCCGGGCCGGGAAGCCGCTGGATCGCACAGCTCCGGGCATCTCGGGAAGGGAGGCGCGCCGAGCCGGTGGCCGCTGGTCGCTCGGCAGGCCCTGCTTGCCGAGGCCTGGCGGCGGCACGAGGCCGGCCGCGCAGCAGGCGGCGTGGTGTTCGGCGGACCGGCAGGCATCGGAAAGACGACCCTGCTGTCCGCGCTTCACCGCGGAGCAGGCGATCACGGCTGTCACATGATCCGCATGGTCGGCAGCCGGGCGCTGCGGGACGTGCCGTTCGGTGCGTTCACCGAGGCGTTGCCCGATCTGGCGTCGGCGACCGCGCGGGTTACGGAGGTCGCGGGCCGGCTGATGGCCGCGTTCGGGCGGCGCCTGGCCGTCACGCTGGACGACGCGCCACTGGCCGACGATGCGACAGTCGCATTGCTGCAACTGCTCATCCAGCGGCGGCAAGCGTTCCTGTTCACCACCGTGCGCCACGGGCAACCGCTGCCGGACCCACTCGCGCAGCTCTGGCGCGCGGGCCAGCTCGCCTGGCTGGAGGTTCCGCCACTCGGCCACGACGACGTCGCCCGGCTGGTCCACCGCGCCGTCGGCCGTGAGGTCGACGGCGCGACGGTCGCCGACCTGGCCTCGCTGAGCGGCGGCAACCCGCTGTTCGTCCGTGAACTGATCTGCGCCGCGGTCGACCAGGGGCTGTTTGCCGAGCACCGGGGTGTGTGGACGATGCCGGGCCGCCCCCGCCTACCCGATCCGCTGGCCGACCTGCTTGGGCAGCGCATTGCCGGCGTACCACCGGCGGTTCTCGATGCCGTTCAGCTCGTGGGGGAGCTCGAGCCGGTCGAGTTGGCGTTGCTGTCTGCCGTGGTGGACCGCGCCGCGATCGAGGAGGGTGAGCGGCTCGGCCTGGTCCGGGCCGACATCGAGGGCCGGCGCTGCCGGCTGCGGCTCAGCGACCCGCTCGTCGGTGAGGTGCTGCGCCAGCGCCGCGGTCAATGCTGCATCCGCCACCTGTGGGCTGCCTTCGCTGACGAACTCGCGGCGCGCGGGCTGCGCCGGGAGGGCGACGCGTTGCGGCTGGCGCGGTGTCATCTGGCCGGCACGACCCGGCCCGAGATCCCGGTGCTGCTGCGCGCCACCCGGCAAGCCGTGAGCACGTTCGACCACCCGCTGGTCGTGCGCCTCGGTCAGGTCGCCGAACGGCTGGGCGCCGGCTTCCCGGCCCGGCTCGCGGTCGCGGGCGGGCTGGCCTGGTCCGGCGAGTTCGAACGTGCCGAGGCGTTGTACGCCCAGGTGCAGCGCGCTGCGGTCACCGACGCGGAGCGCGGCCGGGTTGCGCGCGACCGTGCGGTCAACCTCTTCTTCGGTCTCGGCCGCGTCCGCCTTGCGCGGAACGTCATGGCGGCCGCGCGGCGAAGCGTGACCGATCCGCGCTGGTACGCGGAGCTCGGGCTGCTGGACGCCGGTATCGCGATCAACCTCGGGCGCTCCGCCGAGGCGCTGCGGTTGAGCGCGGCCGCCTCCCTCGACCCGATACCGCAGGAGTTGTGGCTGCACCGCCTTCCTGGTCAGGTGAGCACGCTGTCCGGGTTGGGGGAGACCGCCGCGGCGCTCGACACGGGCGAGGCGGCCCTCGATGCGGTGGAACGGGCCGCCGACCGGTACCCGTACCTCGCGGTCGCGGCCAAGGTCGCGTTGGCCGAGGCATGCGTGTTGCACGGTTCCCTGGACCGGGCCGACGCGCTGGCCGGGGCCGGCCAGCGGGACGCCGCCCGCCGCGGCGCCGACGGCCCACGTGGACAGTGGGCCCTGGTACGGGCGCGCACCGCGTTGCTGCGCGGACGCCTCAGCGCCGCGATCGAAGAGTTCCGACAGGCAGCTGCACTACTTGACCGTAACCCGACCCTGCTGGGCCGCACGGGTGTGCTGGAATGCCGTGCGGGCCTGGCGATCGGCTACGCACTGCGCGGCGATCAGGTGCCGGCGACCGCCGCGTTGGCCCAGGCGGAAGACCTGGCACTGGAGGACTGTTTCTCGCCGACCCTCGCGCAAGCGCGCGCGTGGTTGCCGGCGTTGCGCGGTGATCGGGCGGCTGCCCTCGCGGCCGCACTGGCGGCCGCGGCCACGAATGCCGAACTCGGCAACCACGGCTTCGAGGTGGCCCCGCTGTACCTGGCCGCGCTGTTGGGCGCGCAACCCGCGGTGGCCGAGCGGCTCGCCGAGCTGGCCGACCGCCATCCCGGACCCCTGCGGCTAGCGTGCGCGCAGCACGCCATCGGCCTGGTCCAACGGGATGGCGCGACGCTCGAGCGGGCGGCGGCCGCGTTCGCCGCCATCGGCGCGCTGCCCTTCGCCGCTCAGGCAGCAACCGACGCGGCGCGGGCGCATACCGCCGCCGGCCGCCGCGCGGAGGCGGTGCTGGCCGCCGAACGCGGCCGCACCCACCTGTCGACCTGTCCCCGGTACATACTGCTCAACACGGCGGGCCCGGCGCAGTTGCCCGCCCTGACACGGCGGGAACGCGAGGTGGCCGCGCTCGCCGCGGCCGGCCTGGCCAATGCCGAAATCGCCAGCCGGATGGTGCTGTCGGTGCGGACGGTCGAGACGCATCTCAGCAACATCTACGCCAAGGTGGGCCGGTCCGGGCGAGCGGCGCTCACCGCGCTGTTCCCGGTGTCGCAGGGAGCGTCGACGGTCCTGAAACCCAACGACCGCAGACCGCCACGTCGGAAAGGAGGTCCGACGGCGTGACGGGCCAGGTACCGCCGAGCGGCATCTACGTGGTCCTGGATCGGATCTCAGTGGTCGGCTGTGGGCCTGGCCGCCGGTGGCGTCAGGCAGACTTTTCCGGGCCGTTGCCGTACCCACGTCGCGGTCGACGTGCCGGGGACCGACCGCACAGCCGAGGGGAGCTCTGTGTGCCGCTCCTGCATACCCGGGACCTACCGGGCAGGCGCCTCCGGGCAGGTATTCCTGGCCGGCCACGGTGGCGCTGACGCTCCTGCCCGGTGTCGCGACGAACGCGTTGCCGTCCTCGGCACAGCACTTGCCTCGACCGGCCAGGCCGACCAGGACGCCGTCCGTCATCAAATGTCAGGCTGTGGTGAAACTCGATGTCTCTTGTCGGTCGGCAGGCCGAGCTGGACCGGATCTGGCAGCTGTTCGAGAAGAGCGGCGTCGCCGATGAGCGGGTGGGTGGCCTTGTGCTGTGCGGGCCCGCCGGCATCGGCAAGACCAGCCTGCTGCGCGCGGTCATGACGGCGGCGCCGTCGCACGGGTGTCACCTCGTCTGGACGCAGGGCACCAAGGCGACGAGCGACCTCCCCTTCGGCGCCATGGTCGACGTGCTGCCGGCGTTGACCGGACACGCCGTCGCGGGCACGGAGATGGGCAGCCGGCCACAGCCCGGCACCCTGTTCGTGGAGGCGGCGGCCCAGTTGGTGGCCCTCGCCGGTCGCCGCCGGCTGGCCGTCGCGTTGGACGACGTGACCCTCGCCGACGAGGCGACCATTACGTTGCTGCACCTGCTCGTCACGCATCACCGCGCGTTCGTTCTCACCACCATCCGCGACGGCGAGTCGCTGCCCGCGCCGCTCGAACCGCTGTGGCGGTCCGGCGCGCTCGCCTGGGTGGCCGTGCGGCCGCTCGATCTCGAGGCGGTCGACTCGGTCGCCGTCCACACGCTCGACGGTCCGGTTCACGGCAAGACCGTCGTCGAGCTGGCCCGGATCAGCGGCGGCAACCCGCTGTTCCTCCGGGAGCTGTTGCGGGCGGCCGTGGACCAGGGCGCGTTGCGGCGGGACGCGGGAGGCTGGCGACTAATCACGCGGCCGGAACTGCCGACGCCGCTGGCCGACCTGTTCTGGCAACGCATCGCCCACCTGCCGCCCGACGTGCTCGACGTGGTCCATCTCGTCGGTCACGACGAACCGGTCGAGGCGGATCTCGTGCTCGCCGTGGTCGATCGCCGTGCCGTCGAGCGGGCCGAGCGGGACGGTCTGGTCCGCGTCACCGCCTGCGGCCGCCGTAGCGTGCTGCGAATCGCGCATCCGCTCTACGGGGAGGTGCTGTGCCAGCGTCGTGGCGACCTTCACGTCCGGCCGCTGCGCGGCGCGATCGCGGGCGCCCTCGCGGCCACCGGGCTGCGGCGCGGCCTCGACGCTCTTCGCCTGGCGCTGTACCACCTTGACGGCGTGGTTCGACCGGACCGGGCCGTGCTGCTGCGCGCCGTACGGGAAGCGGCGGCGGCGTTCGACCACCGGCTGGTCATCCGGCTGGGCGGGGCCGCGCGGCAGGCCGGTGCCGGGTTCCCGGCCAGCTTGGCGGTCGCCGAGGGGTACGCGTGGTCCGGAGACGTCGAGCGGGCGGAGACCCTGTTCGAGGAGCTGGAGCGGCAGGCGTCGACGGACAACGAGCGCGGCATGGCGGCGCGGAGCCGGGCCGTCAACCTGTTCTTCGGCCTCGGCCGCACGAGAGCGGCCCGTGCGGTGATCGCCGACGCGCTCGACCGCCTTGACGACCCGTCCTGGCGGGCTGAACTGCGATCGCTCGAAGCGGGAATCGCGATCACTCTCACCCGGTCGGCCGAGGCGTTCGAGCTTGCCGTCGCCGGGCTGGACGAGTTCGACTCCGAACGGTTGCGGCTGCACCGCTTGCCGGGGACGATCGGCATCCTGGCCGGGCTGGGCCACACCGCCGCCGCCATCGAGACCGGGGTCGATGCGCTGGCCGCCGTGGAATCCGCCGCATCGGAGTACCCGTACCTGGGCGCCATTACCAAGGCGTCGCTGGTGGAGGCCCGCCTCTTGCACGGCGAGCTGCGGCCGGCCCTCAGCCTGGCCGGCGCGGAATACCGGAGTGCCAGCGAGCTCGGGGTGGACGGGGCACGCGGACTGTGGGCGTTGGCACTTGCCCGCGCTGAGCTTCTGCGCGGCTGCCTGGGACCGGCCCGGGAGCGCTTCCAGGAGGCCGCCGGCCTGCTGCACCGGAACCTGACGCTGCTCGGGCGCAGCGGGATTCGCGAAGCGCACGCCGGGCTCGCGATCGTGTTGGCCCTGCAAGGCGACCATGACGCCGCGGCCGATTCGGCCCAGGCGGCGGACAGCATCGTCGTCGAGGACTGCGTGGCGCCCACCAGTGTCCTGGCCGGTGCCTGGTTGGCCGGCCTGCAGGGGGATCGGTCGACGGCGCCGCGCGTCGCGCTCGAGGCGGCTGCTACCCACGCCGAGCTGGGCAACCACGGTTACGAGCCGGCAGCGCTCTACGTGGTGGTGCTGTTCGGTTCGGCCGCGCTCGTGGCGGACCGGTTACGCGAGCTGGCCGAGCGGTATCCGGGGCCGATGCGCGAGGCGTACGCCGACCACGCGCGCGGGCTCGTCGACGACGACCCGGCGCTGTTGCAGCGGACGGCCGCCGCCTTCGCCAGCATCGGCGCGCTTCCCTTCGCCGCTGCGGCCGCGGTCGACGCCGCTGCCGGATACGCACGAAGCGGCAACATGGACACCGCCGTGCTGGCCGTCGAGCACGCCCGGCTCTACCGGGCGCGATGCCCCGGGTACCCGCTGCTCCGCGACGTCGACACCAGCGCGATTCCGGAGCTGACCGCCAGGGAACGGGAGATCGCGCGCCTGGCCGCGGCCGGACTGTCCAACGTGGAGATCGCCAGCCGGATCGTGGTGTCGGTCCGGACGGTCGAGACACACCTGAGCAACGCGTACAGCAAGCTCGGTCGATCCGGACGCGCCGGCCTGGTCGCCGTGTTCGAGCCGGCGCGGGTCGATCCGGCCGGTTGCCGTGAGTGTCTGTGACCCGGAAGCGGCTGGCGACTCTCATCGAGTTCTCAGGCGGACGTGGTGTGATGGCGGAAATGAGCGGTGCGGCACGCGTGTTGATAGTGGACGATCAGCCGAACATCGTGGACATGCTGGCCACGGTGTTGCGGTTCAACGGATTCGACGTGAGTGCGGCGCACACAGCGGCCGCGGCGGTATCGGCGGCGGCGGCGCGGCGGCCCGATCTGGTGGTGCTGGACGTCATGCTGCCCGACGGCGACGGATTCGAGGTATGCCGCCGGTTGCGGGCCCGGGTGCGGGCGGTGCTGCGCCGGGTCCGGGACGCCCCGGCGCCCGGCGGTGACGGCGGCTCGTCGGAGTTGCGGTACGCCGACCTCGTGCTGAACGAGGACAGTGTGCTGGTCGCCCACGCCGGCCGGCCGGTCGAGCTGTCCCCGACGGAGTTCAAGCTGTTGCGGTACTGCCCGCGCGCATCGGTTGCGATCTGCTCGCCGAGGGCTTCGGCCCGGGCGTCAACGGCCCCCTGACCGCCGTCGCCGAGCTGGTTGGTTCGACGCGGATCGAGACGATGGCGCCGTCGGCGGACAGCCGCGGTGGCCGTGTTCGTGTTCGCCAGTTTCGTGACGGCCACCATGGCAATTCTGGGCCGCGCCAACTGGTGGACACCGCGACGGCGGCGCAGTACTGGGCCGGTACCGCTGGAGCCGGCGACGATCGGGCCGTCCGAGTCGTCGGTGTGAGGCGATCGCGGCGACGGTTGCGGCAGTTCCGCGGCGGGTTCAGCTCGTGGCGCGCAGCAGCCGCCGCCGGTCGAGCGTCGTGACGCGCTTGAACGCCTGGTTGACGGCGTTGCTCAGGTCACCGGGCCGGTCCGCGGTGATTGCCTGAGCGGTCTGGTAGCAGGCAGCGGCGATGCCGGTGGCCAGGACGGCGGTGTCGCGGCTGGCGCCGTGGCTGGTGAGGATCTGCACGGCGGCGTGGGCGTACTGCTGTTCCTTGACGAGGCTTCGGGCCGTGAGCGCGGGGTTGGCGAGCACGAGTTGTTGCCGGGTCCGAAGCCAGGCGGAGCCCCTGCGTCCGATGACCCTCGTCATGGCGAGCAGGCCGATACGGGTGACGCCGATGGCCGTTTCGAGCGCGTCGCCGATGGGAGCGTGCTGTGCGGCTGCGGGTTCGACCGCGTAGGTGAGCGCCTCCATCAACTCGTCGTCGTCGGCGAACAGCAGCTCCTGCTTGTCGACGAAGTACCGGAAGAACGTGGTCCGGCCGACCTCGGCGCCCGCCGCGATCTCGTCGACGGTGACGCGGTCGAATCCGCGTTCCGCGAACAATGCCAGCGCTGTCGCGATGATCGTTTCGCGGGTCCGGCGCTGCTTGCGCTCGCGCAGCGACAGCTGCTCATGCTCCATTCGCTGAGGGTAGCGGACAGGGCCATAGTCCAATCCGGTACCGGATACCGAGTAAAATTGAGTACGGAATAGGAGTGCATGTCATTGCCAACGGTGATCGTCACCGGTGCGTCGTCCGGCCTGGGTTTCGGCCGCCGACCGCATCCGGGACAGTTCGTCACGCGCGGGCCGGGTGGATCGAAGCGGCTACGGGCGTGGGGTGTCCACGGCCTGTTCGGTGAACTCTGCCCGCCATCGTGGCGTCTGCTTGACCCCGGGCTCGGTCCAGTATTCGACGGCGTCCTCGATCAGTCCGGCCCGGACCCGGTAGAAGGCTAGGCAGATGTCCACGGCGTTGTCGCTGGTGACCACCACCTCGGCCGCCGCTGTAGTCGGGTCGCCGACCAGACGCGTGATGGCGATGTGCCAGTTGGGCGCCGGGTGGGCCCGGTTCATCGCCAGGTAGTTGTCGCGGCCCCGGAACCTCTCGCCGGTCTGCGGCCACTCACAGACGAAGGTGTCGGCGAGCACCGCACGGGCCGCCTCCCACGCCCGCGCCTCGAACGACACCCATAGCCGGCGCACGGCCCGCACCGCATCGCTTTCAGACGGCTGCACTCCCGCCTCCGTTATCTGCGCTCAGGTCGCGTCGTACCCCGCGGGGCCGCCCAGCCCAGGCGGTACGACCGCCTCGCCCACGAACGGCCGCGCGTGAGAACATCGCGCTTCCTCAGCCCTTGCATCCGGCGGCCCACGACGACTGCTGGTCAGGGCAGGCCGGATTGACCGCGTCCGGCTGCTGCAGGGTGGTCACCCCCAACACCGACACCACGACCAACGCGGTGAGCATCAGTGTCGGTCCGACCCGTCGCAGGACTCGCGCCATGCTGTCCCACCCCTCTGTGCGAGAAATGAAGGCGATCCCGAGCAGCCGGTCGGCACTCGGGTGGCCGAGCGCCACCGGCACCCACGCTAACAACGCCGGCCGCCCGGGTCTGCGTCCGACGGCAGGGTCGCGTGTCCTTCATGGACAGTCTCCGTACCGACCGGGACCCGTCTACGTGGTCGGTCCGCACGTCGAATGAGCAGTCGATCGTCCTGTCGACCGGTGTCGCTGCCGGGCCAGGATCTCTGTCCGCTCGTCCAGTCGCGGTGCGGACCGATCTCGTCATTATGGTCGTCGTGCACCTGGACCAGTCGCCGTTCCTGGCCGACCCGCGCGCCCACTGGACGCCGTTGACCGCCGGCTGTCAGATACTGACGATCCGGTCGGTCGGCGACGTCCGCGCCGGCCTCGGTCGCGCTCGGTTGGGTAAGCGGGGTGGCCTCGCGATGTCCCCGCCTCGGTTGGCCGCCGGACACGACGGTGGCCGGCCGGGCCGCGTGACGATAAACTTGCAGGGCAAGATCTTTGTGATGATCTACGCTGCCCCGGTCCCCGGCGGTGCTCACTGTCCCGCTGAGCGGTTGGGAGCATCCCTTGCTGGACCTAGGTATGGGCCCCGCGGCCCCGGTCGCAGACGGCCCCGGCGTGTAGCCGTGGACGATGTACTCCCGGCCCCCGGTGCGGCGAATGGTCGCCGAGCGGCCGACGGCCGCGCACCGGTTGTGCGCCTGCAGCTCCGCCTTCCCCGCCAGGCGGAAAGCGTCGGCGTGGCCCGCCGCGTCCTCGACTCCGTCCTGCACGCCATGGCGATCGACCAGCACTGCCGGGACGAGTTGCTCCTCGCGCTCGGCGAGGGATGCGCCAACGTCGTACAGCACGCAGTGGGGGCCGATGGGTACGAGGTGAGCGTCAGCTTCGACGACGACTGCTGCGTCGTGGACATCCTGGACAACGGCCGGCGCGCCCCCCAGCTTCCTGTCAACCCGTCGATGCCTCATGCCATCGAGGAGCGCGGGCGCGGCCTGAGCATCATGGCCATGACCACCGACAGCCTGCAGATCAGCCCACGCCAACCGCACGGCCTGGCGGTCCGATTCACCAAGCGGCTCACCTGAGTCCACGGCGGTGCAATCCGCGTGCGTCGGGGTGAGAGGTGTGAGCGAGTGCGTCTGTGTGCGGCGGAAACGTCCGGGGCTACGAGTTGGTAGCGTCTGATTGATGTTCGAAGGCTTCAATGCGGAACACGTTGACGTTGGTGACGTCACGCTACGGGTCAGGTATGGGGGCACCGGCGCGCCGGTCGTGCTGCTGCACGGCCATCCCCGCACGCATACGACGTGGCATGAGGTCGCGCCCAGGCTGGCTCAACGTCACTTCGTGGTGACGCCGGACCTGCGAGGATATGGCGGGTCGACGCTGCCCCCGGATGAGCCGGACCATGCGCAGTCGAGCAAGCGGGCGATGGCCGGCGATGTGGTACGGCTGATGGCGCACCTCGGCCACGACCGGTTCGCCGTGATCGGACACGACCGCGGGGCTCTGGTCGCGTTTCGCACGGCAATGGACCACCCCGAGGCGGTGTCACAGCTGGTGGTGATGGACGGTTTACCGATCGTCGAACAGCTCGGCCGCACCGATGCCACCTTCGCGCTCGCCTATTGGCACTGGTGGTTTCTCGCTCAGACCGACAAGCCGGCGGAACGCGTGATCTGCGCCGACCCCGACGCGTGGTACCGCATCGGCGACCCGACCGCCTTGGGAGCAGGTAATCATGCCGACCTGTCGGCGGCTATTCACAACCCGGCGGTCGTGCACGGGATGTGCGAGGACTATCGGGCCGGCCTGAGCGTCGACCGCGACCACGAAGAAGCCGACCGGGCAGCCGGACGGCAGGTCGCGTGCCCGACTCTGCTGCTGGAATCCGCACACGACGACCTGGACATCCACGGGGACCCAGCCGCAATCTGGGCTCCCTGGCTCGCTCGTCCCCTGAGCCACCGTGTCATCGACTCCGGGCATCATCAAGCGGAGGAGGCGCCCAGCTCAGTGGCCGAAGCACTGCTGAGCTTTCTGTCCCTCGGCGAGTAGCCCACCCGTCCGTCACTGCTGGCGCGGTGGTGGCTGACTCCCGGACCCCGAATACGGTGCCGGAAGCGCGAGGTCCGACTGCCGCCAGACGAGCGGTGCGCGGCGAAAGACGGTCGATGTTCAGGGTGCTCGGCGCAGATCCGTGTTCAGCGGCGCCGCGGCGCCGGCCAGGGTGCAACTGGCCGCGCTGATGACCAGAACGGAGCCGGGCGAGGCGTTGTCAACGCGGATGTCGAGATGAGCTTGCTGGGGATGCCCGGGATCGGGCCACCGAGGCGGGACATCGGGGTCGGCCCGTTGGAAGGCCAGGACCCGGGCGCTGGGGGCGGTGCCGATCGCTACCCAGTCGCGGTGCGCGATTCTCCCCGCGGCACCGGGGACACATGGCCTCGACGTTGGGGTTGAAGGCGGTCAGCCGGCCACCGCCACGGTCCACTGTGGACCGCGGGAGCACGAGGTCCACCGCTGGTGCCGGCTGCTGCCGTGGTACGGCCCCCGCGGTTTCGCATGGGCCACGTGGGGAACAGCGCATACATGCCGACCTGCGTGAGAGAGCACCCATGGCAGACCACGAGCGGATGATGCCCGGCGCGATCGGATGGGTCACCTCGGTGACGGTCGACTGTAGCGACCCCGAAAAGCTCGCCCAGTTTTGGGGACGACTGCTGGCATTGGAGGTCTGTCCCCGCCACGGCCGCTACGTCGCGCTGCGACGACCACCCTTGCAGACACCGGAACTGGTGTTCCAGCCGGTTCCCGAACCGAAGCGGGCAAAGGCCCGGCTCCACCTCGACGTGGCCGTACTCGACCTCGTCGACGCGACGCGCCGCGCCGTCGACCTCGGCGCGACGATCGCCGAGGATCTCGACACGGGCGATGAGACCCTACGCGTCCTGCGCGACCCGGAAGGCAACGAGTTCTGCCTCGTACGCCGCGGGCCAGGTGAACCCTGATCGGCGACACAGTGCGCACCGCACCGACACCGGCCAGGACCGGCGAACCACACGTGCGGACGGTGCTGCGGTGGTGACCCTCCCACGGTGCGCGGCGCATCGAGTGGTCGGGGTGTTTGATCTTTCCGGAGCCGGGAAGTGTTCTTCCGACTGCGTGACAGCTTGCGCGTGGTCAACGCGTACCGCCGAAGGGAGCTCGTGAATGGCACCGCGTAGCCCGGCGCAGCCGAGCCCTCGGGCATGACCGCCTCCGGAAGCGTCGGCAGGCATGGGCTCCCGGAGCGCCCGCGGATCGTCACATCCGCGGCAGTGCCATCGGTGGCTTGACGGTGATGCTCGACGTCGGCGCCGCCGCTGATCCGGTGCGAGCGTTCCTCGGCGCGGTCGACGCCGGGCAGCTCGACTTGCCGCTGCCCGGACACGGCCGGACGGAGAAGCGGCTGCTGGCGTTGGCGCGTCTCGGGCGCCGCGATCCGGTGCTGGCCCGTCTCGGTGAGGGCCACGCGGATGCCCTGGCGATCCTGGCCGAGCTCGGCGAGCCGCCGCATGAGCAGATCCGCCGGGTGCCCTGGGGTGTGTGGGCGGCGGTTCCGGCCTCGCTCACCGCGACTGCCACCGCCGGCCGGTGGCGGATCGACGGGGAGCGGCCGTGGTGTTCCGGTGCCGGTTGCTGTGCCCGGGCGCTGGTGACCGCGGTCGGGCCGGATGGGGTGCGGCTCTTCCAGGTCGACCTCGGCCAACCGGGCGTGACGCCGCTGCGGGGGACCTGGCCGGCGGTCGGCATGGCCGCCAGCGACAGCCGCACCGTCCGGTTCGACCGGGCCGTGGCCGAGCCGGTCGGGGCGCCGGGGCAGTACGTGGCCCGGCCCGGATTCTGGCACGGCGGAATAGGCGTGGCCGCCTGCTGGTATGGCAGCGCCGCCGGGATCGCCGACACGTTGCACCGCGCGAGCCGGGAACGCGACCTGGACGCGCATGCCCTGGCTCATCTGGGCGGCGTCGACGCGGTTCTCGCCGCCGCCCGGGCAACGTTGCTGGCGGCCGCCGACCAGATCGACGCCCACCCCACCGCTGATGCCGATCGCCTGGCCCACCAGGTGCGGGCCACGGTCGAGGCGTCCGCCACGACGGTGGTGGACCGGGTCGGGCGTGCCCTCGGTGCGGGTCCGCTGTGTCGGGACGAACAGCATGCCCGTCGGGTCGCCGACCTGAGCGTGTATCTGCGGCAGAGCCACGCCGAGGCGGACCTGGCCCACCTCGGCGCCCTGGCCCGCGAGGCGGAGGATCCCGGATGGTGACGCCGATCGCCGGTACCGGCACCCCCGAGCAGACGTGGGAGGCCTGGCCCGCACCGGCGGCGTGGCCGCGGCTGTCCGTCGACGCCGTGTCGACGCCTCTGGTCGTCGCCCCTCATCCGGACGACGAGGTGCTCGGAGTCGGTGGTCTGCTGGCCATGCTCGCCGGCGGTGTGGGCGTCGGTGTGGGCGTCGGTGTGGGCGTCGGTGTGGACGTCGGTGTGGACGTCGTGGTGGTCACCGACGGTGAGGCGTCGCATCCCCGGTCGCGGGCCGTCAATCCCGACGAGCTGGCCGCGATCCGCCGTGCCGAGACGGTCGCCGCCGGTGCTGTGCTGGGCGTCGACAGCTCCCGCCTCCACTATCTGCAGCACCCGGACGGCGGCATCGACGAGTCGGTTCTCGTCGGCGAACTGTGCACGTACCTGGTGCCCGGCCGGTGGTGTTTCACGACGTGGCGCGGGGACGGGCACCCGGACCACGAGACGGTCGGGAGTGCGGCGGCGGATGCCTGCACGCAAACGGGTGCTGTGCTGGTCGAGTTTCCCGTGTGGATGTGGCACTGGGCCGAGCCGGACGACCCGCACGTTCCGTGGAACCGGGCCCGCCGCATCGAGCTCACCGGGGAGGCCCGTACCGCGAAGGCCCGCGCAGTG